>Ga0247727_10019641_pt1 | contig 10447 bp, 7 predicted proteins | sample WisWelCaveWW1625_FD_202498 | JGI IMG/M metagenome (GOLD analysis project Ga0247727, IMG submission 202498) | Biofilm microbial communities from Wishing Well Cave, Virginia, United States - WW16-25 | ecosystem: Environmental > Aquatic > Deep subsurface > Groundwater > Cave microbial mat | place... | reverse complement strand
TGACGCTCGTGGCCGCCGAGGACTCGCTGCGGTGGGAGCAGCTGCTCTCGCCGCGCAGCACGTCCCTCGCGAAGGCCGACAGCGTGATCGGCGAGCTGCTGCCGGCCCGGGCGCCGGAGGTGACCTGGGTCCTGCCCGACGAGCTGCGGCGCGCGGCCCGGCGCGGCGCCGGCATCGCGACCCATCCCGACCAGATGGGCACGTCTCTCCTGCGGGCTGAGGGGATGACCGACGTGCCCGATCCCCTGCGGAGCCAGATGCGCACCCTCACGGCGCTGGCGGGGACGGGGCGGTACGCCCTGGTGCCGGCGGCGCTGGTGTATCGCGTCGCGAAGACGGGGGGTCCGCCACCCATCGCCACCGCGGAATTGACCGTCGTCATGGTGGACGTGCGGCTCGGCAAGATGGGTTTCTACACGGTCGCACGTGGTGAGGGCGAGGATCCCTGGACCGCGCTGACGCGGGCGGTGAAAGCCCTGACGCCCGGCCTGCCGTGACGCGGGAAGCAACGCTCATCCCGGGCGACGGGATCGGCGCCGAAATCACCGCGGCGACACGTGAGGTGCTCGCGGCCCTGGGGACGACGTTCGACTGGGACGAGCAGGTGGCCGGCATGGCCGCGGTCGAGAAGACCGGTACGCCGCTCCCCAATGCCACGCTCGACAGCATTCGCCGCACCCGGCTCGCGCTCAAAGGCCCGCTCACGACCCCGGTGGGCGGCGGCTACCGCTCGGTCAACGTGATGCTGCGGCAGACCTTCGACCTGTACGCCAACGTCCGTCCCACGCGCACCCTCGTCCCCGGCGGCCGCTACTCCGGCGTGGACCTCGTCATCATCCGCGAGAACACCGAGGGTCTCTACGTCGGGCTGGACCACACGTTCAAGGTGGGCGACGACCCGAAAGCGGTCGCCCAGACGATGTCGGTCATGACGCGCGAGGGATGCCGGCGGGTGTGCCGCTTCGCCTTCGAGTACGCGAAATCACATGGCCGCAAGAAGGTCACCATCGTTCACAAGGCGAACATCCTGAAGGCGACATCGGGGTTGTTCCTCGAGACCGGCCGGCAGGTGGCGGGCGACTACGCGGGGCAGGTCGCGTGCGACGAGAAGATCGTGGACAACACGGCGATGCAGCTCGTGCTCGACCCCACGCAGTTCGACGTGATCGTGACGACCAACCTGTTCGGTGACATCCTGTCCGACGAAGCGGCCGGACTGGTGGGCGGGCTGGGGCTCGCGCCCGCTGCCAATATTGGACCCGACGCGGCGATCTTCGAGCCGGTACATGGGTCCGCGCCCGACATCGCGGGGCGGGGCGTGGCGAACCCCGCGGCGCAGCTCCTCGCGGCCGTGCTGATGCTGGGGCACGTGGGGGAGCTCGAGGCGGCGCAGCGCCTGGAGCGCGCCGTCGAGACCACGATCGTGGGCGACAATGTACGGACCAGGGACCTGGGGGGCAGTGCTTCGACAGCCGAGTTCGCCCGCGCCGTGGCCCGGCGGCTCTAGCACCAGCCACCTGTGCGCGAAATGCGGGGAGCCGACGCCGGGGATCCCCGTCGGAGGGCTGTGCGCCGCGTGCTCGCGCCGCTTGCGGCGCCGGGCGGCGCGGATCGGGCGCTGGGCGGCGATGGGCACGACACTGCCGCTCGGTGTGTACTTCGCGCTGCGACTCCCGGCCGATCCCACGGCGCGCTGGGTCGGGGCGGGAGCGGTGCTGATGTGGTACGTTCTGACGTCGATCATCGCACGGAGGGTGGCGTGGGAATGGCTGAAGTGAGTCACGACAACTGCAGCTGTCAGTCACCAGGTGAGTTGCAAGACGCCAAGTTGCAAGCGGTTGCAAGCCGCGAGCGAACAGCAGCGACGCGACTGGCTGCCGATCACCGGAAACTCCTTGCAACTTGGCGTCTTGCAACTGCTCTGATGGCTGTCGGCCTGGGACTGACCACGAGAAGCGTCAGGGCCCAGACCTCTGTCTCCATCTATCGCGACGGCCGCGCCGTGGTGCGGCAGACCTCGCCCCAGGCCCTGCAGCGGGGGCAGAACCGGGTCACCCTCCGGATCGAGGGGCTCGACCCCGCGACGCTGTTCTCGCCCGACACGGCGGTCACGGTGGTCTCGGCGACGCTGCGGCCCCCCAGCGCCCGCGCCGACGCGCTGTGGCGCGCGGTTGGCCAGACCATGTCATTCGTGCGGGCCAAGGGCGACACCGTCCGCGCGACCGTCCTGCGCGTCGACCCGCCGCAGTACCGCTTGACCGACGGCCGCCTGCTGCTCGGCGACCCGGGCGAGCCCTTGTTCCCGGCCGATGTCGTGCGGACAACCCCGGAGGCGTCGGTCGTACTGGACGCTGCCAGGAGCCGGCCCCGGACCGAGCTGGCGTTCGTGGGCCAGGGGGCGACGTGGGAAGCCGTCTACCAGGTCGCGCTGCTGGGCCGCACCGCATCTGTGACGGGCGCGGCGACGGTGACATCGCAGGAGCTGCGTGTGGACACGGCCGACGTGCAGCTCGTGGCAGGCTCGGTCGCGCTCACCCGCGCGGCCCGGCGCTACGCGCCGGAGGCGCCGATGATGGAAGCGGGCGTCGTGGGGATGGCCGCCCGAGCGGACTATGCCGCCGAGGAGTCAGTTGGCGAAACCCACGTCTACCAGCTCCCCGGCCGGCTGTCACTCGAGCCCGGCGTGCCCGTGACCACGGCGCTCTTCCCGCGCGCCAGCGCGCCGGTGACCCAGGAGCTCGTCGTTCCCGGCGCGCTGCCCTGGCGCGGCTACTACGGCGGCGGCCCGACCGAGCCCAACCAGATCGCGGTGCAGGTGTGGTACACGATCAAGCGCGCGCGCGGCAGCGGGTTCGGCGACCGGCCGCTCCCCGCCGGCACGGTGCAGCTCTACCAGCCGGACTCGGGCGCCCGCGTGCAGCTCGTGGGCGAGGCCGCCATCGGCCACACGGCGCCCGGCAAGGACCTCCGGGTCCAGTCGGGCGACGCGTTCGACGTCACCAGCGAGCGGGTGCAGACCGACTATCGCGTGGAGCAGCTCCCGCCCGCGCAGCGCGGCCGCCCCGCCCGCCGGCGCGTCACGGCCGCGTTCCGGGTGACGGTGACGAACGCCAAGGCGGAGGCCGTCACGGTGGACGTGCGCGAGACGCGCTACGGCGAGTGGCGCATTGTGGAGAGCAGCGCGCCGGCCGAGAAGCTCTCGGCGTTCGACGTGCGGTTCCGGGTGTCGGTGCCGGCCGGCGGGGAGGCGACGCTGACCTACACGGTGCAGATGGACAACTGATGACCGTCCAGCTCCTCCATATCGCGGACCTGCACTTCGGCGGCCTGGCCGACATCCGCCAGATCGAAGCGCTCGAGCGCATGATTCCCGACCTGCGGCCCGACGCCGTGGTGGTGGCGGGCGATCTCTCCCAGCGCGCGCGGCACGGCGAGTTCCAGCGCGCCCGCGCGTTCGTCACCGCCGCCGCCGCGACGGCCCCCGTGTACGTCTCCCCCGGCAACCACGACGTGCAGTGGTGGTGGCGGCCCTTCATTCCGTTCGCGAAGGACGCGCTGTACCGCAAGTATCGCCGGTATTTCGGCGTCGATCTCGTGCCCACGCTCACCATTCCCGGCGCCGTCATCGCGGGGACGCTCACCTCGCACGGCGTCGCGTGGGGGTCGCTCACCCCGCGGCTGCGCGACATCGCGGTGAAGGGACACCTCCCCAGGAGCGAGGTCGAGCGGGTCACGCGGCAGTTCGCCCAGGCGTCGCGGGAGGACGCGCGGGTCCTCGTCGTTCATCACAACGTCTTGCGGGGCGACATCTCCCAGCGCATGGGGCTCGCCCGCTGGCGCCAGGCGCAGCGTCGTATCATCGAGTCGGGGGCCGACGTCGTGCTCTGCGGCCACGACCATCAGGAGGGCGCGGACGTGCTGGAGGGTCGCGTGGTGATCTCGACCGCCGGCACGCTGTCGACCCGCTCCCGTGGTGGCCGGCCCTCGAGCTTCAACATGGTCACCGTTCAGTCGACCGCCGTGCAGATCACGCTCTTCCGCTGGGAATCGGAGCGCGGCCGGTTCAAGGCATCGGACACGTTCGTGTTCGCGCGCGGGGGGGCAGTCGGTGAGCAGCGCGATGCGCTGCTTGAGGCGTCAGACGTCAGACGTCAGACGTCACCGCTGATGTCTGACGTCTGATGTCTGACGTCTGATCGACCTTCGAGGATTCCATGGCTCCCAAATTCCAAGGCGTCGATTTCTACAACGTGGACGGGTTGCTCTCCGAGGAGGAGCGCGCGGTGCGCGATACGGTGCGCGCCTGGGTCGACGACCACCTGATCCCCGTCATCGGCGAGCACTACGTCGAAGGGCGATTCCCCAAGCATCTGGTCCCCCAGATGGCGCAGCTGGGGCTGTTCGGCGCCAACCTGCCCGAGACCTACGGCTGCGCGGGCCTCAATAACGTCGCCTACGGGCTCATCATGCAGGAGCTGGAGCGCGGCGACTCGGGCGTCCGCTCCTTCGCCTCGGTCCAGGGCGCGCTCGTCATGTACCCGATCTACGCCTTCGGCTCCGAGGACCAGAAGAAGCACTGGCTGCCGAAGATGGCCAGCGGAGACGTGGTGGGCTGCTTTGGGCTCACCGAGCCCGACTACGGCTCCAACCCCGGCGGCATGATCACCGTCGCCAGGGAGACCTCGGGCGGCTGGGTGCTGAACGGCGCCAAGATGTGGATCACCAACGGCTCGACCGCGCAGGCCGCGATCGTATGGGCCAAGACCGGAAAGATCGACGACGTCGAGTCGATCCGCGGGTTCATCGTGCCCACCCATACCAAGGGCTTCTCGGCCAAGGACCAGAAGGGCAAGCTGTCGCTGCGCGCCAGCGACACGAGCGAGCTGGTGCTGCAGGATGTGCACGTGCCGAAGGACGCGATCCTCCCCAAGTCCGGAGGCCTGAAGGCGCCCCTGATGTGTCTCACCCAGGCGCGCTACGGCATCGCGTGGGGGGCGGTGGGCGCCGCGATGGCGTGCTACGACGAGGCGGTCGGCTACGCCAAGACCCGCGTCATGTTCGGCAAGGCCATCGGTGGATTCCAGCTCCAGCAAGCACGGCTCGCCGAGATGCTCACCGAGATCACGAAGGCCCAGCTCCTGTGCCTGCAGCTCGGCCGGCTGAAAGACCAGGGGACGGCCACGCCGCAACAGGTGTCGCTCGCCAAGCGCAACAACGTCGACATGGCGACCGACGTGGCGCGCGAGGCGCGCCGGTTGCTGGGCGCCAACGGCATCCTGGCGGAGTACCAGGCCATGCGCCACCTCGCCAACCTCGAGTCGGTCTATACCTACGAGGGGACACACGACGTCCACACGCTGATCCTGGGGCAGGAGATTACGGGACTGAGTGCGTTCAATTAGTCGTCAGTCGTCAGTCGTCAGTTCTCAGTGAATCTGCTTCGTATCTCGCCGCCGCCGTTCTGAGAGCTCCGATCGTGCAGCCTTCGAGGCTGGCCATCTCCCGAATTGTCCCGGGACAGGGCATCTTACTCGTCCCATGACCGAGATCCTCAGCCGCCTCACGACCGCGGTCGCCGATCGCTACGAAGTCGAGCGGGAGTTTGGCGCCGGCGGCATGGCGACCGTGTACCTCGCGCGCGACGCGCGGCACCACCGCGAGGTCGCGATCAAGGTGTTGCGACCGGAGCTCGCGGCGGTGATCGGCGCCGAGCGGTTCCTGCGCGAGATCGAGATCGCCGCGGCGCTGCACCACCCGCACATCCTGCCGTTGTATGACTCGGGGCAGGCGGACGGGCTGTTGTTCTACGTCATGCCCTACATCGAGGGCGAGTCGTTGCGCCGCCGGCTCCAGCGGGAGACCCAGCTCCCGATCGAGGAAGCGCTCCAGATCACCCGACACGTGGCCGCGGCGCTCGACTACGCCCATCGCCACGGGATCGTGCATCGGGACATCAAGCCCGAGAACATCCTGCTGCACGAGGGCGAGGCGCTGGTCGCCGACTTCGGCATCGCGCTCGCGATCCGGGCGGCGGGGGGCGAGCGCCTCACGGAGACCGGGCTTTCGCTCGGCACGCCCCATTACATGAGCCCCGAGCAGGCGACCGGCGAGCGCCAGGTCGACGCCCGCAGCGATGTCTATTCGCTCGGGTGCGTGCTGTACGAGATGCTGGCGGGCCAGCCGCCTCACACCGGGCCCACGGCGCAGGCGATCGTGGCGCAGCTCCTCACCACGCGCGCTCCCGATGTGCGCGCCCTGCGCGACGCAGTCCCGCCGGTTGTGGCCGACGCCGTGGCGAAGGCGCTCGGCAAACTCCCGGCCGACCGCTTCGCCAGCGCCGCCGAATTCGGCGCGGCGATCGGTCAGGCGACCACGGCGGCGGCGCCGGCGGCGATCTCGGCCCGCGATGCGATCGCGGCGCTGGTCGCCTCGGTGGTGCGCTCCCGCTGGCTCAAGTCCGTCGCTCCGTGGGCCGTGGCCGGCCTCGCGGCGTTCGGGGCGCTCGCGGGCTGGCTTCGGCCCTCGACGCTCGAGCCGCCGCGGCGTTTCACGGTACTGTTGCCCTCCGAGCAGCGCCTGGATCTGCTCCATAACGGCACCGTGCTGGCGCTCTCGCCCAACGGCCGGTACCTGGTGTACGTGGGCACGGGACAGCCGGGCAGGCAGCTGTGGCTGCGCGGCATCGACCAGCTGCAGGCGCGGCCCATCGCGGGGACCGAGGATGCGCGGCACCCGTTTTTCTCGCCGGACGGCGCCTGGATCGGCTTCTGGGCCCAAAACAAGATCAAGAAGGTCGCCCTGGCCGGTGGCCCCCCGCTCACCATTACCGACGCGCCGACCATGCGCGGCGCCAGCTGGGGGCCGGGCGACGTCATCCTGTTCGCCAATCTGAACGGGCCCCTGCTGCGGGTCGCCGCGGCTGGTGGCGCGGTCGACACGGTGACCCAGCTCGACACCGCCCGGGCGGAGACCTGGCACCGCTGGCCGGAGATCATGCCCGGCGGCCGGGCGGCGCTCTTCACGATTCAAGCCTCCGGGGCCGACGGGTATCAGGTGGGAGTCGTGTCGCTTGAAACGGGGGAGGTGAAGCACCTGCTCAGCCGGGCGACGCACGCCCGATACGTCCCCACCGGCCATCTGGTGTACGCCAGCGCCGGTGGCGCGATGCTCGCGGTCCCCTTCGCCCCACGGCGGCTCGCGGTGACCGGCTCTCCAGTATCGCTGCTGGAAGGCTTGCTGGTCCGGCCCAGCGGCGCGGCCGAGTTTGCTGTCGGCGGCGATGGCTCGATGATCTATTTATCCGGGGCGCCGCCCGAGCAGGAGCTGGTGCTGGTGGATCGGCAGGGCGGCGAGCGGGCGCTCACAGGAAAACTGAAGTCGCCCCAGGGTCCCCGTTTCTCCCCCGACGGCCGGCGGGTCGCCCTCACGCTCACGGACGGCGCGGCGCAAGACGTGTGGATTCACGACGTCTCCCAGGGCACGCTGTCGCGGCTGACATTCGAGGGACAGAACTTCTATCCCGCCTGGAGTCCGGACGGCCGGAAAGTGGCCTACTCGTCCACGGCCGCCGGGCGCGATCGCGACATCTACTGGAAGGCGTGGGACGGCAGCGGCGCGGAGGATACGCTCGTCGCACGCCCGGAGGAGCAGTGGGAGGTGGCGTTCGCGCCCGACGGGCGGTCGCTGGTCTATCGCGAGAGCCACCCCAAGACCGCCCGCGACATCTGGTTCCTTCCGCTGCAGGGCGACCGGACACCACAGCCGTTGCTCACGACGCCGTTCGAAGAGCGGGCGCCGAGCGTGTCGCCGGACGGGCGTTGGCTCGCCTACACCTCGGAGGAGACGGGAAGGGAAGAAGTCTACGTCCGCCCCTATCCCGGGGCGGGCGGCCGGTGGCAGGTCTCGACCGGCGGCGGCCAGGAGCCGCTGTGGGCGCGGACCGGCCGCGAGCTGTTCTACCGCAGCGGCGACTCCCTGATCGCCGTGGACGTGCGGCCCGGCCCGGTATTCTCGGTCGGGAGCCGCCGGCGGCTGTTCCAGGGCCGGTACGCGGCCAACAACAACTACCCGAACTACGACGTGCATCCCGACGGCCGGCGCTTCCTCATGATCAAGTCGCAAGAGGGACCGTCGGAGCTCGTGGCGGTGCTGGGGTGGTTCGAGGAGCTGCGCCGGCGCACGAGTCCCGCGGCGAAGGAACAGTAATTAGCTTTCCCCCCCATGAAAATCGCAGTCTGCATCAAGCGCGTCACCGACAGCGAAGCGCGAATCAAGATCGGCGCCGACGGCAAGACACTCGACGAGGCGGGCGTGAAGTTCATCCTCAACCCCTACGACGAGTTCGCGGTCGAGGAAGCCCTCCAGCGCAAGGAGAAGGCGGGAGCAGGCGAGGTCGTGGTCGTGTCGCTCGGCCCCGCCGCCGCGCAGGAGACGATCCGCACCGCGCTCGCAATGGGCGCCGACCGCGGCGTCCTGCTCCAGGTGGACAAGATTCCCCTCGACGGCTTCGAGGTGGCCAGGGCGCTCGCCGCCGAGCTGCGCGACGGGGGCTACGACCTGATCCTCTTCGGCAAGATGGCGATCGACGACTACAACCATCAGGTCGGTCCCATGGTGGCGGAGCTCCTGGGTCTCCCCTGCGTGACCTCGGTCGCGCATCTCGATCTGGGGGTGGGGAAGGGGACCGCCGAGCGCGAGGTCGAAGGGGGCATCGAGGTAGTCGAGTTTCCCCTTCCCGCCGTCCTGACCGCCGACAAAGGGCTGAACGAGCCCCGCTACCCAGCGCTCAAAGGGATCATGGCGGCAAAGAAGAAGCCCTTGGATGTGAAGCCCACCGCCATCGCGGCGGGAGGACTCGAGGTGCTGGCGATGACCCCGCCCGCCGAGCGGAAGGAAGGCAGGATCGTGGGCGAGGGGTCGGCGGCGGTGCCCGAGCTGGTGCGGCTGCTGCGCGAGGAGGCGAAAGTCCTGTGACTGCCGTGCTCGCGGTGCTGGAGCAGCGCGACGGCGCGCTGCGCAAGGTGTCCCACGAGGTCGTGACCGCGGCGCGACGCCTGGCGGACGGCCTGGGCGGAGAGGTGCACGCGCTCGTGCTCGCGGCCGGCTCCGTCCGAGGCGTGGACGCGCTGGGCGGCTTCGGCGCCGATAGAGTCACGACGACTACCGCGGCGGCGTTCGCCAAGTACGACGCTGAGGCGTGCGCCCGCGTCGTCGCCGAGCGTGTCAAGGCGGCTGGGTACGGCGCCGTCGTGCTCGCCGCGAGCGCGCAGGGGAGGGATCTCGCACCCCGCGTGGCCGCGAAGCTCGGCGTGGCGCTCGCCGCCGACGCTACGGACGTCGCCGTGGAGGGCGGCGCCATCGTGGCGACGCGGCCGGTGTACGCCGGCAAGGCGCTGCTGCGGGTGAAGCTCACAGCCCGCCCCGCGCTCCTGTCGGTCCGGCCCAACGTGTTCACCCCGGTGTCGCGACCCCACCCGGGCGCGCAGGAAACCGCGGCGGTGGACGTGCCCGCGGGGCGCGTGGTGGTGCGCGAGATCAAGGCCGCCGCGGCCGGCGCGCTCGACGTCGCCGAAGCATCCATCGTGATTTCGGGCGGCCGTGGCCTCAGGGAGCCGGCGAACTTCAAGGTGCTCGACGAGCTGGCGCAGGCCTTCGGCGGCAAGGCGGCCGTGGGCGCATCGCGCGCCGTGGTGGACGCCGGCTGGCGCCCCCACGCCGACCAGGTCGGCCAGACGGGCAAGACCGTGAGCCCGACGCTCTACATCGCCGTGGGCATCTCGGGCGCGATCCAGCACCTCGCCGGTATGCGCACGTCGAAGGTTATCGTGGCGATCAACAAGGACAAAGACGCGCCGATCTTCAAGGTGGCGGACTACGGGATCGTGGGAGATCTGTTCGAGATCGTCCCGAAGCTGGCGGAGGAGATCAAGAAAGCCGTTGGCCATTAGCCATTAGCCATTCGCCATTAGCTACCTCATGACCATCGTTCCCGCGAGCTACCAGCCGCCTTTGCCCCTGGACCGGCTTCTCGTGCCCCTCGGCTCCGACGGTGCTGGGGACCGCATGGACCTCGACGTGCTGTTCGTCGGGGCGGGCCCTGCCGGGCTCGCGGGGGCGATCGAGCTGGCGCGGCTCGTCCGGCGCGACAACGAGGCGGGCGGCGGGCTGGGCGACGTCTCGATCGGCGTGCTCGAGAAGGCCGAGGCGCTGGGCGAGCACTCGCTGTCGGGCGCGGTCGTCAATCCCCGGCCGTTCCGCGAGCTGTTCCCCGAGTTGAAGGACGCTGACTTCCCGTTCCGGGCTCCCGTGCGGCGTGAGGCCGTGTATCTGCTGACGGCTAGCGGCCAATGGCACCTTCCCACGCCCCCGACGATGCACAACACGGGCAACTACGTCGGGTCGCTGTGCGAGATCGTGCGCTGGCTGGGTCAGAAGGCCGAGGCGCTCG
>Ga0247727_10019640_pt1 | contig 10447 bp, 10 predicted proteins | sample WisWelCaveWW1625_FD_202498 | JGI IMG/M metagenome (GOLD analysis project Ga0247727, IMG submission 202498) | Biofilm microbial communities from Wishing Well Cave, Virginia, United States - WW16-25 | ecosystem: Environmental > Aquatic > Deep subsurface > Groundwater > Cave microbial mat | place... | reverse complement strand
CCCCACGTAAAGACAAGCCTGTTTCCGCCCGATGGTCCTAGGGACTAAGGACCATGTGGGGCAAACGCGAACGCGCGCAGAACGCGGCCCGAACGGGCCAGATCGTCGGCATGCGCGGCGTCAGCTCCGATTCCCTCGAGGGCATCGAGCGTCGCAGGTTCCAATTGTGGATCGTGTCCGGGATCCTGCTGGTCTCGATCTCGGTCGGTTTCACGCTCATGTCGATGTGGCCGAGCGTCCGCACCAGGTGGTTCATCGATCCGTCGGTGCTGCGGATCGGGATCGTGCTGCTGACGGTGGCCTTCTGCGCGTACGCGTTCGAGAAGGAGATCCAGCTCAGACGGCTGACCAAGCTCCTGCTGGACGAGCGCGTGCTGACCACCGCGCTCACCGGGCGCCTTCACGAGGTCTCCGTGCTCCTGGAGGCCGGGAAGGCGATGAACTCGCAGCTGGAGCTTCCGACCGTGCTGGAGACCATCCTCGGTGGGGTGCTCGAGCTGCTGGGCGCCGAAAGTGGCTCGATCATGCTCCGCGAGGGTGACGAGCTCGTCTGCACGGCCGTGCACGGCAACGAGGCGGCCCGAGGCAGCCGCAGCCGGATCGGCGAGGGGATCGCCGGGCGGGTGGCCGCCGAGCGTGAGCCGCTGCTGATCGAGGGCCGCCAAGCCTCGGAACGTGCCGTCCCGGTGGATAGCGCGATGAGCGTGCCCCTCCTCCACCGCGATGAGCTCCTGGGTGTTCTGAACGCGAACGCGAACCACGACTGGTCCTTCTCTGAGTACGACCTGCGAGCGATGGCGCTGTTCGCCGAGCAAGCCGCTTCGGCGATCGCCAACGCTCGGCTCTATGCGACCGAGCAGCGACGCGTGGCCGAGTTGGTCGAGCTCGATCGGATGAAGCGCGACTTCGTCGCCACCGTCTCTCATGAGCTGCGGACTCCCCTCACGTCGATCGTGGCCGCCGCGAAGACAGCGAAGAGGATCGGCACGGAGCCGCAGCAGGACGAGTTCTGGGAGATCGTGGAGCGGCAGGCCGACCGGCTCACCGGCACCGTCGAGGACATCCTGGACGCGGCCAAGCTCGACGAACGCCGGGAGAATGCCGAGGCGTTCCGCGCCTCGGCCGACGTCGCGTGCCTTGCGCGGATGGCCGCCACGGACTTCGGCATGACGGGGCGCTCGGTGGAGGTCGAGGCGCCGGACTCAGCCGTCGCGTTCGTCGACCCGGATTCGATGCGCCGAGTGCTCGACAACCTGATCGACAACGCCCACAAGTACGGGGCCGCGCCTATTCGCGTGGTGGTCGCCGAGGATCCCCAGCGCATCGTGCTGTCCGTCCTGGATGAGGGGCCGGGTGTCCCGGAGCCCATGCGCGAGCGGATCTTCGAGCGGTTCAGCCGGTTGGATCGCGACCAGAACGAACCGGGCATCGGGCTCGGCCTCCCGATCTGTCGGGCGCTCGTCCACGGTTCGGGCGGGGAGATCCGGGTCGAGTCGTCTCCTAGCGGAGGAGCTGCGTTCGTCATAACGCTCCCCCGCGACAGCACCTCTGGAGCGTTCGTATGAGGGCGCATCCCCTCGTGCTGCTCGTGGAGGACGAACCCGACATCCTGATGGTGCTGCGGGTGGTTCTCGAGATGAACGGGTATGAAACCGCGCTCGCGGCGGACGGAGAGACCGCGCTCGAACGCTTCGATGCCGAGCGGCCGGATCTCGTCCTCCTCGATCTCATGCTGCCCGTGATGGATGGGTGGACCGTTCTCGCCGAGATGCGGGCACGCCCGTCGCCGCCCCCCGTCATCATCTGCTCGGCAGCAAGGAGCGCGCGCGACGTCGAGGTGGCGGCGGATCGGGGGGCCGAGGCGATCCTGCCCAAGCCGCTCGAAATGGACCTGCTCCTGGAGACGATCGAGCGGGTGCTGAGCTCCGTGAAGCGGTCGTGGTTGGAGAGTCCTGATCTCCTCGGACTGAACGACCAGGGGCCCATCGCGGGCATCCAGCCGGCCTGACGACCGATCCTCTCCAGCGGGCCTCCGTATCCTTACGCGGTGTGACCCCTGCCAACCAGCGCATCCTTCACGCGCTCCGCCGGGAGCCCGTCGATCGGACGCCGGTGTGGTTCATGCGCCAGGCCGGCCGGTACCTGCCCGAGTACCGGGCGCTCCGTGGGGACGAAGACGTCCTGGCGACGTGCCGGGACCCGTCGCGCGTCGTTGAGATCACGCTCCAACCGCTCCGGCGGATGCCGCTCGACGCGGCGATCCTGTTCAGCGACATCATGGTGCCGATCGCCGCGATCGGGGTGGCGGTGAGGATCGAGCCGGGACGTGGGCCGGTCGTCGACGAGCCGATCCGAGACGCCGCGGGGGTGCTCCGGCTCCGTCCCCTCGAGCCAGAGGCGGACGAGCCGCACATGCTTGAGGCCGTGCGGCTGGTCCGCAAGGAGCTCGATGTGCCGCTGATCGGATTCTCGGGAGCGCCGTTCACGCTGGCGAGCTACCTCGTGGAGGGCGGCCCGAGCCGGGCTCTCGTTCGGACCCGCGCGCTCATGCACGGTGACTCCGGCACCTGGAACCGGCTGATGGAGGCCTTGGTAGCGATCGTCGTGCCGCATCTACGCGCGCAGGCCGACGCGGGCGCCGCCGTGCTCCAGCTATTCGACTCCTGGGTCGGGGCGGTGGGACCGGAGGAGTACCGGCGACTCGTGATGCCGCACGTGCGGGCGATCGGCGATGGCCTCGTCGACCTCGACGTGCCGCTGATCCACTTCGGTGTGGGAACGGGTGAGCTCCTGCCGCTCATGGCCGAGGCGGCCGGGGACGCGATCGGCGTGGACTGGCGCACGCCCCTCGATCTCGCGTGGCAGCGCGTCGGGGAGCAACGAGCCCTCCAGGGGAACCTCGACCCGGCTCTGCTACTCGCTCCCTGGGAGGTTGTCGAGGTCGGAGCACGGGACGTGTTGCGCCGGGCCGGAGGTCGCGACGGCCACGTCTTCAACCTCGGCCACGGGGTGTTGCCCGACACGCCGGTCGAGACGCTCCAGCGGCTGGTCGACCTGGTGCACGCCGAGTCGGAGCGGTCCTCGTGACCGCTCCCCTCGGCGTGCTCGTGATGGCGTACGGAACGGCGAGCGGATCCGAGGACATCGAGCGCTACTACACGGACATCCGAGGGGGACGGGCGCCCTCGCCCGAGCGGCTGGCGGAGCTCCGGGATCGCTACGCGGCGATAGGTGACGTTTTCCCGCTTCTCGAGACCACAAGAGCGCAGGCCGACGGCCTAGTGTCGCGGCTCGCCGGTGCCGGCCGCTTCCGGGTCTACCTCGGCATGAAGCACTCGCCTCCCTCCATCGAGGACGCCGTCGCGCAGATGCGGACGGACGGGGTGGAGGGCGCGGTTGGGATCGTGATGGCCCCCCACTGGTCGGGGATGTCCGTGGAGACGTACGTCCAGCTCGTGCAGGCGGCGATCGACCGGGGCGGGGGGGGGCCGGGGTTCTCGTTCGTGCGCTCGTTCCACGATCACCCCGGGTTCGTGCGGTTCATGGCCGCGCGCGTCGGCGAGGCGGTGGAGCGGTCGGGGATCCAGGAGCCCGTGGTGGTGTTCACCGCGCACTCTCTACCGGTGCGCTCGGTCGCTGGCGGCTCCCAGCGGTGTCTCCGTTGCGACTGCGAGCCGTCGTGCCGCTACCGGGACGGCCTTCAGCGGACCGCCGATCTTGTGGCGGCCGAGCTCGGGCTGGAGCATCACCTGATCGCCTGGCAGAGCGCGGGCAGGACCGACGACCCGTGGTGGGGGCCGCCTCTCGAGGAGGTGATCGTCCAGCTCGCTGCCGAGGGAAGGGATGGCGTCGTCGTGTGCTCGGCGGGGTTCGTGGCCGACCACTTGGAGACGCTGTACGACCTGGACATCGAGGCGAAGGCGGTGGCCGCGGAAGCGGGCATCGCCTTCGCCCGAACGCGGATGCCGAACGCCGACCCGGCGTTCCTGGACGTGCTGGCCCAGGTGGTTCGGGATCACCTCGCGACGGTGTCGGCGTGACCACGGGGCGGGTATTGGTCGTGGGTGGTGGCGTGAGCGGACTGACGGTCGGCTTCCGCCTGCGGAGCGCCGACCCGGGCCTGAACGTGACCCTCCTCGAGGCCGAGTCTCGGCCGGGGGGGATGCTGTGCTCGGTCACGGTCGGCGGCCTCGTGCTGCCGGCCGGTGCAGACTCATTCGTCGCGCGCAAGCCCTGGGCAGCCGCCCTGTGCCACGAGTTGGGGCTGGAGCTCGAGACGCCCGGCACCGCCGGCGCGTACCTGTGGACCGACCGGGGACTCGTCGCCTACCCGCGCGACACGGCCTTCGGGATCCCCGGCGACGTGGGTGACGTGATGCGGTGGCCGGGGCTGTCGGGTGCCGGCCGCCGCCGCGCGCTGCAGGATCTGGTTCGTAGGAGGCGGAGGTCGACCGGGGACGAGACGCTCGGCGGGCTGCTCCGTCGACGGCTGGGAGATGAGGCGACGGACCTCGCAGTGGGCCCCCTGCTGGCGGGACTGCACGCCGGCCAGGTGGATCGTCTGTCGGTGCTCGCGACGTTCCCGGAGCTCGCGGCCTGGGAAGCGTCGCAGGGAAGCCTCATCCGGGGGGCTCAGGCGACGCTCCGCCTCGGGGGCCGCGCCGATCCGGGTCCGATGTTCATCCGTCCGCGCGGCGGAGTGGAGAGGTTGACCCAGGCCCTGAGCTCCCTTCTGGGGGAACGGATCCGCACGGACGCCCCGGCCACGGAGCTGCGACCGAACGATGGCGGCTGGTTGGTTCTTGCCGGGAGCGACGCGTTCCCCGCGGATGCCGTTGTGTTGTCGGTCCCGGCGGCGGCCGCGGCACCGCTGCTCGGACCGATCTCATCTGCGGCCGCCGCCGGGCTTGGCGGCATCCCTGGTGCCTCGACCGCCGTCGTCTTGTTGGTCTACCCCCGAGGGACCGGTGGCTCGTTGCCGGAGGGAACCGGGTTCGTGGTTCCCAGAGGGAAGGCACCGATGACGGCCTGTACGTGGCTCTCCAACAAGTGGCCCTCCAAGGCGTTCGAGGACCGAGCCGTCCTGCGCTGCTACGTCGGCGCGGCCGGCGAGGAGGACGTCCTCGAGGCCGCCGACGCTGAGCTGATCGACGCCTGCGCCCGGCATCTGGCGGCCGCGCTGACGCTGCCGTCGGAGCCGGAGCATGCCGCGGTCGTGCGCTGGCCGGCGTCGATGCCGCAGTACGAGCTCGGGCAAGTAGAGCGGGTCGCGGAGATCCGCGACTCGCTCCCTCCCGGTATCTTCCTGACGGGACAGGCGTTCGACGGCGTCGGCGTCGCGGACTGCGTCCGCGCCGCCGACGCCACCGCAGCCGCGGTGATCGCGTGGCTCATGTCGACCGCCCGTACCGAGGAGGCCGTCCGATGACCGACACGATGTACGCCTTCTATCCCGTGCTCCGGGCAACGCGCGGGTTCGCCGAGACGCTGCGGGACCGCGACGATCTCACCCGAGCCGCCCGCGAGGTCGACGACCTCGTGAAGTCATGGGAGGGCAGCGTCGACGTTCGCGGGACGTATTCGGTCACCGGCTTCCGGCCGGACGCCGACCTGATGCTGTGGCTGATCGGGCCCGCCCCCGACGACGTTCAGCGAGCACTGATCGAGTTCCGCCGGACCGAGGCGGGCCGGCTGCTCGAGCTCACATGGTCGTTCCTCGGCGTGGTCAAGCCGGCTGAGTTCACGCCCGATCACGCGCCCGCGTTCGTGAAGGGCGAGCCGCCCCGGAAGTTCCTCTGCGTCTACCCGTTCGTGCGGTCGCCGGAGTGGTACCTGCTGCCGAGCGAGGAGCGCAGTGCCCTGCTCGTGGAGCACGGCTTGATGGGGCGGGAGTTCCCCGAGGTGCTTGCCAACACCACGAGCGCGTTCGGGCTGGGGGATTGGGAATGGATCCTTGCCTTCGAGGCCGACGACGCGGACCGCATCGTTGACTGCATCCGGCGCTTGCGCGAAGCGAAGGCACGCCTCTACACGAAGGAGGAGGTGCCTTTCGTGACCGGGATCCGCAAGCCGATCGCGGCCTGCCTGGAGGACATGGCCTGACCGTCGGTCGCACGACCTGGGACCTTCGGCCCTTGACCCGTGCCCCGCTCGCTGGCTAGCGTCGATCGCCCAGACCTCGAGGAGTCTCCCGGATGCGTCGCCGTCCCATCGTTGCTGCGATCGCTCTCACCGCGCTCGCCGCCGCGTTCATGCAGACAGCCCTGGCCGAGAGCGTTCCGGTGATCGCCGCGGTCGGTGACATCGCCTGCAAGAACCCCCCCGCCAACAACCGGAGCGTCTGTCAGTACGACGACGTAGCGGCGGCTATCGGTACCCACGACTACGACCGCCTCCTGCTCCTTGGCGACAACCAGTACGAGTACGGCCTGTACCGCGACTACGTCGAGAACTACGGCGCGTACTTCGGTGAGCTGCTCCCCATCACCGCACCAGCACCCGGCAACCACGAGTACGGCGACCCCGGCGCGGCCGGCTACTTCCGGTACTTCGGCCAGAGTGCGCACGGTGGCTACTACTCGTTCGACCTCGGCTCGTGGCACGTGATCTCGCTCGATTCCACCGTCTGCCGGGCAGCCGGCGCCGAGTGCGGACCCGGCTCTGCGCAGTACGAGTGGCTCCGTTCCGACCTCGAGGCGAGCGACGCCGCCTGCACGCTGGCGTACTGGCACCACCCTCGGTTCGATTGGCTCAAGTACCAGAGGGCCGACTGGGCCGAGGACTTCGAGCTCCGGCGCTCGGAGCCGCTCTGGAACCTCCTGTACGCCAACGACGCCGACGTCGTGCTCTCCGGCCACAACCACAACTACTCGCGATGGATGCCGGCCGACACCGAGGGGGTGTTCGACCCCGCTCGGGGGATCACGCAGTTCATCGTGGGTACCGGCGGGCGGAACCTGAATGGCTTCGGGAACTTCCACACGCGGCCCGACATCTTCGTGCGCGGCCAGTCGAACGCGTTCGGGTTCCTCCAGCTCCGATTGAAGTCCGGCGGATGGGACTTCCGCTGGATCTCCGCGCCCGGCCAGCCATCCTTCATCGATCGGGGCAGCGGCACTTGCCACTGATCGCTCAGCCGAGCAGCGCGGTCAGATCCCTGATCACCGCGTGGCCATTCGCGTCGGGGGCGAAGCCTTCGGGCGGATCGGCGCCGGGACGCACGATCAACCGCGTGTCCAGGCCCAGCGCGCGGGCGCCGTCGCAGTAGCGCGCCTGATCGTCGACGAAGACGGCGGCCGACGGCTGAACCCCGAGTGCTTCGAGAGCCGCGCGGTAGATCTCGGGCTGAGGCTTCTTGGCGCCGACCTCGAAGGAGAGGATCACCGCGTCGAACTCGCCATCGAGCCCCAATCGCTCCACGGTCGGGCGGGTCGAGTGCGAGCAGTTGCTCACGAGGGCCGTTCCCGCGCCGCGCCCGCGGAGCTCGCGGACCACCGGCAGCGAGTCACCGTAGAGGTGGACCCTCTCCTCGGAGAAGAACGAGGCCTCCATGTCGGTGAGCTCGCGGACGACCTTCTCGTCGACGATCCCGAGCTCGGCCAGCACCGCAGCCATGTCGGCCTCGGCGTTCGGGAAGGCTCCGACGCTGCGAGCGGGTCTGGTCCGATCGAGCGCTGACATCAGTGCGGCCGGCTCGACGGACAGGTGCCGGCACATCAGGTCCCGGAACGCTGGCCATTCCGTCCACACCAAGGTGTCGTACAGGTCGATCAGGACGGCATCCGGCAACATGGCGGCTAGCGTACCGGCGTTACTCGGCCCACAGACCCGCGAGGAACGCGTCCACGCTCGCGGTCCCGGAGATGGCCTCTGGGTCAAGGATCTCCACGACGGCGGGGCCGGTCACGTCGAAGTGCGCGAGGACCGATCCGGGCAAGAATCGCGAGACCTGCGCGTACGAATGCGGATCCTCCCGACCCTTCGGCCGGCGGTAGTAGCGCTGTGGGTAGGTCACGTGCAGGGCGTCGCGGGCGCGGGTGAGCGCAACGTACAGCAGGCGCCGCTCCTCCTCCAGCTCGTCCTCGTTGCCCGTCGCCATGTCGGACGGGATCATGCCGTCGGCCGCGTGGATCACGTGCACCACGTCCCACTCGAGACCCTTGGCCGAGTGGATCGTGGAGAGCACGAGGCAGTCCTCGTCGAGATGGGGCGGACCGGCCAGGTCTCCGGTGGAGGACGGGGGGTCCAGGGTCAGCTCTGCGAGGAACCGACCTCGAGCCTCGTAACCCTGGGCCAGCAGCTCCAGCTGCTCCAAGTCCCGCACCCGGGCTGCGGGTGTCTCGTAGCGCCGTGCGATGACGGGCTCGAGGAACGTGCGGAGGCGCTCCAGCTGAGTCGATGGCGGGAGCGCCGCTTCGTTGCAACAGCCGGAGAGCGCCCTCCTCAGTTCACGAAGGCCGTCTGCGGCAGCCGTCGGGACCTCGAGCGGCTCGTCTGCGAACCTCACCAGGGGCGACGCACCCGACCCGACGCCATCGCCGACGCCGATCGCTCCGAGCACGCGCCGGGCGCTCGCCGGTCCCATGCCATCCGGCAGCTGCAGCACCCTGAACCACGCCACCTCGTCCCAAGGATTCTCCAGCACCCGGAGGCACGCGAGCGCGTCCTTCACATGTGACGCCTCCAGGAACTTCAGGCCGCCGTACTTCACGAACGGGATGTTGCGCCTGGCGAGCTCGACCTCGAGCAGGTCAGAATGGTGTGCCGCACGGAACAGGATCGCCTGGGCTTTCAGCGGTACGCCGGCCTCGCGATGCTCGAGGACGGCTCGGCACACAGCGTCGGATTGCTCGGCGTCGTCCAGGCAAGCACGGAGGATCGGGCGTCCGAGGCCGGGGCGGTCGGACCAGAGCGTCTTCTCGTGGCGCTGGGGCGATAAGGCGATCACCGCGTTGGACGCCTCCAGGAGGGGCGGCGTCGAGCGGTAGTTCTGCTCCAGTCGCACGATCACCGAACCGGGGAACCGTTCGGGGAACTCGAGGATGTTGCGCACGGTCGCCGCGCGGAACCCGTAGATCGCTTGCGCATCGTCACCCACGACGGTCAGGTTGCGTGGGCCATCCGGTGGCCGCAGCCCTTCGAGGATGTCGGCCTGCAGCGCGTTCGTGTCCTGGTACTCGTCGACAAGCACGTGGTCGAACATCGCGGCCAGCTGTCCGCGGGTCCGTTCGTCCCACGCGAGCGCCTTCCAGTGCAGGAGCAGGTCGTCGTAGTCCAAGACGTTCCGCGCGCGCTTGCGTTCCGTGTAGGCGACGAAGATCTCGCGGACGCCGTCCAGCTCGTCCAGGCACCACGGGTAGTGACGCCCGACCACGTCGACGAGCTTCGCGCCCGCGTTGACGGTCCGCGAGTAGATCGCCGCCAGCGTCTCTTTCCGAGGGAACCGTCGCTCACGCCCCGAGTAGCCGAGCTCGTCTCGCAGGAGGTTCATCACGTCGGCGCCGTCGGTCTGGTCGAGCACGGTGAAGTCGGGCCTCAGGCCCAGCGCGCGTCCGTGCAGACGCAGCAGTCGGTTGCCCACCGCGTGGAAGGTGCCGCCCCAAACGCGGCCGGCGTCGCCGGCCGCGTTCAGGCGGGCGGCGCGGGAGAGCATCTCCCGCGCCGCCCGCCTGCTGAACGTCAGCAGCAGCATCCGCTCGGGTCGCGCACCTGCTTCCAGCAGGTGCGCGACCCGAGCCGCCAAGGTCATCGTCTTGCCGGTGCCGGCCCCGGCCACGATCAGCAGCGGCCCGTCGCCGTGGGTGGCGGCGGTCCGTTGCTTCGCATTGAGCTCCTGCCCGAACATGTGTTCGACGAGTATAGGATGCATGGGCGACCGGAGAGGGGAGCTCGTGTGGCACGGTGGGAGGGGTTCGCGATGTCGGCGCCGGATCTGGCGGAGTCGGGGCGAGGCTTGCTCTACCAGTACGGCATCGGGCTCGGATCCCTGGCCACCGTTCGACCGGATGGCGGCCCTCGGCTCCATCCGTTCTGCCCGGTGATCGCCGAGGGTGGACTCTTCGCCTTCATCGTTCCCTCACCGAAGAGAGCCGATCTGCTCAGGGACGGCAGGTACGCGATCCACGCCTTCCCGCCTGAGGATGTGGACGACGAGTTCCTGGCGATGGGGTGTGGCCCACCCCGTCGAGTTTGCTCCGGTCCGTGAGGCGCTCGTCAGCGCCTACCACATGCCTGTTCAGAGCGAGTGGGTGCTTTTTCGAGTTCGACATCGAGCGCGCGCTACTCTCGCGGTATCGAGCCCGTGGCGACTGGCCGCCGACCTACTCCATCTGGCGTGACGATGCGGAGCAGACCCAGATCGTCTGAGGCCTCCCTGTGCGCGGGGATGAGTGGCAACGGCCATCGAGGCCCGAAGCCCGACGACGTGTTTGAGCGATCGCAGGCAAGA
>Ga0247727_10019639_pt1 | contig 10448 bp, 8 predicted proteins | sample WisWelCaveWW1625_FD_202498 | JGI IMG/M metagenome (GOLD analysis project Ga0247727, IMG submission 202498) | Biofilm microbial communities from Wishing Well Cave, Virginia, United States - WW16-25 | ecosystem: Environmental > Aquatic > Deep subsurface > Groundwater > Cave microbial mat | place... | reverse complement strand
TCGCCGGGGGAGCTCTCGCTCACCCTCTCCCCGGGGGAGGTGGCCAGCCTCGCGGCCTCGCTCCGCCCCATCGGGCCGGGCGAGGCGGCGGATCTCTGGGAGCGGGAGCTCGAGCGGCGCACCGGATCGATCGATTCGCCCGAGGGCGCGTCCCCCCTCGTCGCGGCGCTCTGGGAGGCCGCCGACCAGTTCGTGGTGGCCACGGGCGCGGGCGGGCGGACGATCCTCGCGGGCTACCCCTGGTTCACCGAGCGGGGACGCGACGCGATGGTGGCGCTCCCGGGACTGCTCCTCGCGCGGGGGCGCTTCGCGGACGCCCGGGCGGTGCTCGAGACCTTCGCCGCGCAGGTTCGGGACGGGAGGATCCCGGGCGGCGCGCGCGAGAGCGACGGCGCCCCCGAGTGGAACGCCGCCGACGCCTCGCTCTGGTTCATCCTCGCCGCCCGCGCTTATCTGGTGGCGACGAAGGATCTCGCCTTCGTGCAGAAGGCCCTCCTGCCCAAGATCGTCGCCATCATTCGCGCATTCGCCACAGGGGACTGTCCCGGCGTGCGCGTCGATTCGGACGGACTCGTTGTCGCGGGCACGCAGGCCTCCCAGCTCACCTGGATGAACGCGCGGGTGGGCGAATGGACCGTGACACCGCGGCAGGGGAAGGCGGTGGAGATGAACGCGATCTGGATCAACGCGCTGCACACGGTGGAGGCCATGGCCGCCCGGATGGACCTTCCCGATCTAGCAGCGCGGGCCGGCGCCGCCGCCCGCCGCGCGACGATCGCCTTCCGCCGGACCTTCTGGAACGACGCCCGCGGCTGCCTGTACGACGTGATCGACGGAGGCAATGCCGACGGCACGATCCGTCCGAATCAGGTATTTGCCCTCTCGCTTCCCTACCGGATCCTCGACGCCGGCCGGGAGAGATCGGTGCTCGCTCGGTTGCGCGCGTCGCTGCTCACGCCGCTGGGGTTGCGGACGCTCTCGCCCGACGACCCGCGCTACCGCCCGCGGTACGCGGGCGACGTGCGCGCCCGCGACTCGGCTTACCACCAGGGGACCGCCTGGCCCTGGCTGCTCGGTCCCTTCGCCAACGCGATGCTGCGCGTGGAGCGCGACACGCCCGAGACCCGCGCCGCGATCGGCGGGCTGTTCCGCGCCTTCGAACCGCACCTCTCCGACGTGGGGCTCGGGACCGTGTCCGAGGTCTTCGACGCCGAGCCGCCCCACCGGCCCGGCGGATGTATCGCGCAGGCCTGGAGCGTCGGTGAGATCCTCCGGGTGCTGGCGCGGATCGGGTGACACGGGAGCGCCGGCGAAGGCGGACCGGGACGGGGGGGCAGGCGAAAGGCGCGGTGAGTCCGGAGTCCCGGGGGATGCGCGTCCCGGGGCGTGAGTGACTTCCATTCGGCGCGCGATCCGGCTACCCTGCACGTCCCGGCTCCCCCGCCGGGAGCCGCGCCGAAGGACAACGTCGAGCAATCCTTCTCCGGGCCCCCCGTGCTCTTCAACTCCATCGAGTTCTGGGTCTTCTTCGCGGTCTTCTTCTCGCTGTACGTGCGCTTCGGGAGGACGGGGCAGAACCGCCTCCTCCTCGTGGCGAGCTACATCTTCTACGGCGCCTGGGACTGGCGATTCCTAGGGCTGCTTGCCTTCACGACGGCCGTCGACTGGTTCGTGGCGCTCCGAATCGCGGCGGCGACCGATCGAACCAGGGCCAGCCGCTGGCTTTCGCTCTCCGTCACCACGAACCTCGCGGTCCTGGGCTTCTTCAAGTACTACGACTTCTTCGCGACGAGCCTCGTCGATCTCGCCGCACGGGCGGGGATCGCGCTGCACCCGTCGCTGATCCACGTCGTGCTCCCCGTGGGGATCAGCTTCTACACCTTCCAGTCGATGAGCTACACGATCGACGTCTTCCGCGGGCGCGTGGCGGCGACGCCGAGCCTCTTCGAGTTCGCGGTCTATACCTCGTTCTTCCCCCAGCTCGTGGCGGGCCCGATCGAGCGGGGCTGGCACATGCTCCCGCAGGTCCGCAGCCCGCGGCACGTGACGCGGGAGGGGATCGAGGAGGGCTTCTACCTGGTCTCCTGGGGGCTCTTCAAGAAGATCTTCATCGCCGACAACCTCTCCGAGATCGTGCAGACGGTCTACGGCGGCGCCGGTCCCCAGGATGCCATGACCACGCTCGTCGCCGTGTACGCCTTCTCGTTCCAGATCTACTGTGACTTCTCGGGCTACACGGACATCGCCCGGGGGATCGCCCGCGCGATGGGGTTCGATCTCCTGCTCAACTTCAACCTGCCGTATCTCGCGGTGAACCCGTCGGACTTCTGGCGGCGCTGGCACATGAGCCTCTCCACCTGGCTGCGCGAATACCTCTACATCCCCCTGGGCGGGAACCGCCGGGGGACCGCGCGCACCTACGTGAACCTGATGATCACCATGCTGCTCGGCGGGCTGTGGCACGGCGCGGCCTGGACCTTCGTCGGCTGGGGCGCCTACCACGGCGCGCTCCTGTGCGCGCACCGCGCGCTCGCGCCCCTGTTCGCCGCGCTGCCGCCCGCCCGCGGCCGGGTGGCCGCGGCGCTTTCCCGCGGAGCGCGGACGCTCGTCATGTTCCACCTCGCCACGCTCGGCTGGGTCGCCTTCCGCGCGCACTCGGCGGAGCAGGTGCGCGACGTCCTGTCCAGCCTCGCGGGGCCCTGGGCGTGGACCGAGCGCGGGGCCTACGACCTGCGGCGGCTTCTCCTCTTCGTCGGGTTCCTCGTGATCATCGAGCTGGTCCAGGCCGCGCGAAAGGACCTGCTCGCGCTCCACCAGATCCGCGCGCCCTGGGCGCGGGCCACGCTCTACCTGTACCTCTACTGCTCCATCTGGTTCCTCGGGAACCTCGGGGGGCAGGAGTTCATCTACTTCCAGTTCTGATCCGGCCGGATCAGGAAGGGATCGCGAAGGAAACCCGTGCGCCCCGGAAGAAAGAGCGCCATCGCCATCCTCGTCCTCCTCTTCGCGATCCTGTTCGCGGAGTCTTACCTGCGCATGTTCGGAAGCCGGCTATTCGGCGACCGCGGGCGCTCCTATGTGCACCGGCCCTGGCGCATCCGCGTGGCGCAGGGCGTGCCCTTCCGCACGAACGGGTGGGGGCTGCGCGGAGAGGACTTCACGCCGCGCGCGCTGCGAATCGTCGCCTTCGGCGGGAGTGCGACCGAGTCGTCGGATCTTCCCGAGGAAGCCACCTGGCCCGGGAGGGTCGAGCACCACCTGAACGATCGCTTCGGCGCGCGCTTGGGGCAGGTGGCCAACGCGGGATCGGCGGGGCTGGCCTCGCCGCACTACGTGGCCCAGGTGGAGGAGCTGGCCCGGCTTATCGGACTGGACGTGGCGATCCTCTACACGGGACTGAACGACACCGATCGCCTCGCGCGCCACGGGCGGATCCTCCGGGTGGGGAGGCTCGGGGATCCATCCTACCGCGAGGCGATGTTCCAGGCCTTCATCGCGCCCGATCCCGCCCGCCTCGCGGCGATGGGCGATTCGATCCTGGATCGCTCCTATCTGGTCCTCTTTCTCCGCGCCTTCACCGAGAAGTCGCTCGTCCAGCCGCTGCGCAACCGGCTGGAGGACCTGATCCCCGGCCGGCGCCTGCGGGACAAGCGCGCGCGGCTGCGGGCGTCGCCCTCGCTCGGGGCGGTGCTGGCGCGGGCGCGGGCGGACTACGGGAACAACCTCTCGCTCATGCTCGCCGCAGCGCGCGCGGCGGGGACGACGCCGATCTTCATGGCCGCTCCGCCGATCGACGCCGAGCCGGAGCTCGTCGCGCTCAACGCGGCGCTCGCGGACTTCTGCCGTGAGAGGGGGGCGCTCTTCATCGATCTCGCCTCGGAGGCGCCGCCCCCGGGCGGCTGGTACATCTACGGCACGCATCACTTCACCCGGGAAGCATCCGATCGCGTGGGCGCGCGGATCGCCGCGGTGATCGCCGGCCTCCTCGAAGGCGATCGCGCGGCCGGACGGGAGCTGCGCCGCCGGGGGCGGGAGCGTGGCTTGACGCCCGCGCGGCGGGACGATGTAAGATGGCCCTCGGGCTGACGGGTCCCGGCCGACCGGCCGGCGGACCACGCCCGGGAGGGGAAGGCATGTTGAGCACCATGCAGGATCGCCCGCTCACGATCACGTCGATCCTCGAGCACGGCCGGCGGGTCCACGCGGGGAGCGAGGTGGTGACGTTTCTCGGTGAAGGCGTGAAGCGCGCGTCCTTCGCCCGCGTGGCCGACCGGGCCGAGCGCCTCGCGGCGGCGCTCCGCCGGCTCGGGATCCGGGAGGGAGACCGCGTCGCGACGTTCTGCTGGAACACGCAGGAGCACCTCGAGGCGTACTTCGCGGTCCCCTGCATGGGCGCGGTGCTCCACACCCTGAATATCCGGCTCTTCCCCGATCAGCTCACCTACATCGTGCGCCACGCGGAAGACCGCGTGTTCCTGATCGAGGACTCCCTCGTGCCGATGCTCGCCCGCGTCGCGGGAGACCTCGATACGGTCCGGCACATCATCGTGATCGGTGACGGCGACGCCTCGCCGCTCGGCCGGGAGGTGCTTCGCTACGAGGATCTCCTCGCCGCCGAGCGCCCCGGATCCCCCTGGCCGGAGATCGAGGAGCGGACCGCGGCGGCAATGTGCTACACGAGCGGCACCACGGGGAACCCGAAGGGGGTCGTGTACAGCCACCGCTCCACCTGGCTCCACTCGCTGGCCACCTGCACCGGCGGCGTCTTCGGCCTCACCCCGGAGGACCGGATCCTGCCGATCGTGCCGATGTTCCACGCCAACGCCTGGGGGCTTCCCTACGCGGGCTGGATGGCTGGGAGTGATTTCGTGATGCCCGGCCGCTTCCTGCAGGCCGAGCCGATGTGCCGTCTCATCGCGCAGGAGCGCCCCACGATGTCGGCCGCGGTGCCGACGATCTGGAACGACATCCTGCGCCACGCGGAATCGAACCCGGTCGATCTCTCCTCGATCCGCCTCGTCGCCTGCGGCGGCTCCGCGGTGCCCCGCGGCCTGATCGAGAAGTTCCAGTCCCGCCACGATGTGCGCATCATCCAGGCCTGGGGCATGACCGAGACGAGTCCGCTCGGGGCCATCGCCCATCCGCCCAAGGGGACGGCGCCGGAGGCGGAGATGGAGTGGCGGGCGAAGACGGGGCGCGTGGTGGCGGGCGTGGAGATGCGCATCGTGGACGACGCGGGGCGGGAGCTTCCCTGGGACGGCAAGGCGGTCGGCGAGATCCAGGTGCGCGGGCCCTGGATCGCCGGCTCCTACTACCTCGATCCAGACCCCGAGAAGTTCCAGGACGGCTGGCTGCGCACCGGGGACGTGGGGATGATCGACTCGAAAGGCTTCGTCCAGATCACCGATCGCGCGAAGGACGTGATCAAGTCGGGCGGCGAATGGGTCTCCTCGGTGGAGCTGGAGAACGCGATCATGGGCCACCCGGACGTCGTGGAGGCCGCGGTGGTGGGCGTCCCCGACCCGCGCTGGGAGGAGCGGCCGCTGGCCTGCGTGGTGCTGCGCGACGGCGCGGCGCCCGATCCCGGCGCATTGCGGGCGTACCTCGACGGCCGCGTGGCGCGCTGGTGGATCCCCGAGCGGTGGAGCTTCATCCGCGAGGTCCCCAAGACCAGCGTCGGGAAGTTCGACAAGAAGGTGCTGCGGGCCCGCTTCGCGGCGGGGGAGCTCGAGGTCCGGGACGATCCCGGGAGCTCGGCGGGTCCGGCGAAGGAGCAGGCATGAGCGCGGCGCGGGATCCCCTCCGGATCGCCAACTGCTCGGGCTTCTACGGCGACCGCTTCGCGGCGGCGCGGGAGATGATCGAGGGCGGGCCCATCGATTTCCTGACGGGCGACTACCTCGCCGAGCTGACGCTGCTGATCCTCTGGAAGGCCAGGATGAAGGACGCCGACACGGGCTACGCGTCCACCTTCCTGCGCCAGATGGAGGAGTGCCTGGGCCTCGCGCTCGACCGTGGGGTGAAGATCGTGACGAACGCCGGCGGCCTGAACCCCTCGGGGCTCGCCGCGCGGCTGCGCGCGCTGTGCGAGAAGCTCGGCCTCCGCGCGAAGATCGCGCACATCGAGGGGGACGATCTGCTCGACCGGCTCGACGCCCTACAGGCCGCGGGGCACCGGCTCGAGCACCTCGACACCGGCAAGCCGCTCTCGGCGCTCGAGGCCCGGCCCATCACGGCGAACGCGTACCTGGGAGCGTGGGGGATCGTGGAGGCGCTCGAGCGCGGGGCCGACATCGTCGTGTGCCCGCGCGTGACCGACGCCTCCGTGGTCGTGGGGCCCGCGGCCTGGCGCTTCGGCTGGAAGCGCGACGACTGGGACCGCCTGGCCAGCGCCGTGGTGGCCGGTCACATCCTCGAGTGCGGCGCCCAGTGCACGGGCGGGAACTACGCTTTCTTCCAGGAGGTGCCGGGGCTCGAGCACCCGGGCTTCCCGCTGGCGGAGATGCACGAGGACGGGTCCTTCGTGGTGACGAAGCATCCCGGCACGGGCGGGCTGGTGTCCGTCGGCCCGGTGACGGCGCAGCTCCTCTACGAGATCGCGGGGCCCGAGTACGCGAACCCCGATGTGATCGCCCGCTTCGACACCATCCGGCTCGAACAGGAGGGGCCGGACCGCGTGCGCGTGTCGGGCGTGCGGGGCGAGCCCGCGCCGCCTACGACGAAGGTGTGCATCAACTACGTCGGCGGGTACCGGAACACGATGACCTTCGTGCTGACGGGTTTGGGCATCGTGGAGAAGGCCGCGCTGGTGAAGCGCACGCTCGAGAAGCGCCTCGGGGGCGAGAAGAGTTTTGAGGCCTTCGACGTGCAGCTCATCCGCACCGACAAGAGCGATCCGGACGCGAACGAGGAGGCGCAGGCCTTCCTGCGCCTCACGGTGAAGGACCCGGACCCGAAAAAGGTGGGACGCGCGTTCTCGAACGTGGTGATCGAGATGGTTCTGGCCTCCTACCCGGGCTTCTACACGACGTCGCCGCCCACGCCCGAGAGCCCCTACGGCGTGTACTGGCCCGCGCTCGTGCCTGCGGAAGTGGTGGAGGAGGTCGTCGTGGCGCCGGACGGGACGCGTATCCCCGTGCCGCACCCGAAGGCCGCGCCCCTGGCGGCGCCTGTCGACGTCCCGGTGGTCCCCCGGGCGCCCATCCCTGGCGGCGCGAAGAAGCGCGTGCCGCTCGGAACCATCTTCGGCGCGCGCTCGGGCGACAAGGGCGGCAACGCGAACGTCGGCGTCTGGGCGCGCAGCGATTCCGGCTACGCCTGGCTCGAGGGGTTCCTCACGGTGGATCGCTTCAAGTCGCTGATCCCCGAGTCACGCCCCCTCGAGGTGCGCCGCTACGCATTTCCCAACATCCGCTCCCTCAATTTCGTGGTCGTCGGCCTCCTCGGCGAGGGGGTCTCCTCGAACAGCCGCACCGACCCGCAGGCCAAGAGCCTCGGCGAGTACCTGCGGGCGAAAGTGGTGGAGATGCCGGCGGCGCTGCTCGGGGATGCGCCGTAGCGCTGTCACAGGTTTCGGATAATCAATGACGTTCATCGCGCCCTCCCTGGCGCTCTTCAGCGATGTGTCGTCGCGGGGAGTACCGGGGAGTGGTCTTTTTCGTATGTCCCTATCTCGGCGGCCCCGTGGAGCTGACGCGAGAACGGGAGGGTCATATCCTGCGAAAGCATCCAGAGGTGATGTCCGATCAGAGCGACCGCCTGGCGCTGACGCTGTCCGATCCGGACGAGGTCCATCGAGACCCTGACGACGCGGGCACCCGTCTGTTTTTTCGCTGGATTCACGATTGGCTCGGAGGTAAGAATCTGGTGGCGGTTGTGGTGTCGGGCCCGGGGCCGACGGCGCGACACTGGGTAGTCACCGCATTCCCATCGCGAAAGGTGCCGGCAGGAGAACCCGAATGGAAACGCCGCTGAAGTTCGAGTACGACGATATCGGGGACATCCTTTATATCAGCAGCGTCGATCCCTACCCTGAGCAGGAATCGGAGATGCTCGCATACAACCTCGTGGCCCGGCGCAACCCTCACACCGACGCCATCGAATCTCTCGAGATCCTCTTCTTCACCCGCTGGTTGCTGAAGGAAGGCGAGCCGAAGGTCCGGGGGCTCGCGGAACTGTTCGCGCAGCCCGCCGAGGCCCCCCGCGCCTGATCCTCACCGGTCCCCGTACCGCAGCACCTCCACCCAGACGCGCCGCCTTCCGAACCTGAGGGCCTCCGCGCGGCTCTCCATCCAGATGTCGATCGCGTAACCGTCGATCGCCCCGCCCGTGTCCGCGACGAGGTACTCGCCCGAATAGGATCCGGCGCCGCGGATCAAGATTCGCGTGCCGATGGGCAGAACTTCCGGGTCTGCGGCGACGAGGCCGCGGCGCGTGGGTATGCCGGAGGCCGTGAGGCCCGCGTGGGCGTAGGCGGTGGCGACGAAGGCGCGGGGCGCGCCGAGGGGAGGCGGGGAGGGGCCGCCGCGGAGCAAGGGGAGATGTTCGCAGCCTGCGGCGAGCAGGAGGAGCGCGACGATAGATATCCGGCGCAGGCTCAGGATCCCTTCGCGTGCGCGGCCGCCGGCAGGTCCTGGTCGAAGAACTCGCCGATCGCCTGGTTGACCTGCTTGTAGGCCGGCTCGAAGGCGCTGAAGGCGTGGTTTCTCCCCTCCACGGTCACGAGACCGGCGCCGGGGACGAGCGAGGCGATCTCGCGCCCGAATTCGAAGGGGCAGATCACGTCGCCGCGCACGTGCACGACGAGCGTGGGGATGCGCACCTGCGTGGCCAGCGTCCGCACGTCCGTGTCGAGCAGCGAGGTCATGAAGCCCACCGCGTCGTCGGGGCCGGTGGAGATTCGCTGGAACTCGTTGAAAAACGCGTACGACAACTCGTCGCCGTCCGGCATGAAGAGGCTCGTGAAGACTTGCCGGAAGGCCGGGTTGTCCTGGCCCCACCCGACGCGGGCCAGGTCGATCATGGCCTTCCACTGATCGTGTTTCTGCGGATCCACGCGGGTGAAGGATCCGTAGAAGGCCAGCCGCGTCACGCGCTCGGGATGGCGCACCGTGTAGGCGATCGCCGTGGGACCGCCCGCGGAGATCCCGTAGAGTCCGAATCGTTTGAGTCCCGTCGCCTCGATCACCGCCTCGAGATCCCGGACTTTCGCGTCGAGGGAATAGTCCTTCACGTGGTGGTCCGAGAGCCCCGTACCCCTGCCGTCGTAGATGATGAGCCGGTGCTTGCCGAGCAATCCGGTGATGAACGGATTCTTCCCCGGACTCTGTCCGCCCCGCTCGATGTGGGAGAACCATCCGAGCGCGACGACAACCGGCGGGCCTTCCCCCGTGGTCGCATAGGCGATGCGCACCCCGTCGCTCGTCGTGGTGAAGGCGATCTTCTGATCGTACTTGGGCAGAGGGCTGAAGAGCCCTTCGCGGAAGAGCACGAGGAGGAAGGCGTTCCGGACCGGCGGAATGAGCGCCGCGATCGTCGCGAGCACGACGAGGACGGACGCGGCGATGGCCGCCTTGCGCCACGGGCCGGATAGTAACGGCCGGCGAAGGATCCGGCGCCCCGAGGCGGTGGGGGCCGAGACGATCCACACGCGCAACGAGTGATCGACGTTCTTGAGCTTCTGATCGCCGAGGAAGGCGCCCTGCACCTCGGGGCGGTTGCGCACGTCCTCCCACACCCGCTCGCTGACGCAGATCCCGCCGGGCTGGGCGAGCGGCCGGATGCGCGCGGCCAGGTTCACGCCGTCGCCGATGAGCTTTCCGTCCTGCTCCAGCACGTCGCCGATGTGGATGCCGATCCGGACCTTCAGATCCGGATCGTCGGCCAGCGCCGCCTGAATCGCGAGCGCGCAGTGCACAGCCTCGACGCTGCTCGGGAAGGCCGACATCGTCTCGTCGCCCGTCTCCTCGATCCACTCTCCCTTGAATTGCCCGACGAGCGTCTGCACGAGGCGGCGGTGCCGCTCGCGCACCTCGGCGGCCTTCCGCTCGTCCTTCGAGACGAGGCTCGTGTATCCGACGATGTCGGTGAAGAGGATGGCGGCGAGTTTTCGGGCCGATGTCGTCAACGGACCCCTGCGGGCCGCCACGCGAGGGCGGCCGGAAAAACTTCGCCATTCATATCGCGACGGCACTGCTGGATCAAGCGAATAGCGGGAGCGGCCCCGGGGCCCGAAAAGTCGACGCGGGACGCCGGCGTCCCGCGCGCTCATCCGATCGACACCGCGCCCAGGGCTCAGTACGACTTGGGCAGCCCGAGGGAGTGCTGGGAGACGTAATTGAGGATCATCTCGCGGCTCACCGGAGCGATGCGCAGGAGCCGCGCCATGCCCCACAGGTCCGCCACGCCGTACTCCCAGGCCATCCCGTTGCCGCCGTGGGTCTGGATCG
>Ga0247727_10019638_pt1 | contig 10450 bp, 12 predicted proteins | sample WisWelCaveWW1625_FD_202498 | JGI IMG/M metagenome (GOLD analysis project Ga0247727, IMG submission 202498) | Biofilm microbial communities from Wishing Well Cave, Virginia, United States - WW16-25 | ecosystem: Environmental > Aquatic > Deep subsurface > Groundwater > Cave microbial mat | place... | reverse complement strand
CAGAGCAACGTGCCGCCTCGTAAACCAGTAGCTAAGTTTCAAGCCCTCATGGAGGAGCTACAACTCGATCGCGAAGATTCATGATTTATCTCGATACCTCCGTTGCATTGGCCCATCTGCTTTCCGAAGATCGTATCCCCTCATACGATTTGTGGAAACAATCTTTGGTGTCTAGTCGTTTGCTAGAATATGAGTTGTGGACTCGAATTCACGCTCGCAAACTCGGAGAGAGCCACGGAGAACACGTTCGTACGTTACTTGGCCATGTTGCGCTAATGGAATTGGTACCATCGACTCTAGCGAGAGCTATGGAGCCATTCCCAGTACCAGTACGTACTCTCGATGCACTACATTTGGCGTCCATAGACTTTCTTCAAAAAAGAAGCCAGAAACTTTCTCTTGCCACGTACGATGAACGTTTATCAACCGTTGCTAAGGCAATGGGAATTGAGATTGCGCTGGAATACTTATAGAGTTTTTAATTTGTTGTCATGACTTAGGTCTTCATCGTTAGAATATTAGCAAGTTCTCTCCCGTCATCTGTGAAGGTTTCTCCATTCCCAAGGCAAATAGCATCGTTGGCACAATGTCACACAGAGCCCCATTGGGACGTACCCGAAACTTCTTAAGATCTTTTCCAACACAAATCAAAGGAACCGGGTTGGTTGTGTGTGCTGTGTGCGGTTGTCCTGTTTTTGGATCTTTCATCATTTCCACATTTCCATGATCGGCGGTGATAAACAGATAGAATCCATGATCTTGTCCCACTTCCGCAATTTCCCGTATCCCTCGATCTGTAGCCTCCACAGCCGCAACAGAAGCTTCAAAATTACCAGTGTGTCCAACCATGTCTGGCTGAGCATAATTCACAACGATCAGGGTATCCTGATTCATTTTTGCCCTTTCCACCACAGCCTGGGTAACCTCTTTTGAACTCATCTCAGGCACAAGATCATAGGTTTTGACCTTCGGGGAAGGGATCAAGCATCGATCTTCCAGTTCAAATGGCATTTCACGGCCACCATTAAAAAAATAAGTTACATGTGCATATTTCTCTGTTTCAGCTATTCGAAACTGATGGAGCTTTTTCTGTGAGATCAGTTCTCCCAAACACATGGACAGGTCTTGTGGATGGAAAACCACAGGAAGATCAAACGTCTTGTCATACTGGGTAAAACAATAACAAGAAATGTTAAGTTCTTTCTGAAGAGAAGGAATTGGCGTGGCATGGTTGGCCTCATGGTTGGTGAGAGCCTGCACAATTTGCCTCATTCGATCTGGCCGAAAATTAAAACAAATAACAACATCCCCTGATTCAATGGTTGCCAGGGGGTTACCCTTTGGATCTACAATCGCTGTTGGAAGGACAAACTCATCCGTTTCCCTCCGCTGGTATGCAGCTTCTAACGCATCACGAGCGCTCATTGCTTTGTGCCCATCACCTAATACCATTGCCCGATAGGCAAGATCGGTTCGATCCCAACGTTTGTCCCGATCCATGGCGTAAAACCGGCCTGAAATGGAAGCTACTCTCCCCCCTTCTTTCTTGAGAGCCTCCTCCAAACTTTCAAGATAAGTTTGAGCACTTTTGGGAAGAGTATCTCTGCCATCCAAAAATGCATGAACAAAAACTCGATTGGAGGGCACTTGTTCTCGTTTAATCATGGCAAGGAGTGAAAAATAATGCCTCTCGGCACTATGGACATTCCCTTGGGAAACAAGTCCCAAAAGATGAAGTTTTGAAGATTTTCCTTTTTTTACCTTCTCTAATGCTTGAAGAAGCACTGAATTCTTAAAAAATGATCCGTCATGAATAGAATCATGAATCCGAACCTGGTTTTGAATCACAGGGCGTCCACTTCCAATATTCATATGTCCCACTTCTGAGTTTCCCATGACTCCTTCCGGCAGTCCCACTCGAATGCCCGAAGCCTCCAATAATCCATTTGGATACTGACCTAAAAGATGGCTATAAGTAGGAGTTAAAGCTTGGGCAATAGCATTCCACTCTTTTTCTTTGCGAACTCCCCAGCCATCGATAATGATCAAAATCGCCTTTTTGTTCTTTTTCATGCCTTTTAAAGAGGGGTACGTAATATCACAGCCAAAAAACAACTTCGAGAATTAGATCCCCGCGCGAATCCATTTGAGTTCGAAGGAACCGGACAGGCAGCCCTGCTGGTTCACGGGTTTACAGGCACTCCGGCAGAGATGCGAACTCTTGGAGAGTTGATTTCAAAAGAACTCGGTTGGAGAGTAGTTGGCCCTCTCCTACCCGGCCACGGCACCAACTTGTGCGATCTTTCCGCCAGAAAGTGGTCCGAATGGTTTTTCTGTGTTGAAGAAATTTTACTAAAACTCTCAAGCCAATATCAAAAAGTGCACCTCGTTGGGTTATCCATGGGAGCAAGTCTTTGTGTAGAAGCTTTTCGCAAATACCCTGAAAAAGTGGCCTCTCTGAGTCTTTTGGTACCTGCCATCTGGTTAAAAACAGCTTTTCAACGAATCGCAATCCAAATTGTTTCACAGTGTAGAATTGCGGATTTGTTGAATTCTTGGCCTAAAACAACGCCACTTCCTCCGGATCATGTGACCTATCCTCGATACTCCGTAAAAGGATTGCGGGAGTTTCATCAAGTTTGTAAAAAAGTCCGGACACTTGAAGAATTAAAGGCTCCCCCCACCATCGTTTTTTATACAGAGGCTGATGAAGTGATTCATCCAAAGTCAGCGTTTTTCTTAGCCAAACGTTTAAAGGGTGCACGTTTAGTTCACCTTGAACGATCTCACCATATTGTTACGATCGGAGAAGAGAGGGATAAGGTTCTCTCAGAATTCTTGAATTTTTACCGACAGTTTTCTGATTCTTAGGAATTCTTCATTTTCTGGATCGTCTTTTGGCAATTTAAGAATAGGCATCTACTTCCCCTTTTTCAATTCAACCAACACCAATTTGGCAATAGCTTTGAGACTTTCAAATACCCCTACTCCTGTATTGGCCATGGCTTCAAAATCTGCCACGGCGTTAGGGTTTAAGGAAGCCCGCAGTTCTTCTATAGAGGCTACGTTCGGAAGGTCTCTTTTATTGTACTGGACGACCAAAGGAAGAGTATCCATCGAGTACCCTTGCTCAGTTAAATTGACTTTTAGATTATCCATTGACTCCATGTTCGCTTCTGTTCTTTCCATCTGAGAGTCTGCGACGAAAACCACTCCGTCAACCCCTTTCAAGATCAATTTGCGGCTCGCATCGTAGAACACTTGCCCCGGCACGGTATAAAGATGGAAACGAGTGCGAAATCCGCGAATCTCCCCCAAAGATAGAGGAAGAAAATCGAAAAAGAGCGTGCGTTCGGTCTCTGTTGCAAGAGAAATCATCTTGCCTTTTGCTTCTGGCTTGGTCCTTCGATAGATATATTGAAGGTTTGTGGTTTTTCCGCAAAGACCCGGCCCATAATATACAATCTTGCAGTTTATCTCGCGGGAGGAGTAATTAATAAAGGACATGGCTCTTTAGTCTCTAAACAAATTCTCGATATCCGCATCGGTAATTTCTGCAAAGGGCGAGGAAGAGGTTTGCCAGCTTTGAGATTTTTGAACCAGCGCTTGAAAAATTGCATCCAAATCTTGTGTCACTTTCTTCACCCGCAAACGAACAAGTCCTAAAGAGGAACGGCCATCGAAGATAACCACTAAGATGACTCGTTGTCCAATCAAAGATATATGGAGGTTGTCCCGTTCACCCTCATGAAATAAAATCGAAAACTCTTTTTCCCCAAGCAATTTGGCAAGCCCACCTGTTGCGGCGATATTGCCAGCCGTGAGCGAAGCTAAACTTGTGGCATCAATACCGGTTGTTTCCCCGGCTCCAGCAATCAACTGGCCATTCTTATCCACAAGGTAGCAAACTTTGGCATTTGCATCGCGATTCAGCCTTTCAATAAGGTGGGAGATCTTTCGAAACTCCTCCTCGAACATGATCATCTGCGGGTTTGCCATGGAAAGTGAATAAGTATATGTTTTTTAACAGTCTTTTTTTGTCTGTGCAAGGAGTGTTAACGGATTTGAAACTCTCTTCGTTCTACAATCGCCCGGCCTAATGTAACCTGATCAGTGTACTCTAAATGTCCACCCATCGGAATCCCCATGGCTATACGCGTAGCATGAATTCCTCGTTCTCCCAATAATTTTGCTAGATAAAGAGCTGTGGCATCTCCTTCCAGGTCTGGATTTGTAGCCAAAATAACTTCGCGAGGTGGTTTTGTTTCAACCCGCAAGAGCAATTCGGAAACTTTTAAATCCTCCGGCCCAACTCCATCCAAAGGGGCTAGCTTGCCATGCAGTACATGGTACACACCCTGGTATTGACCACTTCTTTCAATGGCAAAAAGATCAGAAGGATCTTCGACCACGCAAATCAAACCACTATCTCTTCCATGATTTCTCCCACTATCTATCCCAGCATCTATCCCACCGTCTATTATAGACACGCTACAGATTGGACATGGGTTTTGATCTGTATATCCAAAACAAATGGAACATAGCTCAAGGGCTGTTTTTACCTCGTTCAAAGCCAAGGCTAGATTTTGGACAAATTTTTCATCCTTTTGGACCAAAAAGAAAACCAGACGGCAAGCTGTCTTTTCTCCAATTCCTGGAAGTTTCGCTAGCTCAGAAACAGCACGACGGAAAACAGATGGCCCCTGGTAAGTCATAAAATAACTTCTATATCATATTTTTGAAATTGAGGATCTGACGTGAGGATTGGAAGCTTTTCAACTTGGGCTTGTGCAATGAGTAGGCGATCAAAAGGATCGCGATGATGGTGTGGTAACTCGGCAACTCGCAGCGCGTGAATATGTTGAATTGCAAAAGATGTCATATTTTGGTTCTCTAATCTTTTTGTTACGTATTGAAAGGGTGGTTCTGGGAGCTTCAACCTTTGGAGTCCAACTTTAATCGCAATCTCCCAAGAACTTACAGCCGAAAACAGTATTGTGTTCTGATTGTTTTGGATAATGGATTTTGCTCGATCGCTTAGCTTTTCGGGCGAAATAAACCACCAAAGCCAACAGTGGGTATCCAATAAAACATTCACGATTGGAATTATGTTTCAAATGAATTAAGAAGTTCTTCGGGAAGCGGGGCATCAAAATCTTCTGCCATAAACACTTTCCCTTGGTCAATTCCTGGGATTCGCTGTTTGACCGGTTGTTCCAGTGCGATGAGTTTAGCCACTTTTTTCCCCGATTTCATAATGATAACCTCTTCTCCTGACAAAACCCTCTGAATCAGCTCAGAAAGTCGGGTTTTTGCTTCATGAATTCCTAATTGGAGCACAATTTAAGATAAACTAAGTCGTAAACTAAGTCAAGACCACTGATAAGTCATTTGAGGGGTTTAATCTCCTCAATCTTAGCACCAAACAAGGATATCGCTTTTGAAATCGCAGGATTTTGAAGAGCTTCGCGTTCAATCTCTCGGTTTGAAGATCCCTTTTGGTCTTTCCCTGTTAACCTTTTGCGTTCGGTTTGGACCTCTACCAGGTAAGCCTCACCAAAAAGATCTTTGGTAAGCTCAAAAAGATACGTTTGAAAGTCAACTTCCTTTGCTCTTGTTACAAAAAAAGAGCCCTCTTCAAAAGTAAGCGCTATCTTCCCTTCGCCAAATTGAACCTTCTGTGCTTGCAAAAGAATGGATGCAAAAGAAGGTTTCTGTTTTTTAACAATGTCTAGAACTTTTTCCCAACTAGCTGGGGGACAAGAAGGTGTTGCAAATTTTGTAGATGGTATTTTGGATGCTCCTCCCATAGGTGTAGCAGCCTTTGAAACAATTGGATTTTCACTTAGTTTTTTTTCCAAAGCTTCTAGTCTTTCCGTCAATTGTGATAGTGGAATGCGGGCTTCTTCCCGCGTAATCTTCAAAAAGGTTACTTCCATCACATATCGGGGAAACGCAACTCTTCCAATATCCGAGATCGAAAAGCGCAACAGGTCAAACCAACGTTCCAGTTCAGCCTCCGAAAGCTTTTGGGCAAAATCTTTGAGTCTTTGCAACTCCTCTTTGGTTAAACGGATAAGTCGATCATTCGCGCCACTTTTAAGAATCAAAAGATCTCTGACTCGCTCCCAAATCTCCAAAAGATAGCTCTTGGGATCAAAGCCTTTGGTCAGCACTTCATCCAGCACAGAAAGAGACGCTTGGGAATCGTAATTTACAAAAGCATCTATTGTTTTTGAAATCAAAGCACGGTCAGCAAGTCCTAGAATCGAAACCACTTGTTCGTCTAGCGCTTCTTTGCCAGCAAACGCGATGACTTGATCCAAAAGCGAAAGCGCATCCCGGAGACTTCCTTCCGCTTGCCTGGCAACCAAGGAAAGTGCACTATCAGACAATCGAATTTCCTCGTGATCAATGACCTTTCGAAGATGACGAGCGATCTCAACTTCTGAAATCTGACGAAAATCAAAACGCTGGCATCTGGATAAAATGGTATCGGGAATTTTGTGCGGTTCAGTGGTTGCGAAAATAAAGAGGACCCCCGAAGGAGGCTCTTCCAAAGTTTTCAAAAGAGCGTTAAACGCACTGGTGGAAAGCATGTGAACTTCGTCAATAATGTAGATCTTGTTTCTCGACTTCGAAGGCGCATACCGAACATTCTCACGTAGCTCTCGAACGTCATCCACTGATGTATTAGAGGCACCATCGATTTCACGAACATCGATATTGCTCCCACCTGCGATTTCCTTGCAATTTGAACATTGCCCACACGGCACTGGCGTGGGGCCTTTTTCGCAATTCAAAGCCTTAGCAAAAATACGAGCTGTGGTGGTCTTTCCCACTCCACGGGTACCTGTGAAAAGAAGCGCATGAGGCACTCGAGTCAACTGAATGGCATTTTTTAAAGTCCGTGCAATCGCTTCCTGACCAATGAGATCCTCAAACTGCTGGGGTCGCCATTTTCTGGCTAAAACAATGTAGCTCATAAATATCTTTTAGTTCTATACCCCCACTTCTAGGATCGCTGGATCACCTACGGCACCCAAAGAGGGCTCTGTGCCGTTGCTTCCTTCCGGACCTAGCGGAGTTCGAGAGTCATTCGTTGCGTAGAACCCAGCGATCCTAAAAAATTGGGAGATAGGTGCAGTAACGCAAATTGGGCAATACTTCAATTCCTTTTTGCCTTCAAACCACCACTTTTCCTTGGTTAATCTAAAGTCTGAAATGAATTTCATGACGCTTAAACCATTTTTATACTTGCGCGATGCGTTGGAATAAAGTATAGGCAACGCGTGAGAAGTGGAAAAAATAACTTCTTTACGGACAACTAATAAAAAGAGCCTTGTAAAAATTGAGCTATGGATTAGAACAAACATGAATCAACACCGTGGATGTGGAACACAATTCTTGGGATAACAAATGGTATTTATTTTTTGGATTATTCTTTCCAGTTTTTCTTTTTTTGTTTCAACAGAGGCCTTTTGTTGGAATGTTGATTCACCACAAAACGGTGTTGAACTTAAGTGGTTTGACCAAACAACTGTTGAGGGTAGAAAACTTTCAAAAGACTCTGAAATACCGAAACTGCAGACAATAGAAAATCTTCTCGCCAGGGTCATCAAAAATCCAAGTATGAATGTTGCTGGGAAGCCTCTTCCAGAGAACATTCAGCAACGTTACAATTTATTTTTCAGCAATCCTCAACTTTACTACTTACAAATGCCAGCGTCAGTTGCTTTGCCAGCCAATTTTTTAGAATTTGTCAAATACCTGACCGAATTTTTTGAACAGGAGCTTGCAAACCATTCCACATGGAAATCCAATCCTGCGGCTAACTGCAAAATAACGATTACCGACAACATGCCAACTGATTCATATCAACCGTTCATAGAACTCAAACAAAAACCAATGGAAGATAAAGCAGTTAACTTCATTGTCCGTCCCTGCTATCGAATGGTCATCGATGCTTTAAAAGTAAAAAATTTTAGTGCCGAAGAACTAGCTGCCATGATTGTGGGATTTATTTTCGACTTAAAACAAGTAACCAGTTGGATTGATAAATATGTTAGCTATTACGCTAAGATTGCCGGAGCGAGCACATTATACAAACTCTATGATTTGGAGAGCCATTTAAATAGTTTTGAGTATAGAACTATTACTCGTATCGCAATTCACGCTATGGAAGGGTTGTTCTTATATGGCTACGTTCCTATCGATAGAATAAACGATGCAGAGTTCCTTAAAAAATATACTTTTGCTAAGGGTGACGAAGACTCCTTTGTGAATGGAAAGTTCGATATTCTTAAAACATATAATAAGATCTTTGGATAACCTAAAAGATTCTTAATCTCTTTACTCTTCTCTCCATTGTTCAAGGTGAGTGAAATAGAAGCAAAATACTCCACTTTTCAAAGGGCAGCGATGTCTCGGAGAAGATAATGAGATGTTGATCATCAGGAAGAGCATGCAAAAATAGTCCAATTAATTTAGTAAGTTAATTAGCGCTTTCCCATTTGATCTACGGTTTGGAAATTGCTTAAACGTAATGGGAGAATGGCCGTGACTTCATTTCCTCAAAAAGTAGTAGCCTGTTTTCTTGCAATCGTACTTCCGGCAACCGACTTATCGATGGCTCAAAGTCAGAGTCAGGGGTATGTCACAAAGGAAGGACGGCTTCGCAGGCCAGACGAAAAGGCCACTCCACCTGAAAAATGCTTTAACAGGGTTATGGTGGAAAGTGACATCGCTGGCGAAGATAAAGGATTCTTTGATGAAATCTATCCTCCCGTGGAAGTGGAAGAAGATGGAAGTGTAACAGCACACCCTGAGTGTGCTGATTATTGGAAGGCGGCCTATGATGTCATTAGAGAAGCTCAAAGGGAAAAACAGAAGACACCTCAAGAACATTTGGAACACGCCCAAAAAGCTGCCAAAATCGTTGCCAATAGGAAATTTGAAAAGATCCATCAACCGGCCACAAAATGGCTAACAAAGAAATCAGTCAAACTATCTAAAACGCTTAAAAGCCAATACTGGAACGCAATTGGATACCAACCAACAAGGGATAAGAAGTTAGAGATCACTCAATTTTCACAACAAATCCAAACAAAGGAACAGGCTCTTTCCGAGCGCAGAAAGCGCAGCATTGAAGATAACAAAAATGCCCAAGCAGAGGTTGCTTCCAAAGTGTTTGGGGAAGAACTCTGGAAAGCTCTTGAGGCAAAATTTAATCCGTACCCAAAAATTCGGGGGAGAGAAAGCGAAGATGGATGGTTTCATGAGGGAATCAGCGATTTCGAAATCGCTCTTGGTATGGGACTCCACAATTGGTACCCACCTTCTTTCAGTGAGATCGTTCCTCCCCATGTCTTATGGGATGCAAAACATGCATTCCAAAAGGAGGCAGAAGAGGATAAGACGAGCCTATTTCCAGAGTTCAAAGAACAGGCAATGGATTTCACATGGCGTTTGTGGGTTTTAAATACGTTGATTATTCCGCACCTTTACGCGGCAGATCGAGTTCAATTGCGACCCTTTGTCGCGCATTCCAAAATCCTTACACAAGAAGACGAAAGGAGAATCGGTGGACCACTTGGATTTACCTTTTGGCTGGTGGATAACATCTTAAGCATTCCAAGCATTCCTGACCGAATTGAAAGGTGGTGGGACACCACTCTTATCCTGGATAAATCCCATCCTTACTGGCAACTGTTTAACGATCCATTTATGACTCACGTTCGAAATCAAATCGACCACTATCAATCCACAACCCTACGTATGTCGAGCAACATCGTTTGGGGAAAAATCTTGGGAGAGTTTCTATTCATTTATCTGGCAGCTCAAATGCTTTTAGAGCCGCTGGTAGCCGTTAGAATTGCCGCTCTTGCAAAAAGGGCTCCTTTTATCTTAAGACTTTCTGAATTAGCCTCGTTGAATTACAAAGCTAATCAGGCATTACGCGTGCTTCAAGGGATGAGAAATCTGAGCACCATGACAAGTTTTGCAGCTGTTAGTTACCTGTATCACAACATCAGCCCCTTACCTGAATCTGGTCTGCGAAATCAGATTGAAGAGTTAAGACATAAAGATCAGTCTCTTAAGGTTTTTGTTATCTATCAATTCCAACTCCTGATGTTTGCCCTTGCTGAAGGAGCGGTCGTTATCGTCCCTTTTTCAAGGCTATTTTCCTCCAAGGCTGGTCAAAAGCTATGGCAATTGTTTCAAAAAAACCCAGGTTGACTGATCGCGTTATCTTATGCTAAATGCTATCCTGCCATGAGAAGGTCAAAAAATATGGAATGCAAGAAATTAAAGATGTTTACGATGTTTGTTTTGGTTTCTCTGATCCCTATCCAAAGCCAGGGGCAAGATAAAGATTTGGAACAGGAATTTCTGGAGTTTCTACAACAGCCTCAAAAACCTGTGTCAGAAGCAGTTCCTGATACGGTGG
>Ga0247727_10019637_pt1 | contig 10450 bp, 3 predicted proteins | sample WisWelCaveWW1625_FD_202498 | JGI IMG/M metagenome (GOLD analysis project Ga0247727, IMG submission 202498) | Biofilm microbial communities from Wishing Well Cave, Virginia, United States - WW16-25 | ecosystem: Environmental > Aquatic > Deep subsurface > Groundwater > Cave microbial mat | place... | reverse complement strand
CATCAACGTCGCCGGGCCGCAGAGAGTCACCTTGGCCCCCAATTTCGTCATGCCCCAGATATTCGAACGCGCCACCCGGGAATGCAAGATGTCGCCGACAATGCCGACTTTAATTCCCTCAAGGCGCCCCAATTTTTCTTTAATGGTGAACATATCCAATAAAGCCTGAGTCGGATGGGCCTGACAGCCGTCGCCGGCATTAATTACCGACGGCCCTAAGGCATCCGCTAAAATCTTTGGAACACCGGAACTAGAATGACGCACGATGATCGTATCAACATTCATCGCTTCGATATTTTTGGCAGTGTCTAAAATAGACTCTCCCTTAGTAAGCGAGCTGCTGCTGGCGGCGATATTCAAAGTGTCGGCGGAAAGACGTTTGGCGGCGAGCTCAAAGGAAACCCGCGTGCGCGTGGAAGGTTCAAAGAATAACATCGCGACGGTCTTACCGCGCAAGGCCGGGACTTTTTTCACCTCACGCGTGGAAACTTCTTTAAACGATTTGGCCGTCTCCAAGATGAGTTCGATTTCTTCTTTACTGAGCTCTTGAAGATCGAGTAAATCGTGTTTAGTCCACTTAATTATTTTCTCTGCCGTTTTCAACAATCACCTCGTCTGCGGTATTGTCAATTTCCTGCAGTTTGACCTTCACATTCTGATTTAAAGATGTCGGGATATTTTTACCGACATAATCCGCGCGAATGGGCAATTCTCGATGGCCGCGGTCGACTAAAACAGCTAACTGAATATTAGCCGGCCGGCCAAAATCAATCAGGGCATCCAATGCCGCGCGTATGGTCCGACCGGTAAACAAAACATCATCCACCAGCACGATGATTTTCCCGGTAATATCAAAATCAATCAAGGTTTCGTGGACAACCGGCTGGGTGTCGATCAGCGTTAAATCATCGCGATAAAGAGTAATATCTAAAATCCCCGCAAGCACGACTTGATTTTCAATCTGACGGATACATTCTTTCAACCGTTCCGCGAGAACAACGCCGCGCGTTCGGATTCCCACCAGGCACAAATTTTCCGTCCCTTTATTTTTTTCCAGAATCTCGTGGGCAATGCGAAACAGCGCCCGCCCAACGGCTTCTTTGTCCATGATTTTGGATTGGTTGTTCATAATATATCCGACTTTTGTCCCGCAATGACACAAAAAAAGCCCACTCCGTATTCTCTGCAGAGTGGGCTGAAATTATCTTTAACAATTTGTTTCACTTTAACTCCTTGCCGGCCTCACTGGGCCGACTTAAAGGTTGACCTTCATTGACTTTCTCGAAGAACTAAAAATATGGTAGTCAATATCTCGACCTTTTCTATCTAAAATTGCTCAGTTGTCAAAAGGTCAATAAGTTGCTGAAACTATAACATCACATTTTTAGACTGTCAAGGACGAAAATTTCGAATAAAAATTTCAGGAAATTTCTAACGATACAAAGAAAATAAGCTTTGCAACTCGCCATAAACTCGCCGCGGATGCATGATATCCGGACCGGAATCATTATCTTCAACAGCCATAATGCCCCACCACTCTTCGTTGATAAAGCCATCCAGGACACCGCCTTCAACACCACCATAACCATGCAAGGAGCAGGACTCATTGCTTTGCCCGTCGTTTCGCCACCATTCATCCGAATACGCCATCAGCGTACCGCCGATAGCGAGATCATCGTTGGCCACAATTTCACCCCATAATCCCACTTGATTGGGAGTTCCTATTAAGGAATCGACCTGTCCCTGCTGATCCTCTTGTCCACCTTGCGGATTATTGGGATCTATCGTCTTCCAAGCGTCCGTGCCGAATTCAGATATCCAAATCGGTTTCGTTGATTTGGCAAGACCGCCTCTAAATTTACCGAATAAATCTCCGAACGTCTCTCCACCGCGATAAGCATTGATGCCCCAGATATCGATATGGGTTAATTGCGCGTCCCCGGCGTTATTTAAATAGCTGCCGATATAGTCAATATCACCATTAACAATGGCAATAGGATGATAAGAACTCCCTTCTATTTCACGGGCCTTCTTCGCCATGTCGTTTACTAAGGAATACCAGTCGAATGGAGAGTTATTCCCAAGATGAAAATTGTTCCCATCGCCGATTGCCCAAAAAAGAAGCGCTGGGTAATCTTTAAAATCCTGGACATATTTGCCAAATGCATCAATGATTTCTTGTCGTTTTACCCTGGTTTTCAAATCACCCGTTGAGTCAACAGGAAAACCGGCAATGACCTTTAAACCATGATCCTCGGCTTTATTCAATAATGTCTCGGTCACTTTGTCCCACGTTCGGATGGTATTGGCGTTCATTACCTCTAATAAAAGGAAGTCTCGATCCATTATCTCTGCGTTCTCGACATCAAAAATATACGGCTCGCCCTCATTCTTGCAGTTAAACTGATCCTCCCCAAAATTATCTTTCCCTATATACCGGCAGGTACCTTTATCTTCACCACCCGGAAATGTACCAATGGGATACGGACTGTAATTAACGCCTAAAATATGGTAAGTCAAATATACTCCATCGCCATCAAAATCAACTTCAAGCCGCCTATTGTTGATTCTGACTTTTTTAGCTGCTGGGTCGAGGACAATTATTTTCGTAGTGCTGGCGGCAACTAATTTACAATCAAATTCCGTAAAATCTGCCAAAAAGCGGACCTCATATTCCCCCGGAGGCATGGTGTTTAACGTTGTAAAAATCTTGGTATCAATGCCCGGGTGCTCAACAGGATTTTGCGCATCCGTAAATGTACGATACCATCCCGAGTTCGGACTGGCCATGCGTTCCAAATAATGGGTATTTCCATTACAACTGTCTATTCCCGTTTTGTAAATGGCAACCCAATCCCACGTGCTGCGGTCTGCGTAACGACTCGTATCCCAAGTCACAACAATATCATCTCCGGGATGAATTCTCACTGTTTCATCTTCCAAATTTTTAGGCCCCACATTTAATGTGACTGTCCCCGGGGTGTTATCGACAACGGTTACTTTTGTTGTCGCGCTTACCGAACCGCCAGCCCCCGTACAAGTCATGCTGTAATCCGTGGTAGTTGTCGGGTTGACACTTTGACTACCGCTGGTCTCCTGACTCGCTGTCCAAGTGGCCGAACAACTGGCGGCATTGGTACTGTTCCAATGCAAGGTAGTTTCACCACCTACCGTTATTGTCGTCGAATCAGCGGTTAACTCAAGTGTTGGCAAGTCTAATGTTGGTGGAACGGGATCACCAGGAGAACTCCCTTTAGCGGTAAATTTGTGCCTAAAGTAAATTTGATTGTGGGCAAGTGAATTGGATGACCATAGCCATTCCGCCGTTGGAAAATCAGGAAAATTGCAAGTTTGAGAATTACACCACGCGGGTGCTCTGCCATAAGATACTGCCTGAGGCCAAGCGCCATCGGCATAACCCTTCTTAGTCCACAAAGCATTGTTTAATTCGCTGTCCGTTTGAAAATGTTTCCAATCGGCGTTGCTGATGACCTTCTCACCACATTGATCGCCTTCTACCAAAAGTCCCCCATGCCCAATCTGCTCAGTCGCCTTGATGGCAATGAGATTGTTATTGTCTCCGGGTTGTAAGGGGAGCTCATAATGTGTAACTCCCACCCCGCCCGTACTTGAAGGCACTAAGTTTTCATTAAAATACAGTATATGGGAATCGTAAGACATAACATATAAGTCCAATGTTGGACAGCCCAGATTGACCGCGTCAAGTGTTCTGAAAGTCTGGTCACTGCTGATCGCTGGATTTCCGCCAGCATCCTTTGAATTCACACGATAATGATACGTTGTTGCTGGAGTCAATTCCAAGAGAGTTACCTGATGGCTGGTAACTTTCGTTGTGGTGTCTATTAAAGGAGAGTCGATTCCGTACTGATTCGTTAATCCATAATTCACTTGAGTATCCGCGGGTTCATCGGTCGTCCAATGAATCGTTACTGAATTTTCAATCGGTACCGCCGAAATATCTGAAATAACCGGCGGTGTCGTATCGGGCACGATCACGCTCACCGACGCTGATATTGTTGAATTTTCGGCAGCATCACGAGCAACGGCTGTCAAAACATGAGAGCCGACCGTTACCGTGGTCGTATCCCAAGAAACCATATAGGGTGAAATCAAATCTTCCGCTTCTAAAGGCACACCATCCAAGTTAAACTGCACGCCAACCACGCCCACATTATCTTGAGCCGTTGCCATCACATCAATCGTCCCAGAAACAGTCGAACCATTCAATGGTGAAATTATTGAAACAGAAGGTGATATTGTGTCCACAATGGAAATAGTCACCTTTTGTGAGCTCGTTGCCTTTGTATCGTTAACCCCTGGACCGTTATACCTCGCCTCATATTCCTTCCCCAGTTCATTCGGAGCACTAAACGTATACTCACCATTTGGATAATCCTTTGCTGTTATCCATAATCCTGGCCTATATTCACTATTAGGCTGTCCCACCTCAAACAAGCCTATCCAATCCAGTGGCCCTACAATCGGTACTATCCACTTCACGCTCACATCTTCCCCAGCCTTGACTTGGGTTGGCGTCGTGATATCAATTTTATATTCATTCGGAGCCGCCTTTATTGTTACCTTTTGCGTACTGGTTGCTTTAATGGCATTCACTCCCTGTCCATTATATCTCGCCACATAAATCGTATCTTGAGATACCCTCGGCGCTTTAAATGTATAAGTATTCCCCGAAACATTACTCATCGCCACCCATAACCCTTCCTGATAACCACTGCTATCAAGTGTCCCATCCACAAATAATCCCACCCAATCCTGTGGCCCTTCTGTTGGGACTACCCATTGCACTACAACATCCTCACCAACATTTACTGGTAAAGAACTTGTTATATTAATCACATATTCATTAGGAGCTGCCTTTACTGTCACCTTCTGAGGACTGGTCGCTTTGATCGCATTCACTCCATCTCCATTATATCTCACCACATAAATCGTATCTTGAGATACCCGTGGAGCTTTAAACGTGACTGTCCCTTGATTACGACCATTCACCGCTACCCATAATCCTTCTTGATAACCGCTGCTATCAGGTGTTCCATCGACAAACACTCCCACCCAATCCTGTGGACCTACACTTGACGCTGTCCATTGTGCTGTAATATCTTCATCTGCATTTACGATTAAAGGACTGGTTATATTAATCGTAGGGGGCGCTGGGGGATTCACCGTTACCACGGCACTTTTGGCCGCGGATGTGTACCCATTATTCGGCAAATACCTGAACTCATATTGTCCGGGAACACTCCCCAATAACGGCACCGTAAATTCGCGGCTCCCGGTCGGCTGACCTCCCAGATTTTGATAATATTGCGGCTGTATCCATTGAATGAAATTTGTACTCTGATTGGCTTCGTTGACGCCATACATCGCTATCCAATCCGTACTCCCTACGTTGGCATTTTTTACTTCCCAGCTTACATTGATCTTCTCTCCGGGATTCACACTGCTCTTGTCCACTGTTAACTTATACTCTGGCGGCAAAACATCTATGGCGGTTGTAAATGTAAAATCTCCGCTGGTCGCTAAATTTGTAGCCGCATCTCTCGATTTGACGCGGAAATGATACGTCGTGTTTGGGCTGAGCCCTTGGATCGCAAGGCTATGATTTGTGATAAGGGCCGATATTATCGGCGTTAAAGTTCCATAGGCCATCGTTTCCCCGAACTCTACTTGGCTATCGGCCGGTTCATTGGTTTTCCAGGTAATGGTACTGGAAGTTGTCGTAATGGCCGTGGCTGAGACATCCGTGATGAGGGGCGGAGTGCTATCGACACAGATCGACAAGCTATCCGACCATACCGATATTCCGCCGGCGGCATCAACCGCCTTGACCTTAACATCATAAATCTTCTCCGTTAACCAACTCTGGGAAACAACTTTAGGCGTGTTGGAGTTGACCATCTCTGTCACGGTTGTCCGTCCATCGCCCCAGTCGAATTCATAACGTATTTTTTCTCCTGTTGGCTCATTGGTTGCCAGCGCTTGAAAATATTGGACCTGCCCTAATTTTAAAATCGCGTCCGCCTCGCCGCAAGATCCCGGTGGCGGGAGCGGCTGGGAGATCACCGAAACTGTCACCGTCTGCTGGGCTGACAATTGTCCATCGGACACTTCCAATTTCCACAAATAACTACTCCCGGCAGAACCCACCGGATAGGTATATGTAGCCGATTGCACCTGGCCGGAACCATTCTTAAATGAAACGGCAGAGCCATTATTGATTTGATAGTACCAATTCCATATTAAAGGATCACCATCCGGATCTGAGGCGGTAGCGCTATAGGTCACGGTATCGCCTTCGTAGACTTGTATTCCTGAAACTGCCGGGTCTCGATCCACGGCATTATTACCAAAAGAATTAATCGTTGGGGGGCGATTGGGATTACTGTTCGTCGTAAACGTAAAATCTCCGCTGGTCCCTAAATTTCCCGCGGCGTCTCTGGATTTCACTCGATAATGATAAAGCTTATTCATCCCTAAATCCATCAACTGAACACTATGACTGGTCACCATAGACGAATTTAAGACAGTACTGACACCATACGCGGTCGTTAATCCATACTCCACTTGGCTATCGCTGGCCTCATTGGTCGTCCAGTTAATCGTCGCCCCACTAGCGCTAAGACCGCTGCTGCTCACACCGCTGATTACCGGTGGAGTCGTGTCCGGAGTTCCGATACCGCTTCCTTTCGTAATTTCAAATGAATCAATGACTTGTCCGTCAATATTCTTGAAATAACCCCGGGCTTTGTTGGGATCGCCATCGACATTAAACGTAATAAATAAAGCGCCGAATTTCGCCCCTTGGTCGGAGGTATACATCTTCGCCCACATGCTGGCGGGATTTCCGTTTTGTGGATTTACCCCAACACACCCCGCATTCAAAGAAGGCGCAGTCGCCGAGCAACGGTCCTGATTGCGGATCCCTGTTCCCGCCAGACCAGAAACCACAACAAACGTTTTCCCCGGCTCAACGCACATGACTCCATCATTCGGGCATTCCGGATCGATCAATGGCAGATTATCGGGAAAGCCATTGGCTGTCTCCTCGCTTTTTGTCGGGAGAATATTGAAATCATAGCTGATCGTCTTGGTGCGTTCATAACTATGTTCATGTCCCGTGACAATGATTGCCCCCTGCTGACGGCAGGCATTATATGATCCGACATCCACCTCATCACCTTTGGTCCCTAATTGCAAAGAAGAACGATTCTTATGCCAGGAACAAACTTTCCAAGTGTGGTCATCCGCCTGAAGTTCCTGATTAAGGTAAGTGGCATTACCGCTTTCCTGAACAAAAACCATTTTTAATCCCTTGTACACGGCGGCATAATTGCTTGAAGACGGATTTCCGCTGACGGTCCCGCCTTTACCTTGCAGTGAACTGATCTGAGAATTAAAAAAGCCGCTATAATATTGCGCCCAATCGTCGTGATTTCCATCCGAACCTAAATAGGGGATGTTCCCGACGTGGGTATTGATTTGCCCTGTCCAGCCGCTGGTTGGGCCGCTAGAATAAGAAAAATCTCCCTGGTGCAAAATCAATTCTACTGGGACGCCGGTCGCGGTACCCTCGTTTTTAATGAGTTGTAAAACCTGACCGAAACCTGTCCCGTCGCCGGAATCGCCGATAAACGCCACTTTTAAATTGGCAACGGTAGGTGTTTCGGCAAAGGCTGGCAGAGAACAAACGACACCCCAAACTATGGCTCCTAAAAGCCACGCTGTTTTTAAAAGATTGTTTTGGGTTAGTCTATTCATCTTTTCCTTTATTGTCAGTTTCAGTAGAGACGACAGCATGTGCGGCAGGAATGGCCCCAAAAAACAAAACCAGCGCTGTGAGGGTGTTTCTCAAGCGCTGGATAGAGTACGTCTTTATTTTCTTATAAAGAAAAGACTGCCAATAATTAAAAGGTATCAAACAGTTAGGCATAAATTTCCCCTACGACTGGTTTCTAATGAAGCTGGCCCTTCACTTCGCTCAAGGTGGTTCGACACTGTGATTGAATGGTGAGCGAGCGAAACAAGTTGCACTATAGATTGTTTTGATTTTCCGTCCACTGCAAGTATACCATCGCGCTATCGCGAGACAATACGACCGGGGCTGTTTACAGAAAACGTTTCCCAATCGTCGACAAACAAAATGAAGACCAATAATATTTTAATTTTATTAAATATAGGCGTTCAGTTGAGTCAAAAAATAATTTTTCGCGGGTTTGTGGAGAAACGGTCTTCCAAAATTGTCCCGTGGCCTGGACCAAAAATAAATGGATTAGCTTAAGATTCCTTGGGAGGGAAAGTCTAAGGACAAAAAAAATGGGTAAAACGCGCATCCATTTCTCCGTGGCTGTGGCCTTTAAGGGCATTGCTATGCCTTCATAAGACCAATAAAATGGATGAGTTAAGGAATTTTCGGCCTTAAGTGACCGAAAAGACCGTTACTCTCGAAAATTTTTACTATATAAAATCCGTCCACGGCAAGTATAACACCATAAAAGACCAAAAAACAAGGGGGGTGGGCTAAATTTTTTTATTTTCCTCAAAAAAACACCATCGCTTTGAGGGTCATGGAGGTCTTAACGGCGCCGCTGAGTTCCATGCCGATTAGGAACGCACTTTAAATTTTTCCAGCAATGATTGGGCCCGCAATCACACCCCATCGTCAAGACCTCAAGGCAAACTTGCCGCGTGTTATCGAGATGACAACGATCCCCGCAGCTATTGGACAATTGCTTCCATTCACCGATGGGATCTTTATCGCAGGCCAATTTTTTTCTGTTGGCGAAATCGTCTTTACAATCCCCAGAACAGTTACTAAAATTTTCGCCATCCTCGCAGATATTATTCCCACACCCACTCCCTGGATCTTGAGGGGCGGTCACTATAATCGTTACGCTGGCGTCAGCGAAAGCGCCCGCATTATCAGTGACACGCAAGATCGCCTTATACTCCCCCGCCTTTTGATAGATATGTGTGGGATTGGAGCCTGTGGAAAGAGCATTATCGCCAAAATTCCAAAGATAATGGTCAATGGTTCCATCCGGGTCGTTTGAACCCGCGGATGAAAATTGCACGGTCAACGGACTTATTCCAGAAGTTGGGCTTGCTGAGGCCATGGCAATTGGTTTAAGGTTTTCCTGATGACAGTCTTGCGGACAACTGGTAGATGATTCCCTTGTCTCACAATGCTGATTACCACAAATACTACTGCCGGAATCCTCGCACGAAAGCCGCGCGTAATATTCCCCAATAGTACGCCCGACCTGACCTTTCACTTGATCCGTCAGATGCCCTTTCCAGTCCTTGTAACCGCTGCAAGTTGGGACCTCAGGAGAAAATCCGGCTTTCACTGTGCCACTAGGATCGGCAGCCGCAATAAGGGTAATGGCCTGGTCAATGATGGGATGATTATAAGAAGCGCGGACAATTTCACTGCCAAAAGGACACTGCTGATTATTCGGCCCGCCGACCACAGGTTGAAGCAGAATTTGGCGCGCCGATGGATACTTGTTCTTAATGTTAACGACGGCCTGCTGGATCTGCCCCACCCACCACTGGCTTTCATTTTGGTAATCACCGGTTATAGTGAGGATGATGCGGTCAGGTTTCGTTGGGTTTGATGCGCAGGGAGACGTGATAGAGGCTGACCATCCGGCAAAGCCGGCGTTAGCCCAATCCGTAATACCAGCGCCGCTGTACCATTGGAGCTGCCACTTGCTATTATCAACAACTGACTCAAAGTCAGGAGCATCAGCGTACCAATTCCTAGTTTGGCTGAAACCAATGACCTGAGTGCAGGAAAAGCACGTTTCCCCAGGACTATTAGGACTATTCGCAGGACAATTGTCATTAGAAATATCTTGGCATAATTTTTGATTTCCTGAACATATATACTCCCCCTGACACCCATTGACCATACATTCTCCACCTGAAGTGCAGATATCGCCTCCGCCTCCATCCCCTGTTCCTGTTCCACTGCCATCGCCGTCTCCCGGATTGCTCCCGCATGCTCCACTGCCAGTAAACCACGGACAGGCGGTTGGATCGGTCTTCAGCACATCCAGAAGCATTGTGGCTATTTTCTTTGCTCCCTGAGGGGAAGGGTGCCCACCGTCAGGTTTAAAATCATCACACGCCCAGATAAGACCATCGCTGCGCGGATTCAAACCGTCGGCCCACGTATACGGCCCCCAAGAAATCCAAGGGGCCTGAGGATTGATACCATCAAATTGGAGTTCAGGGCTTCTGTTATTAATTTGATCATCAATGACAAATTTCTGGGCAAAATTATTTTCCGACCATTCTTAAATAAGTTGAAAGGATTAATGTAAAGCTTTGGAAAGATTGAGGAAATAAAAAAGCATCGATTACCAAAGAAGACCTGATAAAGTTTCGTTGAGAGACGGAACAA
>Ga0247727_10019636_pt1 | contig 10450 bp, 5 predicted proteins | sample WisWelCaveWW1625_FD_202498 | JGI IMG/M metagenome (GOLD analysis project Ga0247727, IMG submission 202498) | Biofilm microbial communities from Wishing Well Cave, Virginia, United States - WW16-25 | ecosystem: Environmental > Aquatic > Deep subsurface > Groundwater > Cave microbial mat | place... | reverse complement strand
TTGGGTGGTAGCGTAGTCCATAATGAGAGGTTACTGATCCTTCGGCCGGTAAAATGGAGGGAGTATGGCTAAAATAATTAACTTTTTCCTGGATCCCATCCATGATTAGATTATAATTATAATTTAAGAGTTCGGTCATTCTAATCAGTTCACTCAGACCATCATGGGTTTCAAGTATGACTTCTTTAAGGATTTCATCCTTAATAAAATTGGAGGCCGTAGCTTCTTCAAAAACACCGCCGATACCGACCTTCTTTACTTCATCCGGAATCAATTCAAGTCCAAAAGCTAATCGATATCGCTGACTTTGCAAATCATTGCTTACGATTTTTTGACGAATATTCTGAATATTTGTAGAAAAAGTAGATAAATCATTTTTAAGAGTTTGGTTTTGCTGGTATAGGCCTGAGAAGCGCTGGCTATGATACCAATTTTTTACGATAATCCAACTGGAAAGTGTAATGCCTGAAAAAGAAAGAAGAAAGAATATAAAAGCAGAAAAATATAAAAAATTGATTTTATAAATACCTGATTTAGCAGGATTTAACCCTTTAAAAATCAATAAATTAAGATTGTTTTTCATGAATTTTTCAAACATACTTAATATTTACGAATTTCATGCCGTAATTTTTAATTTTAATTAATATGTAAGTCGTTGATATTAATATTTCTATGTTTTTCAATGATTCTTATGCGGGCATTAATGCACTCTCGTTGTAGCTAAATAGCACACCATGCTTAAATTCTTATTTTTTTAAATAATTATTAAAAGATTACTTTGCAAAGTGCAAAAAAATAATTTTAATTTGTATTTATTAAAACAGTGAAATTAAAGATATAATAGTTAATAATCAATGTCAAGAAAAAAACAAATATTTCTGGTGGACGGTACCGCACTATTATACCAGTCTTACTTCGCTTTTATCCAGAACCCCCTCACAAACTCCAAAGGAGAGAACACCAGTGCTATTTTCGGTTTTACAAACACTTTGCTAAAGTTATTTAAGGAAGAAAAAATTGAAAATATTGCTGTGCTCTTTGATGCCGCACAACCCACCTTTCGCCATAAGGCCTACCCCCAATATAAAGCCACCCGGGAGAAGATGCCTGATGATTTAAAGAACCAGATCCCGCTTGTCCATGCGGTTCTTAAAGCAATGGGTGTTCCGCGGTCGGATTTGGCTGGTTATGAGGCTGACGATCTGATTGGAACTTTGTGTGAGATGGCAGTGAAAGCGGGTTTCGCAGTAGTGATTGTCGGTCGAGATAAGGATTTTATGCAACTTGTTTCAAAAGAAGTCTTAATGCTTGATTTAGGGCGTAAAGATGAGCCCAAACGATATATTGGGCCAACGGAAGTTAAATTGAAATTTGGTGTTCCACCTGAACAAGTGACTGAGGTCTTAGCCCTGATGGGAGATAATTCAGATAATATTCCGGGGGTGCCTCAGGTTGGTCCTAAGACCGCAACTACTTTGATTAAAGAATTTGAGAGCGTTGAAAATCTCTTAAAAAACATCTCCAAAATAAAACAAACGAACTTAAGGGAAAATATTGAAAAAAACAAGGAGACTCTCCTGCTGAGCAGAAAACTGGTGACGATCGATACACAGGTCCCGCTTTCCATAAAGATTCCCGAATTACGTTTTGAAGGCTTTCGCCAAGAAGGACTCGCAGAGATTTTTCAGCGTCTGGAATTCTTTTCGTTATTAAAAAGCCTCGGTCTCACCGAGCAGCGGGGGGGGGATAATGAAGGGGTTCAATATGTATGCCTGCAGTCCATAGAAGAGGTGGAGGGACTCCTTAAAATTTTAAAAAAACAAAAGCGGTTTGTGATTGATTTGGAGACCACGGATGTTAATCCTCTGCTCGCAAAAATTGTGGGGATGTCTTTTGCCTATCGTTCCAAGGAAGCCTTCTATATTCCGGTTGCACATCATGAGCGAAAAAATATACCTCAGGCCGTTACGTTATTCAAATCCCTGTTGGAAGATGAGGGAATAAAGAAAATCGGTCAAAATATTAAGTATGATATGCTTGTGCTGGCAAATGCCGGGATTGAACTGAAAGGCATCGAATTTGATACAATGGTGGCTTCTTATGTGATTAATCCCTCCGGTCGTCAGCACAATCTGGATGCTATGTGTTTAACTTATTTTAATCACCCCAAGATCCCCATTGAAAGCTTAATTGGTTCCGGCAAGACGCAGAAAAAATTCAGCGAAGTACCCATCGAAGCGGCTTGCCGCTATTCCTGCGAGGATGCAGATTATACATTCCGTCTGATGGAATTGTTGGAAAATAAAATTAAAGACCAGAGAATGGAAAAACTATTTTATGAATTGGAAATGCCGCTCGTGATGGTTTTAAAGGAGATGGAAGAGGTCGGGATGCGGATTGATGAAAAAATTTTAAAAAATTTATCGGTGAATTATCAACAACAGATTGAGACCTTGACAGAAGGGATTTATAAAAAGGTAGGGACCGCCTTTAATCTGAATTCCCCCAAGCAACTCGCCGAAATCCTCTTTGGAAAAATGGGCATTAAGCCTGAAAAGAAAACGAAAACCGGTTTTTCTACAGATACAGAAGTTCTTGAACGATTGGCGGGTGATCACAAATTTGTAAAAAAAATTCTGGAATACCGACACCTGACAAAACTCAAATCGACCTATATTGATGCACTGCCTTTGATGATTATGAAAAAAACAGGACGGATTCATACCTCATTCAACCAGACTGTTGCTGCTACGGGGCGACTTTCCAGCACCAATCCTAATCTGCAGAATATACCTGTCAAAACCGAGAATGGCCGGGAAATCCGTAAGGCTTTTATTCCCCTTGAGAAATCTTTTTGCCTGCTTTCAGCGGACTACTCCCAAATTGAATTACGGATCATGGCGCATCTTTCCAGCGATGAACAGTTGCTCGCTTCTTTTACCAATGAGGAGGACGTTCATTCAAGAACTGCAGCATTGATTTTTGGGATTGAACAGAAAGAAGTTAGTCCAGAAATGAGACGACAGGCAAAGATTGTGAATTTCGGGATAATTTACGGGATGGGAAATTTTAGACTTTCCCGAGAGATCGGAATTCATATCTCCGCGGCAGCAAAATTTATTGATAATTATTTTAAGCAGTATCCCGGTATTAAACGGTATATCGAGAAAACCAAGGAAAATGCGCATGCAGAAGGATTCGTGACTACATTGATGGGACGCCGTCGCTATTTACTGGAAATCCACAGCAAGAACATGGTGATCCGAGAGAATGCTGAAAGAATTGCGGTGAATACTCCCATTCAAGGGAGTGCTGCGGATATTATCAAGAAGGCGATGATTGATATCCATAATATTTTCAATCAGAAGGGTCTTCAGGCGCGCATGATTCTGCAAGTCCATGACGAACTTCTGTTTGAGGTTCCTTTCAAGGAAGCCGAAACGGTCAAAATTCTGATCCGTGAAAAAATGGAGGGGGTCGTTCATTTGAAAGTTCCACTCAAAGTTGAAGTTGGAATGGGAGAGAACTGGCTGGATGCGCATTCATAGTCTGGTTTTAATTATTTAAGAAAACCGGTTGATTAAAGATCTTTAGAAAAGGAACCTTATGATCATTGGCGTTACTGGAAGAATTGCCAGCGGGAAATCAGTCGTGACAAAATTTTTTACCGAATTAGGCTCGGTAGCCATCAATGCCGATGAGATCGGGAAAGAAGTCTTGCAGTTGCAACCGGATTTGAACAATGAAATCCGTGATCATTTTGGCAAGGAAATGTATGATGAATCCGGTTTGGACCGCCACAAACTGGGGGATCATGTTTTTAATCATCCGGAAGAATTAAAGCATCTGAATAAAATTATCCATCCGCCCCTGTTAAAGGAATTAGAGAGCAGAATTTTATCCACAAAACGGATTTTTCGAAATATTGTTGTCGAGGCCGCCTTGTTACTGGATTGGAACATTGGACATTATTTTGATGTGATTATTCTGGTCACGACCGAAAAAAAGAATCAAATTCAGCGTTTAATGGAAAAGCATGGATTCTCCTATGAACAGGCCGAATCGCGTGTTGAAGCCCAGAGCCTCCTTAAGGAGAATCATCCAGATATCGATTTCACGGTTACCAATAATTCAACTGAAAGTGATTTAAAAATTGAAGTTTACCGGGTCTGGAAAGAAATCTGGGAGAAAGAGGAAGGACAAGCGGTTTAATTTTATTAAGAAATTATAGCATTCAATAAAAGCATGATTAAAGACATTCCTTTTAGTCACGAGTATTTTATGAGGTTAGCATTAAAGGAAGCAGAGTCGGCCTATCAAAAAAAGGAAGTTCCAATAGGAGCGGTTGTGGTCGAAAACCAGCAGGTTATAGGAAGAGGACATAATCTTGTTGAGACGCTTCAGGACCCAACCGCACATGCGGAGATTATTGCCATCGGGGCAGCGGCCAATGCCAAACAGTCCTGGCGTCTGAATGGAGTAACGCTCTATGTGACGATTGAACCCTGTACAATGTGTATCGGAGCCATTACTCTGGCGCGGTTAAATCAACTTGTTTTTGGTGCGAGTGACGAAAGTATGGGAGCCTGCGGGTCGGTTATTGATATCTCAGCCATGGAAAAGATTAATCGCACCGTCAAAGTAATCTCTGGGATTTTGCAAGAAGAATGCGGTTTTTTGATGAAGTCTTTCTTTAATGAATTAAGAAAAAAAGAACCTCTGTCTCCACCCGGTATCTCCTTGAACTAGACTTGGCCGAGGATGAATCATCCATCGAATTTCTGAATTCAGGCAGGATGGCTAAACATTCTGCCTTTTTATTTTATGAATAAAGAGATAAATGATTTGTGGGAAAAGATTGAGCCTTTAACGGCAGTTAAAACAGTGATTCTGTTTATGCTCGGTGTTGTCTGCCAATACTATTATAAAATTCCTCTGGCGGTGATCGGCGGAATCTTTTTTATCATAGTCTTGATTATTTATTTCTTGCGAAGAACATTGTTCAGACAATATCTCTGGCTACCCCCGATTATCTTCAGCCTCTTACTTTTTGAATCAGGGATGCTCTGTTTAGATCTCAGAAAAAATGTTTTTCCTCATAACCATATCGTTCACTGGACCGAATATAAGGGAAGGATCATTTTTAAAGGTGTCCTGGTTCAAGATCCGTGGGAAAAAGCGGGGAAAATAAATTGTATTATTAAACTGGATTCTTTGTTTGTCCCTCGGTTCGTGGATGGGCCTGAAGAAAGAAAAAAAATTGGGGAAGAGGATCATGAATTACGTGAAAAGGTATGCGGAAATATTTTGATTAAAATTCAAGCCCCAAATACAAATCTTGAGTATGGCGATGCGGTTCTTTTTGAGGGTCGGCTCAAGCGGCCTACTCCGCAAAGAAATCCGGGCGGAATGAATTACCGCCTTTATTTGGAGACCAAGAATATTTATGGGTTAGTTACCCTTAAGAGCGATCAAGACATTTGCATATTGAGGAAAGAGCAAGGGTCTTATGTGAGAGGTTTCTGGATTCTGCCAACAAAGAGAGCGATCCTCAAATCGATTGATCGTTTAATGACCGAACCCTATGCCGGTTTAATGAAGGCGATGCTGTTCGGTGGTTATGCGCAGATTCCGGAAGATATTTATCAGGATTTTGTGGATGCAGGGCTGCTTCATCTGATTGCGATCAGCGGATTGCAGGTGGCACTCGTGATATTCGTTTTTTACCAATTTTTTTTGGCATTGGGGATCCCCTACCGGAAAGCGCTCTGGATTGTCCTTGTTTTTACCTGGTTTTATCTCTTTTTAACAGACTTTACGCCCTCCGTGTTCCGGGCAACGGTCATGGCTGATATTTTTCTGATTGGAAAATTGATGGAAAGACGTGTAAACATTTACCAGTCCCTGGCTGTTTCGGCCTGGTTCTTACTTTTGTGGAATCCGCTCTATCTATTTGATGCAGGATTCTTACTTTCCTATCTAGCCACTCTCTCCCTCGTGGCAACCTATCCTTGTTTGGACAACTGGTTAAATCCAATCTGGCCCAAGGAGCGGTGGACGCGATTCAGGAATTGGCTGCTGGGGGGACTCTTGATTTCCATCGCGGCCGGATTGGGAACAATTCCGGTGACGGCCTGCTTTTTTAACCGGATCCCAGGTAGTGGTCTTTTGTCAAATTTAATCGGTGTACCCCTCCTTGGAATCCTCATGCCGGCCTCTATTATCATGATTGTTTTCAGTTTTTTTTCGACCCTTCTTGCTGAAATGTTCGGGTCGGTCTGTGATTTAATCATGGCCTTGATTATTAAAACAGCTTATCTCTTTGGCCATCTTCCGGCTGCCTATTTAACCGTTCCTCATCCCTCTATTTTATTCATCATTTTATTCTACACTCTATTAATATTAGTCATTCTTTATTCTCAATACCGGATTGCCAGAAAATTATTATTCTTTCTCCTCTTATTGACCCTGAATGGATTTTTTTGGAAAAATGTGGTTTGGACCTCTAAAAATTTAGAGGTCTATTTTTTGGATGTAGGACAGGGTGATGGTATTCTTTGCCGGTTCCCGAATGGTCAAAGCATGTTGATTGACGGTGGTCCTTGTACATATTATAATGATAGCGGAAAACGGGCCATCTCACCCGCCTTAAATTATCTCGGGATTCGAAAAATAGATTTAATGGTCTTGAGTCATCCACACAATGATCACATTGGGGGGCTTATCTCTGTACTGGAAACCTTTCCAGTCGGTTGTGCCGTGGATGGCGGGCAGATCTTTTCACAAGAAGAGCTCGTTTCCAAATTTTATCAGATCCTCCGTGAAAAAAATATTTCTTATACGAAGGTCTCTCAGGGCGATGAGATTAAGGGGCCCAACGAGGTCTCCCTTAAAATTATTTCTCCCAACCGGGAGTTGGTTAATCAGAGGGGAGAGTCTCTGCATGGTCTCAATAATGGTTCGGTCGTCATTTTACTTGAATATAAAAAAATCCGGATTTTGTTAACGGGGGATATGGAAGCAATGGCCGAGAAGTGGCTGAGCCGGGATTCCACGCTGGGGGCCGATGTCTTGAAGGTCGCTCATCACGGGAGTAAGACTTCCTCAACCCCCGCCTTTATTAAACAGGTTTCACCGCGGTATGCGATTGTTTCCTGCGGAATTGAAAATCGTTATGGTCTGCCTGACGAGGAAGTTTTGGAAACATTTCAAAAACTGCGGATTTCCGTTTACCGGACAGACCTGCAAGGGGCGGTTATTATGTTTTCTGATGGTGAGAAAATAAAGGTTAAAGCAATGCTTTTGAACGGGTGAATAAAGATGGAAACCCAAATTTTTTCAGATGAAATTATAAAATTAGCAGAGGATACTGAGATTCTATCCGATGAGTTTGTCAGGTGTTCTAATTGCTTCTTTGATTTAATACCGCTTTCAATCCACAAGCGACTGTCTTATAAATTTCCATCATAAATTCTCGCATTGATTTTACCATTTTTATTATCTTTACCGGCAATTAGCGTACAATTTTAAGTACAAAAAACAAAGATTGCCCTTTTAAAAAATAGGCGAAAACCCATGGAACTCGAAAAAATCTATAACCCCGATCAGGTCGAGAAAAAATGGTACGATTTTTATATCGAGAATAAAATATTTTCTGCCAATGCAAATTCCACAAAGCCGGTTTATTCAATTGTAATCCCCCCGCCCAATGTTACCGGGATGCTTCATTTAGGACATGTATTGAATAATACGATGCAGGATATTTTGTGCCGTTTTAAACGGATGCAAGGGTATGAAGTCTTATGGATGCCGGGTACGGACCATGCCGGTATCGCAACACAAAACGTTGTCGAAAAAGAACTTTCCAAACAAAAAATCAGGAGACAGGATTTAGGCCGTGAAAAATTTCTGGAAAAAGTCTGGGAATGGAAGAATAAATACGGGGATACGATTATTCGCCAATTAAAACAACTTGGCTGCAGCTGCGATTGGGAGCGCCAGCGGTTTACGATGGATGAGGGACTTTCCAAGGCGGTGCGGGAAGTCTTTGTAAAGCTTTATCAGAAGGGATTGGTTTACCGGGGTAAGTATATTGTCAACTGGTGCCCGCGTTGCCGGACCGCTCTGTCCGATGAAGAAAGCGTTCATCAGGACGAAGAGGGTCAAATGTGGCACATTCATTATCCCTTGGCGAATGGCAATGGGCATATAACGGTTGCTACGACGCGTCCTGAGACGATGCTCGGCGATACCGCAGTTGCGGTTCACCCCCGCGACCCGCGCTACAATCTGCTCATCAGTCAATATGTAATTTTACCGATTATTAATCGGAAAATCCAGGTCATCGCAGATGATGCTGTGGATCCCAAGTTTGGTACGGGTTGTGTGAAAGTAACCCCGGCCCATGATTCCAATGATTTCTGGATGGGCCAGCGTCATGGACTCACCCCGATTTTAGTGATGGATGAAAACGGGCGGATGAATCAGCAAACCGGAAAGTATGAAGGTAAAGACCGATTTGAGTGCCGCAAGGAATTGGTTGAAGAGTTGATCGGATTGGGGTTGTTGGAAAAGATTGAAAAGTTCCAGCATGCGGTCGGTCATTGCCAACGCTGCAATACCGTGATCGAGCCTTATTTATCCGAACAATGGTTTGTGAAAATGAAACCGCTCGCAGAGCCAGCAATTAAAGCGATTCAAAACGGCCAACTGCATTTTTCTCCGGAACGGTGGATCAAAGTTTATTTGAATTGGATGGAAAATATCCGCGACTGGTGCATTTCACGGCAACTATGGTGGGGCCACCGGATTCCAGTGTATTATTGTTCATGCGGGGAAGTGGTGGTGACCGCAGAAGAAAAAATCGTGTGTCCCCGATGTCACCGAACCGAGTTTAAGCAAGACGAAGACGTGCTGGATACCTGGTTTTCTTCTTGGCTCTGGCCGTTTTCAACCATGGATTGGCCCAAGGATAATCAGACCCTTCAAAAATTCTACCCGACCAGTGATCTCGTGACTGCGGCGGATATTATTTTTTTCTGGGTGGCACGGATGGTGATGGCTGGATACGCCTTTACCGGAAAAGCCCCGTTTAGACGGGTTTATTTCAACAGTATTGTGCGGGATCTTCAAGGACGGAAGATGAGCAAGTCACTGGGAAATTCTCCAGACCCGACCGAGGTGATGAAGACCTATGGAGCTGATGCCCTGCGCTATACAATCGTTTCATTGGCTCCGGTAGGGCAGGATGTTCATTATGCTAAAGAAAAGACTGAACTGGGACGTAATTTTGCCAATAAAATCTGGAATGCGTCGCGTTTCCTAATTTCAAAATTAGAGGGTTATCATCCGGCTAACGCCAGTCAATCTGGAACCCTCGATTTTCCAAACCGCTGGATTCTCAGCCGTTTGGGACAGATTATTCCCAAGATCAGCAAGAATTTGGAGCAGTTTGAGTTTAACGAAGCAATTAAAGCATTGTATGAATTTATCTGGGGAGAATATTGCGACTGGTATCTGGAAATGATTAAGCCTTATTTGCCGGAGGAGGGAGATTTAAAACAGCAGACTTTACAAACCGCAGTTCTGGTCTGGCAAAAGACGATGCAATTACTGCATCCCTTTATGCCTTTTATTTCAGAGGAGATATGGCAAAAATTAAAAGCGGCCGCGCAAAGTCCGGAAACGTGCCTTCAGCAAACGCACTGGCCGGATGTCGGTCAAGACTGGGTGGATGCAGAGGTAGAAGGGGAATTTGAATTACTCCAGGGTTTAATTGTAGCCATTCGTAATTTACGTGCGGACACCGGAATCCCGCCGCAGCAAAGGGTCAAGGTCTTTCTTAAGACAACCGGAGAAAAATTGAAGTCCGAAATAATTCAGAAACACCAGAATCAGGTGATTCATCTGGCTAAACTGGACGTTTTGCAGATGAACGGCCATTTTCAAAAAGATGCCACGACAGCGTTGACTGTGGTGATGGGAGTGGAAGTCTTTATGCCCCTGGCCGGCTTAGTCAATGTACAGGATTTGAAGCAGAAGATTGAAAAAGAAGTGCAAAGGCTTAAGAAAAATGTCGAGGCGACAAGCCACAAGCTTCAGGATGAGAATTTTTTGAAGAAAGCGCCGGCGGAACTGGTGGAAAAGGAAAGAGACAAGGTTGCTGAAATAGAAAAACATTTAGAGAAGATGAGGAAACTTTTTTAAAATTCACGTATTTTTCAATTGATAAAGGATAAACTTAAACACACCTACGGTATTATTCCTCTCACAGAGAGAGCCCCTCATGCGGTTCGAAAGGAGCGAATGAGGCCATGCTTGGTATGAAGACCTACAGCCAAGACTACATCAACGCCTGTCGCGCAAGGGTGGACGCGAATTTGCGCGCGTACCGGAAGCAGATTGGAAAGGTACCAGAGAAGGAGTTCGAGTGGCGCTTTTTCAACGACCA
>Ga0247727_10019635_pt1 | contig 10450 bp, 13 predicted proteins | sample WisWelCaveWW1625_FD_202498 | JGI IMG/M metagenome (GOLD analysis project Ga0247727, IMG submission 202498) | Biofilm microbial communities from Wishing Well Cave, Virginia, United States - WW16-25 | ecosystem: Environmental > Aquatic > Deep subsurface > Groundwater > Cave microbial mat | place... | reverse complement strand
GCCGGGTATTCCCAAACCTTGCGAGCCGGACTCCACCCGCCAGAAGTACGGCGGCGTTCCCCCTGTCGCCCGCAAGGTTTGGGAATACCCGGCTCCGACGGTGGCGTTTGGAAGTGAAGCGGTCTCAACGGCAACCGTCGCATCATTGATCGTAAGCGTGTACGAAACAATTGCAAACCCGCCGGTGTTGTCGGTGACGCGAACCTGGAAGGTGAAGGTTCCGGCGCTGCGCGGTGTTCCACTGATTACGCCGGTGGAGGCGTTCAGGGAGAGACCCGGCGGGAGCGAGCCGGACTCCAGCCGCCAGGAGTACGGCGGCGTTCCTCCTGTCGCGCGCAAGGCTTGGGAATACCCGGCTCCGACGACGCCCCCAGACAGCGGGGAATTGGTCTCAACGGAAACCGTCGGATTATTGATCGCCACCGTGTACTCCCTGCTTGCAAAGGCGCCGGCGTTGTCGGTGACCCGGACCCGGAACCTGAAGGTTCCTGCGCTGGCCGGCGTTCCGCTGATGACGCCGGTGGAGGCGTTCAGGGAGAGGCCCGGCGGGAGCAAGCCGGACTCCAGCCGCCAGGCGTACGGCGGCGCTCCCCCTGTCGCGCGCAAGGTTTGAGAATACCCAGCTCCGACGGTGGCGTTTGGCAGGGAAGCGGTTTCAATGTTGGGATCTAGGGTCGTCAGCAACAAGCTGTAGGGCCCCGCTTCGCCCGCCGAGAACGTCGAGGCCTCGATCCGGTAGCTCCCCGCACTGAAGCTCTGGCTGATCAGCGAGTTAAGAAACTCGCCGCTGTCGTCGTCGCTGGCGATCACTGTCCCGCCCCGGTCCAGCACCCGCAGGTAGCTGTCGAAGACGCTCGAACTCTGGGTGATGACCAGGTTCTGTGTCGTGCTGATGGTGAACTGCCACAGATCCGCGTAGCAGCCCGAGCAGACTACCGAACGCCCCGACGAGGCCGTCAGGTTCCCGCTCACCGTCTCCCCTACTCTGATGGGCGCAACCCCGGAGATGGAGAGCCGGCGGATCCGGTGGTTCCCGGTGTCCGCGATAAAGACGCTGCCGGCGCTGTCAACCCGGACGCCCGACGGGGAAGCAAGGCGTGCATCGCTCGCGGCGCCCCCGTCGCCGGCATAACCCGGTGTCCCGGATCCCGCCACTGTTGTAATGATCCCCGTCCCGGCCGCCACCCGCCGGATCCGGTGGTTGTCCGTATCCGCGATGAACAGGTTGCCCGCGTTGTCAAACGCGATCCCGTGGGGACCATTCAGTTGTGCGTTCGTCGCGGGCGCCCCGTCGCCGGCATAACCCTGTGTCCCGCCCGCCACCGTTGTGATGATCCCCGTCGTCGCCGCCACCCGCCGGATCCGGTGGCTGCCGCTATCCGCGATGAACAGGTTGCCCGCGCTGTCCAACGCGATCCCCCTGGGATAATTTAGTCCCGCCGCCACCGTGGTAATGATCCCCGTCCCGGCCGCCACCCGCCGGATCCGATCGTTGTCTTTATCCGCAATGAAAATGTTGCCCGCGCTGTCCAACGCGATCCCCTCGGGAGAACTCAGTTGCGCGTTCGTCGCGGCGCCCCCGTCACCGGAAGAACCCGGTGTCCCGGATCCCGCCACCGTGCTAATGATCCCCGCCCCAGCCGCCACCCGCCGGATCCGTTGGTTGCCGCTATCCGCGATGAGCAGGTTGCCCGCGCTATCCAACGCGATCCCGTTGGGGCCATTCAGTCGCGCGTTCGTCGGGGCGGCCCCGTCGCCGGAATAACCCGATGTCCCGGATCCCGCCACCGTGGTAATGATCCCCGTCCCGGCCGCCACCCGGATCCGATGGTTGTCTTTATCCGCAATGAAAATGTTGCCCGCGCTGTCCACGACCACGCCGGTAGCAGTGTTCAACTGGGCGCTGGTCGCCGGTCCCCCATCTCCGCTATAACCCTGAACTCCGTTCCCTGCCACGGTGGTAATAATGTACTGCTGCGCCCCCGCCGGCCACGCCACCAGCAGCCCCAACAGCCATGCAGTTCTGCACCTCACGGACCCGCCACCGTCCCGGTACCGATCCGAATCGTCGGTGTCGGGGTCGCCGTCGGCGGCGGCCCGCCTCCGGGCGGGGCAGCTCCGCCTCCACCGCCGCCGCCCCCCGCCGCTGCGATTCCGCCCCCCACCGCGCCGGCGGCCACGGCCAGCAGCACGATCCACTTGCTGGAGCCTTTCTTCCTGACCGGCGGCGCCCCAGGCGACAGCGGCGGCGGCGCCGCTTCGTTCCGCTGGACAATCACCGCCTTCGCCGATTCTTCCGCGGTCGAAACGGTGACCAGGATCTCGAATTCCCCCGCCACGGCGTTGGGTTCGAGCGACGCCGTGGCGCGCCCCATCGCGTCGCTGGTAACGTCGATGGCGCTCTCACCGCCAAACTTCCCGCTCGCCCCGGTCGGGGGAACCTGGAACCCCACGACCGCTCCCGGCACCGGGCGGCCGTTCTCGTCCTCGACGCGGATCTCAATCGCCCGCGCCGATCCTCCAACTCGGTGGATGGCCCCTTCTCCCTCGACAACCACAATCTTCAGTTTGGGGTTGACCTGGACCGGCACGGCTGCCGCGAGGGTGCCGCACGGCAGCAGGGTCAGACAGACCAGGATCGCCGTGAAGCCCTGCACGGAGTTGGGCATTCTTCCTCCCTCTGCGCAGAGACAGTATAGGCCGCGCCGCGTGCAGAAATCAAGCGGCCCCAATTATTTCAGAACCGGTCAGCGGCACCGAACTTCTGCCCAACGAAATATGGCCGGCCGCACCGTTGTTTGGCGCGGTTGTTGGTGTATACTCATTAGCGCGTGAAAACCAGAGTGGAAATGTCTGCTTCATAGGATCTCCAATGGTCATTCGGGCACCGCTCGTTGGCGACATTGAGGCGTTGATCGAGTTGGGGGCTGAAATGCACCAGGAGAGCGCCTATGCATTTTTGCCCTACGATCGCGGCCAAGTTCGTGCCCTCATCATTCAGTACATCGAAGACCGGACCACTCGGTGTGGCCTAGTGGCCGAGACTGACGGAACTCTCATCGGAATGATTGGAGGCGCGGCAATGGACTATTACTTCTGCCATGAGATACTGGTTGCTGATGAAGTATTGTTTGTAAGGCGCGACCGCCGCGGCAGCATGGCCGCAGCAAGGTTGATCCGCGGACTGCAGGAGTGGGCAACACGCTGCGGCGCGCGTGAACTATGCCTGAGCGTCTCGACCAATGTACATCATGACGCTACTGGCAGGCTATACGAGCGGCTCGGGTTCACCAAGGTGGGTGGCATCTTCAAGAAACGATTGATCAGCGAGTAGTTCGGGTGATTCGGGTGAGAATCCGCGCGGAACAGATCGCCGTGTTTGAAAGTGCCGACAGCACCCATTTCATGCTTCGCATCTTCCAGCATGTGCGGGAAGCTTTTCCAAAGCATAGCAGCCTGCTCGGCGAACCAGGCATTCGAGAAGTCGTTCGCTACGGAATCGAACAAAGCCGGGCATTCGGTTTGTCGCGGCAAAGCCCGGTCAGTTTGTTTATCGATCTCACCCTGCTCCTGGGCCGTTCTTTTCATGCCGACCCGCAGATGCCCTGGGCCGGAGACATTCTCAGCGACACGTCGTTGCCCGACGAGCTGACGCGAGCTCAGCGGCTGCACGCGGCTGCGACCAGATACCTCGACATCGTGTCGGGGCCCGAAAACGAGTTTATCGATGCTGCTCAACGGCGATGTATGTACGAACCGGCGCACGCGCAAACCGGGTCCGGCAGCGGCTTCGTACGCGAGGTGTCCGTACGCCTGGAGCGTATTTGGCCCGAGAAGTATCGGCAAATGGATGAAGAGAGCAGGCTTGCCTTGATTCAAGGCGGCGCCGCGAAGGCCCGTGCCTACGGGAGCGACTCCGAGACCGGCACCCTGGTCTGCACCGCTTTGATGTACATGCTCGGCAGCGGATTCGACGAGGACCCGCTGTTTTCATGGGCTCATCGAGTGCTCGTCGACGCTGCCGGGCAAGACCCGGCTGTCAGGATCGAAGCGTTGCACTCTTCGGCGCTTGCGTATCTGGAGCAATGGTGCGGCTGAAGGCAAGGAGCGATGTGTAGTTGTGGCGGCAAGCGACCTCCGGCACCCAAGAGCACGGCAATCGTACCTTGCCCCGACACACCCTGGGATGTCAAGTGTATCTTGGATATCTTCTGCACCGGTGATAGCGAAGACAGAGAAGTGGTAAAGAAGCTGCCGAGGCTGACGATTCATAGGAGGCAAACAAAGCAGGTGCACTACAAGAAGTACCGGGGTGGAAAGTGGGTAGACGGCGGCTTTACCAGCGGCGGATCTGCGAGCGAGACAACGGTGTGGGTCAACGAAGACACCAATTGCTGCGATGCCGCATCTACTTTTTACCATGAGGTAACCCACACCGACCAACCCGCTAGCATGCCCAGCTCGCAGAAAGAGTATGACGCATATATAAAGGAAGAGCAGTGGAGGATCAAGAAAAAACTTCCGCCCGGCGGTGTCAAGTACAGGAAAAAGATCAAGGATCCAAAAGACCCTAGCAAGACCATAGAAGTTCCCGACCAGGACGCCATCAAGGCAGACGTTGACGCGACGTACGCATACAATCCTCCAACCCCGATTAGCGGTGGGCCCCCGCCGCCCTCGGTTCTCGGTCTGACCTCAGACGGCAAGAACGTGAGACTGTCGGACGGCACCACCCGACCACCCAAAGAAGGTGACGCCTACCGATTGCCGGACACCGGTGGGAAGATCCTCGAGACGATCGATTCAAGCAAATGGAAGTGCCCGTAAGAGATGCCTGAGCAATACTACTGTCCGATGGACTGATTTCTGAGAGGTCGATCAGTGGTTCGAGGCAAGACAGCGGTCCGGTTCACAACAGTCGTAGCGGGCTGTTTTCTGCAGATGATAGGATGCCAACGCCATTCGGAGAAACACGTTATGGAATCCAGACGAGACTCTGTTCGGTTTGAGTTGAAGTCCGGCAGCGTCACCGTTGACGCCGATACCCTGGACCAAATGAAACTGGCGATGCTGTCGTTTCTTGACGGGCCCAGCTTCCCACCGCAATTCCTTGAACTCCGTGAGTCGATCCGGGCGGAGTTGAGGTCGTCCGCGGTTTGGATTCAAGCGGGCCAGGCGGGGATCGGCGCTTGGCGACTTGAAAATGAAGCTGGTCGTTTGACCTTGGTTCGCTACCCGCCGCCGACCACAGGGCGGGCGTACATCTACCATGCCCCCCTGGAGCGAGACGATTCCGGATGGAAGGTCTTGTCGCTGGAGCAGGAGCGGGAATTCGGGCCCGCTTGATGCTGGACCGTAGCCGGTGCGCTCCGAATCAGACCGCGCTGTGGCCTCAAAGCGTTTGGCTCAACAATGGTGGGGGGCGCAGGAATGCGGTTCAGAATCCTCACAGATCGCTGAAGAGCCGCGGCAGGTTCGGAAGTAATTCGAGCGGATTGGGAGCGAATGGTCGGCCACTCGGAAGCAATCGTCCACTGTCACTCAGCAGCATGGAGTTGAAGATGTAGACAGCCTCGGTGGACAAACCGGAGCGGGTGCGCATGGCCGGCGCTCCGGTGCGGGCCCGGGCGTGGTAGGCGCGAAAGATCAGCCCGAAGGTGTCGATGAGATAGAGCCGGCCCGCCGCCACGAACCTATCTTAACTGGCCTGGACCATCGTGGGGCGGACTTCAGTCCGCGCGCGGGCCTTCAGGCCCGCTGCGTTGTCACCCCAGGATCGGCCAGGCCCTCGGCCATTGCCGGATCGAAGAGTAACTGGCGCTGGGGAATGAACCTGGTCGCGTGGCATACCGGGCGCCTCAAAGAATCAACTGCAAGCCATCCACCGCAGCGAAGTGTTGGACATTATGCGTGACCAGGGCGAGGTCGTAGGCCAATGCCGTCGCCGCGATCCACGCATCCGCGTGGGTCAGTTCGCGCCCCTGGCGCTGAGAGTTGAACTTTACTTCCGCCCACATATCGCACAGCACGTCATCGTACGGGAGGACTACGTAGTCTCTGAGGAATCGTTCGAACCGGCGAATTTTTACCTGGCCCCAGTCGGCCCGACGTGGCCACAGCGACAACTCCGCCCGGGTCATAAAACAGATCGCCCGCTGCGCTCCGATCAGGTAACGCTCAAACCGGGAAGCGCGCGTGTCTTGCTTGAATATCATCGACACGACGTCGGTGTCGACGAGCAAGGCCCGCACGGTTTTCGCGGGGCGGCAATCCGGCTATCACGGCGCAAGAGTTGCAGAGCTTTCAGCCACTCGTCCAGATTCTCATCATCCCGAACCGAGTGTCGGTACAGGTCCTCACGGCTGCGCGCTGGTCGCGCCCCCTGTTGCCGGGCAAGCATCTCGAAGCTGATCGGAGATGCGGCGGTTAGCTTCTTCATGGAAGTAAACAGCCTCTCCAGTAGTATAGCATCGGCGGCGTTTTCATTACGGCGCCGGCTTGCCTCCGCCGCGAAAGGTCCAAGTTGCGTTCATGGTGTCCGGACCCGCGCGGCAACCTTCGGCCCCAGTTGCTGGTAGTGCTTCACGTTCCAGGTGTAGATGGCTTCCGCTCGGGCCCGGAGCGCGCATCGCGCCAGGACGGCGTCGTAGATGGCCCCGCCCACCACACCGAGCGAGGAAGCCTCTTCGATGGCTTTGAAATACTCCTCGTCGTCGAGCGTAACCACGGTTAACCGTTCCCGAATGGTGGCCAGAAAGAGCATGGCCTGCTCGCCACTGATGCGGTGCTTGCCGGGCATGCGGGTCAGGGAGGAATAAACCTCCGCCAGGCTGTGGGCGCCGCAGCAGGCCTGCTTCTTCCTGAACTTCAAGAAAACATCCGCGCTGGCCTCGTGATGCTGATGATCGCCATAGAAGGTCGCCACCAGCACCGAGGTATCCAGGAAAGCGATCACCGGACCTTCCCCAAGTTCTGCTGGTCGCGTTCTTCGCGAATCCTGCGGAGGGTGTCATCGGTTACAGAAGCGGGGAGCGGTTGGCCGGTGCGAAAGACCCAAAGACCGCGTTCTTTCTGCAAGGGCATAGTGCCGCGAGCGGGGCGCAGAATGATCTGCTCGCCTTCGGCTTCGAGCTGCAGGGCATCCCCAGGGCCGAGGTGCAGCTCATCCCGCAAAGGCTTTGGGATGACAATCCGGCCCGCCTTATCGAGGGTGAGCTTGGTGGTCATACTGGCATGATAAGGTGGGAAGACCCAGTTGTCAATGGCATTCGGGAACAAAGCCCCGCGAGCGCCTGGCTGGCCAGCGGTCTGTCATCCCGAGCGAAGCGAGGGATCTGTTTTTTGGAAAACTTGCTAGCCAGCCAATCCGTGGACAACAGCAGATCCCTCGCTTCGCTCGGGATGACGGGCTCTGGCCGTGTCCGCCCCACCGACTGAACCGGGCTCCCTTCAGGGAACTGTCAACCTCCAGCGGATCAGGATCTGGGTGACCCTGGGACCCTGGTTAACGAGCACGACGACCACCCACTTGCTGTCGGAACGGGGCGGCGTCTGGATCCTGACCGCAGCGGGCGAGACTTCGATGATTTCGACCGGCAGGCCGGGCAGCGGCCCGCTCAGTGCTCCGGAAGGATCCCCGCGGAGTAAGCCGCGCGCGCCGTGGATGGTCAGCACTCCGTCGGAATCGAGCTCGCCGGTCCAGACGACCTCGCCGGAGCTGGGCCGTTCAGGCGGAGGCGGCTGGGGAACCGTGACCGGCGGCGTCACGGGCGCAGGCGCCGGCGGCGCCTGTTGCACCGGCAGCTCAGGAGCCGGCGCCTCGACCGCAGCCGGCCGGGCCGGTTGGCTTCGCGGCAACAGCACCGATGACGGGAACGGGGGCCTTGCTGCCGGCTCTGTGCGCTTGCCCGCAGCCGGAGGCGGCGCCGGCGGCACGGCCCGCGTCTCCGGCTGCGGCGGACTCTTCTTCGGCGGTGTCACCGGAGGCGCGACAGCGGGCCGTGCGCTCTCCGCCGGCGGCGACGGACTCTTCGGCGGCGTCACCGGAGGCGCGGCAGGCTCCGCAACCGCCGGAGCAACCCGAGCCGGGGGTCGTGCAACCTCGACCGCGGGCGGCGCGCGCTCCTCCCTCTGAATCACCACCCGGTAGCTGATCAGCAATCCGCCCACCACCACCAAGGGCGCCAGCAGCCATACGCTCCGCCGCGGCCAGGAACGGCTGGTTTCCGAGCCGGCGCCCTGGGGAGGCGGTGGCAACGTTACCGCCTCGGCAGGCGCGTTGGTCCAGACCGAATCCGTCCTTGCGGGAGTCGCGGCGGGAGTCGCCACCGGCGCCGGCGTGGCCGGCTCCCCGCGCGGTCTCCGCGCCACGGTGCGCCACCCGGGCGAGGTGTTCAGCGCCGCCTCCAGCACCGAGACGAACTCCCGGCACGTGCCGTACCGCTCCGCCGGGTTCTTCCGTAAACCGCGCAGCAGCACCACCTCCACCCCGGGGGACAGGCTGGGGTTCAGCGCCCTGGCCTTCTGCGGCTCTCCGTGGAAGACCTGGTAGGTGAGCTGCGCCAGGTTCTCGGCCCGGAAGGGCAGGTCTCCCGCCACCAGCTCGAAGGCCATCACGGCGAGGGAATACTGGTCACTCCGCCCGTCCACCGGGCCGCTGGCTATCTGCTCCGGCGACATGTAGTTCGGCGTCCCCATGCTGACCCCGGAGGCGGTCATCTGCTGGGTCGTCGCAATCTTGGCGATGCCGAAGTCGGTGACCTTGGCCGTCCCGCTCTCGTGCAGGATGATATTGGAGGGCTTGATGTCGCGGTGATACACACGGTTCTCGTGGGCGTAATCGAGGGCCGAGGCGATCTGCCGCAGCACGCTCACCACCATCCCCCGGTCCGGCGCTTCCGGCGCCGACAGGATCCGCGACAGCGCCAGTCCCTTCACGTACTCCATCACCACGTAGGCGAGCTCGCCCTCCTCGGCGACATCGTGGACCGTGACGATGTTAGGATGCGACAGGCTCCCCGCCGAGCGCGCTTCCCGGAACAGCCGCTGCCGCAGCATCTCTCGCTCCGCCGGATCCAGGTACTCTTCCAGGCGAATGGTCTTGACAGCCACGGCGCGGCCCAGCAGCGGGTCCTGGGCCAGGTACACCACCCCCATCGCGCCTCTGCCCAGCACGGAGGAGATCTGGTACCGTCCGAGTTGCATGGCCTTCACTGCCCCGGACACCGGGCCTGGCGCGTCGCCTGCGCCTCCGGCGAACTGCCCGAGCCGTTGACCAGCGTTACATGCGCCGACCCCACCGAGTCGATGCTGCCGGACTCGACCGTGAACGGAACCGTCAGCCGGAACTGGCTCCCGAACGACGACGATTCCGGGCGCCCGTACCAGCCGGTGAACAGGGTTTGCGCCTCCCCCAGCGACGGGGTCGTCCCGTCCAGCCGCCCGCCCGCCGGCGCTGTGAACCGGAAGCTCGCCTGCGTCACCTGCCGGGGCGTCGAGTAGCCCGTCACCACCACCACGAACCCCGACGCCGTCGGGTTGTAGCAGGTATTGGTTATCACCGGGGCGGTTCGATTGATCCGCGCCGTCACCGGGGCCGGCAGCGGCGTGACGTCCGCCCCTCGGACTTGCAGTCTTGTGAAAGACAGAGTGATCGTCCCGGCCACGGTTCCTGTCTGTAGCGCGATTTGGGTCGAGGTGCTGCCTCGCGGGATGGTGAAGTTTGCCGTTCTGCCGCCGCTGGCAAACGCCAGGTCGGTCGAAGCTCCCGGGGGATTGACGGTGTCGGGCGCGAAGGTCGCCGCCACCGTGCCGACAACGTCGTCCGCGTAGCTCTGGCTCAGGTTCACCTGGAGCGTCGGCTGCTGCAAGGGATTGAGGGTCGCGGAGATCCCGCTCAGACTCACGGTGGGAATCGGAGCCGCGATCACAATTGTGTATTGCCGATTGTCAAACCCGCCGGTGTTGTCGGTCACCCGGGCCCGGAAGGTGAATGTCCCCGCGCTGGCCGGCGTTCCGCTGATCACGCCCGTGGAGGCGTTCAGGGAGAGGCCCGGCGGGAGCGAGCCGGACTCCACCCACCAGGCGTATGGCGGCGTCCCCCCTGTCGCGCGCAAGGTTTGGGAATACCCGGCTCCGACGGCGCCGTTTGGAAGTGAAGCGGTTTCAGTGGAAACCGGCAGATTATTGATCGTAACCGTGTACGTCACGCTTGCAAACCCGCCGGCGTTGTCGTTGACGCGAACCAGGAACGTGAAGGTTCCTGCGCTTGCCGGCGTTCCACTGATTACGCCGGTGGAAGCGTTCAGGGAGAGCCCCGGCGGGAGCGAGCCGGACTCCACCCGCCAGAAGTACGGCGGCGTTCCCCCTGTCGCCCGCAAGGTTTGGGAATACCCGGCTCCGACGGTGGCGTTTGGAAGTGAAGCGGTCTCAACGGCAACCGTCGCATCAT
>Ga0247727_10019634_pt1 | contig 10450 bp, 7 predicted proteins | sample WisWelCaveWW1625_FD_202498 | JGI IMG/M metagenome (GOLD analysis project Ga0247727, IMG submission 202498) | Biofilm microbial communities from Wishing Well Cave, Virginia, United States - WW16-25 | ecosystem: Environmental > Aquatic > Deep subsurface > Groundwater > Cave microbial mat | place... | reverse complement strand
CGGGACAAAATTACCGCCTGCACCAGCGCGCCCTGCAAGGCTTCAAAAACATAATTTTCTTTGGGCGGCGGCCAATTAAATTTTCCTCCGCGGCGCTGGTCGTCCGGCAACACACCATCAATCAGATACCCGTTTTTCATCGCGCCTTTGGGATTGATCGCCACCGGCTTTTTCGGATCGGCTTGCCAATGTAAATCGCCGAATTGAAATCCTGCATACGCCGCGCGATCGCCAAGCCAACCTTTGAAAACCTGCACGCTGCGCGCCAACTCTGTTTGATCGCCGAGATACACGGCCACGGCGAGACGGCTCGCGCCTGCATGCGTGCCCCAATTGTTCGGGCGCAATTCATGCGTCGAGCGCAGCGTGTTGCCGTCTAAATTCAGCGTCAACGTTCCACGCAGCCACGCGCGAAAACGCTGGTCTTCAGTCGGTGGCAACCCGACGAGATCCGCGGCAATCACGTACGCGGCGAGTTCTCTGCCTAACGCCAGCGTGCGGCCGCGCTTCTCCGTGTCCATCGCCGCCATGCAGGCATTAATCACCTCAGTGCGATAACGCTCGTTGCGGGTTCGTGCAAACACCAGCGCTTTCGCCATAATTCTAATATTGGTTTCATCGTCCTGATTCGACAGATTCGGTTTGCTCGCCGTTTTATCCGCCTCCGCTTTCAGTTGGTTCCACGCCGCACCGGACATCGGCAATTTTGCCACCTCCGCGGTGCTGATCCAAATTCCTTTTTCTGGGATGGCATATGTTGGTGTTGCAAATGTTACAATGGTAATAAATATTAAAATCAAACAACAAAATCGCTCACGCATGCCAACGTCCTTATTTTTTAAACTCAGTCCTTGCAGTGATTTCTGCTTGCCTTGCGGGAAAACGTCGTCTCGACCCCTTGGGGGCCGCTTTCAACACCTTTTAATTCGGAGTCTAAAAAATACCTTATAAGGGGGATAAGACGACAAGTTCTATTGAGGTATTTGAAAACCGCTGTGTTGCCGCAAACCTTTTTGCCCGCGAATATCTTGTAAAATTTTTAGCAGCTCGTGCACCAACGCCTGCGCTTTTTCGCGCGGCCCTTTTTCTTCGAGGCACCAGTGGTACTCGGTGTGAGCGCGCTCGAATTGCAGGTAAACCCGCGACAACAATTTGCTTTCAATCGGCTCGAAGCCGAGCCAGTAGGCTTCTTCCGCCAGTTGAACCGCCGCGGCGGAATCGGCGCGCACAAACGCCGCGAAGCTTTGCTGCAATTTCTTTTCCGCCAGCGCAATCGACTCGTCCATCGACAAGCCCGGCGGACTTTGCCGGCAATAATCGACAAAACGCTGTGACTGCCAAACTGCACCCGGCTGCCGGGCCCGCTGTTGATACGAAAATATCTCGGCTAATTCAAAATTGTTTTTCGTGGCCAATTGCCGCAGAGTCAATGGCGGCGCGCCGGTGGCCGCGAGCGGTTGAAAATCGCGGCGCAGTGTCATCAAATAAAACGCCAGATTCCAGCGCTGCTCCGGCGTGAAAGCTTCGGCAAATGACGCCATCGCCGTGCCGTCGACGCCGAAGGTGAGGGCTTGATAAAATTGCAACGGCGTGCAAACATTCAAACGCTCCGGCGCGGTGAAATCGCGCGGTTTGGGATTCAACGTGTCCGCCGCCGCCCCGGTGCCATCGCCGCGTTCGCCGTGACACGTCACGCAGTTTTCCCGAAACAAGGTTTCACCATCGGCCAAGTCGGGTGCAACGTGTGGAAAAAGCAATAACCCTTTTTCTTTAACCACCTGCCCGACGACGACGGCGCAAACTTTACGAATATTCGGCAATGGCGCTTTTTGCGCCACGCCGTTTTCCAGCGCGCGTAATTGTTGCGCCGTTGCCTCCTGCTGGTTCGGCGCCGCCTCATAAAGCGTCATGATTTGCCGCGCAAAGCGTTGCATCTCGCGGTATTCCAGCGTGTCGAGAATTTGGCCGCCGGACACCGCGCGATCATAATCGCTCGCCAAATATTGCAAAAGAAAGACCAAACGTTGATCGTTTTCAAGCGCCACCGCCGTCGGAGGCCTTGGCGATTTTGTGCCGTCTAAATCCGGCATTATTATATCGTGTTGAATTTTGGTGGCGCCGGTGATCAGCAGGAGAAAAAGAAAATAGGCCAGTAGCGGACGTTGCATAATTCCATCCTGGAAATTCTATTAACGCAAATGTTATTGGAACTGGGTAAGGTGCAATAGCGATGACTCGTCATCATGTCGCAGCTTTGCGACGGGAGGCGCTAATTACCATCGAAAATACCACGCAATCGCGCCGGCTGCGTAAAATAATTGAGGCGCTGCGGAGCCGTAGTTATGAGTACCGCCCGGGCGCTGACGCGTTTATTTGGGCCGGAAAGTTTTCATTGACAATCGCGCAAAATTTTTATAAACTAATAGACATTTTTCTGACGGTGAGAATTTTTTTTCGAAAGGCAGTCAAGCCATGAATCAACTCCGCCGTGATCCCATCACGGGCATTTGGACGATTATGCTGCAGGATGGCAAGGAGATGGTTACGGTCAAACCTGATGGGTATCGCCGCCTGCGCCACGCGCGGCCGGAAGAGACCTGTGAGTTTTGCGCCGGGCGCGAGAGCGAAACGGCGCCGGAAATTTTTGCCTTGCGTTCTAATAATTCGCCGCGCAATGAGTCGGGCTGGCGTGTGCGCGTAGTGCCGGAGCGCGTGCCGGTTTTGCAAATTCACGGCGAAGCCAATAATCGCGGCGTCGGCATTTACGACATGTTGGACGGCATCGGCGCCCATGAATTGGTGGTCGAGACGCCGGCGCATGGAAAAATCATGGCCGCGCTTGCCGAGAATGAAGTTGCCGACGTGTTGATCGCTTATCGCGAGCGCGTGCTCGATCTCAAACGCGATGCCCGCTTTCGCTATATTCTCGTTTACAAAAATGTCGGCGAAGGCCGGCGCGGGCCGAGCCTGCGGCATTCGTTGAGTCACATCATCGCCACGCCGATCACCCCGCTGCGCGCGCGCGAGGAATTGATGAATGCGCAGCAGTATTTTTTGCTGAAAGAGCGCTGCATTTTCTGCGATATGATCCGCCAGGAGCTGGAAACTTCGTCGCGCTTGATCGCGGAGAATGAAAATTTTATCGCGCTCTGCCCGTTTGCCTCGCGGGCGCCGTTTGAAATTTGGATTTTGCCGAAGAGCCATGAAACCTTCTTCGAATGGAACAACGACCTGCCCGCGCTCGCGCGCTTGTTGAAGCTGGTTTTAATGAAATTTCGCAAAGGCCTCGGCGATCCGAATCATGTGATGATCATTCATTCCGGCCCGAATTTGCTCGCCGGCCGGCAGCGGGGCTATTGGAAAACCGTCGAGCGCGATTTCCACTGGCACCTCGAAATCACGCCCCGTTTGCGCGGCGCCACGGATTTTGATATCATTGCCGGCTTTCAAGTGAACTGGGTGCCGCCGGAGCGCGCCGCCGAACTTTTGCGCCAGTGCACGGTTTAATCGTAACTCCGACCGCCGGTCTGAAAACGTGTTTTGAAATTTCCTGCTTTTTACTTTGCAGGGTTCACTTTAATCGAGTCAAAAACGCATGTCTAAATCTTGCCTCCTAGCGCTTCTAATCATTCTCTGTTGCTGCGCTTGCAAAAACAATCAATCGCTCCAAAAACCGGAAACCAACGGCAGCGCCCTGATTTTTCCCGGGGAAAAACATTTTGCGCATATTCGCCAACTGACGCGCGACGGCGAAAATTCCGCCGAAGCTTATTTGAGTTTTGATAAGCAAGCCAAACGTTTGATCTTTCAGTCGACGCGGGCGCCGTTTCAATGCGATCAAATTTTTATTCTCGATTTGCTAAAAGAGGGGCCGCCCCAATTGGTGAGCACCGGCAAAGGCCGGACAACGTGCGCTTATTTTTTAAAAGATAATCAGCACATTGTTTTTTCCTCGACGCATCTCGGCGGCGCCGACTGTCCACCCCGCCCTGATTTCAGTCGCGGCTATGTGTGGGCGGTTTATCCGGATTTTGATATTTTCACCGCGCGCGACGACGGCTCGAACCTACGGCCGTTAACCAACACCTCGGGTTATGACGCGGAGGCCACGGTTTCGCCGGACGGCAAAAAAATCGTTTTCACCTCGATGCGCGACGGCGATCTGGATATTTATGCGATGAACGTGGATGGAAGCGAAGTGCGCCGGCTCACCAGCACGCCCGGCTATGATGGCGGGCCGTTTTTTTCGCCGGACGGCAAGCAAATCATTTACCGCGCCCACCATCCGCAAGCGCCGGAAGAGCTGAAGGATTATCAAGATTTGTTGAAGGAAAATTTAATTCGCCCGACGCAATTGGAAATTTTCGTGATGAACGCCGACGGTTCGAATCAACGCCAGATCACCGGCAACGGCGCAGCGAACTTTGCGCCGTATTTTCATCCAAGCGGCAAAAGAATCATTTTCTGCTCCAATCTTGCCGATCCGAAAAAACGCAACTTCGATCTGTTCATGATCGATCCGGACGGCGCGAATCAGGAGCGTATCACGCATTACGGCGAGTTTGACGGATTCCCGATGTTTTCGCACGACGGCAAGAAGCTGGTGTTCTGCTCGAACCGCAACGCCGCCGCGCCGCGCCAGACCAACGTGTTTATCGCGGATTGGGTGGAGTGAGGAAACGCGGAACATTTTTAGTTGCGGGCGGTAAATTAAATGGCAACATCACGACGTCATATTCTTCAGGCGGTCTGTTTAGGCCAATGCAAAAGCAACAACCTGCCCGCACAGCTTGATTTAAGCGATATTGCCGGATGAGGAAGGATGGTTGGGGATTGGTTTTAGCGGAGAAGATTTTGCTAGTGCAATCAACGCTCAAGAAAATGTATCGATTGTTCACGGCGGCAATCGGATCGCCGCATTGGTGCGTACCGATAAGTCTTCAGAAACAGTCATGGAATATCAGATTATTGAGCGGGCAAAGGCATTATTAAAACGCTATTTACTTGAATCAAATGTGTTTGATGAAGCCGTGCTGAAATTGAATATTGATTTGTGCGCTATTCATAAAATTGCCTTTTATTTGGGCGCTCCTAATGGACGATTAACTTTGAGGTATAAGCCATGAACTCCAGAATACCCCGTGTCATTATAAAAGATGATCGCAATTTACGCCAGATGTTGAAGCAGTTTCACCAAGAGAGAGAAGCCCTGGGCATTAAAGCCGAGGTTAATTCCATAAACCCTCAAGCCGCCGTTGCCCAAAAATATGGCGCACGCGATTCTGCCAAAATTAAATCGCCGCAAGGCCGTAAACTCGTTGTGCGCGAGTTTGCTTTATTGATCACGTCGGCGCCGGATGGCGAGTATTTGGCTTATTGTCCGGCGATTTATGGCTGCTATAGCCGGGGCAAAACGCCGGCACAGGCGCGCAAGCAACTATCGGAAAATATACGCCATCATTTATCGAATCTGGCAGCCGAGGGTAAACCGTTGCCGCGCGCCAACGGCCGTATTGGAAAATTGAAGATCGCCTTGACGGTTTGAATTTTAGTCATGATCGACAAGTTGCACCGGCATCCACCCGCGCACCGAGTTAATCAAAAAAATCGCCGCCGTGTTTTGCAAATCTTCCGGCCGCAACACGCGCTCGATAAGTTTCCCCTGCTCCAGCAGTTCGGCGCGCAAGGTTCCCGCCAGAAGGCCGCAAGTCACCGGCGGTGTGTAATCTTTTTCATCTAACCGCACAACAAGATTCGCGATGGTCGATTCGGTTAGCTCACCTTTTTCATTCATCAATAAAACCTCATCAACTTCCGGTTGCGCCGCGCGGCGGGTTTCATAAACTTCGCGGTGCGTGGTTTTATGAAATAAAAAAACGTCGCGGCTATCCACTGGCACATGCGCCAATACCACGCGCCAATTTTTTTTCTCATCCAAAAGTTGGTGCAACACTTGTATCGCGCCGTCGCGATCGAGCTGCACGCGCACTTTGAACGTTCCAGCGGCCATTCGTTCCGCCGCTTCTTGCAACGCGGCGCGAACGGCGCTCTCGTTAAATCGAAAGCCGAAATAGCCGGCGGAGTCGGCGAGACGGGCGAGATGGCGGTCGAGCAGAAAATAGCCGGCGTCATTTTCATAACGCAAGGTTTCGAGCAGCGAAAAATCCCGGCGCGACTGGTTTAAAAAATTTCCCTTCAACAAACATTCTTTATACTCCGCCGCCGGCGAGGAATCATAAGTGATGCCGCTGCCGAGGCCCAGCTCGGCGCCGCCGGTTTGCGTGTCGATGAGCAGCGTGCGAATCGCCACGTTGAATAACGCTTCCGGCCCCGGTGAAAGAAAGCCGATAGCGCCGGTATAAATTTGCCTGGGTGAATCTTCCAGTTCGTGAATAATTTTCATTGTCCGAATTTTCGGCGCGCCGGTGATCGAGCCGCTGGGAAACAGGGCCTGCAGAATTTCCACAAACCCTACTTGCGGCAACGGCCGCGCCGTAACCGTTGACGTCATTTGCAACACAGTTTCGTAGCGCTCGACTTCGAAAAGCTGGGGGACTTGCACCGAGCCAAATTCGGCAATGCGCCCCATATCGTTGCGCAGCAAATCGACAATCATTAAATTCTCGGCGCGTTCTTTGGGAGAAGTTTGGAGTTGTTCGGCATACTCACGATCTTCCGCGGTGGTGCGTCCGCGCGGGCGCGTGCCTTTCATCGGTTTCGTCGTGAGTTGTCCGTTTTGCCAATGAAAGAAAAGTTCCGGTGCGGCGGAGAGAATGCGATAGCGCCCCAGATTCAAATAAGCGCAATACCCCGCGCGCTGATTGCGGCACAGACGATGATACAACGCCAGATCATCGCCGGCAAAATGGGCGCGCTGCCGCAAAGTGAAATTCACCTGATACGTGTCCCCGGCGGCGATGTGTTCGCGAATTTGCTCAACGGCTTGGCTATACGCGTTTTCATCCAGACTCGCCTGCGCGTTGGTTAATTCAAATTGGCCGTCACAAAAAAAATCGTTGGCTTTAATTTCACGGCGTTCTTTAAATAAACCAAACCAGAGCAGCGGAAGAGCAGAACCGGTTTTGACGCGAAAATTGGGATCAAAGGCCGGCGCGGCTTCATAGGCGATAAAACCGGCGGCATGCAATCCTTTTTTCGCGATCGTGTCAATGCGCCGCAAAGCCGGTATAACTTGATTGAGCGATGTTGCAGAAATCTCTTCGACTTGATCGGTGAAATGAAACGAGCGACCGGTGGAATTGCGGTCGTAACTTTCAAAGAGAAACAACGGCGTGTTCATTTTAAACACCCAGCAGTCGATGCACGGATATACACTAAATTTTGTTAAAATTTGTTTTTGTCATGGTCAAATTTAAACCAAATTTAACCTAACAGCAAGAATTTTTATACACAACATCGCTTCCATTCAGAATCTTCATATTTTTTTACAGCAACTATTCGAAACACGAACGCCGTCTGTTCTCAAAGGGTGACAGGAGAACAGACGGCGTTTTATTTTCAGCACGGTTTAAACTCTTAACGATTGACCTTTGACAAACATTATCCAAGTCCCCTGCTCAACGGCAAACTAAAGTTTGCCACTCCGCTGCGACTTCGGACTTCGGACGCTTTGACCTCGGACTATTATTATTTCGCCAGCAACATTTTTTTCGTCGAAACAAAATCCTCGCCGACTTGCAAACGATAATGATACATGCCCGAGGGCGCCGGCTTGCCACGGTCATCATGGCCGTTCCAGGTGATTTGGTGATAGCCCGCCGGTTGGATACGATCAACCAGGCGTCGCACTTCCTGGCCGAGCGAATTATAAATCACCAAGCTCACGTGCGCGGCGCGCGGAATTTCATAACGCAGCTGCGTCGTCGGGTTACCGAAGGTTCCGCGCGCGGAAAATGGATTGGGATAATTTTGCTGCAAGCTAAATGACGCCGGCGCCGCCACCGTGATCGCGATCGGGCCGTGCTCGGTCAAATTGCCGTGCAGATCGAGGTCCTGCAATTTGTAAAAATATTTGGCGCCGGCTTCGACGGCGGCGTCGACAAAATAATATTCGCCGTCGCTGGCCGCGGGAATTAAATCACGGTTGATTTTTTCATAACGCCCGGAAGCCGTCACACTGCGCAGCACGTTGAAACCGGTGTTGTCCATTTCCGCACCGGTGCTCCATTCCAAGCGCACTTGCTTGCCTCCGGTGTTTTCATCGTTGGCCAGCACCGCGCTAAAACTGCTCAACTCCACCGGCACCTGAATCGTCCACAGTGAGCGCGTAGTGTCTTCCTGATCGAATACCCAGGCTTCGACCGCGGTAAAACGCTCGCTGCGTTTGAATAAAAACGTGTTGGTGGCGGAGCCGGCATATTTGCCGTTGACGAACCAGCGATAGCTCAACACCTCGCCGTCCGGATCGGTGGCGTTCACGCGCATCGTCATCGTGCCAAAGCCGTTGACGATGTCGAGAACCGTGTCAATTTTCGTCGGCAGATTGCCCACCGGAATGCGGCTGAAAATGATCGGCCGTTGATTGCGACGTTTCACTTCGATCACGACGATTTCCTCATCGCCGCCGCCTTGGCCGTCGCGCGCGATAAAACTCACGGCATAACGCCCGGCGCTATTCGGCTCCGTGCCCCAGCGAAAAACCTGCGTCCCCAAAGAATCGAATTCCGCCCCGGCCGGCAGATTTTTCGCGCCGTATTTCAAGGGATCGCGATCGGCATCCGTCGCGGAAACGGCGAATTCGATCACGTCGCCTGTGCTCACGCGCCGATCCGGCGCATCGGCAAAGATCGGAAAATTATTATCACCGCCCGTGGCTTTAAAAACCAGCGTCGAAGGCAGCAGGCCGTTGCGCGTGGCGAGCGCTTCATTCGCGGCAGTGAACTTGCCCAGCGTCCACAACGCTGAGGCGATACCATTACTGTCAGTTTTCGCCGCCAGCGGATTCGCGCCTTTGAAATCGCCGCCGCCCGCGGTAATTAAAAAATTGATGGTTTCATTCGGCACGGGATTGCCGTGTTGATCTTTCACCAAAACCTGCAACGGAAAGTTCAGCGACTTGCCTTTCGTGCCTTTTTGATTATTGGTGCGAGTAATGATGTCCATCGTTTTCGCCGCCAACGCCCGTCCATAAACTTGACAAACCAGCGGCGAGTTTTGCAAGCCTTCCGCGCTCACGCGCACTTTGCGATAGCCGGACTCCGCGCCAAACGTAATCGGCGCACTCGCGAAACCGCCGTCGCGCGTCAACACTTGCAGCAGGCGAATTTGATCGCGCGCGGAAAATGAAGCGGTGCCATGAATCAACTCAAACAAAACATTGACGCTGTCGACGCCGTTCCCGCTGTTGTCCGTTACGCGCACGGTCAACGGTTGCGTCGTGGTTCCCGTCACCGGCCCGGTCGCGCTGCCGCAATTGATGCTCGTCAAAATTGCGGCGCGATCGGAGCCGGCCTCGGCACGGAAATCGAGCGGCGAGCCGACGAGGCCGGCAGATTCAAACCGCAGCGTGTTGACGCCCATACGCGGCCCGAGCCGCCATTTCAGACTCACTTCGCCAAGCTCGTTGCTGTTCAGCGTCAAAACTTTGCGGCCATCGACGACGCCGTCGCCAAACGTCACGCTGATTTTCACCGGCACGCCAAACACCGGCCGGCCAAACGCATCGGTCACGCGCACCACCAGCGACTCTTCCAAACGCTGATTGACCATGCCGGTTTGATTATTTCCACTCACCTCCAGCAGGCGTTGTGCTGCCGTGCGCGTCACCGTCGTTGTAAAAATCACCGGTGAATTTTGCAGGCCGGTTGCTTCCGCCCACGTTTGGACCGCGCCCGTGTTGGCGCCGGCAATAAAGGTTGCATAGGCCTGGCCTTTGTCATCGGTTTTAATCGGCGCGCTTTCTAAAATGCGGCCGTCGCCTTTCGCGGTAAAACGCACTTCATAATTCGGCACGCCGTTTTGATATTGATCGACGATCTTCACCGTCAACGGTTTGGGCGTCGCGGCTTGCACGTTGCACGCTTGATTGTTGCCGGTGATGAGTTGCACGCTGCGCGCCGGTCCCGGCGTGAATAAAACCGAGATGCCTTTATTGAGATCGATGCCGCCGATAATTTTCGCCGTCACCGTTTTCAACTCCGCGCGCGTTGAGGAGAACATACAACTCGCCGCGCCCTGCGCATCGGTCAATCCCGTGGGCTGCTCGATAAAATTCGGCCCGCCGGAAACGACAAACGTCACCGCCAGTCCGGACACGGCATTGCCGTATTTGTCGCGCACGTTCACCGTCACTTTGCATTTGGTCACGCCATCGGCCGGCACCGGCGTCGGGCTGTTCACTTTAAAAATCGAACCCTCCGCGCTCGGATCGTTGCCGTTCACGTTCGCCGTAAAAATGAGTGGCGAATTGATTAAGTTGCCGCCGCTGTTA
>Ga0247727_10019633_pt1 | contig 10450 bp, 9 predicted proteins | sample WisWelCaveWW1625_FD_202498 | JGI IMG/M metagenome (GOLD analysis project Ga0247727, IMG submission 202498) | Biofilm microbial communities from Wishing Well Cave, Virginia, United States - WW16-25 | ecosystem: Environmental > Aquatic > Deep subsurface > Groundwater > Cave microbial mat | place... | reverse complement strand
TTGTTGAAATTTAATCTCATTTTCAATTAATTGCTTCCAGCAAATGAACCCTTTTGGAAAATATCATGAACGAACATTACCGACTTCCAGCCGCCAAACTCTTTGAGATGGCAAACGACGCCCGCCAGCGCACCCTGGATTTGATCGCCGATTTAAGCGACGAGCAATTGCTGGGTCCGCAGATCGCTATTGTCAATCCGCTGCTGTGGGAAATTGGCCACGTCAGTTTTTTTCACGAAGTATTTGTCCTGCGCCAGCTTGAGGAAATGGCGCCGCTCCTCAAAGGCGGTGAGGAACTTTACGACTCGTTCGAGGTCGCTCACGACGACCGCTGGGGACTGCTGCTGCCGACGCGACGCCATACGCTGGCCTACATGCAGACGGTGCTGGAGCGCATGATCGAGCGGCTTAAATCGCACGAGCCTTCGGCGAAGGAAACGTATCTTTACCTGCTGGGCATCTTTCACGAAGACATGCACGCGGAGGCGTTTACCTACACCCGGCAAACGTTGGAATATCCCAAACCGCACTACAGCATAAATTCCATCTCGAAAATCAAAGTAGATGCCGGGCCGCTCCCCGGCGACGTGGAGATTCCGGGCGGCACGTATATGTTGGGCGCGACTCCCGAACAGCCGTTCGTGTTCGATAACGAAAAGTGGGCCCACCCCGTGGAGGTGAAACCGTTCAAAATCGCCCGCGCACCGGTGACCAACGGCGAGTTTGCAGAATTTGTGGAAGCGGGTGGATACGAGCTTCCCGAATTGTGGAGCTACGGCGGACGAACCTGGCTGCAAAAGTCCGGCGCCAAACACCCAGTGTACTGGCAACGCGACGGTAAAGGTTGGCGGCGCCGGCATTTTGATAACTGGGTGCGGCTGGAAGAACACCATCCGGTGATTTTTGTGAATTGGTACGAAGCCGAGGCGTACTGCCAGTGGGCCGGGCGCCGGCTGCCCACCGAAGCGGAGTGGGAGCTGGCCGCCAGTTCAAGTCCCCCTTTTGTAAAGGGGGATTTAGGGGGATTCCCAAAACGCCTGTACCCCTGGGGCGACGAAACGCCCACTCCCGAACGCGCCAATCTCGACGCCAGTCATGTCGGCTGTGTGGATGTCGCCGCATTTCCCGAGGGCGACAGCGCTTTTGGCTGCCGCCAGATGCTCGGCAACGTCTGGGAGTGGACCGCACCGCCGTTTTATCCCTTTCCCGGATTTATCGTGGATCAACCTTACAAAGAATATTCCGCGCCGTGGTTTGGCTACCAAAAAGTCCTGCGCGGCGGCTGCTGGGCCACCCGCTCGCGACTGATTCGCAACACGTACCGCAATTTTTATCTACCGCACCGCCGGGATGTGTTTGCGGGGTTCCGGATATGCGCGAGGTAAACGGCAATGCCAGCTAAAATTCATGTAGTCCCGACCCCTCGTGGGTCGCTGTCTTTGAAAGCCGCCCACAAGGGGACGGGGACTACATCAGACTTCGTTATGAGTTTTAATATATTCGTGGAGGATATGGTTGATTTTGGTCTGCCATCCTTTGCCTTGCGCTTTGAAAAAGTTGACCACTTCCGGACTTAAACGGATAGAAACGGGCACTTTGAGCGGGGCTTTCTGTGTACCGCGTACTCTCGGCGGTATGTCCGGGTGTATTTCCTTTACCGGTTTCATGCGCGATAGCATGTCATTAGAGAGCGGCGGAGATTCAACCGCATCCCAATCTTCTTGTGCGATAGGTTTAGGTTTGCGTTTCATAATATTTCTTCTCACGTTTATTGGCTCTGCGCAAGCTGATTATACGAATGGTTTCGGCACGACAAGTATAAACCATCACATGCAGTCGCTTGCCAATAAAACCCAGGGCAATCCAACGTTCCTCAGCGTAATTGAAACGATCATCGATAGCCTCAAAGGCGGTGTCCCATTCAAAATCCACGACGGCAACGAAATCAACGTTGTGTCTGGCAAGGTTGGCGGCACGTTTGTTCTCATCCCATTCATATTGCATCGGCTTTAATGTATATACAATTGGTGTTATTATCAAGTAGATTTTTTTAAAACAGTATCGCACTTTTATTTGCCGAACCGCCGGGATGTGTTTTGCCGGGTTCCGGACGTGCGCGAGGTAATCTATTTCTGGAGGTAACAAATGAAGGATGCAGATCGAGAGTACATGGGGAAAGCCATTGAGCAAGCGAAGTTGGACCACCGGCCTCATAAGGTGGGAGCCGTAATAGTCAAGGAAGGCAAAATCCTCGGCCTTGGATACGGAGGTCAGTACTCTGAGGTCGAGCACGCCGAGGGCGGCCTGCTAGAAAGACAACTAGCCCAGTTCGACCTTAAAGGAGCCACCCTCTACACAACACTCGAACCGTGTACCCGAAGACGCCATCCAAACTACTCCTGCGCAGAGGTCATCAAACAAAGGGGAATAGGACGGGTGGTAATCGGCATTTTAGATCCAAATCCGGACATCAAGCACAGTGGAGAACTATTCCTGCGCAAACACGGTATAGAAATTGAACACTCAGACGCTGATCTCCAGACCGAAATTGAGAGTCTCATGGGAGACTGGGTCAAGGAACAACGCCGTCGCACCACATACTCAGAGCTTTTTTCTAGGCTCGAGACCCTTGTGGCAGATGATATACTTACCTTATCTCTACCCGGCCTCGCCATCGAAACAGTCTTGACTCTTCGCATTTGTCCTGATGTAACTCGCGGATGGTTAATGAAGGACATTTCTATAATTCATTCGACTGATGTGTTTAAGATTCCCCACGATCAGAGTGTACGTTACCAGGAATACTTCAATGCCCACTACGACCGGATGAGGTTCGATAAAGACAATCCAAAAATCATGCTCGCCGTGCGACCGAAGGCCTACTCGGATGCACCAGACGACTTGCGTTTAGAAACGAAGGAGACCAAATACAGTCACATTCACTTTTATAAGGACGTGATCGCTTCCGATCAAGAAAGTCGAAAGTCACTAATGGCTTCAGTAGCTGCCGGTCAGACCACAACGATTCCATTTCCTAACGCGTTCTGCCTCCATATGGTGGTCGCTACGATCGATGGAAAGTTGCTTATAACGCGACGTGCGCCAGATCTCGACTGGTATCCTAACAAATGGTCCTGCTCGATGGAAGAACAAATAAGCTTCAAGGATCTGAACGTAGACCACCGCTTTTCTGTACTACATTGGGGGAAGCGTGCCCTCTTTGAGGAGCTCGGCATCACAGAGGCAACATATCTTGATGATAACCTAAGGGTGTTGTCAGTCTTCCTTGAGACCGATGTTCTAAACATCTCAATGTGTGGCATCGTCACCCTTAACATTTCCTCGGCGGAGCTGAGTAGGATAATCCGTAGCTTGCCGCGAGTGGATTATGAGTTCAATGCGTGGGACTTTCTGGAATACGAAGACCAGGAGCTTATGCGGGAAATTTTGAATCCCTCGCCACGGACTGACTACCTTCCAACAAGCCGATACCGAATGCTGATGGCGCTCATGAAGAAGAATGGTTTGCCGGCGGGAGCAGAGCGGTTTTTCCGTAGCTGACGGTAGTGCAGCGGGCTGCCCCGAAGTTGCAAAAGAAATTCAAATATTGTTAGATACATGGCTGAAAGAAATCACCGCTTTGAATGAATCAGAATTAAATTATCCTTTGAAATGAAAATCTGCATCATCACTCCTGCCCCCCGACACTCCCGCAAAGGCAACCGCATCGCCGCGCTGCGCTGGGCGCGGCTGCTATTTCCACTTCACCCGTTTGAGTTCCTGGCCATCCGTAGTTAAAATAACCGCGGCATCGCGATCGGTACGCAGCACGTGGGCGTTGTGCTGATGGAAACGCTCCAGAATCGCCGCGTGCGGGTGGCCGAATTTATTCAGTTCGCCCGCCGAGATGACCGCCACCTGCGGACGAACGGACTCCAATAGAATGGGACTGCTGGAGGTTTGACTGCCGTGGTGGCCGACTTTGAGTACCTCGCTTTCCAGCAAATGGCCAAATTGGGAAAGGTGCTGCTCGCCCTCCAGCTCCACATCGCCGGTGAACAGAAAATCGATTGCGCCGTAACTCAGTTTCAAGGAAAGCGACCCCTCATTCAATTTCTGGCCGCTGTGGTTCAGAAAACGTCCGCTCGGATGCACGATGAACATATTCGCGGGGGCGAAGTCATCAATCATGTCGCCAGCCCGCAGGATGCGGCGTCGGATTTGTAAGCTGTCAATCAAAGCCAGATATTCGCGGCTCAGTGCGGTGTCCTTTTGCTGGCCGTTCTCCCAGACCTCGCCCACTTTGAAATGGCGCATAATATAAGGAAAGCCGCCCAGGTGATCGGCGTCCGCGTGGGACAACACCAGCGCATCGAGTTTGCGGATGCCGGCTCGTTTTAAGTACGGGGCAATGACCCATTTGCCGGCGTCGCTGTGGAGCGTTCTGGGACCGCCGTCGATTAACAGGTGCCGGTCATCGGGAAACGTCACCAGCACGGCGTCGCCCTGGCCCACGTCCAGAAATACCACCTGCAGTTGGTTGCGAGCGTTGCCGCTTCCCGACCAGATGAACACGTTGACCAGTACCAGGGCATAAATCCATACCCATCTTCTTGCCGCCGGCTGATTTAAGTTGAACACGAGCAGCAGTCCAATACAATAAAGAATGGCATGTAAAAATAAAAATCGATACAGCTCAAAATAGGCCAGCGGCCAGGCGCCCGCCCATTCGGCCAGTTTAATTAGCGCGTGCAAAAAAAGCCAGGCCGCCGCGGCGTAGATATCGGCCAGAAATGGAATAAGCAGATTCAGAATCGCCGCCGCGATGCCGCTGGCCAAACCACAAAACGCCAATGGAATAACCAACAGGTTGGCCGGCAGCGATAAATTCGGGACTCGGTTAAAGTACAAAATGGTGAAGGGGAGTGTTCCCAAAAAGGCGGCGGTCGATACCAACAGGAGTTCAAAACCGTATCGCAGCACCGCCCATTCTTTCAGTTGCTCGTAGAGGGAGCGCACGAAGGTTGCGGCTTTCAATTTTGGATACAAATAAATGATCGACGCCACCGCCGCAAACGAAAGCTGAAAACTGGCTTGAAACAGGTCCAATGGACTGAAAATAAGGATGAGCAAAGCCGCTAAGGCGAGAGTGTTAAAATCATCGGTTTTTCTTTCGATGAGCTTGCCGAAAAGAATGAACCCGCCCATAATTGCGGCGCGCACTACCGGCGGATTGAGATCGGTCAAATACACATAAAAAATGATCCCGATGAGGCTAATCAACACCCGCGACCAATACGGCAAGCGGAGAAGTCCAAAAATCCCCATAAAAATGATCAGCACGAACCCCACATTCGATCCCGAAACCGCTAAAATGTGTATCACCCCTAATTTTGAAAAAGCCTCTTTGATCTCTGGGGAAATTTCGCCGCGTTCGCCGACTAAGAGACCTGTGAGCAGCGCCGCTTCTTGTTCGGGAAGACTCGTTTCGATGAAGCCATTCAAATATTTTTTAACCGGACAGATCACCTCTCGAAACATCCAGTTGCCGTGTCCGGAAGAAAGCTTGCGAATTTGGAATCGGTTGGTAACCGAGATGGTGCCGTGAATATCCTGCGCCTGGAGGTATTCGCGGTAATCGAACTCGCCGGGATTGCGGCGGTCGCGGGGCTTGAGAAGTTTGCCGCGCACCACGATTTCATCGCCGTACTGGAATGGATTCGGCAGCTCGCGCAGGGTGACTAAAATTCTGCCTTGCGTCGATTGCAGTTGGTCCTGGGAAAAAATCTCTCTGGCTTCGAGGACCAGGTTGATGCGGTTCATTCGCCGCTCCGGGTAATTGGCCACCACACCGGATACAGCCGCCACCATGTTTGGACTGGTGAATTTGGAAATATGGTTCGCCGGCAAGTAGCCCGTCGCTAACTCGTAACGCGCGACTCCGATTAACATCAACCCCAGCGCCAGACAGGTTTCTTTTACATTCCCTTGCCCTTTGTCCAAATACCACAAAACGAACGCGACAAACAGCGGAAAGATGGTCACGAAAAGAACGAGCGGAACGGGAAAGTCAACATATCTCGCAGCTACCACGCCGGCAACATAAACAGCCAGAACCTTCAGGGCGGGCTTGGTTTTCATAATATAAACCCGTTTTATGTTTACTAAACCTCCAAAGGTTTAGTAAACATGCAGGCCAAGCCAATGGTAAAGCGCTTCGACCTTGTCAGCCAGTTCGGCGAGGCCGCCATCATTTTCGATGACGTAATCGGCTCGCTGGATTTTTTCCGCGATAGGCATCTGCATGGCGATGCGTTTTTGGATCTCTTCCTCCGAGAAGTGGTTGCGCTGCTTTAGCCACTGAATCCGTTTTTCCAGCGGCGCGGTCACGACCACGACCGCATCCAGCATCTTCTCCATGCCGGCTTCATAAATCAGCGCCGCTTCCACGCCCACGAGCTGCTGCTCTTCGTTGGCGAGTCGGCGCGCTTCTTCCTGAATCCATTTGAGCACGTGCGGGTGGATGATGGCATTGACGCGCTGGCGGGCTTCGGGGTCGGAGAACACGACCGCGCTCAATTTGTCTTTGTTCAAATGGCCGCCGTTGGTGTAAGCTTCCGCGCCAAATTCTTTGGTCAAGGCCTCGCGAATTTCCGGAACACGCTGGCTGAGTTCTTTTGCCAGCGGGTCGGCTTCGATGATGGGGACGCCCTTTTGCTGGAGAAGACGGCAAACGGCCGATTTACCGCTGCCAATGCCGCCGGTTATGCCGAAGAGGAACATAAATATCGCATCCCAAAATCATCACTATCTGGACGCCTCGATTCATCGCGGGTTAACCCCGAATGAATTCGGGCTTCAGGTCAGAATCAAAAAGCTGATTAATAATATCGCAGCAAATTTCTAAGGTAGTATAGGAGTTTGGATACAAAGTTGGTCCTCCGTGGACGAGAATATTACGCAATGAGGGCAGCTTTTTTGCCAAAACTCCAATATAACTCCCTCTTTTCTGTTCTCTAAGTCGTTGGGCAGCTTCGGGATCAATGGCGCTAAAAAACTCCAGATCTCTTTTCCTTTGCTTCATTTTTTGTTGATACCCACGAAAGTCCTCGTTTTTTAACCAACCCTTCTTGATAGCATGATCCAAAAGTGCTTTTAAATTTTTTGTGGTTTTGCCACCATATCGAACTCTTAAAGCAAATTCAGTGGCAGCAAAAGCTTGCATCTCTGCGATTTGTCCAAAACGATAGACAAACCACGAATAAAGATAAAGATTGTGAGCTTTCTCAAATTGAATAAAGACCTCCATTGTGTAATTTCAATTCCTCAGCAGTTAGATAATGATCTTCAAAAGTATAGGGCCTATACTTGCTCAACTTTTCGTCATAAATCGCATATTTGAGATTTCGAGGGTCGGGATCAAAAATTTCATTCAATTTTTTCAGGCAATCTGCTTCGCTAATTTTGCGTTCCTGCGACACGACACATTCCTTTTGGTTGATTCATACATTTTTAAGTGATAGCATCAGCAACGCGACCGCACTTTCCTTACCCTTCTCCCCTACTTCCAAAACCGGCCCCACACAAGAGGGGCAGCCGGACTCGCAGCCGCACTTCTGGATCAACTCCAGCGCGGCCTGTTTCAGCTCATCCTGCAGGTGAAAGAGCTTCTGACTGAAACCCACCCCGCCGGCGTGGTTGTCATAGATATAAATGGTGGGACGTTGGGTTTGAATGGCGCGCACCATCGGCACCGCGCGCAGGTCGCGGGGGTCGCACATCATAAAAACCGCGGCCACCGTGCCCAGCGCGTTGGCCAGCGCTTTTAAGCCGTCGCCGAGAGTCGACTGGGACAGTTGCAATTTTTCGCCGATGTCTTGCGGGAATTCCCACCAGTAGGCAGTGGTGTGCATCTCCAGCTCCGGCAGCTCCACTTTGCCAAAACCGATATTTTCGTGGCTCTCGAATTTCAGCTTTTTGTATTTGGTGGTCTGCCAGTGCACGTTGACCTCGCCGTACCCTTTTTTGCCATCGGGAATGTCGGTTTCCTGGATCACATCGAGAACGCGCAGGCTGGTGTCGGTGTGGGCGTCGGTGTAGTAATCGACATCGACCTGATGCACGTACGCCTTCTGGCGATCCCAATCCAATTGGTCCACGTGGTACTGCTTGGCTTCGTGAATGTAAATGGCCTCATTATGCAGCATGATGGGCGCATCCAACAAATTGATTTCGCCGATGACCCGTTCCTCGTGGGTGGTGTCGATGATCACCACGTTCTCCGGCGTGGCGCTGCGCAGGCTGACGGCCTCGGCCGGATAGGCATCGGTCATCCAGTGAAATTTTCCCAGCTCGGTGATTTCGCCGCGTTCATTTTTAGTGGGGGGAACATAATGCAGCACGCGATTTTCGACCAGGTATTCCAAAATCTCGCGAGTAGTCTGCACGCCGAATTTTTCGCCTTCGATGAACGGCAATTCAAAGGCCGCGCATTTGATATGATCCAGCAAAATGACCAGGTTGTTGGCATCCACCACTCCGGACTCTGGCGGCTTGCCGAAAAAGTAATCCGGGTGATTGACGATGTACTGATCCATGGGCGCGCTCGACGCCACCAGCACCGCCACCGAGGCTTCGGCGCGGCGACCGGCGCGGCCCGCCTGCTGCCAGGCGCTGGCGATGGTGCCGGGGTAGCCGGCCATCACTGCCGCTGTCAGTTGTCCGATATCGATGCCCAACTCCAGCGCGTTGGTGCTCACCACGCCCAAAATCTCGCCGGCGCGCAATCCCCGTTCAATGGCGCGGCGCTCGGTGGGCAGGTAGCCGCCGCGGTAGCCGCGAATCAACTGCGCCGATTTTTTCGCTTTCTGCATGATCTCTTTCATATACGTCAGCAGAATTTCCACCCGCAGCCGACTGCGGGCAAACACGATAGTCTGGATGTTATTGAGCAAAAATTTCTGGGCTATCGAACGCGTTTCTTTAATGTACGATTTGCGAATCCCCAATTCACGATTCACCACCGGCGGGTTGTAGAGAATGAAATGCTTTTCGCCGCGCGGTGCGCCGTTGCGATCCACCAGCTCCATGGGCTGCTCGGTGATCAGCTCCGCCAGCTCTTTGGGATTAGCAATGGTAGCCGAGCAACAGATAAACTGCGGCCGCGAACCATAAAAGTCGCAGATGCGCCGCAGACGCCGCAGGACATTCGCCAGGTGGCTGCCAAACACCCCGCGGTAATGATGCAATTCGTCGATGACCACGAAGCGCAGATTCTCGAACAGCTTCACCCACTTGGTGTGATGCGGCAGAATGCCCTGGTGCAGCATGTCGGGATTGGTGACCACGATGTGGCCGGAACTGCGAATGGCCTCGCGCGCCGACGCCGGCGTGTCGCCGTCAAACGTATAAGACTTGATATCGAAATCTATTTGTTCTCCCAGCAGGGTGATTAACTCATGCAGCTCCGCCACCTGATCCTGCGACAGCGCTTTAGTGGGAAACAGATAAAGCGCCCGCGCTTCGGGGTTGCTCAGCACTGCGTTCAACACCGGTAAGTTGTAGCACAGTGTTTTGCCGCTGGCGGTGGGCGTCACCGCCACGACATTTTTTCCTTCTAAAATTAATCGAACGGCTTCCGACTGGTGGGAGTAAAGCCGTTGAATTCCATGCTGGTCCAGCGCCTGCAGCAAAGCCGAATTCATATTTGAGGGAAACGGGCTGTACTGGGCCTCCTGAGCCGGCAGCGCCTGCCAGGCTGTGACGTTGGCCATGAAGTCGGCGTCTTTTTTAATTTGATCGAGGAGTTGGGGGAGGTTCATGGAATTGCTCCGATTTAACCTTGTTTAACGCCTTGTGTCCGTGTACTGAATCGAAAATCCAAATTGCTGGGGAAGCTAGGCAAAGACTGCCACGAGAAAGGCGACCGCGTCCAACTACTTAATATACCTTTCTACTTTCGAATCGTCGCCACTCTTCAAACACTGCCAGGTTTTCCGCTCGCATAAAATCAGCAACGATTTCCACCGGGCTGTGTCCCAACCGCTTCATCTCCTCGTTGGAGATGCTGAGCTCGTTAAATCCGCCCTGTTGCGCGTCGCCGATGCGCGCGCCAAACACGATTCGTGAAATTTTCGCCCAGTGAATGGCGCTGAAACACATCGGGCACGGCTCGCAGGTGGAATAAATCGTGCATCCGGATAAATCGACGCGGTTGAGTTTTTTACACGCCTCACGAATCGCATGCACTTCGGCGTGCGCGGTGATGTCGGCGGTCTGCCACACCACGTTGTGAACACAGCTAATTACTTCGCCGTTTTTAACAATGCAGGCCCCGAAGGGAGTTTGTCCCTTTTTCAACCCCTCGCGGGCTTTAGCGATGGCCAGGCGCATGAATTTTTCATCGGACATGAAATCTTCTCCTTGAAGATATCCAGACACGCAACGTTAA
>Ga0247727_10019632_pt1 | contig 10450 bp, 8 predicted proteins | sample WisWelCaveWW1625_FD_202498 | JGI IMG/M metagenome (GOLD analysis project Ga0247727, IMG submission 202498) | Biofilm microbial communities from Wishing Well Cave, Virginia, United States - WW16-25 | ecosystem: Environmental > Aquatic > Deep subsurface > Groundwater > Cave microbial mat | place... | reverse complement strand
TTCCTCAAGGTCTTCCGCGCCCTCGACAAGTTCCACCGTGACGCGGACTTCTCCACCTGGCTCTCGAGCGTCGCGCGCAATTACTGCATCGACCGCTACCGCGCCAGCAAGCGTGAGAAAGAGGTCCTGGTCGAGGACGCGCTCGCGTACGACCTCGCTCCGGCCTCCTCCGGCAACCCCTACCGGGCGCTCGAGGACAAAGACCGGAGCGGACTCGTGCGCCGGGGCCTCGACCAGCTACCGGGCAAGCTGCGCGAGGCGGTGATCCTGCGCGACCTGCAGGGGCTCAGCTATCAGGAGATGGCGCAGCGGCTCGCGCTGCCCGAGGGCACCGTCAAGAGCCGGATCAACCGGGGCCGCGAAGAGCTCGCGCGGCTGCTGCGACGCGCCCAGCAGCCCCCGCGGCGGGCCCAAGGACCACGAGTCGCGAGGCGGCGGGAGGTGGGGTGATGCAGCTCGCGTTCGAAGAGAAGGGCGACGTGACCGTCGTCCGCGTGCAGGAAGCCAAGCTGACGTACCCGGTGCTCTCGGCGTTCTTCTCCGAGGTGCGCCAGCGCGTCGAGGGCGGCGCCAGGCGGGTCTTGATCGACCTCGCGGCCGTCAGTTACCTCGACAGCGCGTCGATCGGCTGCTTGATGGACGTGCACCGGCTGCTGCAGGAGCGCGGCGGGGCGCTCCGGCTCGCGGGCCTGCAGCCGCGGGTGGAGACGATGATCTCCATGACCGGCGTCCACAAGATCGTCCCGCTTCACCGCGATGAGGAGGACGCTCTCGCCGCCTTCGGGCCGGCGCCGAGCGGGGGCCGATGAGCTCGCTGCGGCTTTCGACCGGGCACGAGGTCCCGCTCGACGGCGACCTGCTTGCGGTGCTCGAGGGGCTCTACCGCGAGGTGACCCTGCGCCGTGAGTTCAAGGGCTCCTTCGAGGACATGATGCGCGAGATCGAGGGGCTGGTGGCGCAGATGAGCGCGGAGGACCGGCGCCGCTATCTCGTCGAGAGCCTGTTCCTCAACTACAACACTTACGAGAGCGAGGTGCTGGCGGCCTACGCCCGCCGGCTGACCGGGAAGAAGAAGGGCCGCGGGCGCGCGGCCGGGGGGGCAAGGTGAGACGAGCGCTCGTGGGTCCGTTGCTGCTGGCGGCGGCACTCGCCATTGCGGGAGGCTCGCCGGAAGATGGTGGGCGATACGGAGGCGGCTCGACCGGCGATGAGAAGGAGGCCAAGGCGCCGCGCATCCGCGTCGAGCCCGACGGCTTCGACTTCGGCAAGGCGCTGCCGGCAAAGACGCTGCGCAAGGAGTTCGCGCTGCGCAACTTCGGCGACGCCGAGCTGGTGGTCGAGGGCATCACCACGAGCTGCGGCTGCGCCGCCGCGATCAGCTCGAGTTCCCGCATCGAGCCGGGCGGCTCCACGCAACTGCGTGTGACGCTCGAGACGCGCAGCTATTCCGGCAAGCTGGAGCGCCAGGTGCTGGTACGCTCGAACGACCCGAAGACGCCGCTGCTCGCGGTCAAGGTGAGCGCGACGGTGGAAACGCCCCGCGCCAAGCCGCGGTAGCGGCTGCGGAGCGCGACGCGACGCAGCGTCCCCCACCAAGCCACGGGCTGCGGAGTGAGCCGGATTCACTCCGGCGAACGGAGCGGGGGGGTTAGAGGGGGGACGCGACGCAGCGTCCCCCACCAAGCCACGGGCTGCGGAGTGAGCCGGATTCACTCCGGCGAACGGAGCGGGGGGGGTTAGAGGGGGGACGCGACGCAGCGTCCCCCCTACTAAGAAAGCCCTCCCGCGGGCCGCAGCTGCCTCGCCCCGATCGGGCCCTGGACCTCGGCGGCCGCGCCGGCTGGCACGAGTTCGTAGGCGCCCGGTGTCGCGACGAGCTTGCGGGCGACCGCGGCGTGGAGCGCGTGGCCGGCCTTGGTGGCCTCGAGCCGGCCGAGCAGCGGATGCCCGAGCAGCGCCAGGTCACCGATCGCGTCGAGGATCTTGTGGCGCACGAACTCGTCCTCGAAGCGCAGCTTGTTGTTGAGCACGCCCGTCTCGCCGATCACGACGGCGTTCTCGAGGCTGCCGCCGAGCGCGAGCCCGCTCTTGCGCAAGAGCTCCACCTCGCGCAGGAAGCCGAACGTGCGCGCGGGCGCGATCAGGTCGGTGAAGCTGCGCGGGGTCACCCGCAGCGCGAGCGCTTGGTGCCGCAGCAGCGGGTGGTCGAAGCCGATCGAGTAGCTCACCTCGAAGTGCTGGCTCGGGACGAGGCGCGCCGTCTTGGCGCCGTGCACCACCTCGACCGGCTGCGTGACGCGCAGCAGCTGGCGCGGCACCGCGAGCGGCCGCAGCCCGGCCTCGTGCAGCAGGATCACGAACGGCGCGGCGCTGCCGTCGAGCACCGGGACCTCCGGGCCGTCCACTTCGACCCGCACGTCGTCGATCCCGAGGCCGGCGAGAGCCGCGAGCAGGTGCTCCACCGTGCCGATCGAGACGCCGTCCTTGCTGAGCGTGGTGGCGTGGTCCTGAGAGCCGATGTGCGCGAGCGTCGCGGGGATCTCGACGCCCACGTCCGTCCGGGCGAAGCGGATGCCGTGCTCAGCGGGGGCCGGAACGAGTCGCAGGCGCACGGGCCGCCCACAGTGGAGCCCGATCCCTGTGCAGGCGACCTCACGTCTCAGCGTACGGCGATAAACCACGTTGACCGTCCCCGGTGGGCGAAGGTTGACGCCGGAACGCCCGGGCTCTGGTCAGCAATCGGCGTGCCGTGCTCGAAGGTCCGCGCGGCCCCGTGTTTTCAACGCTTTGAGCGCCCTAGATCCGAGGCGCGTGTGGCCCCGGAGCCACGCTTGGGCGTGGTGTTCCGGACACGGTCAGGCGGACCGACCACGCCGGTCCAAGAGCGGCCGCAGGTAGCGGGCCGTCTGGCTGCGGCGGGAGCGGGCGACGGTCTCGGGCGTGCCGGAGGCCACGACGCGCCCGCCGTCGTCGCCGGCGCCCGGCCCGAGGTCGATCACCCAGTCGGCGCTCTTGATCACGTCCAGGTTGTGCTCGATCACCACCACCGTGTTGCCCGCGTCCACCAGCCGGCCGAGCACCTCCAGCAGGCGCCGGACGTCGTCGAAGTGCAGTCCCGTGGTCGGCTCGTCGAGCAGGTAGAGCGTACGACCCGTCTCGCGGCGTCCGAGCTCGCGCGCGAGCCGCACCCGCTGGGCCTCCCCCCCCGAAAGCGTCGCCGCGTTCTGGCCGAGCCTCAGGTACCCGAGCCCGACCTCGCCGAGCGTCGCGAGCAGGCGTTGGAGCCGCGCGTGCGTGGCCAGCAGCGCGCGCGCCGCGTCGACGCTCAGCTCGAGCACGTCCGCGATGCTCAGGCCCTGGTAGCGCACCTCGAGCGTTTCGCGGTTGTAGCGGCGCCCGTGACACGCCTCGCACGACACGAACACGTCGGGCAGGAAGCGCATCTCGACGCGCCGCACGCCGTCGCCCTGGCAGGCTTCGCAGCGGCCGCCCTTGACGTTGAACGAGAAGCGGCCGGGTCGATAGCCGCGAGCGCGCGCCTCGGGCACCAGGCTGAACAGGTCACGGACCAGCGCGAAGGCGCCGGTATAGGTCGCCGGGTTCGAGCGGGGCGTGCGGCCGATCGGGCTCTGGTCGATCGCGATCACCTTGTCGATCGCCTCGGCGCCATCGAGCGCGCGGTGGCGGCCCGGCTCCGCCGTGGCCCGGTAGAGCCTCTGGGCGAGCGCGCGGTGGAGCACGTCCTCGACCAGGGTCGACTTGCCCGAGCCGGAGACTCCGGTCACGGCGGTGAGCGCCCCGAGCGGGATCTCCGCGTCCACGTCGCGCAGGTTGTGGGCGCGCGCGCCGAGGACACGCAAGAAGCCCTGCGCCGGCCGGCGCAGCTTCGGGACCGCGACGCGGAGCTCGCCGCGCAGGTAGCGGCCGGTGAGGCTGCCATCGATCGAGCCCGGCGGGCCCGAGTACATCAGCCGGCCGCCGCCCTCGCCCGCGCCTTCGCCGAGATCGAGCACCCAGTCGGAGGCGCGGATCGTCTCTTCGTCGTGCTCGACCACAACGACCGTGTTGCCCGCGTCCCGGATCGAGACCAGCGTCTGAATCAGGCGCGCATTGTCGCTCTGGTGCAAGCCCACCGACGGCTCGTCGAGCACGTAGACGAGCCCTTGCATGCGCGCGCCGATCTGGGTGGCGAGCCGCACGCGATGCGCCTCCCCGCCCGAGAGCGTGGTGGTCGCGCGGTCGAGCGTGAGGTACCCGAGGCCGAGCGAGACGAGCACCTCGCCGCGCGCCAGGATCTCGGAGACGAGCCGCTCGGCGACCGGGCGCTCGCGCTCGGGGAAGACCAGCGCGGAAGCGGCCTCGCGCAGGCGCGCGAGCGGGAGCCGCACGAGGTCGGCCACCGAGTGCCCGGCCACGCGCACGGCCAGGCTCTCGGGCCGTAGCCGCGTGCCGCGGCAGGCACGGCACGGCTCCTCGCTGAGATACGGACGCAGGTCCTCGAACGCCTCGCCCCCGTCGTACGCTTCCTCGTCCGAGGGAACGGGATCCAGGCCGAGCAGGCTCGCGACGCGCTTCCTGAGGTAGGGCACGACGCCCGGGAAGCCCTGCTTGTCGCCGAACAGCAGCACCTCGCGCGCCGCGGCCTTTAGCTCGGCGACCGGCAGCTCGAGCGAGAAGCCGTTCCGCTCGGCCACCTCGAAGAGCGCCTCGCGCAGCAGCCGCGGCCCGTGCCGATGCCAGGGCCGGATCGCGCCGTCGAGGACACTCTTTGATTCGTCGGGGATCACGCGCGCGGCGTCGACCACCCAGCGCTGGCCGAGCCCATCACACGCGGGGCAGGCCCCGTGGGCGCTGTTGAACGAGAAGGCGCGCGGGCCGAGCTCGGGCAGCTGGACCAAGCAGCGCGCGCACGCGAGGTCCTGGCTCAGCAGGCGTTCGCCGCGCCCCTCGACCGATACCAGCACGACCCCGCGCGCGAGCTGGAGCGCCTTTTCGAGGCTCTGGCGCAGGCGTTCCTCGGCGTCCTTTCGGAGCACCAGGCGGTCGACGAGCACGTCGATGCGGTGGCCCCGGCGCGGGTCGAGCTCGAGGCGGTCGCCGAGGCTTCGGGCCTGGCCGTCGATGCGGGCCCGCTGCAGCCCCGCCTGGCGCGCCGCCTGCAGCTCCTTGCGGTAGGCGCCCTTGCGGCCACGGGCGACGGGCGCCGCGATCACGGCGACGGCTCCCTGCGCCTGCTCGACGAGCCGCACGGCCATCTCGTCGGCGCGCTGCGCCGCGACCTCTTCGCCGCAGCGCGGGCAGTGCGGCTTGCCGAGGCTCGCGAACAGCACACGTAGGTGGTCGTAGATCTCGGTCACGGTCCCGACCGTGGAACGGGGGTGGGCCACGGTCGTGCGCTGCTCGATCGCGATCGCGGGAGAGAGCCCCGTCACCGATTCGACTTCGGGGCGGTCCATCTGCTCCAGGAACTGGCGCGCCCACGGCGACAGGCTCTCCACGTAGCGGCGCTGGCCTTCGGCGTAGAGCGTATCGAAGGCGAGGCTGCTCTTGCCGGAACCCGAGGGGCCGGTGATCACCACCAGGCGGTTCCTGGGGATGTCACAGTCGAGCCCCTTCAGGTTGTGGACCCGGGCTCCCCTGATCGCGATCGGCTCGTCCCTGGCGTCGTCCCTCAAGCTCGGACCAAAACCCCATTCTACCGGATGTGGCCCCTTTGCCGCTCCGAACCGGCCATGCTAACGTGCTGCTCGTAAACCCCTGAAGCCATGGCCACACGACGCCCGCCGAAGAAATCGCCGCCGCCGCCGGTCGTCGATCGCCGCTACCAGCAGGCGCTGGAGATTTTCGAGAGAGCCGTCAAGGCACTGGGCCGCAAGGACTTAGATCGCTCACGCGGGTTGCTGAACGGGCTGATCGAGGATTTCGCCGAGCAGCAGGAGCTCGTCGAGCGGGCAAGGACCTACAGGGCCATGTGCGACCGTTCGCGCCGGCCCGCCCGCCCGAAGACGTTCGAGGAGCTGCTCAACTACGGGGTCGTTCTCCACAACCGGGGCGACTTCGAGCACGCCGTGAAGTACCTGCGCCAGGCCCTCGACATCCACCCCCGCAACGAGAGCGCGCTCTACTGCCTGGCCGCCGCCCAGGCCCGGGCCGGGGACGCACAGGCGGCGCTCAAGGCGCTCAAGTCGGCGATCCACGCGAACCCCGCGAGCCGCACCCAGGCCCGCAGGGACGCCGACTTCGAGCCGCTGCGCGAGGCCGCCGCATTCCAGGCCCTGGTCGCGCCGACGCTTCCGTGAGCGGTCCGGGAAAACGCGCCCGCTCGCTCGCGGCTTTGGGCGTGCGCGTCGAGGACCCGGTGAGCACCTTCGTCGGCGAGGACGTGGTCGTCGAGGCCGGGGCGGTGCTGCGCCCGTTCACGATCCTCGAGGGGCGCACGACGGTGCGCGCCCGGGCCGTGATCGGCCCGTTCGTGCGTCTCGTGGACGTCGAGGTGGGAGAGGGCGCCCTGATCCTCGATCACTGCCTGCTGCGCGAGTCGGTGGTCGAGGCGGGCGCGAGCGTGGGCCCGTTCGCGCACGTGCGCCCGGAGAGTCGCATCGCCGAGCGGGCGCGCGTGGGCAACTTCGTCGAGCTCAAGAAAACCCACCTGGGCGCGGGCTCCAAGGCCCAGCACCTGAGCTACCTGGGCGACGCCACCGTGGGCGCCGGCGTGAACATCGGGGCCGGCACCATCACCTGCAACTACGACGGCGTCCGCAAGAGCCCGACGCGGATCGAGGCCGGCGCCTTCGTCGGAAGCGACACGACGCTCGTCGCCCCCGTGACGGTCGGTGAAGGCGCCTACATCGCTGCCGGCAGCACGATCACCGCCGACGTCCCGAAGGACGCGCTCGCCGTCGGTCGTGCGCGCCAGGTCACGAAGCTGGGCTGGGCCGCGCAGCGGCGCGAGCGTCAGGCCAAAGAGCCGAAAGGCTGAGCCGTCCATGTGCGGCATCGTGGGGTACGTCGGCGGGCGCGATGCCGTCCCCCTGATTCTCGACGGCCTGCGCCGCCTCGAGTACCGCGGCTACGACTCGGCGGGCATCGCGGTCGTGAGCGGCGGCGAGCTCTTGCGCCGGCGCGCGGCCGGCAAGCTCGGCAACCTCGCCCTGAGCCTGGCGCGCGAGCCGCTCGCGGGCGAGTGGGGACTCGGGCACACGCGCTGGGCCACCCACGGCCGGCCGACCGAGGAGAACGCCCACCCCCACCAGGACGGCTCGGGCCGGATCGTGGTGGTCCACAACGGGATCATCGAGAACCACCTCGAGCTCAAGGCCCGGCTTCAGGCGCAGGGCCACCGCTTCGTGTCCCAGACCGACACCGAGGTGGTGGCGCACCTCGTGGCCTCGCATTACCAGGGCTCGCTCGAGCAGGCCACGCGAAAGGCACTCGCCGAGATCCGCGGCGTCTACGCGCTCGTGCTGCTGCACAAGGACGAGCCACGGCTGCTGGTGGCCACGCGCCTCGGTCCGCCGCTCGTGATCGGCCTCGGGGCGGGCGAGCACTACGTCGCCTCGGACATCCCGGCGCTCTTGCCCCACACGCGGGACTTCCTGTTCCTGGAGGACGGCGACGTGGCGGCCGTCAGGCCCGATTCCGTTCGCATCACGACGCACGCGGGCGCCGCCGTGACGCGGGCGCCGCAGCGGATCGCCTGGGACCCGGTCCAGGCGGAGAAGGGCGGCTTCCGCCACTTCATGCTGAAGGAGATCCACGAGCAGCCGCGGGCGATGCGCGACACGCTCGTGGGCCGCATCAGCCTGGAGGAGGGCGAGGTCCACCTGGAAGAGCTGGGGCCCGCCGCCGAGCGCCTGCGCGGGGTTGATCGCGCGGTGCTCGTCGCCTGTGGCACAAGCTGGCACGCGGCGCTCGTCGGGAAATTCCTGATCGAGCACCTGGCGCGGATCCCCGCCGAGGTCGACTACGGGAGCGAGTTCCGCTACAGGAAGCCGCTCGTCGGCCCAGAGGCGCTCGCGGTCGCGATCAGCCAGAGCGGCGAGACCGCCGACACGCTCGGGGCCTTCCGCGAGGCGAAGGCGCGCGGAGCCCTGCCGATCGCGATCTGCAACGTCCAGGGCTCGATGCTGGTGCGCGAAGCGGCGGGGTCGCTGCTCACCCACGCAGGCCCCGAGATCGGTGTCGCCTCGACCAAGGCCTTCACGGCGCAGCTCGTGGCGCTGGCGTTGCTCGCGCTTCACCTCGGGCGGCTGCGGGGAGCGCTCGCGGCGGAAGAGTGCCGCGAGCACCTCGCGCATCTCACGCGCATCCCACACCAGATGGAGCGGGCACTCGACCTCGAGAGGAAGATCGAGGAGCTCGCGCGCTCGCTCAGCCAAGCGCGCGATTTCCTCTACCTCGGCCGCGGCGTCAACTACCCGATCGCACTCGAGGGGGCGCTCAAGCTCAAGGAGATCTCCTACCTGCACGCCGAGGGCTACCCGGCCGGCGAGATGAAGCACGGGCCGATCGCGCTCGTCGACGAGGCGCTGCCCGTGGTGGCGCTCGTCCCGGGCGGGAGCGTCCACGAGAAGATGCTCTCGAACGTGCAGGAGGCGAAGGCGCGCGGCGGGCGCGTGATCGCGATCGGCTGCGCCGGGGACGCGGCGCTCCAGGCGCTCGTCGACTCGCCGCGGGACGTGCTGTTGGAGGTCCCGGCCTGCCCAGAGCTGTGGTCGCCGTTCCTGACGGTGATCCCGCTGCAGCTCCTCGCGTACCACGTGGCGCTGCGCGCCGGGCGCGACGTCGACCAGCCGCGCAACCTCGCCAAGTCCGTGACGGTCGAGTAGGAGCCGCCCGTGGACGCGACGTCCCCGGCGCTCGCGGGGCTCAACCCGCAACAGCGCGAGGCGGTCACCGCCGTATCGGGCCCGGTGCTGATCCTGGCCGGTGCCGGCAGCGGCAAGACCCGCGTGATCACCCACCGCATCGCGCACCTGGCGCTCGACCTGGGGGTCGCCTCGGAGCGCATCCTGGCCGTCACCTTCACCAACAAGGCCGCCGAGGAGATGCGGGGGCGCGCCGAGGCGCTCCTGGGCGGGCACGGGCTTCAGGCGCAGGTCTCCACCTTCCACAGCTTCTGCGTGCGCCTGCTGCGGCGCGAGGCACGCGCGGCCGGGCTCGAACCCGGCTTCCTGATCTACGACGACGATGACCAGCTCGCGGCGGTGCGCGAGGCGATGCGCGGGCTCGGTCTGTCGGAGAAGCTCCACCCGCCGCGGCGCTTCCTGTCGCGCATCTCGGCGCGCAAGAACGCGGCCCGCACGCACGCCAGGGACGACGAGGCTGACGACCTCGTCTCCGAGGTGATGCAGGGCTACCACACGGTGCTGCGCGCGGCCTCTGCCCTCGATTTCGACGACCTGCTGCTGCGCGCGGTCGCGGTGCTGGAGGGCGAGCCGCGCGTGCGCGAGGCCTGGCAAAAGCACTTCCCCTACCTGCTGGTCGACGAGTACCAGGACACGAACCGCGCCCAGTACGAGCTGGTGCGTCACCTGGCCGGGCCCGGGGGCAACCTGACGGTGGTCGGGGATGAAGACCAGTCGATCTACTCCTGGCGCGGCGCCGACATCTCGAACATCCTCGACTTCGAGCACGACTTCCCGGGCGCGCGCGTCTTCCGCCTGGAGCAGAACTACCGCTCGAGCCAGCGCATCCTCGACGCGGCCTCGGCGCTCGTCGCGCGCAACGAGCGCCGCAAGGGCAAGACACTCGTGGCGGTGAAGGGCGCGGGCGAGCTCGTGCGCCTCCACGAGGCCATGGACGAGTTCGAGGAGGCGGCCTGGGTCACCGAGCGCACGGCGGGGCTGCGGGCGAAGGGGCGCGTCGCGGTGCTCTTCCGCATGAACGCGCAGAGCCGGCTCGTCGAAGAGGGCCTGCTGCGGCTGCGCATCCCGTACCTGGTGCTGGGCGGCGTCGGCTTCTACGAGCGGCGCGAGGTCAAGGACGTGCTCGCATACCTGCGGCTCGTGCACAATCCCCGGGACGGCGTCGCGTTCCGCCGCATCGTCAACGTGCCGCCACGCGGGCTCGGAGCCAAGACGCTCGACGAGATCGAACGCGTGGCGCGTGAGCGCGCCACCAGCGCCTGGGAGGCCGCGGGCTTTCTCGTCGACGCGGCCGCGCTCCCGGCGCGCGCGCTTTCGCCGCTACGCCAGTTTCGGGAGACGATCGAGACGCTGCGCCGCGAGGGCCCGCCCGTGCGGGACGCAGCGCCCGCGACGCTCCGACTGCGTGGGCTCGTCGAACGCGTCCTGGAGCTGTCCGGGTACGGGGCCGCGCTCGCGCGCGAGGACTCACAGGAGAGCCAGGAACGCCTCGAGAACCTCGCCGAGCTGATCGCCGCGGCTGCGGACTACGAGGCGCGCGAGCCTGCGGCCGGCCTCGCCGGCTTCCTCGACCGCGCCGCGCT
>Ga0247727_10019631_pt1 | contig 10450 bp, 6 predicted proteins | sample WisWelCaveWW1625_FD_202498 | JGI IMG/M metagenome (GOLD analysis project Ga0247727, IMG submission 202498) | Biofilm microbial communities from Wishing Well Cave, Virginia, United States - WW16-25 | ecosystem: Environmental > Aquatic > Deep subsurface > Groundwater > Cave microbial mat | place... | reverse complement strand
CATCATCACGAGCATCTCGAATCATTGCTTGGCAAGCTCGGCGCCACACTAGAGACCGGTCGGAAAATAGGCTGACGGCACAAACTCATGGTTCGACTACGCTCACCATGAAGAAATATAGCTTCATCCTGAGCGTAGTCGAAGGATGTGAATGGGGTAATAATCATTTAGAACGACTTTGTCAACCGACGATGGAAAGATAATTGTGGCGGACAATTTTGATGAAGTGAGAAAACACAAAAAGATCATCGTTAAGCGTTCGATGAGAATCAATCAAGGTGACTGCCCATGAGGTTGATGATAATTTCACTCTTCCTGACTCTATCGAGTTGTTTTGCGCAGAACAGCGCCAAATTCGTTCCCAAGCAGGTCGATGCATCCAAGAAGTATTTGTTTTACCTACATGGCGGCATAGTTCAGGATCAAGGAGCCAATGCTGTAAGCAAGGACTTTGGCGCCTATGAATACCTGAACATTTTGGATACTCTAAGCAGCTACGGATTTCACGTCATCAGTGAAGTCCGGCCAAAGGGTACGGACGAAGTAAAGTATGCCGAGAAGTTAGCGATGCAAATCGACACCCTGATTAGTATCGGCGTGGCACCAGAGAATATTGTTGTTGTGGGCGCATCGCTCGGCGGATATATAACCATTGAAACGGTACATAAACTCAAAAACTCAAAAATTAATTATGCTCTTATAGGTTTATGCAGCCAGTATGCTTTGGACTACTTTTCAAAATACAACAGGGAGCTGTGCGGAAATTTCCTTTCGATTTATGAAAGTTCTGATCAAAAAATTTCCTGTGACAGGATACTGAAGGAACCAGACTGCAAATCTGGTTACAAAGAAATAAAACTAAACATGGGGAATGGCCACGGATTTCTTTATAAGCCTTACAGAGAATGGGTTCACCCCATTGTTGAATGGATAAACGGCTGGTGAACTCGGCATTTCATCATTAGAGATTCGAAAATTCTTGTGCTTTGACCGCATGACTTTGATCGCGATGGAACAGCCACCGAAAGCCTGGCATTCTTTCTGCCGATAGAAGCGGCGTATCTTGAGATGCAAATTACTTCAAGAAAATTGAAGCCCACACTTAGGCAATCGCACGTTTTCGCACTCCGACTTAATCGCCACCACTTCGTCGATCAGAATCCGTCGAACCCCATCACCATCTGTCAAAACATTTGCGGAGTGCAGGCGCAGCTCATGTCGGCCGCGGAGATTCAACTTTGGGCGCGGAATCACCAGCTCACCCGCGCTGAAATCCGCTCCGCGTTGTGGGAAAACCGCAGGCTGGTCAAAACCTCGCTAATGCGGCAAACGCTCCATTTGATTCCAGCGGAGGATTTTTGTATTTACATCAGCGCGCTCAAGGGAAGTCGGGCGGAAGCGCTGCAGCGCAACATGTCCAAGTATGCCGGCGTGACTCAAAAGGACACCACGACTTTGAATGCGGCAATCGTTGAAGCGCTGCACGACGGCCCAATGACTCAGCCCGAATTAATGGAAAATATCCTGCCCAAAGTAGGAACGAACCTCAGGAAATGGGCCGAGATAGCCTGGAGTATTCAGATATTCCGCTCGGCGCTGGTGGAAGGACTAATTTGTTACGGCCCGGAGCGCGGAAAGAAGGCGACCTTTGTACGAACGGATCAGTGGCTGCCGAACCTGAAGGAAGTCGCGGAACAGAAGGCGAAACAAATTCTATTGCGGCGATATCTGCGGGCTTATGGCCCGGCGACGCCGCAGGACTTTTCAAAATGGTCTGGAATGCTGATGACGGAAGTGAAGCCGGTCTGGGAATCGCTGGCTGACGCGTTGGTGGATGTCCAAATCGAAAAAAGGAACGTGTTCATTCTCCGCGATGATTTTGATCTCCTCGCCAACAGCAACTTCTCCGAACCAGTTCTGCGATTGTTGCCGGCGTTCGATCCCTACTTGCTGGGCCACGCTGACAAAAACCACTTGGTGACTGCAGAGAACTACAAACGAGTGTATCGCAACCAGGGCTGGATTTCGCCGGTGATTCTGTTCAAAGGAAAAGTCATCGGAGTTTGGTCCCTTCATCGCCAGAGACAGCAAACGATTTTGGAGATTGAGTCATTCGAACGGTTTTCTAAAATGCTAAAGAAGGAAATTGAAAAGGAAGCGGCGAGTTTGGGAGCTTTTCTCGATACTTCTTTTGTAATCAAGGCATAGGAAACGTTCCTCCCCTAATTTCGCTTTTTGAAAATGGGGGGTCAGGTTGGGGGTCCGACCCCCTCCCGGCCTCCCCCAAATTCCAAAAAGCGGGAATTTAGGGGAGGAGAATTCGCGTCATCTCGTTCTCTCCAACGCATCCAATACTAAGTGCAGCAGTTGATCGGGCCGGTTGGTGATGCCAAACGCATATTTCGGGGCGCCCTGATCGGGATCGAAATTGCCGACGTAAAAAATCACCGGCTTGGTTTGATCGGATTTGTAAAATGCTTCCAAAAACTGAATTCCATTGGGGTCGCTCTTGCGATCGCGGCCGATATCGGAAATGACCACGTCGTAAATATCAATTGTCAGTTTCTCCAGCGCCTCTTTGGTACTCGTCGCCAACTCTACTACGGCGCGCAGTTGCCGAAACATCCTCCGTTCGTTGCGATTGTTTTCCGGACGATCGTCCAGCCACAGAATCCGCGCGTTGTTGAATAAACTCAGATGCTGCCGGGCGCGCTTCAAAACCAATTCTTTGTCCTTACCGGGAACATCGACGTGCCACTTCTTTGATTTCTCCCCAAGGTCGATTGCTGCATCAATGGAGTTGGTCACAAATTCAAACTCCACCCCCAGGGCCTTGAAGCTGCTGAGGTTCGGCAAAATATTGTCGTGGATGCGCCGGTAGTTCAGGAGAACGAGAATCAAAACGAGGACAAACCAAAGCAGGGAAGGAATCTGCTTAATCAACTCAAGGCAGAGCGACTCAGTCATCCGCACCTCCTTTATTCACAGAATCTTGCTGTTATTGTAGCCCGGCGTTATCTAGGTAAGATTGTCATTACGAGGAGCGTAGCGACGAAGTAATCTCCTAATTTCACGCACAAAACCTGGGGATTGCTTCGCTTCGCTCGCAATGACACGACTTTCTTGGACAGCTCAAAATCATACTTCTTTCTGAATGATCAACAGGGTGTAGTCGTCTACCAGCGGGCGGCCAGAGTAGAATTGCTCGATGTCGTCATTGAGAATCCGCAGCAATTCGTCCGCACGGGCGCCGCGGGCATTTTTTAGAACCGCGTGCAGGCGCTCCTCGCTGTAAAACGCCGCCGCGGTTTCATCGGCGGCACTGGCGGCCTCCACAAAACCGTCGGTGTAAAACACCAGCGTATCGCCCGGTTGAAATTTCAGCGAAACCAACTCCAGCTTCTCGTCAAATAAACCGCCGTTGCGCTCGATGCCGATCCCCAAGCCGTCGCAGTTCAGCTCAGCGACTCCCTTTGCGGTATTGCCGGGAATGAAAATCGGCGGATTGTGGCCGGCGCGCACCAACTGCAATTTGCTGGCTTTCGAATCGAGCAGTCCGACGACGGCGGTGACGAACACCTGGCGATCGATGAGGGGATCGGAAAAATATTTGTTGATGCGCAGAACGATCTCACGCGGGTCGCGGCTGAACTGCGGCGAAAAGCGGATGAGGCTGATGCACTGCGCCATGTAAAATGCCGCGGAGGTGCCTTTGCCGGAAACGTCGCCGATGGTGAATAAAAAACGCTGATCGTCGAGCGGCAGCAAATCGTAAAAATCGCCGCCGACCTCGTTGGCGGTTTTCAACGTCGCGGCGACCTGAAAGCCGGGTATGTTGGGCAAGGTTCGCGGAAGCAAGTCTCTTTGCACTTGGCGGGCGATAGCCAGCTCGTGTTCCAGGCGTTCTTTCTCGCGCGCTTCTTCGATGGATTCTTTGAGTTTTTCACTCATGGTGTTGAAGCGCTCGCCCACCTCGACAAACTCATCGCGGCCTTCGATTTTCACTTTGTAATCGAGGTTGCCGCTGGAGATTTCCCGAATGCCGTTCTTAAGCTGGGTGAACTTCTGAACGATCATCTGGTTGATTTCTTCGCCGAATTTCGTCATGCGGCCAACCACCACCGCGTTGACCACCATGTAAACCACCATCAGGAATACAATATAACTTAACAGTGTGGCGCTGAAAAGGGACGTATCTGGTATCAACAAAATGTCAAACGCGAAAAAGCGAGAACGGTCTTTAGTATGATCAACGAGCGGCGCCACCACCCGCCCAACGTTAATTCGGAGCCGGTTTAAGATACCGTTATCGAGTTTTTTCTGCCATTCGTGAGTGGATTCATTGTCTCTTATCATCGGATACGAAACGCTCCACGCCGGCGCCGGCTGCATAACCGCAAAAGGGAAAATCCAAAAGCGGCGATCGTCTCTTAAAAAACTAAGCTCGTAGAGGTATGACTCCCAGCGCGGCGGTTGATACGAATGCGCGAGCAACAGCGAGCCGGCCAGAATTGAAGTGCGATTGGTGACTGTCTTCAAAAAGGTTGAATCCAATTTGACAAAATGGAAGAAACGCCGGCGATCCTCTTCGCGGGATTCGTAAAAAATAAAGTAATCCGTCGAAGCGGTATCGCCGTTGGCAAAAGCTGGCGACGCAGGAACAGCCAGCACCCCTTGATCCGGCAGCTTATAAGAAAGCGGAAATGGTGGATACCCGGGAAGGCTCAAAATCTTTTCCGCTTCCTCTGATGGCACTTTGATGGCTAGTGAGGCGGTCGCAAGTTTGCCGGCGTTGATCTCTTTGATCGTCGCGGTCACGGCCACGCGCACTTTTTCCGCCTGCCAACCGGCAATGAAAAAAAAGAAAATCAGCGACAACATGATCAACTGGATAAGCTGCGGCACCGTTGATTGAAACAGGCTGGAGATTTTTAGCTTACGGGAAAGGCTGGCAAAGTTGTAAACCAACACCACGGGAATCTTCAGCAGCACCGCCAGCAAATACATTTTGAAGCCGAGGTAGAGCAGTTTCGGCATCTGAAACCAAATCGTCTCTTTATAAAAATTGTCGGGCGCAGCGGCAAATGGATTGCCATCTGAAAACGCGCCAAAAGCAAAAATGAAAATGATCAAGTAGAGCCAGCATTCGGTTTTGGTCAGCACCTCCAGCCAGGCGGTGCGGCGGAGCAAAACGATGAATAAGATGATCTGAACTAACAGATAATAAAATAATCCCTGGTTGTCCACCAGATTGAGCAGGATAACGACCAGCAAAAATGCCAACACAAAAAACCAAGCCGAAGGGTGTGTGTTTTGAATGAGAATTAATGTGAGGCTCAGAATTAGTGAGGACAACAGGATGACTTGAAAAGTGGTGGCCAAAAATCCGGGCAAGACCGATGCATTCGAATAAGCAGCTCGCAGCAACGTGCCCTCAATCAAGAACGTCAGAAATATTGTCACAATCAGAACTTCAGCGCTGGGGCGAAATTTCTGATTGATGTCTAGCGTTAGTTTGTACCAACAAAACAGATGAACGATCTGGACTAATCCAATGGCAGTGAAAACAGAATCCGCAGCGTACAGAATGAATATGAGGGAAGCCAGCCATCCGAGGAAATAAAGACCGGCGATCGAATTGAGACCTGAAGATTTAATGCGTGTCCGAAAATCGCGGAGGCGTTCCGCCGCGCGAAAATTAGTTTCCGGCATTGTTCATCACATGGGCGAATTTATTCGCTATTGTACCTTGACCACTACCATCGTCATGTCATCGTGCTGGGGATGGTTGCCAACAAAACGTTTGACGCCGCGCACCACGTTTTGTATGATGCCGCTGGAGGATGATTCCTTTGTTTCGGTGATGATTTTCTCGAGACGATCTTCTCCAAATTCCTCGCTCTCCTTGTTAGAAGCTTCGGTAAAACCGTCGGTGTAAAAGGTCAGCACGTCGCCGCTTTCCAGACTCACTTCGTGCTCCTCAAGAAACTCGTAAAATTTGCTGCCGCTTTCCAATCCCAGCGCCAGGCCTTTCGGCTGTAAAAACGTGTTGGAGTCCTGCCCGCGATGCGCGAGAATCGCAGGATTGTGACCGGCGCGCGCGAAACGGATTTTGCGGCCCTTCATATCGAGGATCGCGTAAAACATACTAACAAAATTATTGCGCTCGATGTTGCTATACATCAGGCGGTTGAGTTTGTTGAGCACTTCGCGCGGCGAGGTGCTTTCGCTGGCGTAAGATTGCAGGATGCCTTTGGTGAGCGTCATGTAAATGGCGGCGGGCATGCCTTTGCCGGAAACGTCGCCGATAGCGATGCCGATCTTGCCGTCGCCGAGATGAAAAAAGTCGTAGTAATCGCCGCCCACCTCAAGCGCGGGGATGCAGACGCCGGCAATATCATAACCCTCGGCGAGCGGATTTTCTTTGGGCAGCAGGCTCATTTGCACGCTGCGGGCGATCTCCAATTCGCGCGCCATGCGTTCACGTTCCGTAATCCGGCGAATGTGGCTCGGAGTTAGTTCTCTCGAAAATTGGAAGCGCTGGCGTTTTACATATCCAACCCCCGCAATCATCAGGGGCGTGGCCATCAGAGCATAGAAGATAATTTCATGGTTTCGAAAAAACGTCGTCTCGGAGCCGATGATTGGAATCGCGTAACTTAAAGCTAATAGAATAAAGTTCGTGACTATCCCCGTCAACAAATCATACTTCACAAGAATATGGCCTAACACCAGGCTGATCAAAAAATATGACGGAAACAAAAACTCGAAGCCGACATAGCCCAGTGGAAAGTCCCAGAGAGTGAAGGCCATTAGCGTCCACAAAAGAGAGGAGATTACAAGGCCGGGCCAGGTTCTGCGGGTCTTCTCCCGCAGCCACGATACGAAGAAGAACCGAAAAACAATTTCGTTTAAAAGGGCGATGCGCAGCGCCAGCAAAACGGCGCTGAAAGACGGAGCAGACGACTCCGGGATGGAAAAAAGCTCGGTTACAAAAATTCCGAAATTGGCTTTTTCGGAAATGATGGCAACGATTCCTAAGAATCCGCCGAGGATCATGAAACCGAAAGAGTAGCCACGCACAACGGAATTTGCGAATTCAAGAGTAAACGGTTTCCAATTCAAGAGACCGTCGATGGCAGTAAGCTTGTGGGTCCAACCGCGGCGGGCGGAAGACTCGCCAACGCTCCACGCTGCAAACACCATGGCCGCCAAAAACGCCTGCACAATAAACACGGTCATGATGAAAACCATAACCCGCACGTTTGAACGGTTGACGTCGCCCAAACCAAACGTGTAACCCACAGTCGAAAACACCAGCAGATATTCCAGCACGGTGATGCCGAGCAGAATGCCAAACATCAGCACGGCGGTTTGAATTCCGACTTCACCGTCGTGATATTTTTTCAAAAACAGGCTGATGATAAAGATCAACAAAACAAAGGTGGCGATGGACGACCCCACGACCACGTAGGTGACGAACGTGCCGATTTTGCTGCTTTCTTCGAGAAATGACTGGGGCTCTTCGAGGGTATAACGGAATCCGCCCACGCGGTCGCCGTGAATCCGCAGCCACAATTTCGGCTGCAAGCTGTAAACCGAGTCTCTCCCAACCCATCGGAAAAAATAATCTCGCCGGTTGATCAACTGATTGGCGGTAGAATTTTCGAGGTTGAAACGGCTGATCTCAAAGCGCTCGTTGCGAAGAAAGCCCTCGGCCAGAGTTTTGGCCGCGGGTTCATCAACCGCTGCGCTGGCGAGTGAGTCCGGCATTTGGTGCTCGAAGCCGAGAACTACTCCGGTTGGCGAAATCCACACATTATATTGATGCTTCTGTTGGCTGGGCGGCAATTTGCTGTCATAAAAATAAATATGCCACTGATGAATCGCCATAGTATCGGCGCGAATAATGCGATGGGCTTCGACCAGTCCCAGCTTTTGCTCGAGGTAAATGGAGATTCCGGAATCGAAACGAAAATTGGCATCGGCAGCCAGTTCTGCGGTATCGTATCCCAACTTGTCGAGATAGTTGCGCGCGTGGCTCATGATTTCCGATCTCGTTAACTTAAAATTCACGGAGGCGGCCGGGGCATAACTTGAAACGTGTGTGAAATAAATGACAGCGCCGACGATTCCAAAAAGCGCAGTGATGACCAAAGACCGGTTCACAGCCATGCATTCACCTCAAAAATTTAGATAATTCGTTTTCATCGAAGGGTACTGCTCTTCTACGGAGAAAAGAGCAAAAAGGATGACTCATTTTATCCCGACCCGTCAGATACCGGCTTCAACCTCTCAAACTTCTTAGTGGTGGACGCTATTAAAGTAACGAAAATATTTTGTTTTTGTAAATAAAAAAAGCCCACAAATGTTTGTGAGCTGTGATTTCAAATGCCACTCATCTTCGAGATGAGTGGCATTTACAAAGCAGGTACGCCCGGAAGGACTTGAACCCTCAACCCTCTGATCCGAAGTCAGATGCTCTATCCAGTTGAGCTACGGGCGCGGATCCGCAAATCACCTTTTCATTCTTTTAAAGATCTGATGCTCTCTAAGTTCCGGGGTGGATTGAGTGATCGCTTTTCAATACTCCAGTCATCCATCACTCCACTAATCCTCTCGCCAAACAAGCTTATCAATAACTCTGACCATCCACGGAATGGGCGATTTGGGGATTGGCTGGGGAGCAGGGATTCGAACCCCGATTCTACGGTCCAGAGCCGTATGTCCTGCCGTTGGACGACTCCCCAGTTTTAAACTGCGCTGACTTCTGCATGAACTGCGGACGCAAGAGTCTGCAAATATGCAATCGCCTTTTGCAGACGCCTCACCACAGTTTCTTTGCCTAAAATTTCAATAATCTCAAACAGGCCGGGACTGTTGGTTTGCCCGGTCAACGCCAGCCGCGTTGGATGAATGATCTGCGCGGCCGGAATATTTAGCTCCGCGGCCAAAGCCCGGAACACTTCCTCAACGCTGGCTGCCGTGAACACTCTTATCTCGGCAAGCCGGTCGACTATTTGATCGAACAGGCGGACGACTTCCGGATCCCGCCAGTACTTGTTCACGCCTTTTTTATCGTAGTCAATAGGATCGCTGAAAAAGTAGTGGGTCATGGCTGGAATTTCAGTGAGCTTGCGGGCCCGCGGTTTGATGACGCCGGCAATTTTCAGCATCGTTGATTTGTCGGTCTCGCCTAACATTCTTGGCTGAGCGACACAAAGAAATTCTTCAACGGTCATGGCATTCAAGTACTGCCCATTCATCCACTCCAATTTGCGCTCATCGAACACTGCACTCTTTTTGGAAATGCCTGAGAGATCGAACGCATCAATAAGCTCTTCCTTCGAAAAAATCTCGCGGTCATCGCCCGGCGACCAGCCGAGCAACGTCAAGAAATTGAAAACGGCTTCCGGAAGATACCCGGCTTTTTCTTCAACAGAAGTGGCGCCGTGGCGCTTACTCAAACGCTGTTTGTCCGGACCCAAGATCAAAGGCACATGAGCAAAGACTGGCGCGTCCCAACCAAACGCCTCGAAAAGCAAAATATGTTTCGGCGTGTTTGAAAGATGATCGTCGCCGCGAATGACGTGGGTAATTTGCATGTGCTTGTCATCAACTACTACCGCGAGATGATACGTGGGCAATCCGTCACTCCGCAACAAAATAAAATCATCAAGCTGCCGGTTATCAAATTTTACGCTGCCATAAACCGAATCCGTGAATTCGGTGCTACCGTCGCGAATCTGCAATCGGATAACGTAGGGCTGGCCGTGCTTTTCGCGATCTCGGATTTCAGACTCCGGCAAACGCAAACAAGTTCGATCATACCTGTAAGTTCGCTTTTCTTTCACCGCATGCTCTCGCGCCGATTGCAATTTTTCCGGCGTACAAAAACACTTATAGGCCGTCTTTTGTTCGACCAGCTTCGCCGCGAATTCTTTATAGATTCCAAAGCGTTGAGATTGAAAAAGAACCTCGTCATCCCAATTCAGTCCCAGCCACTTCAGGCTATTGAAAATGGCTTTTACCATTTCATCGCCAGAGCGCGCCACGTCGGTGTCTTCGATCCGCAAAAAAACCTGGCCGCCATGCTTGCGAGCAAAGAGCCAGTTGAAAATCGCAGTGCGTGCGCCGCCGACGTGCAGGAACCCTGTCGGGCTGGGCGCGAAGCGAACGCGAACTCCTTTTAGTCTCCCTTTATCGGGGGGGAATACAGAGGGGTTTACTAAGTGGTTATTCATGGCTACAAACCGGACAATAAAAAAGCGGAGAGGGTGGGATTCGAACCCACGGTAGAGTTTCCCCTACGCAGGTTTAGCAAACCTGTGCCTTCAGCCGCTCGGCCACCTCTCCGGGCTAAATCTCAATGTCGATTGAAATTGTCTTGCTCTAAATTCTGCGGAGGGCGAGGGACTCGAACCCCCAAGGGATTGCTCCCGGCGGTTTT
>Ga0247727_10019630_pt1 | contig 10451 bp, 8 predicted proteins | sample WisWelCaveWW1625_FD_202498 | JGI IMG/M metagenome (GOLD analysis project Ga0247727, IMG submission 202498) | Biofilm microbial communities from Wishing Well Cave, Virginia, United States - WW16-25 | ecosystem: Environmental > Aquatic > Deep subsurface > Groundwater > Cave microbial mat | place... | reverse complement strand
CGATGGTTTCCGATCGCCATCGAGCGGCAACAGAAACAGGTCCCACTTCGTTTTGGGATCGTTCTCCTGATAGATCACCGTGCGGTGGTCCGCAAAATCGGTGGCTATCTTCCACTTGACGGACTGAATCAGCGGCGTGGTTTTTCCCGCGGAGGACCGGTGCAGCAGCAGCCATCCTTCCTGCCGAAAAGTGGTATAGACCACATACTCCCCGTCAGGCGACCATATCGGGAACTCGGTCAGATCCCGTTCGAGCGTGTACCGCGTGACACCGCCTCGCCGCAAATCCGCCTGCCAGATCCCGGATACCCGCGCATCGGGGATTGGCATCTCGAACAGGATGATGTTCTGGTCGGGTGACAGCGCCGGGCGTGCGTAGTTGATCGATTCGGCGATGACGCCAAGCTGCTGGCCGGCCCGGTCGAACCATGCCAGCCGCGTTGGCGGCGGCCCGACTCCTCCGCGGTAGGCGAGCACTCCGTTCCGGGAGACGGAGAATGTGGGCTGGCCGGCAATGGTTGCGAACCCTCGGGCCTTTTCAGTCACCGGGAACGGCTCGCCGGTCACTACAACGCTTCCCGCGTCGAACGGCTGTGCCATGAGCGTCTCCTCGCGCAGAAACAGGAGGTGTCCTTTTCCGCCGGCGCCGGACGGGGCAAACATCGCTGCGCTGTGCGCAGGCAGCAGGCTCCGGTCCGACGGATCGTCGAGGGAGGCTGCCCGAATCGTCTGCGAGGCCCCGGTCATATAAAGGAATCGGCTGCCCTCGTCTAGGAAGTGCGGGAACCGGTGGCTTTGGCCGGTCTGCGAGCGAATCGGCCGAGTGGCTGGCGTGACCGCTCCGCCGGCGGCCGGGACCTGCTGGAGAACGTCATGGCTGGTCGGCCCGAAGACGATCACGCCGTCATGGCTCCAGGCGGCCCCGCGCGGATTGGGCGCGTCCGCCAGAGTCTGGGGAGGCGACGCGCCACCCGCGTCGATCACTTTCAATTTGCCTTGCGCGAAGAATCCGATCGAACGGCCGTCCGGCGACCAGAACGGTTGCGTTGCGCCGTCCGTGCCGGGGAGCGCTTTGGCTTCCAGCGAGTGGAGCGGGCGAATCCAGAGTTGACTGCGGCCGGACGAGCCGGCGGCAAAAGCCAGCCGCAAACCGTCCGGTGAGATTGCGGGCGCCGAAGCATCGAACTGCGTTCCTGCCGGCGGTAAGGCCACAAGACGCATCGGCGGCGAGGTCGCGGGCGTCTCCCGGAAATGAATCACCGCCAGCGCCAGCGCGGCGGCGGCGAGCACACCAGCCGCCAGCCATCCCGCGTACCGCCGAACCGGCCTGGCCGGCGTTGCTTGCGGGACCTCCCCGCTCCATTCGAGCGCCACCGCCAGGTCGCGCGCCGACTGCCAGCGGTCCTCCGGATCCATCGACAGGCACCGCTCGACAATCCGATATAATGAGGCAGGCTGCAACTTTTGACGGGCCTCCTCGCGGCTTGCCCGCCGGCCTGTCACCAGTTCGTAGAGCACCAGACCGAACGAGAAAATGTCGCTGCGCGCGTCCGTCTCCTTCCCTTCCCATTGTTCCGGAGCCATGTAAGCCGGTGTGCCCACCACCGCGCCGGCCACCGTCAGTGTTTCTTCGCCCGCCCGTGCCTTGGCCAAACCAAAGTCCAGCAGCTTGACGCCCATCTTCGTGAGGAGGATGTTGCCCGGCTTGAGATCGCGGTGGATGATTCCTTTGCGATGCGCGGCATCGAGCGCGCCGGCGATTTGAAGGGCGACGCGCTGCAACTGATCGAGGGGCATCGGGCCTTTCAAGGGATGCCCGTCGACATACTCCATGACCAGGTAGTTCGACCCCACATCGTAGAGCGTGCAGATATGGGGATGATTCAGAGCCGCCACGGCGCGGGCCTCGCGCTGAAAGCGCTCGCCGAACTGCCCGGCGGCGACTTTGATCGCGACCATGCGGTCCAGGCGCGTGTCCAGCGCTTTGTAGACCTCGCCCATGCCGCCGGCGCCGATGGGGGCCAGGATCTCATAGGGCCCCAGTCGGGTGCCTGCCGGCAGGCTCATGGTCGTATGCTACATCATTGGCGAAAGGGCGCGTCGCCGGCCCACTTCACGCTGTGATCGGAGGTCACGGCGTAGGTTTCGGCGGGAGAAAACAAGCGGAAGAACGACCACGGCCCCGGGATCCACGGATAGCGCTCCACCACGCTCTCGTCGATCTCCACACCCAATCCAGGACCGGCGGGCACCACCAGGTCGCCGCCTTCGATCTGCAAGGGATCTGCCAGGATCTGAGTCGCCAGCGGCCACTCGTACATGCTCTTCACCTTCGCCGAGGTGTAGACGGGATACTCGAGCCACTCGACCACGCTCTCGGGCCAGCAGATGCCCAGGTGCGCGGCTGCCATCACTTCCAGGTCCGTTCCCCAACTATGGAAAGCGAAGCGCAGCCCCTCGCGCGCAATGTCGGCGAAGATGCGGCGTCCCGTGGAATAGCCGCCCTGGCAGACCACGTCCATCTGCACGTAGTCGACGCTGCGGGTCAGGATCAGGTCCAGGTAGCGATCCTCGTTGGGCTCGTGTTCGCCGCTGGCTATCGGGACCATTTCTTTATCCCGCATCCGCTTGTAGGCCTCATGATCGTCGGGCGGCATGGGCTCCTCCAGCCAGGCGATGTCGTAGGCACCCATCTCGCCGGCCAGCCGCTCCACGGTGGCGAAGTCGTAGCTGCGGTCGCCCATGCGCCACCAGGTGTGCGCGTCCACCATCAGGTCGACATCCGGCCCGACGGCTTCGCGCATGAGCCGCACCGTTCGCAGATCTTCGTCGGGTCCCAGAGCCGGCCGCATTTTGTACGCGCGGAAACCCAGACCGGCGATGGCCGCGGCCTCGGCGGCGTAGCCCTCCGGCGGCTGGTACATCCCCGCGCTGCCGTAGAGCCGGATGCGATCGCGAACGCGGCTGCCCACCAGCTCCGACACCGGCACGCCCAGCGCCTTGCCCAGCAGATCGTAGATGGCGACCTCCACCATCGAGTAGACCTTGCGCACTTCCAGCGCCTGGCCCGGCCCCTGGAAGAACTGCACGCGCAGCGCATCCGGGTCGGCCAGCTTGTGGCCCTCCAGGAACGGAGCGACGACGTTCTTGATCGTCTCGCAGGCGACCTCGCTGCCTTGCCCCGGGCCGTATCCGACCAGCCCATTGTCAGCGTCCACGCGGATCAGCATGGCGTCGCGCTTCAGGATGGTTCTCTCGCCGCCGTAGTAGGTGAGGTGGACCGGTTCTGGGAAGGCGTAAGACATCAGGAACGGCTGCACGCGGGTGATGTTCATGGCAGATAACAGGATATCGTGGCGGGACAGCCTGCCGTGCTTACGTGTCGAGACCAGGCCAAGACTCCAGAGCCGGGCGCAGCCCTTGCTCAGCTCTGGGCGGTGGGTCAAACCGGCATGCTGACCTTCACTCCGGAAACTCCTTCTTCAGAATCCCGGCGACCTGGAGCTTGAGAGCGGGCGCGTCCGCCGCCGCCGTACGCCATACTTCCTCCCAATCGATCCCGAAGTAGTGATGCACGACGATGTTGCGAAGCCCCACAATATCGGGCCATGGAACTTCGGGATACCGCGCCAGCAATTCAGGTGACAAGCGAGCAACGGCTTCGCCAATGATCGTCAACTGGTGTACCACGGCGCTTTGAAGTAGACGATTATTCCCAAACGAGTCCAAGTCTTGCTCGGCGATGAAATCGCCGATGGCATCCGCGGCAACGAGGATATCCTCCAGGTAGAGCCTCTCACGACGCATAGATCAGCCGAGCCTGTGATAACACCTCTTCCCGAATCCGGCTTCGCAACGCGCGTTTCGACACCAGGTCCACCTTGCGGCCCAACAGCGCCGACAGTTCTCTCTCCGCGGCTACGTGCTGAAGCAGGCTTGTTCTCGCCTCCGGGTGGAAATCAACCAGCAGGTCGATGTCGCTGTCCGCGCGCATTTCACCGCGGGCAGCCGATCCAAACAGGCACAGTTCTCTCACTTGGTAGCGCCGGCAGAGGTCCTTCAATTCAGCTTCCGGCACGGTAAGGCCCAAGGCGATCGTCATAGAGGACTCCGTCTGTTCTCTCAGTGTAGCGCGGCGCGGCAACACTGCTTGCGGGGTGCTGAAAACCTAAGTCTCACGGATTAACCCTCGAAAGCCAGCACACCTGACCCGCTCCCCCTACGGCTGTCACTGTGCCATCATGGACCCATTGCCGCCTGAGTGTTATCGAAAAATGGAGCTGCCGCGCTTCTATCCGATCCTGGACACCGGGGCCCTGGCGCGGCACAACTACCCGCCGCTGCTGGCCGCCGAGGCCATGCTGGAGGCCGGCGCGCGCATTTTGCAACTGCGGCATAAGGGTTACTTCTCGCGCCAGCTTTTCGAGCAGGCCGAATACGTTGGCCGGTTGTGCCGCCACTTCGGCGCGCGTTGGATTGTGAACGACCGCGCCGACCTGGCTGTGCTGCTCGACGCCGGACTGCACGTCGGCCAGGACGATCTGCCGCCCGCCGCCGCTCGCCGCCTCATGGGACCGGACCGGGCGGTCGGCTTTTCGACGCACAACCCGGCTCAAATGGAGTTGGCCGCGGGTGAGCCCGTCGACTACCTGGCGCTCGGGCCGATTTTCGCCACAGCCAGCAAGGAGAATCCCGATCCGGTGGTGGGGCTGGAACAACTTCGCCAGTGGCGCACGCTGACGCCGCGGCCGGTGGTGGCCATCGGCGGCATCCGGCGCGACAACGCAGCCGCCGTGCTCGAGGCCGGCGCCGATTCCGTCGCTGTCATCGGCGACCTGCTGCCGGAAGAATGCACCAAGACCTCCGTCCGAAAGCGAGTGGAAGAATGGATCGCACTGGTCAGGCAGTAAACTCCGGCGCCCCGGCGCTGGTGAAGGGCCTCGGGCTGACAGACGCCACCACCCTGGTGGTGGGATCGATGATCGGCTCCGGCGTCTTCCTCGTGGCCGCCGACATCAGCAGGCAGGTGAACTCTCCCGGCCTGATGCTGATGACCTGGGTGGTCACGGCGGTGCTAACGATGATCGCCGCGCTCAGTTATGGCGAATTAGCGGCGGCCATGCCCCAGGCCGGAGGCCAGTACGTGTACTTGCGCGAAGCCTTCGGCCCGCTGTTCGGGTTCCTCTACGGCTGGACGCTGTTCCTGGTGATCCAGACCGGCACCATCGCCGCCGTCGCCGTGGCCTTCGCCAAATTCACCGGCATCTTCCTCCCCTGGTTCGCCGCCGGCAACAACCTGGTGAGCATCGGCGGCTTCCACATCAGCACCCAGCAGTTGCTCGGCATCGCGGTGGTGGCCTTTCTCACGTGGCTGAACTCGCGCGGCCTGCGCACCGGCGCGCTGGTGCAGAACGTCTTCACGGTGGCCAAGACCGGCGCCGTGCTGGGACTGATCGTACTGGGGTTTCTGGCGGCGCGCAACGAGGAGGCCATCAGCCGCAACTTCGGCAGCCTCGGCAGCTTCTGGGGCGCGGCCGGCTGGGATTTCACCACCATCCGCCTGATCGGAGTGGCCATGGTGGGCACGCTGTTCTCAGCCGACGCCTGGAACAACGTCACTTTCACCGCCGGCGAGATCCGCAATCCGCGGCGCGATCTTCCCTTGTCGCTGGCGCTGGGAGTGGCCATCGTGTCACTGCTCTACATCTCGATCAACTTCGTCTACCTGTGGGTGCTGCCGCTGGAAGCCATCCAGACAGCTTCGGAGGATCGCGTGGGCACTGCCGCCGCCGCCGCCATCTTCGGTCCCGCCGCGGTGCAGATCATGGGCGCGGCCATCATGATCTCGACGTTCGGCTGCATGAACGGGCTGATCCTGGCCGGGGCGCGCGTCTACTACGCCATGGCGTTGGACGGTTTGTTCTTCCGCCAGGCGGCCAGCGTGCATCCCAAAACCCACGCGCCGGTGGCGGCGCTGCTGGTGCAGTGCGTCTGGGCCGGGCTGCTCACGCTCAGCGGAACCTACAGCGACTTACTGGACTATGTTATATTCGCGGTCTTGCTCTTCTACATTCTGACCATCGCCGGGATTTTTGTGCTGCGCCGCAACCGGCCCGAGATGGAGCGCCCCTATCGCGCCATTGGCTACCCGGTGCTGCCCGTCATTTATATCGCCGCCGCGGGACTCATCGAGATTCTGCTGCTGCTGTATAAGCCGAACTACACTTGGCCGGGCCTGATCATCGTACTGTTGGGCATTCCGGTCTACTTTCTGTGGAGAAGAAAAGAGGTCGCCGCATGAGCCTGTTTGCCACCAAGTCCCTGGAACGCATCAAGGCCGACTCGGAGGGCGAGCACGGCCTGCGCCGAACGCTCGGACCGACTCAACTGGTGGCGCTGGGCATTGGCGCCATCATCGGCGCCGGCTTGTTCTCGCTCACGGGCATCGCCGCCGCCAACCACGCCGGCCCGGCCATCGTGCTCTCGTTCGTGCTGGCGGCGGTCGGCTGCGGGCTGGCCGGCCTCTGCTACAGCGAATTCGCTTCGATGCTTCCCATCGCCGGCAGCGCCTATACGTATTCCTACGCCACCATGGGCGAGTTTCTGGCCTGGATCATCGGCTGGGACCTGGTGCTGGAGTACGCCGTGGGCGCCGCCACGGTCTCGGTGAGCTGGTCGGCCTACGTGGTCTCGCTGCTGAAGGATTTCGGCATCATCTTCCCGGCGGCGCTCGCCAGCTCTCCGATGGAAGCTCTGAAGCTGCCCGACGGAAGCACCGTCCAGGGCATCATCAATTTGCCGGCGGTGTTCATCGTGGTGGCGATTTCGCTGCTGCTGGTGGTGGGCATTCAGGAGTCGGCGCGGGTGAACGCCGTCATCGTCGTCATCAAGATGACGGTGGTGGTGCTCTTCATCATTTTTGGATGGGCCTTCATCAACAAGGCCAACCATGTTCCGTTCATCCCGCCCAACACCGGCGAGTTCGGTCACTTCGGCTGGTCCGGCATTTTGCGCGCCGCCGGCGTGGTGTTCTTCGCCTTTATCGGATTCGATGCCGTCTCCACGGCCGCCCAGGAGGCCAAGAAGCCGCAAAGGGATATGCCGATCGGCATCCTCGGCTCGCTGGCCGTCTGCACCATCCTCTATGTGCTGTTCTCCTACGTGCTCACCGGTATCGCCAGCTACACCGAGCTGGGAGTGGCCGCCCCGGTGGCCGTGGCCATCGACAAGACGCCGTATGCCTGGCTGCGGCCTCTGGTGAAGATGGCCATCATCGCCGGGTTCACCTCCGTGATCCTGGTGATGCTGCTCGGCCAGTCGCGCGTGTTCTTCTCAATGTCACGCGATGGACTGCTGCCCAAGCTGTTCTCGCAACTGCATCCGAAGTTCGCCACGCCCTGGCGGTCCAATCTGCTCATGATGGTGTTCGTCTGCCTGTTCTCGGCGTTCGCGCCGATTTCGATGGTCGGCGAGATGACCTCGATCGGCACGCTGTTCGCCTTCGTGCTGGTTTGCGGCGGGATCGTGATCATGCGCCGGACACACCCGGATATGCCGCGGCCGTTCCGCACGCCGCTGGTGCCGCTGGTCCCCATCCTCGGCATCGGCTTCAATGTGCTTATGATGGCGGGCCTGGGCTGGTCCAACTGGCTGCGCCTGCTGATCTGGCTGGCCATCGGCCTGGTCGTCTATTTCGGCTACAGCCGCCACCATAGCCGGCTGGCGAAGAAGGCATAGCAACTGGCGCCACCCCCTTCCCATCCCCCGTGGGGTCGTGATAGTATGAATACCCGCCTGCCTGGGAGGCGGCGAATGAAAGATTCAATGGGAGAGAAATCCAAATCTCCTTCTGGCAACGTACTTCTGACGACTTGGAGGAATACATGCAACTGAAGAAACATCTCGCGCTTCTGGCAGCCCTGCTGCTGTTTGCCGCTACCACACCACAAGCTCCAGTGGCCCGCGCCGCCGATCACCGGGAAGCACCGGCTGTCAATGGCGCCGGCGAAGGAGATATCGGTGACGTTTTCGCCTTTTTGGACCCCAATGACGCCAGCAAGCTGGTGCTGATCATGGGGGTTAATCCCTTTTCAAATCCCGCTGTCCAGGGCGGCTACAAATTCTCACCGGACTTCCTGTACCAGTGGAAGGTCGATGTAACCGGCGACTACAACGAGGACCTGGTGGTCCAAGTGCTGTTCGACGGGCTTCCGCCGGCCCAGACCTACAAGCTCTGGGTCACGGTGGCGACCCCGAACACGGTGGGTGCGGTAAACCGCCGGGCGCCGGGCGAGCCGAACCTGGAGGGAGCGGTTGGTTCCGTGCTGACCGCGGGCGAGATTCAGGCGTTCGCCGGTGCGCGTGACGATCCGTTTGTGGTCGACATCGGCCAACTCTTCCGCATTCTGGCCAACACGCAGGACGTTTTCCGCGGCTTCACGACGCCGGTGCCGGCCATCGGAGCGCTACGCGGCCGTCCGGTGCGTGCCGACGGCACCAGCGGACATGACGGCTTCGGCGGCTTCAACGGCAGTTTCCTGGCTGCGTCCATCCCCAAGGCCTGGGTAGGCGGCAGCGGCCGCGTCAGCATCTGGGGCACGGTGAGCGCTCCCATCGGCGGCGGCTCCTACATCCAGTTCGAGCGCATGGGCCAGCAGGTGTTCAGTACGGTGTTTGTCCCCGGCCCGCTGCGAGACATCTTCAACGCCGCGGTTCCGGCCGATGACGTGGCGCGCTTCTCGGGCCTGGTTCCCGACGCGCTGACGACCACGGACAACGACGGCACCGGCAACACCATCGCCGGTCGCCGGGTCGTGCTGGGGGCGTTGGGCCTCACTGCGCTGCCCAACGGCGCTCCGCTGTTGCTGCCGGCCAACTTCGGTAACACCAATCGCGGCCTGTTGCGGGCGGCCCTGCTGCCCGACGTGCTGCGGCTGGACCTCAGCCTGGCGCCCAACGATCTGGCGATCGGCCAGTTCGGGCTGCAAAACGGACGCCGGCCGGCCGACGATGTGGTCGATATCCTGCTCCGACTGGCGCGGGAACTGGCTGACGTGAACTTCCCGAGCGCCCTCGGCGTTCCTGGCAGCGGCCCGGCCCGGGCAGGCGCTCTGAATCTCGCGGATCGCCGCGTCTTCGCCGTGCTGCAAGGCACCGATTTCTACGAGGCCGACGACAAGATCGCCGACGTGTCCGACGCCGGCAACGAACGGGCCATCCCGACCACGTTCCCGTTCCTGCCTTCGGTTCATCCGCTCCCGGGCTCGGACGGGACCGTTGGCTTCCCGCGCAACCCATAGGCGATCGCCGGCATGAGCTGGCATCGAACGATAGCCGTCTGCGCGCTCGCAGGGACCTGGATAGCCGGGCCGGCGAGCGCGCAGTTGTTTCAGCAAGAGCGGAGCGTCGTCGCCTTTCACGAAGCCCGCGTGAAAGCGCGGGTGGACGACGCGGGCGCTTTGCGCTCACTCACCGGCGCGCTCATCGTGCTGGCTGAGGTGACCACCGAACCCGCCGAGTACGATCGAGCCTGGGCCAGCCTGGAGAAGGCCGAGGCGCTCGAGCCCGGCAATCCCGACACCATGCGCGTCCGGGCGCGCCTGCTGTTATCGCGCCACCGGTTCCCTCAGGCGTTCGCGCAGGCTGAGCGCGGCCTGGAGTTGCTCCCCAACGACACGGACATGCTGGGCATGGCCGGCGATGCCGCCTTCGAGATGGGCGACTGGACCACCGCCGAGGCGCGCTATAACAAGCTACACTCGATTTCCCAGCAGCTCAATTCCTGGGCGCGGCTGGGGCAGGTCGCCGAGGCACGCGGGAATCTGGATGAGGCCGGCTCGATGTATGAAAAGGCGATGGAGACCGGGTTGCGCAAGGGCGCGGGGACCGAAGCGATCGCCTGGTGCCATGCCGTGCTCGGCGAGGTCCATCTGAAAAAGGGCAATCCCAAAGAGGCCCGCCGGTTGTACGCAGCGGGATTGCAGAAGCATCCGGACCATCCCCTCGTCATGGAACACCTGGCGGAGTTGGAGAAGATCGAAGGCAACCTGGAAGCGTCTGAGACCATCTACCGCAAACTGATGGAGCGGTTTCTCAATCCCGTCAACCAGCTCCGGCTGGCTGAGGTCGTCGCCGCCCGCGGGGACAAGAAAGCCGCCGAGGCGCTGCGCCAAAAAACGCGCAGTCATATCGAGAAAGTGGTCGCCGCCGGCAACGAGGGCTTCCTGCGCCCACTGGCCGAGCTGGAGTTTGAGGCCGGCCACTTCCCGCGCGCGGCAGCCCTGGCCTCCCGCGATGTGGCGCTGCGTCCGACGGTCGAGAGCCGTGCGCTATTGGCGAAGATACTGGCGGCGGCCGCGGCGGCCGGCAAGCCGGTGAATTCAATCCCATGACCAAACGCCTGGTGGCGCTGCTGGCGTTCGTGCCCGCCGCCGTGTTGGGGCAGGTGACCA
>Ga0247727_10019629_pt1 | contig 10451 bp, 10 predicted proteins | sample WisWelCaveWW1625_FD_202498 | JGI IMG/M metagenome (GOLD analysis project Ga0247727, IMG submission 202498) | Biofilm microbial communities from Wishing Well Cave, Virginia, United States - WW16-25 | ecosystem: Environmental > Aquatic > Deep subsurface > Groundwater > Cave microbial mat | place... | reverse complement strand
CACTCGCTCTACCCTTCGACAGGCTCAGGACAACGCTTGACCAGCTCCGCTCAGCGCGAGGTAACTCAAATCATTGACACCCCATTTATCATCCATTATAAGTTTCTTATGAATCCAATAAAAAAATTGATCTGGCTGTGGATCATTTTCGCCCTGTCTGCGTGCCAGTCATTTCCTTTACCCATCCCAACACCCATTTCAACCGCCACAGCAGGACCAAGCCCCACCCCTACCGCGACCGTCACACCGACTCCATTGCCAACGCCTGAACCTGTTGTTCGTATCGCGACGGGCGACCAGGCATTGTTCTATGGCGATTACGAACTGGCGCGGGAGCAATATCTCGCGGCCTTCAACGACTCAACAGACAATGCGATCAAAGCCGCGGCGCTATGGGGGCTCGGGCGCACCGAACTTGCAGATGGACGCTTTCAACTCGCGGTCGAAACGCTCACAACATTGACGAATGAATATCCCGATTCAACCTATTCGGCGCGCGCATATTTCTTGATGGCGCGCGCATATTACGGCTTAAATCTATTTCAACAATCCGCGGATTCCTATAACACTTATATGACGCGCATCCCCGGCGTCCTGGATGGATATGTGCAGGAGTATCGCGGGGACGCGCTGACCGAAGCAAAGGATTACGCCAATGCGTTGAGTGCATACACTACCGCCCTCACCGTTTCGCGCCTGGACGATGGCTTGACTCTGCAAATCAAAGTTGCCCAAACCCGCGCCTCTTTCGGCGATTACGCGGGCGCCTTGGCCCTCTACGACCAGATCTTCTCTGCCTCGTCGAATGATTTTATCAAAGCGCAGATGGACTATCTGGCCGGCAACGCGCACACCGAACTCGGTCAGACGGCCGAAGCCCAGACACGTTATCTGCACGCGGTTGAGAATTATCCGCTTTCGTATTATTCGTATCTTGCGCTGGTCGAACTCGTCGACGCGGACGTGCCGGTGGACGATTTGGATCGCGGACTGGTGGATTACTTCGCCGACCAATATGATGTCGCGCTCGCCGCGCTGGATCGTTATATCGCGGCGAACCCGGTCAACGATGGAACCGCGCATTACTACCGCGCGCTGACCTTGCGCGATCTGCAACGAACTGAAGAGACCATTGAGGAACTTGATTATTTCATCTCAAACTATTCTTCGCACGCACGCTGGGTGGATGCATGGGAGGATAAAGCCTTCCTTCAATGGACAGTTCTGAATGATTATCAAGCGGGCGCTCAGACCCTGCTCGATTTTGTCGCGGCGATTCCCGAATCACCTTTCGCGGCAGATTTTCTGATGAATGCCGCGCGCATCATCGAACGCGATGGCAGGCTGGAGGAAGCCGCACAGACCTGGGAGCGCGTGGCAAACGAATATCCTGAGAACGAACAGGTCCCCGCCGCGCTCTTTCTGGCTGGCATCTCACGTTATCGTCTCGCAGATTACACAGGAGCGCTGGCTGTATTTCAACGCGGCTTGCTCCTTTCAGCCAAGCCCGAAGACCGCGCCCGGGTTTATCTCTGGATCGGGAAAACGCAGAAGCAACTTGGCGACAATGCCTCCGCGGAGGCATCCTGGCAACAGGGACAGGCAATTGATTCAACGGGTTATTACAGCCTGCGCGCCCGCGATCTTATTCTAGAACGCGCGCCGTTTGAATCACCAGTCTCCACAAATTTGAATCCCGATCTTGCCAAAGAACGGAAGGACGCGGAAGCATGGGTGCGCGTCACCTTCAACCTGCCGCCAGAGACAGACCTGACGGGTCCCGGCGCGCTGGCGCAGGACGCGAGATTCATTCGCGGCACGGAATTATGGGAACTCGGCATGTATGACGAAGCGCGTCTCGAGTTCGAATCGTTGAGAGAGTCCATCAAATTGAATCCCGCTGACAGTTTTCGGCTCGCCAACCACCTGCTTGAAATCGGTCTTTATCGCACGTCAATTTTTGCCGCACGCGAGGCGCTGACGCTTGCAGGGCTGGAGAGCCAGTCTGCTTCCCTCACGGCTCCGTCATATTTCAATCACGTCCGCTACGGGTTGTATTATCACGATCTGGTCATCGCCGAGGCACAAAAATATGGGCACGATCCGCTGTTCATGTTCAGCGTGATACGACAGGAGAGTCTATTCGAGGGCTTTGTCCGTTCCACGGCTGGCGCGCACGGGTTGATGCAGGTTATCCCAGCCACAGGCGCGCAGATCGCCAGTGAACTCAACTGGCCCCCCGGATACGACTCTGAAGATCTATATCGCCCCAATGTAAGCGTCCGCTTCGGCGCATATTATTTGGATAAGAATCGAAACCAGCTTGGGAATAATCTATATGCAGGGTTGGCAGCCTACAACGCTGGTCCTGGAAATGCAGTTGTCTGGAAGGAACTCGCGGGCGATGACCCTGATCTGTTGCTTGAGGTCATACGTTTTCAGGAAACACGCGACTACATCCGATTCATCTACGAGATCTTCAACACGTATCGGGCGTTGTATAGCCCCGTACAATAACGTCATTGCGAGGGCGATTGTCTTCCGCCCGAAGCAATCTCCACATTATTCAGGAGATTGCCACGCCGCTGAAAACCACAGCGGCTCGCAATGACACCAGTTTACCTCCCAGCCTTAACTAACACCTTAGGCAATAACTTCGCGGCTTCCTCAACCTGATCTGTGGAACACGAAAACGCAAAGCGGATATTTCCCGCGCCCGCCGCGCCAAACGCCGAACCGGGCGAAGAACCAATCCCCGCAGTATCGATCAAATAATTCGTCAATGACCAATCGTCACGTTTGCCGTCATAACCGGGCCATTCGGGTTGGATGCGCGCCCAGAGGTAGAATGCGCCACCTGGCTTGAAGGCTTGCAAGTATGGCGCTTCCCCCAATGCGGAGAACAGAATGTCACGCCGCTTTTGATATTCCTGCGCCATGGAACGCGTCGCATCCTGCGGACCGTTCAATGCCGCCGCAGCGCCATACTGCGTGACGGAGTTGACGCCGTTGATCGTGCATCTCACCAGCTTCTTGATGCGCCCAAGGATTTGCGGATCGCTGATCGTCAGGTAGCCCAGGCGAAGTCCGCTCATGGCATAGGTCTTGGACATGGTATAGACGCTGATTGTGCGGTTCCGTGCCGCAGGCAAAGACCCGATGCTCACATGCTTCACGCCATCATAAATTACATGTTCGTACGCCTCATCGCTGACCAGCAACAGGTTGTGTTTTTCAGCAAGCTGGGCAATGGCAGCCAGGGTCTCCGGTGTTGTCACTCCTCCCGTGGGATTATGAGGCGTGTTGAGAAAGACCGCGCGCGTGCGCGGCGTGATCGCTGCTTCAATTTCAGCGGGGTCATACTGATAGCCGCGTTCTTCGCGTACCCCAACTGGAACGGGCTTTCCGCCGGCAAGGCGAACGTTCTCAGCGATCTCCGTCCACATGGGGTCGGGCAGAATCACTTCATCGCCCGCATCGAGCAAAGCGCGGAAAAGAATATAAAGCCCGTGCATACCGCCGTTGGTCACAACCACATGGTCGTCGTTCGGCACGCTCAATCCATTTTCGGTCGTCACTTTTTGGAAGATTGCCTTCCGTAAAACAGGGATGCCCGTTGATGCCGTGTAATGGGTAAGTCCATCGCGCAGGGCTTTTTCCATTGCCTCACGCGCGTGAATGGGAATATCAAAGGATGGGTCGCCCGATTCAAGACGCAACACCTTTCGACCGCGCGCCTGCTGTTCGAGCAAGCGGTCGCGCACTTGAACGATTGCGCCCAATGAAACCTGGTCAACGATATTAGGCATGCTGTTCCTCCGCCGTTAAATTTGCGGGATTATTACACAGACACCCCAGCCGCACAAGAGGCAAATAAGAACGTTCACGCCGCAGTTGAACTGCGGCGTGAACGAGGAAAGATCAGGTAAAAAAATTCCCCGGCTTTTTTGACCAGGGATCGATCTTGATCTTATTTCTATCCCATATGCGCAACGATACGTTGATGAGCGGTCTCCACATCCATATCCACCACAGATATCAGTTTGTCGCGGCCCGATGCGCCTGCCACAATATCCAGGCGCGACTTTGGCACGCCCAAGATCTCCGCAAGGAACTCGATCAGCGCAGCATTCGCCTCATCATCCGCCGGCGGCGCGGCAATGCGCACCTTGATCGTCCCGTCGTCAAGCACTTCCACTATTTCGTTGCGGCTGGCGCGCGGCGTCACTCGGACAGCGAGCGCAGAGCCTTTTTGACCACCATGCAAATTGAATTTACGATCAGCCATGTTTCACCTCAGGGCGATAAGAATCCTACGACAAGACTAGAGACTACCTGGATAAGAATGATCAAAACAATTGGACTAAAGTCGAACATTCCGATGAGCGGCACAATGCGGCGGATAGGATTCAGCATCGGCTGCACAATATTATCAACCCCGCGCCGTACGGGATGATACGGATCCATGAAGTACGAGAGGATCACAGAAACGATCACGAGCAGGACGAGCAACTGGGACAGTGTGCTGATAATTTGTATCAGGATGATCATGACGCTTCACGCTCCGTGTCCGACTTATAATTGCGTGCTCCTACGATAGCCGTTCCTACTCTGACGAGGGTCGCGCCCTCCTCCACCGCGACGGTGTAATCCGCGCTTGTGCCCATCGAGAGTTCACGCCAATCCGCTTTGGGGAATTGAGTCGCCAGATGGTCACGTAGCAGCCTCAAGCGCAGGAAGAAGCGACGCGAGTCTTCCGGGTCCGTTCCCAGCGGAGGCATCGTCATCAATCCGTGAACGCGCAGGTTTGGCAGATCAAGCAAATCGGCAAGTTCGGGGAGAAGCGAGTTCCAGTTTGATTCATCCGAAGCATCCCAGCCCGATTTGCTTTCTTCACCGCCCACGTTGAATTCAAGCAGGACCGGCAAAGTGCGATTCGACTCGGACGCAAAACGGTTGAGGCGCTGCGCGAGTTTGAGGCTATCGAGGGAGTGTAAAAGTGCGAAGTGATCAGCCACAAGGCGGGCTTTTCGGCTTTGCACATGACCGATCATGTGCCATTCTACCCCACTTTGCGGCGCGATGGATTGAATTTTCGTGACACCTTCTTCTGGGTAATTTTCGCCGAGAATACGCACGCCCGCTTCGATGGCGGCTTGAGCCACCTCGACAGGCTGTGATTTGGTGACGACAACAAGGCGAATTTCGTTTGGGTCGCGGTTGCTTTTGCGCGCGGCGTTGGAGATCTGATCGAGGGTCTGAAGGTAGCGTTCGCGGATGGAGGTAACAAGATAAGACATTTTATTTCATGTAGGGGCGACCCGCCATGCGCGTAAATTCATGATGGATCGCCGGATTAATTGACTTAATTTTCAAGACCAATGGCAGGGAAGGATCGCCCCTACTGCAAAGATATTAAGGCGCCAAAACGGCCGGTGCGTCCTTTTTCGGCGCGATGGGAGAACCAATCGTCCGTATGACAGGCTGTGCAAATTCCGGCGATCTCGATTTGCCCTACACCCGAGCGCTCCAGTAAAAGTTGATTGGCTTTCCAAAGATCGAAGTGAATTTTTCCGTTATGCGACTTGAGCAATATTTCAGATTCATCCCCAAACTTTTGCATGACTTGCAGGATAACATCCGCGCCGATTTGATAATGATCTGGACCGATGGACGGTCCAATCCCTGCGATAATATCAGCCGGATTCGAGTTGTATTGTTTACGCATCGCATTGATGGTTGCTGTGGCAACGTCACGCAGTGTGCCCATCCAGCCTGCGTGCGCCACACCGATGACACCTTTACGCGGGTCGTGAAGCAAAATGGGAACGCAATCCGCGAAGCGCATGAAGAGCGTTACTTCGTCCGTATCTGTGAGGGTAATATCTGCCTGGCGTAAAGATTCTCCGTCGGGGCGCGGCGCGCGGGCGCAAACCACGTCCGCGCTGTGGACCTGCCAAACGTCGAAAATTGACTCGGGAGCGCGGCCCATTGCATGAAATGAACGCAGGCGATTCTCCCTGACACGCGCGAGATCATCGCCCACCGTCCCACCCAGGTTAAGGGAACTCCAGGGTTCGGGGCTTACACCTCCATGACGCGTGAATATGGCATGGTGGGCTTGCAGGGTCTCGAATTGAAAGTAACGAAGTCCGTTGTGTTGGATGATTGGCATCTTTATGCTCGCGCAGGGTCTCCCCGTTCGGGGATGATATCTGACCCTGCAATCGTTTGAAATAGTCAGCGGTCGGGGACAGCCTTTGAGCAATATTGGGTTCAGGACGAGGATTGTGTGATGGAAGCAAACTTTTTGATGAAGAATTGGCGGGTCTCAGACATGGATTCTTCGATATAAGGGTAGGCAAACCACGCGAGCGCGAATCCGAAGAGTCCACCTGTGAGAACGCGCAGGAACGGTGTACTCTCACGATACGGAAGAATAGATGCCAGCCATGACCATTCCATTTGGCTGAATAATTGCGAGAAGCCATCCAAACCGATGGGCGCCATACCGATCAAAAGCCCCAGCACCCAGTGCAACGGTTTGATGCGGCGACCGGTCATGGCGTATAAGACACCAAAAAGAAAGATCGCGCCATAAATCGCCATATCGCGCTCGCAAAGCGCCATCTTATAACCGACAACTTCATTGCCCGTATATTGACGAGCCTGGAGACGTGAATTACTTGTAGGATCGCGGACTTCACTTAGGCCCGTCGCCTGCTCGAAGGTTTTGACTCCGCCAATACCCGCTTCATCCAATGGATAATAAGCCTGTTCACCGAACAGGAAAAAGGATCGGAACCCGAACTGATGGCAAAGGGGCTTGTAAATCGTGTAGATCACATTCGCAGGAAGCGGCGCGCCCGCCTTCATCAACACCGGCGCAAGGATGGGCAAACCGAAGTAAAGCAACATGAATCCGTTGAGAAAAGCCAGATAATGCCTGGATACCCAATACATGACTCTGTCTGCGCCACTAATTTCCTGCGCGCGATGGACGCGTTCGTGGTGGTCCTCGCGGCCGAGTTTATCGAGCTGACCGCGGCGGTCGTTCGCCGCGCCGATGGTCATCATCAATTTTTGTTTATCGAATGGGGATTTCAGGCTGTAAGGACCAACTTCAATGACGGGTGCGCGCTCGCCAAAATTTTTTTGAAGTATGGGATCGGAATCCACATCTACTTCCACGAGGCGATGAGGATACTTTTCCTGCAGGGATTCTAAATTTGATCTGGCATCGACGCTGGATGGATCGTCCTTGCGGGTATAAAGTGTGATGGTAAGCATAATGAGCCGATTATATTACAAACCGAAATCAATCCAGAAAAACTGACCCGCCGCGGCAAGCCGTTCGAAGATGCCAGTAAATAACATGAATCCAATAATCACAAGAATGACGCCCATTGCAATTTCAACATAGTGCATGGTTTTCCCGTATTTGCGCAACACAACAGTTACCCACCCTACACCAAGCGCGGCAATGAGGAAGGGAATCGCAAGCCCTGCAGAATATGCCGAGAGCAATGACACGCCCTGCGAAATTGAACCACCGTTCAACGAAAGTGTAAGAATCGCGCCGAGGACGGGTCCAACACAGGGAGCCCAGCCTGCCGAAAAGAATACACCCATGAGTGAAGAGGAAAGATATCCCCATTTGCGATCCGGCAACTGCTGGACGCGGGTATCGTATTCTAAAAACGGGATGCGAAAGACGCCGATCATGTGCAAGCCAAATATGATTACGATGATCCCGCCGACTTTTGAGAGAACGAAGCGCAGGTCAAACAGCACGCGCCCTAGCGCGGAGGATGCAACGCCCAGCGTGATGAACACAAAACTAAAGCCCAGAACAAACGCGAGTCCATGTGTGAAGGTGATGAAGCGATTACTCTCCGTCACTTCTCCACCCGCGGCGCGTCCGCCCAGGTAGCCGACATAGGCAGGGACAAGTGCAAACACACAAGGTGAAAGAAATGACGCCAGTCCCGCTAGAAATGCAAGACCAAGCGTAATATTTGTGAAATCCATGAGAGTCTTTCTCGATTTGCGATCTAAATATTAATTTCCGACGTGACCACAATCGTACCATGATCAGGCAGCGATACCCGCATTTCGCTTTGAGCAAGGGAAACATACGGGGTCGTCCAGCGGAAGATCCATTTCGCATCCTCGGGCGTGACATTGATACAACCGTGCGAGCGTTTCTCCCCGAATGCGTTATGCCAGAACGCGCCGTGGATGGCGATCCCGTCTCCGCTGATCATCGTTGACCACGGCACTGCCGGCGTGGAATACCCGGATTGAAAACTGCCAGCCGTCATGTTGAGGGAAATAATCTTCCAATGCGTAAGCAAATTCCCCACCGGGGTCGCAAGTTTATTGCCTACCTCTCCGGTTGCAGGATCATAGGATAATCCACTGGAAATGCGGCAGAAGTAGACTTCGGTATTCCCTTCATAACAGGATAATGTTTGATAATCCAGATCGGTTTCGATTCTTTTATCGTTCGGATCCACATTTGGGCTGATAGGCGCAACATCATCTTCCGTGAGCACCTTAAACCCTGCGCCATCGCCCCAGAAAAACTCTCCATACGCGCCGTAGCCATATCCATACGGCACGCCCTCATTCCACCGATATTCAACAAAGCCATTATTCGTACGGATCTGGTCAATCCACACCACTTGACCATAATATAAACGCGGGGGGAAGTTGTAAACAATATGATCCTGCATCCATGGCGAAGCAACCACACCTTCGTGCGCCAGATCAATGTATGGGACAGTCACTTCCGCCCAAAAACCCGGTTGCCCGGTGGGTACTTCCGTAATCGGAGTGTTGGGTTTGTTGTAGGTGGGTTGAAGAACGGAGGAATAAATATAGCCCTGAGGGGTTTCAACATAGCGTTGATTGGTCAAACCGCCAATCACATTCCCAATCACCTGGCGTCCCCATTCCACGAGTGTGTCAGCGGGCAATTTGCCGATGGATGTATTCAGATTCGGATCATTGGTCGGGCTGTTGCGAAGATCGATATCAGGTTCAAGGACGCGCCCGATAATTTCGCTGGTTGGAAATTGGGGCAATCGCCTGGGTCTGGATAAATATTCAAAGTCGAACGACCTGTACGGTTTGAATGCCAGCGCGCCCAAACTCACACCGGCGATCTTGAGAAAATCACGACGAGTTAAAATCCGATTCATCATTCACCATCATACCTCATTGCGAGCCGCGCAATCGCCTGCTCACAAGGATGTTAAGAATATCGTAAGGATACCTGTAAACAAAATACGAGTCAACACGAGCCTGAGAGGCGATTAATCTGCGAAAAATTTTTTCAGGCCATTCAAACAATTTACACTGACTTTATGACCAACTTCGTCTTCGCAATACGTCACCTGCGCGCCGGCCTGCTCGAGCATGGCAATCGAAGCGCCCGCCCGCTCAACCGTCACCGTCTCATCTTTCGTGCCATGCGCCACAAAAAACGGCTTGCCTTCCAATGGACGCTGTGTGACGAGTTCTTCTAACCCGCTTGGGACAAACCCTGCCAGGATTCCCGTTTTGCGGATTCTATTAGGGTATAGAAATGCCAGCACATTAGACATGACCGCGCCCTGGCTGAACCCCATTACATCGAACGTGCCCGCATCAATCCTAGCCGACAGCGAATACGCATCCACGAATCGGATCAGCGCTTCGGCGCTTTGCTTAAGCTGTTCGAGGCTGGGCCCATCTAAGGTCTCGAATTGAGGCGAACGCCAGGAATATCCGCTGGGTTCAGCAGTGTGAGGAGCGCGCGGCGCCACAATCCAATAGTGAGCAGGAAGGTCACGCGCGAAGACCCACATCGAGTTTTCGTCGCCACTGAGTCCATGGATCAACAACAAGAGTCTTTTCGGATTCTGTGAAGAACGGACTCGCAAAGTCCAGCCTTCATACTGGATCAATTCGGTATCAATCACGGTTTGCACGTTTTTGTATCCAATCCAACACGGCAAGGGATAGCATGATCAGGCCAATAGGCATGAGCGCCGCAAGAAGACAGAGCAATCCGCCAACTGCCGCACCGGGGCCATAAAGATAGTAGATCAAGCCTGTGCCAACGATCAAGAGAAGCAACGCCGCGCCCACCCCGAGGCGGACATTGGTTTGCCTGGCAAATTTTCGTAAATCTCGGGTCATTTTAGACTCCCAGTGCGCGGCGGAAACGGCTTTGCCACGCAAACAATGATTTCAATTCGGGTAGTACCACATCAACCGCTTCCTCCCCTTTTCGCACAACAGCATGCACATCCACACGGTCGAGTATATCAATATCGGTCACCTGCGGACGAATGATGATCTCCGGCTTGTCAACTTCAAGGCGGTATTGCGCGACCGCGCGCGTGACCATATCCAGTGAGCGCAGAAAGACATCCAACGCTTGCGCGTATCGCATTTTCCCG
>Ga0247727_10019628_pt1 | contig 10452 bp, 10 predicted proteins | sample WisWelCaveWW1625_FD_202498 | JGI IMG/M metagenome (GOLD analysis project Ga0247727, IMG submission 202498) | Biofilm microbial communities from Wishing Well Cave, Virginia, United States - WW16-25 | ecosystem: Environmental > Aquatic > Deep subsurface > Groundwater > Cave microbial mat | place... | reverse complement strand
GAATATACACTCGTTGCTGACGCGGCGCGCTTGCGCCATGTTGTGGGTGACGATGACAAGCGTGTAACGTCCGGCGAGGCCGAACATGAGTTCTTCGATGCCGCGCGTGGCTTCCGCATCGAGCGCGGAGCAAGGTTCATCCATGAGAATGATGTCGGGCTTGAGCGGCAGAAGACGCGCGATGCAAAGCTTCTGTTGTTGCTCGAGCTGCAGGGAAATGGCTTTGTTATGGAGTTTATCTTTGAGATCTTTCCAGAGAAAAACTTCTTGCAAAGATTTTTCGACAATTTCATCGAGGTGAGATTTTTTTAACTCGCGGCGCTCGGAGTGAACGCGCATGCCGAAGACGATATTTTCATACACGGAGATGGGCAGCGGATTCGGGCGCTGGAAAACCATGCCGACGGCTTTGCGCAATTCGGTCAATGAAACATCAGCGTCATAAATATTTTTATCGAGAATTTTGATCTCGCCGGTGGTGGTGACGTTGCCGTAACGCTCATTCACCCGATTGAAGCAACGCAACAGCGTGCTCTTGCCGCAGCCGGAAGGACCGATGAGGCCGGTGATAATGCCGTGCTTGATTTTCATGCTGACGTTGATCAGCGCTTGAAAATTGCCGTACCACAAATTCAGCTTGCTGGTTTCGAGGCTGTATTGGGTCTCGTCGCTCATTGTTTAGTTTCTGCTCTCTAAATCATTTTTTCTTGATAAACCATAATCTTGCGCGAGTTGTTCAACGATAGCTCTTAACTTTACTCCGGATTCTGACTGGATGGTATTATAAAACTTTTGCCATTCTTCTTCTGTGGTTTCATTTTGCATCAATCTCACTAAATCGACATCTAATTGTTTCATCTCTTCATAAAACTTCTGTAATTCTTTATGTACTCCGGGCGAAGTCAATCTACTCGCTTTGCCAATTAAGTTTTGCATCTTACCAAAGAACTCCCACGCTTTGTCCTCATACTCCTTTTTACTTGCTTTGTGCAGGGTAAAGTTTTTATTTGAGGTTATATACCACGCAACAGCAAGAGCACGGAGCTGAAAACTGTTTACGATTGTTTCAAGATCACTGAGAAGCTCGTTCTGTGCATCGATTATTTTGGCTTGACGAGCCATTGCAGCGTCAAATAGCCGTTGTTCCTTAAACTTTTTGTCAGACAGTTTGGCATTGATATACGGCACGAGGATACCTGTGATTATCGCCGTCAAGATAAGTAATGACGACTTTTCGATAAAAGATTGGCTTTTTAATACTTCTCTTATAGGAGACATGAAATCCTCCGAACCTATATTTTTCTTGTCGTACATAATTTATGAATTAAGATTACCCGAAAATTCCATTCACATACTCATACGTTTTTTTATTGGCCGGATTATCCGAAAAAATCACGTCGGTGCGATCAACTTCGATCAAGTCGCCATTAAATAAAAATGCGGTGCGATTGGCCAAACGTCGCGCTTGTTGCACGAGGTTGGTGACAAGAATGATGGTCACTTGCGAGCGCAGTTCTTTGAGCACGTCTTCGATGCGCATCGTCGTGACGGGATCGACGGCGATGGAAAATTCGTCGAGGCAAAGAATTTCCGGTTGATGGGAGAGGGCGCGCGCGATGGTGAGGCGCTGCTGCTGACCGCCGGAAAGCTTGGTGCCGAGACTGTTCAAACGATCTTTGACTTCATCCCACAACGCGGCCTGGCGGAGACAGCGTTCGATCAGCTCATCCAAATGCGTTTTGTTGCTCATGCCGGCCATGCGCGGCGCAAAGGCGACGTTGTCGTAAATGGAAAGCGGCAACCCGACGGGCAGCGGAAAAACCATGCCGATTTTGCGGCGCAGCTCGTGCACGCTTTTCATCGTTTTGATATTTTCGCCGTCGATTTTAACCGTACCGTCCACTTCAACGCCAGGAACAAATTCAATGGTGCGATTGATCACTTTCAACAACGTCGACTTGCCGGATTGCGCCGGGCCGATGATGCCGATGATTTCGTTTTTATAAACGTCGAGCGAAATGCCTTTGATCGCGTTGACTTGGCCGTATTTAACCGTGAGATTGGAGATTTCGATTTTTTTCTCAGAGTTTGTCATGAAGATAAACGTAATTCGTAACCAGCTACATACAACAAGCAACCAGCTCACACCACCCACGCTTGAATTTTTTTTCCCGCCACGGTGTGTTCAGAAAAACTATACTCCCGCTTCGTGTTTTCGCGCCGGTCAAAGACGAACAGATAGCCGTGATTCAAGCCTTCGCGGTCGAGATATTTGGTCAACTGCGACAAACCCGCGGCATATCTGCGCTCGTCATACCACAGCTTGAGCTCGACAACTTCCTTCTGGCGGCCATAACAACAAACCACGTCGATGCGGCCCTCGCCGGATTGCGGCTCTTTGAACGTCCAGCCTTTGCCGTTGACCAACAGATCGAGATAACTTAATAACAACAGTTGACCGGTTGCTTCACGAAAGCTGCGGTGTTTGCTCACCGTCGGGCCTTTGGCTTTCATGAAGGCTTGGAATTTGTCCAGCACGCGGCGAAAATCAAGATGACCATTCCGATCTTGCAAACGCTGGCTGGCGACGAGATCGTTGAGGCCGGTCCCTTCTAACTCTTCTTTAAAATGTTTATAGAGCGCTTGTGCATAGATCGGATTCGCCAAGATGAGTTGTTGTTCTTTGGCCGCAAAGATTCCGTACTTCACTCCCAGACTGATATTTTTCGCCAGAATATTGTATTCGCGGCTCCTGCCGGTCAACAAATCCAACACGATTGGAAATAGGTCGGCGTGCCGCGCGTTTTTAAACAGGCTGTCGAAGTTGGAATTCGGCGTCACGAGCAGCTCTTGAACGGCGCGTTCCGCATGTTCAAGACGAATCCTGTGCTTTCGATTCGGGACGATCTTTTCAACGAGCAATTTCGCCAGCACCGAGACCAGCCACGGATGGCCGTTGGTCACTTCATGCACGCGGCTGATAGCCTTCTCATCAAACTCTTGGCCGGTGGCGGCAGTGTGTTGCAAATAATACTCGCGAACGTTTTTACGGCTGAACGCCGGCAACTGGTAATCAATGGCAATATTAAAAGGCGACGACGTGCCGATGGTTTTCGTTTCATCGCGATAACGCGCTTTGAGATTTTTGATATCATGCACACCGGCAAGGGCCACAGCATGAGGCGCCGACTGGCGGTTGCGGCTGCGCTGCAAATACATTTCACGCAAGCCGGCGAGAAAGCCGATCACCACAGTTTCCGGCGCGGCATCGATTTCATCGATCAACAAAACCAACTCGCGGCTTCGGCAAATCTCGCGGAGCCAGTTAAAAAAATTGCGCCGGCTGCTTATCGCGGCAGCAATTTCTGTCGAACCGTCGCCTAAATGCTCCAATTCTTCATTGATGGACTGGCTGATTTCGAAATAGAATATCGCCTCGGTGATATCGGCGCGCTGAGTAAAACTCTCAAATGAAATCAATGCCGGCGCATATTTGCCCGTCGCCTGCAAACGCTGCGCGAGAAAATTCAGCGTCGTGGTTTTGCCAAACTGCCGTGGCCGATTGATGACGAAATATTTCTTTTTTTCGACGAGCGCCATCAGCTCTTTTAAAGCCGGTTTCAGGTCGACATAGTAATGCTCTTCCGGAATGATGCTGCCGGTAATGTTAAACTCACGCGGCGCTGAAGATGCAGAGATTTTTTTTCGGCTTCTGTTCATGGTTAATAGTAGCCCAAGAAAGCAGCGAAAGTCAAAAAAAAGCTTATACCCGTGACCCGTAAAAAATTTTCAGTGCCGCGCGTCAAGTATCCAGCGTCCGGTCTACCATTTTTTCCGCGCGCGTAAATACACGCGCAGCACAATCGACAGCGCATTCACCAGCAACACGGCGCCGAGCAGCACGACGGCGATGCCGTAAGGCAAGGCTTTCGGCACGTCGGGAACTTGGGTGGAAATCATGAATAAATGCATCGACAACGCCATGCACTGATCAAAAAGATTGTAAGCGAAGATATCGCCGGACGGAATATTTTTAAAGAGCACGGCGCCGGTAAACATGATCGGCGCGGTTTCGCCGGCGGTGCGGGAAACTTGCAAAATGACGCCGGTCAAAATGCCGCTGATGGAATTGGGCAATACGATATGGCGAATCGTTTGCCAGCGCGTCGCGCCCACGTTCCAACACGCTTCGCGGAAGGGCATGGGCACGGAGGCAAGCGCTTCTTTGGTGCTGGCAATGATGACGGGCAGCGTCATAATCGCCAGGGTGAGGGAGGCCGCGAGAATCGAACGGCCCATGCCGGCAAACAAAACGAAAGCTCCAAGCCCGAACAAGGCATGCACGATGCTGGGAACGCCGGCGAGATTGACGACGGCGAGATTGATGAGGCGCGTGAACCAATTGTCGCGGGCATACTCGTTGAGATAAACCGCGGCCAACACGCCGATCGGCGCCGAGATGAGCAGGGAGATCACCACTAAATACATCGTGCCTAAAAACGGCGGCCAAATGCCGCCTTCGCGCAAGCCCGAGCCTTTTTTCGGATTGGTCAAAAGAAAATCGAGCGAAAGCACGGGAAAGGCTTGATAAAAAAGATAAGCCAGAATCATCAGCAACGGCAAAATCATCAAGATGGTCATGAGCAAAAAGACGACTTTCGCCGCCATCTCGGTGCGTTTTTTTTTGCGAACGAGAGAAGTTTCTGTAAACATGTCTAGATGCTGGATATTGGATGCTTGATCCTTGATGCTAATATGCCGTTATTTGTGGTTATTCTTGATCGCGAGCTGCTTCATCTGCGCTGTTTGGCGAATTGGGATTGGGCGGCGCCATATGCCCTACAATGACACTCTGGAGAAAATTGTTAGTTGTTCTGCCAAGAATATCATAACGTTTTGAGAGATCATCAAAAAGAACTTTGTCGGTAAGTGAACCGGTTTCGAAGATGAGCTCAAGATGCTCACGAGTTTCATCACAGGATGCAAGAGCATAAGTTAAAAATTTAATAAACTCATTTTTATACCTGCGTCGCCCATACCCCTCAACGATATTGCTTGAAATGGATTTAGATGAACGCCGAATTTGGCTGCCTTCTTCATACATTTCAAACTTGGGTAATTTTTCAAGCGTCATCTTATGAACAATGACCGCCAATTCATGAGCTATTTTCCAAATTCCCAAATCACGATAACTTTGCGGCTTTTTTGTTTCCATAATACCCTCCGAAAATAATTTTTGGAAATTAACTACAATAAGTTTTTCTTATCCAGTATCAAGCATCTAATATCCAGCATCCAGTTTTATTTTTTTCGAATCCCTTTAACGGCTAAATCAGCAATCAAATTAACCATAAACGTAATGCTGAATAATAGAATGCCGATGATAAACAAAACTTGATAGTGATCGGAGCGCACCGGCGCTTCGCCAAGCTCGGCGGCAATCGTGGCCGTGAGCGTGCGCACGGGGTCGAGAAAACTATCGGGGATTTGCACGGCATGCCCCGTCGCCATCAGCACGGCAATCGTCTCGCCGACGGCGCGGCCGACGCCGAGCAAAGCCGCGGCCAATAAACCGTTTTTCGCGGCAGGCACCAAGACGCGATAAACCATTTGCCATTTGGTGACGCCCAACGCGAGCGCGGCTTCGCGATAAGAATCCGGTACGGCTTTCAGCGAATCTTCACCGATGGAGACGATGATCGGCACGCTCATCAAGGCGAGAATGATACCGCCGTTCAATACATTGAGGCCGATGGGCGCGCCAAAAAGATCGATGATCAACGGATTCATGACCGTTAAACCGATGAAGCCCCACACCACCGAAGGAATCGCGGCGAGCAATTCAATCACGATTTTAAAAGTTTCTTTGAAGCGCCGGTTGCAAAATTCCGAAATAAAAATCGCGGCGCCCAAGCCAAAAGGCACCGCGATCAGCATCGCTAAAATGGTGACACTGGCCGTTCCCGCCAGCAAAGCGAGGACGCCGTAACGTTTATTGCTCGGCGAGTCCGGATACCATTCCTGACTGGTGAAGAACTCTTTGAGGTTGAGTTTATGAATGAGAAAATCCGCGCCTTCGCGAAACACGAAGAAGAAAATGCCGATAACGAAAAGAATGGCGCTGATGCCGCAAAACCGAATCAGCCCTTCGATAATCGGCTCCGTCAAAGTTCCTAAACGACGTTGGTTCGGCATTGCAAATTATTCCTGTGCAGGCGTTTCACCGCTCATGGCGCCGTCTTTCGGCAACGGCACATAGCCGCTTTCTTTCACGATCTGCTGGCCCGCCTCGGCATGAATCCAGTCGAGATATTTTTTTACGTGCGCGTTCGGCTCACCCAAAGTATACATATAAAGAGGGCGCGCAATCGGATAAGTGCGGTTCAGCGTCGTTTCGATGGAAGGCGCGTAAGCCGTATCGCCGGCCTTTTTCGCGACGCGGAGAATTTTGACACCGGCGGTGGCGTAGCCCATGCCGCTGTAACCGATGGCGCACGGTGTTTTGCTCACCAACTCCACGACGTCTTTCGAGCCGTTCATATCGACCGAGCCGAGCTTGAAATCGTGGCCTTTGCCGAGAATGGCTTCGCGAAAATAGTGATAGGTGCCGGAGTTGTTTTGGCGGCTGATGCGAATGATTTCATCATTGGGACAGCCGGCATTCTTCACGCCAAGCTCTGACCACTTTGTGGTTTTGCCCTCGGCGCTGTAAATGGCGGCGAGCTGCTCGTAAGTGATTTCTTCCATCGGATTATCCTTGTGAACAAAAACCGCAAGCGCATCATAACCAACCATGTATTCCTGCGGTTTGTTAGCAGTATCTTGCCTTGCTTGGGCACGCTCGTTAGGTTCCATGTTACGACCCAGTTTTTTCTCAATGTCCTTTATGCGTCTGGAGACTACGCTGTCTTTCTCTGCTTTCTCTATTTTGCGGCTGCTGTTTGCCACGTCGACGGTGCCGTTGATCAACGCCGCGATGCCGGTGCCCGAACCGCCGCCGGAGACTTCCACGGAAACCGCCGAATCAACCTCGGCATACGCTTCGGCCCACGCTTGCGCCAAATTCACCATTGTGTCGGAGCCTTGATTTTGAAGCGATATTTTTTCAGTGGTGGCGCCGGCGTTCTCATCTTTTTTGCCGCAGCCCAGTTGTAGAATAAACGCTGCTAATGCAACAAGCGTCAACAAGGTTGGAATCTTGCGGAAGGTTTTTTGAAACATTGCTCTCTCCTCACCTAGCATAATGGTTTTGGGGGCTTCGTCTATTTATTGATGCTCACCATCACCGAGAATGGCCTCGACGATATCGCGGATGTGGGTCTCTAAAAATTGAAACGTTTTTTCATACGCGGGGCGAACGTTATCAAGCGGACCCTCTTGTTTTGAGGGATCATCGACATCCCATTCGATGCTCACCGTTTTGGTCGGCGGCGGCGGAAAAGCCACGTGCGCTTCTTTGCTGAGCGCGATGATGACCTGATAATGATCGAGGTTGGGAATTTGATTGAGATACTTCGAAGTTTGGCGCGAGATATTGATGTCTTTGTCCATCATGAAACGCACGGCGCGCGCCTCCAACGGACGCGGCGCCACGCCGGCGCTGCTAAACACAAACTTCGGCTCGTTCAACGCACTGGCGATGCCCTCGGCCATCTGGCTGACGCAGGAGTTGCCGTCGTCGACGAACAACACGCGAAAAACTTCGCCGCCTTTGTGCTTGATGTATTCGCCGGTGCACATGTACAAAACTTCTTCGCAGATGTTGCACGATTGATCCGCGACGCGCTCGAAACGGCTGGCGATGATCATCAGCGGCGCGAGCATCTCCAGCGGCAGTTTGCCTTCTTCGCGCAGGCGCACCAAATCCGAATGAATATCGTTGCGGATGGTGTCGACTTTATCTTCCAGCGCCGTCGTCGCGCGCGCCAGCTCGCTGTTTTGCTCGACGAACGATTTGATGGCGTTGCGCAACATCGGAATCGCCAAATTTGCGATCTCGACATATTTGGCGTAATCGGGCTGCGGCTCCAGCGCGGTAATGCGGAGAAAATGGCGCGCCATGCTTTCCGCATAATCGCCGATGCGCTCCAGCTCATTGTTGATTTTGATGGCGGCAAAGACAAAGCGCAGATGCGCGCCCACCGGTTGCTGCCGCACGAGAAATTCCAAACACAAACGGTCGAGCTCTTTTTCCAACTCGTCGATATACTGATCTCGCAAAATGACGGAATAGGCCAACTGGCGATTGCGCTCGACGAGCGCTTGCAAGGCGCCTTGCAAGGCGCGCTCCGCCAGATTGCCCATTTCGATCACTTTGCCGCGAATGAGGTCGATACCGCGCTGCAAATTCGCTTCAAAATATGAGGGCATAGAAGTGACTGCTGCCGAGGGAATAGTCGGCTCCTTTCCGGCTAACAAGATAATAAATTTCTACCCCAAGCACAAGAGGCGGGGATAAAAAACTTTGCTGCGGTGAGATTGATCATATTTTCATAGCGAAGCTAAAGCTGCGCACTCCCTTTTATCATTCCAACCGCGCCAGCGTTTCGGCCACGTCGATCGCGCAAATGTTCCACGCGGTTTCGCCGTCTTTCACGAGGCAGTAAATTTTCTTGCCATCCGCGGACCACGAGGGATGTTTAAACTGGCGCTCATCATCTTGCGTCAGATTCAACGCGCGGCGGCCATCATGCGTCATCAGATAGATGTCGCGATCGGTCCGTTTGGCGGCATCCGGCTGGCCATTTTTCTTCGGGCTGTACTTGTTGCAATGATAGACGACGAAACGCCCATCCGGAGAAATGAAAGGATGCCGGTTGTCCTCGTCGGATCGTGAGACAGTTAGCTGAGTGATTTGACGCGTCGCCAGGTCGAGCGAAAAGATGCCCATCATATTACTGCGCCCGATGCCGGGGACAAAGCGCTTGTGGCCGTTGCGGTTCGAATGGAAGAAGATCGCGCGGTCATCGCCCGAGAACTGCGGATGTTTGTCTTCGCACTTCTCCTCCGTCAGCCTCGTGAGGCGCCGCGTCGAGAGTTCTATCAGGTAGAGGTTCCATTCCATGCCGTCCATATTCGAGAAAAAAACCACGTGCCGGCCATCCCGAGAAAACGCCGGCGCCTTCTCGTCGCTCGGCTTGTCAACCAGCGGCCGTTGGTTGCTCCCGTCGGCGGCCATGAGATAAATGTCGAAGCTGCCTTTGTTGAGATAACGATAGACAATCGTGCTGCCATCGGGCGACCAGATCGGTTGGTCTTCCAACGTCGGCGCGTCCGTCAGGCGCTGCCACTCTGTGCCGTCGGCGCGCATTTTCCAGATGTCCCAATTTGACTCATCGGTAAAGTCATAGTAGCGGGTGCCATCCTTAGCCTCTTCGATTTTGATGTCATCCGTCCGCTGAAACACCAAGTAACGTCCATCGGGCGAAGCCACTGGGAATTCGTTGACGATGGACTTTTGGTGAACTTTGTCGTTGGTGAGGGCAACGATCTTCAGAGCCGGCTGCCGGCTGGCCGGCTTCGACAAAACTTTAATGCCGACCACGCCGATCACACACGCGACGATCACGATCATGAGTCGTTTCATGACTCGACCTCCTCTTTGGAATTGATCAGACCCACGCGCTCCACGCCTTGAATGTTGCTCAGCTCTTGCACGAAGGGCTGAATGCCGTTGGCGTTGTTGAAGCTCACGGCATAAACCACGTCCATGCCCGCGCCTTTGCTGAGCGCGTGCATATCGAGCAGCGTGGCCTTTTTCAACATTTTCTTGAAGGTCTGTTGATAGTGCGACTCGGCGCCGTTGTTGCTGTCTACACTGAAACGCAGCACGTAATCATCCGAATGGCCCGCGCCAAACCGCGACCACGAGAGAATGCCGATGGCGATGGCAATCAGCACGGTGGCTGCGACCGCGGTGAGATGATGATTGGTGCCGACACACAAGCCCACGGTGATGGCCCAGAAAACGTAAGCGAGATCGGTGGTGTCTTTAACCGCCGTGCGGAAGCGGACGAGTGAGAGCGCGCCCAAAACCGCGAAGGCTCGCGCGAGGCTGCCTTCGACGACGACCATGATGACGCTGACGATCGGCGCCAGCAGCGCGAGCGTGAACACGAACGAGCGCGAGTATTGCAAGCCGCGATGCGTCTGCCGATAAACCAAACAAACCGCCAGCGCCAGCGCAAACGACAAGAGGATGGCGGTGGTGATTTGCGCCAACGTTTGCAGCGGGTTTTGTAAATCAGAAGAAAGACTCGCGATTTCCTGCGCGAACATCGTTTCGAAACTTTGATTGGATGAATTCATGATAATATGATCTCCTGGCGATTTGCGATTAACAAGCGTACGTGTAGGATTGATTGAAGAACGCCGCATAACGCGACGGCACGATTTCATTGGCCGAGGCCGCCTGGCGGCGCTTGACGAAGAAAGGCATGGAGGCTTCGACGC
>Ga0247727_10019627_pt1 | contig 10453 bp, 11 predicted proteins | sample WisWelCaveWW1625_FD_202498 | JGI IMG/M metagenome (GOLD analysis project Ga0247727, IMG submission 202498) | Biofilm microbial communities from Wishing Well Cave, Virginia, United States - WW16-25 | ecosystem: Environmental > Aquatic > Deep subsurface > Groundwater > Cave microbial mat | place... | reverse complement strand
CAGGCTCAAGCACAGGCACAGGCAGCGGCAGCCGCTGCGAGTCAGGCCGAAGCCGCAGAGAAGCAGGAGCAGAAGGCGGAACAAAAGGAGCAGGTGGCCGCAGAAAAAGAGAAACAGGCGGCAGAGAAGGAACAGGCAGCCGAGACGGCAGAGGGCAAACAACAGGCAAAGGCGGAGCAACAAGCGGCAGCGGCGGCAAAAGAGGCCGCACAAAAAGAGAAAGAGGAAGCAAGGCAGGAGAAACAGGAGGCACAAGAGAAGCGTGAGGCTGCTGTGGCTGCGGCAGCTGCTGCGGCAGAACAGGCCGTAGCGGAAGCCGAAGAGAAGGCAAAAGCTGCGGCACAGGCCGCAGCGGCTCAAGCCAAAGCGCAGTCTGGAGCAAAGGAGGCGAAACAAGGGGAACGAGCGGCGCAGCCAGGGGAACAGGTCGCAAAACAAGGGGAAAAGGCGGCACAGCAGGGAGAACAGGCCGCAGAAGAACAGGCAAAAGCCGAAGCACAGGCCGCAGCGGCTAAAGCCAAAGCGCAGTCACAACAGCAGGCAGAACAGGCCGTAGCGGCAGGGGAGGCGCAGGCCCAAGCCGAGTTGAAAGAGGCCAAGGCGTTAGCGGCGGCAGCCGCTGCGTTGCGTGCGGCAGAAGAAAAAATCGCTTCTGCAGAACGCCAGGAGGCAGCTGCAAAAGCCAGGCAGGAGGCTGCTGCACAGTCTTTTGGTCAGGCCACAGGCGGTCCCGCCATCGATGTCAAGATGGCACAGAAAGCCGCAGCAGACAAAGCGATTGCCTCTGCTCAAAAGGCCGCTGCTACTGAAGAACTCAAGACGGCCGCAGCCGCAGCAGAAGCGGTGGGTGCAGAGCGCAAACTTGCAGCAGCAGAGAAGAAGGCAAAGGCCGCAGCTGCAGCTGCAGACGCAGCGAAATCCGCCGAGGCAGCGGCGCAAAAGAAATCCCTTGCCGAACGCATTACGGCCTCTTATGAGTCGGCACAGGCCCAGCTCCGGCAGTCCATTGCAGAGGCGGAACGCCAGGAAGCAAAGGCCGCCCAGAAAGAAGCTGCCGCAGCGATGAAAGAGGCGTTTGCCGTATCGGCAGCAGAAAAAGCAGCAGCCAGAGCGGCCAGAAGAGAGGCGGCGCTCGAACGCAGAGAAGCCGCTCTTGCCAAGCAAGAGGCCCTTGCGAAAGCGAGACAAAATCAGGCCGAGCGAAGCCTGGAGTCCGAAATGGCGCAACAGGCAAAACTCAAAGAATACCGGATTGCAGAGGGTATGCGCTCCGCATTTAACATGCCCGGTCGGCCGATGCCCGTTCCGCTTACGGGTCATCCGAAGTTTCGTATTACAGGCGATGAAGTGGGGCCCCGCGTCATCAAAATGCCGGATACAGGCTTTGTGATACGACAAGGGCTCATCGATTTGTTCAATACGCTTGATGGTACAAGCCAGATCGGGGTTACCACCGATGAACGCGGTACCGTGATTCGTATTCCGGCGAGTTTGGCGTTTGCAGTGGGTAAGAGCGAGATTCTTCCGGAGTTCCAGGAGATTCTTGATGAAACCATGGATTATCTCAGGAAGACTGCTAACCCGATTCGGATCGAGGGGCATACGGACAATGTGCCGATTCGTACCGCACAGTATCCATCGAATTGGGAGCTTTCTACGGCGCGTGCGACAAACGTATTGCGTTACTTTGTGGAGCAAAAGGGCCTGCCCGCAAAGCGGTTTTCTGCTGCAGGATTTGGCGATTCACGCCCGATGGCCGAGAATCAAGACCCTGAGAGCCGCGCTAAAAATAGGCGCGTGGAGATCGTCGTTCTCAAGGGTTCGGAATCTCCCCCTAATGCTCAAGATGAAGCTCAAGATTAATCAGGGAACGATGCTGTGTGTATCCAGTTTGTAAGGGATTGCAAGTTTTTCCTAGCTTCAAAGGCGTGTATGCAAATAAATGTATTGACTTAATTCGTGTTTTTGGCTTAAGTTTAATGGCATCATATTTGCTTTAAATTTTGGATAGGGGGTGAGGGATGGATGGAATCTGGCCAGTCTTATCCGGGGCGTTAGCACAAGAGCGCCGGATGGAGGTTATTGCTAATAATCTCTCTAATATCAATACTGTAGGGTTCAAAAAAGAGTTCGCGGTGTTTGAGGGGGTCTCTCCGATTGCGCCGGAGGTGTTAGGAAAACGGCCGGTGGTACCGACGCCGACTTTTGCGGTGCTTAGCCAGGTGAAAGTCAATTTTTCGCCTGGGGAGATTCGGGAGACCGGAGAGCCTCTGGATCTTGCGATTGATGGAGAAGGGTTTTTCCCCGTGCGCACGCAGGAGGGCATTCGATACACGCGTTCTGGGAGTTTTACGTTAAACGAGGAACGGCAGGTTGTCACAAAAAACGGCTATCCTCTGCTTGCCGGGGTGGATCCAATTGTTCTGCCGCATGGTATCATCCGTGTGGATGCGGAGGGGAATGTCTCTGTATTTCCGATTGAGGCAAGTCGTGCCCCCAACGAGCCGGGTTCGGCTGCGATCGCGCGAGGTACGTCCATCATCGAAGTGGCCAAGGTGGCGCTGATCCGCTTCAAAGATCTTGGCCATCTCAAAAAGGTAGGAGATAATCTGTATGAAGCAGTGGAAGTGATCCCAGAAGAGATGCTACCCGAGGGCGTTGCGGCTCAAGAACCATTATCCCAGATGCAGAGTACTCTGGACACGGCTCAAGGCGGACTCCCTTTTGCGGTGGGTCGCATCCGTCAGGGGGCGCTCGAGGTTTCTAACGTCAATCCCGTCGAAGAGATGGTGTCCATGATCGGTGTACATCGCATGTATGAGGCCGCGCAGAATGCGATTAGGACTGCCGATGAAGTGGCCGGGCGTGCAGCCAACGATGTCGGCCGTATTGAATAAAGGCGATCAACCCAAAAAGGAGAGACAAAGATGATGCGTGCATTGGCTACGGCAGCAACAGGATTGGAAGCGCAACAATTGATGGTGGATGTGATTGCCAATAACCTGGCGAACGTCTCCACTGTAGGTTTCAAAAAGAGCTTTGCAGAATTTCAGGATTTGATGTACCAGACCGCGAAGGCCCCCGGCACATCCACGGGGATTGGGTTGCTTCCTGTCGGTATCCAGGTGGGTCTCGGGGTTAGGCCCGTGGCGGTGCATCGTGTTTTTCAACAGGGGAGTTTTCAGATTACCAATAACTCGCTTGATCTCGCGATTGAGGGAGATGGATTTTTTCAGGTGACACTTGCAAACGGGTCACTCGCGTTTACACGTGCCGGGTCATTTAAAATCGATAATGAAGGAAGGGTGGTGACGGCCGAAGGAGACCTTCTAACTCCAAACATTATTGTGCCTGACAACACAACCACGATCAACGTCTCTGCGGAAGGAAAGGTGTTTGCCGTGACGACCGGAACGCCTGAACCTACGGAGCTCGGAACGATTCTGCTGGCACGTTTCCTCAATCCCGCCGGACTCAATAGTATGGGAAAGAACCTCTTGCAGGCGACACTGGCCTCGGGCGCATCGATTCCAGGAGAGCCCGGCCTCGAAGGGTTCGGTACGATTGCGCAAAGCCGACTGGAAGCCTCCAATGTCAATATTGCCGAAGAGCTTGTGAATATGATCGTGGCACAGCGTGCCTATGAGATCAATTCTAAGGCCATTCAGACCGCAGACGAGATGATCGCAACAGTCAACAACTTGAAGCGATAGTCCATCGGGTGGGGGTATGTCGATAGGGAAGATCGGGTGGGGGTGGAGATGGGTGGGGGGCGTAGCCCTCCTGCTGTGTGTTGCGGTCACGGGGCTTGATGCAGCGGAATGTCCGGATTGCCCTCTCAATCCCTCGGCAGTGTTTTCGCGTCTTGAGATCACCGACACCGGTGCGATTGACGACCAATTGGTCGAGGCCATTCGGGAGGGGGTGGTCGCCCGTTTAGGTGTGCCTCCGTCGGATGTTGCAGTCAGTTTGACCTCGCCAGACTTAGTGCGTCGTTTGGTCTCGATCGGGGATCGCGTGAGTCTCAAAGAGGCTTCCGGAGGGCGATTTTTTGGCAAGACGAGTTTTGTTATGCGTCTGCAACGCGGGGATGAAGTGCCGATTTCACACTGGATTACCGCCAAAATCGATGTCAAGCGCCCCATGGTGCAAACGCGACATCGTTTAAAGAGTAACCATATCGTCCGTTCAGAGGACTTAGTGCTTCAAGCATCAACGGCCCAGGACGAAGGGTATCGTTACGCCTCTCGCGTAGAAGAGGTTGTTGGGAAAAAAACTCGCAAGAGCATGGAAGAAGGTGTGCCCATTTCTCTCAACTATCTTGAAGAGGTTCCGCTGATTCAATCGGGAGACCGGGTGACGCTGCTCGTAAAAAATGGAAATTTAGCGATGACTGCGGTCGGAGTGGCCAAGGGAAACGGTTATCTCCACCGGCAGGTTCCTGTGATGAATGTGGATTCTACGAAAATTGTCTATGGGCGCGTTGTCGATGCCGGGACCGTTGAAGTCGGTGCAAAGTAAAGGAGATGAAAATGAAAAAGGAAGGCATAAAAGTGGCTGTCACCCTTGGGATCGTGATGGGGGTCGCAGGGTGCAGCGTGGCCGTACAGGATATTAAAAGCAATCCGCTTCCGCCTGCAGTGCACCACAAGGAGCCTGAAGTGCAGCGGACCGAAGGCTCGCTCTGGAGCCCGACGGTGGAAGGCAGTTATTACTTCCAGGACTACAAGGCGCATCGCGTGGGCGATATCGTTCGCGTGAATATCTCCGAGACAACGAAGGGGAAGAAAGAGGCCAATACGAAGACAAAGCGCAAGTCGGAAATCGCTGCCGTCACGAATAATCTGTTCAATGTCCAGAGTCATCATCCTGCGTTTACGGAACGGTTAGGCTTGGAGGCCGAGTTTGAGAATGAGTTCGAAGGTAAGGCCACCACGGACCGCAAGGGCGAATTCACAGCGACGATTACAGCCATTGTCACCGATGTGTTCCCCAATGGGAACATGCTGATCGAAGGACATCGTGAAGTGTTGCTCAACAATGAAAAAGAGACCATTACGCTCACGGGTGTGATTCGTCCGGGCGATTTAAGTCCGAGCAATACGATCCAGTCCGAGAAGATCGCAGATGCCCGGGTGAGTTATTCTGGACGCGGCGTACTCAACGATAAACAGAGGCCGGGCTGGCTGGTCCGAACCCTCGATTGGATCTGGCCCTTTTAGTGACGGCGTATGCAGTCAGTGTGTCGGCGGGTGAGCCGGGGAGAAGACCGGTCAGGATGTGTCTATAAGGTAGAGGCGTTTTCTCAGGTGGGAGAATGAATAAGGGGGGAGTAATGAGACGGATACTATGGGCAGGGGTCTTGTGTTTGGCGTTGTCTCAGACGGCGTGGGCCGTGCGCATCAAAGATATTGCGACGATGCAGGGGGTGCGCGATAACGCCCTGATTGGGTATGGGTTAGTGGTGGGGCTCAACGGCACCGGGGATAAGGCGGGTACGACGTTTACGATTCAGTCTCTGGTGAGTATGCTGAGCAAAATGGGGGTGTTTTTGGATCCGACGACCGTGAAAGTCAAAAATGTCGCTGCGGTGATTGTCACGGCGAAACTTCCTCCTTTTATGAAGTCGGGGAACAGGATCGATGTCGTGGTTTCTTCTCTTGGAGATGCGACCAGTTTGGCCGGGGGTACGTTGTTGCTGACCCCGCTTAAAGGGCCGGATCAGCAGGTTTATGCGGTGGCCCAGGGCCCGATTTCTGTTGGGGGATTTGTCGGTGGAGACGCAACGAAGGTACAAAAGAACCATCCTACGGTAGGCGGGATCGTGGGAGGGGCACTGGTTGAAAAAGAAGTCGCTTCGAATTTTGCGGAGCAGGAGTATGTCACGCTGTTGTTGCGCAACCAGGATTTTACAACCGCAGCGCGCGTCGCGCAGGCCGTCAATGCGCGTATGGGACAGGAAACCACGGCCCAGACGGTTGATGCGGGCACGGTGCGGTTCCAGGTTCCAGAACGATACCAGGGTCGGGTGGTCGACCTGATGAGCCTTGTGGAAGGTCTCGATATTGACACGGACGTTCCCGCAAAGGTCGTCGTCAATGAACGAACGGGGACGATCGTTTTTGGGCATGATGTGAGGCTTTCTGAGGTGGCCGTCTCGCATGGGAATTTGGTGATCCGCATCAGAAAGCATGTCAAGGTCTCTCAGCCCTTGCCGTTTGCACCGGAGGGTGCGGAAACGATTGTTGCTGAGGAAGAAGAGGTGACTGTCGTCGAGGAAGGCGATCAACTCACGGCCATTCGGGAGGGGGCGACAATCGGCGGAGTTGTAGAAGGGCTAAACGCGCTCGGTGTCACACCACGCGATATGATCTCGGTGCTTCAGGCCATTAAATCGGCCGGGGCGATGCAGGCGGAATTGGAGATTATCTAAATGGCCGATCTGTCTGTCGGTGCCATGGGGAGGCGTTATACGGCAGACGTACCCCTGCTTCAAGCGATACCGGCAGAGGTTCCGACAATGCAGCGGGAAGGCGATGGGCAGGTAAAGATCGCGCCGCAAATCTCTTCTGCAGAAAAAATGGCAGGGATGAAGGAGGCCGCACAAAAGTTTGAGTCTTATTATATCTACATGATGCTCAAAGCCATGCGTAAAACCGTGCCGGAAGGTGGGATTTTAAGTTCAGGCTTGGGACACGACGTCTATACTTCCATGTACGATGAGGCAATTGCCGATGAAATGGCCAGGACCGGTTCCCTGGGTCTCTCCAAGCTGCTCATGGAGCAGTATATGAAATCCGAAGGAGAAAAAGTTAAGTCTTCCGAGGTTTCGTCCGATAAGATAGATAGGGGGGGGAAGTAGGCCATGCAGATTCGCGATGACGAAGCGCTGAGCGTTCTTAACGCCTATATGGTGCGGATGGAGGCAACAAGCCGGCGTTCGGAAATCCGCAGCAAAAGAATTTATCCCGGCGCATCTGATGTTGTTGAGATTTCTGGCCTTGCAAGGCAACTCAACGCGCTCTCCAGAATTGTGACCGAAACGCCGGATGTGGATATGAGTCGGGTTCTGGACATACGCAATCAAATTCAGGCGGGAAGCTATCATATCGATAGCGCGCGCCTGGCGGATCGCCTCGTGCGTGGCTCGGTGCTAGAGAGCCTGTTTGTACAATAGGGGTTTTGACCTCCCGTGGGCAGGCTTGGGAGGGATAGGGAGTCTATTGGGGAGAGCGGTGTTTGGACTGGAGATATGGAAACTTAGAGGGGCTTTTATCGATTGTTGAGTCAATCATTGGGCTTCAGGAAAAGCTCGCTGTGCTCTTGGCAGAAGAGAGACAATGTGTGCTCGGAAAAAATGCAGAAGCGTTGCTTAAGATACTGGGAGAAAAAGAAAGTCTGGTCTCCCAATTGAGATATTATGATAAAAAGCGCAAGGCGGAGATTGAGCGGTTTGTCGTGCCAGAGGGTGGGACGCTCCGGCAGTGGCTGAGAGGGGCGCCGGGCCCCCATGGATATCGGCTTGGCGAAGCGCAGGTGCGTCTCGAAGCCTTGACGGCCAGGATTCTCGAAGAAAATCGTGAAAATGCGAGACTCATAGAGCAGATGCTGGGCCGTGTCAAAAATCTGACTGCATTTATGCAGGGCGTGATGACTACCGATATCACTTATAAGCCCACAGGGATGCTCAGAGAGGTTCAGCCTTTGCGTAGGACGATCGGAAAGGGATAAGGAAGGATGGCGATGAGTCTGGTTCGTAAGATGGTGATGGTGCTTGCTGAGACCGTGAAGCATCCTTTTTCTCCCTCTTATCTTGTTGAAAAAGAAGGGACAGTCTTGGTGCTACGGCCGGACGGAGAGTGTGCCGGAATCAATCTTTCTGGTGTCGATCTCAGCGACCTCGATTTAAGAGGCATTAAGCTCACACGGGCGAATTTGCAGGGTGCAAGGCTGACACGCGCAAATCTTTCAGACGCACAGCTTGATGGTGCGGATCTGTCGGGTGCAAACTTATCAGAAACCATCTTATGCAATGCGAATTTGACGGATGCGAAGATTGATAGCGAATCGCTTTGTCGGGCTATGCTACGGTGACGCTCACAACAGTCCCACCGGCGTTTAAGGCGGTTTTCTGTGTGATCGTTCTGTTTACATGTATAAGTTTTATGGGGCTCGGCGCATTAGCTTTTTGGGGCAGTGATGTAGAAGAGGCACGAATGCCTGTCTTCCAAAGAAATTTTAGTGCAGCCTGTCAGCTCGGCTGGCAGGCGGGTCTCGGGGCAATCCTCGGATTGCTTGGAGGAAAAGCGGTCTAGCGTTTGGATGGCTGGCGGATAGGGAACTTTAACATTTAAGGAGAGAATATGTCTGTTCTGTTCAATGTGCTCAACATCGCGCGGCATGCGCTGCTTGCCAATCAGAAGGCCCTCGCGATCACCTCGCAGAATATCGCGAACGTCAACACGAAAGGGTATGCGCGGCAGGAAGTCGTCTTTGGCGCCTTCGCAACGGCAAACGGGGAGGTGCCGACCGATCATCAGGGGGCGTTGGGGATGGGGGTGCTGATCAGCGATGTGCGCCGCGCGGGTGGGGGGATGAATACAGTCCTCGAAGAACGCATTGCGGCTGGGGAGTCGAACCTCGGAAGGCTACGGGCAAGAGACGGGCTTTTTAATAGGATCGAGTCGATCCTCAATGATGCAAGTGCTACGGGACTCAACCGCGTGATGTCGGATTTCTTCAACGCTGCAAGCGATTTAAGCGCGGTTTTACCCGGCGGAGACGATGCAGCCCAACGTGCGGTGCTGCTCGAACGCGCAAGGGCGCTGGCCCGAAGATTTGTCTCGACGGACACCCGGCTGAATGAAGTGGACTCGGATATCGATGCAGAGGTCACGCGATTGCTGCGAGAGGTCAACGCCCAGACTGCACAGATCGCTCACCTCAACGATCTGATTGCAACAGCCACGTCCAGCGGACAGCAGACGAACGAGTTGCGTAATCAACGAAGGCTGCTCTTAAACGACCTCGCAGAAAAAATCGGGTTTACGTCCGTAGAAGACCCACTCAACCTCGGAAAGATCACGTTGACGATCGATAGTCTAACAGGTGCGTCCCCGACTGCACTGGTACAGGCCGGAACCAATCAGATTTTAAGCACGACACGGCCTCTGACAGAGGCTGATATTACAGCAAACTTGAAAAGCGGGCGCCTGGCCGGTCTTGCCAATATGCGGGATGTAGTCCTTCCGGCATTTAAGGCCGATCTCGATTTGTTGGCCTCAAGATTGGTTGCCGAGGTCAATAGCCGACATAGCGTGGGATTCAATACCGCAGGTGTCACGGGTCTGCCGCTGTTTTCGGGCACCACCGCAGGGACAATGGGGGTTGCCGTCACGGCTCCAGAAGGGATTGCGGCTTCTTCGGTGGCTGGGCTGCCTGGGGACAACCAGATTATGCGGAATATCGTGACACTGCAAAACACGCTCGTTGTGCCGGAAGGGACTCCCACAGATACCCTGCAGAACTTCTACAATAGTGTCATCGCGAGACTCGGTGCAGAGGCGCAGGATGCCACAAGCAATCTTTCTGCGGAAAATGCCATTCAGGACGAACTCGTCTCTCTGCGCGACACGAACTCCGGGGTTTCGCTCGATAACGAACTGATCAACGTCGTCAAGTATCAACGCGCCTTTGAAGCGGCAGCGCGTCTGGTGACCGTGACCGATGAAATGCTCTTGACATTGATTAATCTAAAGCGGTAAGAGGAGGACGCGATGCATATTTCCCAGTTTAGTGGTATCGTAGAACCCATGTTGCGGATTCAGCAGCAGATTGCGACAGCAAAACGGATCAATCGGCCTTCAGATGCCCCTACGGAACATGAGCAGGTGCTGCGCTACGATCGGCGTATTGGCGAGACCGATCAGTATTTGCGCAATATCGATCGCGTGAAGTCTTATATGACGTTGACAGGGTCGACGCTTAAGTTTATCCAGGATAAGCTGGCAGAGGCGCGGCGGCTGGCGCTGCGGGCGGCCAACACCCCGTCGCTTCAAAGTTTCTCTGCGATGGCCATGGAGGCAGAGGCACTCTTTCAGGGCCTGCTCTCTTATGCAAATACCTATACAGAGGGACAATATATTTTCGCAGGACAGAAGGGGGCGACGCGCCCGTTTACGGTTTCAGGATCGGTACTCCGATCCTTCGCGGGGTCGGACTTGGGGTTGGCGGGTGCGCTGATCGATCCGGTAACCACCCCTGTGAGCCTCGCAGCCGGCAGCAATCAGCTTCAGGTGTTGACGCGCAACGGCACTTTCTCGACGGTGTCGATCGCTGAAGGGGTCTATACAACGGGGGCATCCCTCGCAGCAGCGGTCCAGTCTGCGCTGGATAAAAACCCGGAGTTTCGAGGTGCAGGACGTCTCCTCACCGTGCTCTTTGAGCAACCGGA
>Ga0247727_10019626_pt1 | contig 10454 bp, 4 predicted proteins | sample WisWelCaveWW1625_FD_202498 | JGI IMG/M metagenome (GOLD analysis project Ga0247727, IMG submission 202498) | Biofilm microbial communities from Wishing Well Cave, Virginia, United States - WW16-25 | ecosystem: Environmental > Aquatic > Deep subsurface > Groundwater > Cave microbial mat | place... | reverse complement strand
GACAATTCGAGCGCCGTCTGTTTCCATAGCTCGCGTTCGATGGCCAGGTTGTAGTTTTGCATGTACGCGGTCGGCGAGTTGAACGAGATGCCGGTGGGAATCGTCGTCGCAATCACGCCGCTGCTCGAAGCCGGAAACGGATCGGCAATGGTGAAGGCCAGCGGGTTAGTGGTACTGCGCTGAAAATTCTGGGTGCTGGAGAAAGGGAAATTGTTCGACAGAAAGATGCGCGTCGGGTTCTGCGCCGTGCTGGTGTAAAAGATGCCGTAGCCGCCGCGCACCACCCATTTGTCGCTGTCGAATGGTCGCCAGGCAAAACCGAAGCGCGGCGCGAAATTGTTCTTGTCCGTTTCCATCAATGAGCGCGAAAAGCCCGGATCGCCAGCTTTGACGAGGCTATTCAACTCCGGCACGAAGTTGGAGAGGATGTTGAATTTCTCGGTCGGCGGAATGTACAGGTCGTAGCGCAAGCCGAGATTGAGCGTCAACCGTTGCGACAGCTTGAAATCGTCCTGAATGAAAGCCCCGTAGCTGGTGTAGAAGAGGTAATTCATGCGCGGGTTGAGCAGCCGGCTCGAACTGTCGGGCAGGCCAAGCAGGAAATCCGCCATTGGCGCCGGCGTGGCCGTGCCGCCCGTCACGCGGCCCAGAAAAGTGAGGCTGCCGCGCGCGCTGTTGGGGAAGAATTGAAAGTATTGCGTCCGGATGATCTCAACCCCGGTGCGCAATGAATGCTTGCCCTTGACCAGCGAGAGCGCGTCGAAAATGTGAAAGCCATTGACCGCGATGTTGGTCGGGTACGAGGCATGATGCCCAATCGTATCGAAGCCCGTGATGCGATATGTTGCCAGTCCCAGCAGCAGCGGGTCTTTCGAGATCGACAGCACATTGACCGCATCGAGCAGCGCCGGGTCATCGCTCGTCCAGTCGGTTCTGGCGGTCGAGCGCGAAAACCCGAAGCGAAACTCGTTGGTAAAGGTCGGACTGAAAACCTGCGTCAGGCGGATGCCCGCGAGCTTGTTGCCGTTGTTGGGTTGGAGGGCGAAGCCCGGCAGATTGCTCGGGCCATACGGATTGAGGGCGCGATTGTTGCCGCTGATAAAGTTGAGCGCCAGATGGTTGGACTGGCCGATTTTCTGATCCAGCTTGACGAGGAATTCGTGACTGTTGTCTTCGGCGACCTGCGAAGTGACAAAATTGTTGACGCCCGCGCGATTGGGCCGCGGCACCAGACCGAGCACCTTCAGCGAGAGCGGGTGAAAGCGCGACGCCGGAATGATGTTGCCGGGAAAACAGGCGGTTTGATTGGCGGCGCTGCACGTGCCCGTTTTCGCCGGATCGCGCAGGTAGATTTTCGTCGCGCCCTGCAACAACGAAGAGAAGTCTCCGGCGCGTTGCTCCAGCGTCGGCACGCGCGCGATGCGGGTGTCGCCGCGCCGTTCGATCAGCCCTTCATACGAAAAGAAGAAGTGCGTGCGATCCTGGCCGCGATAGCCGAGCGGGCCAAAGAAGCCTGGCAAAGTTACCGGGCCGCCCAGCGTGCCGCCGAACTGATTGCGGCGCAGCTTGCTTTTGTCGGTGTCGAAGAAGTTGCGCGCATCGAAGAGGTCATTGCGCACGAATTCATAGAGCGAGCCGTGATACCGATTCGTGCCGCTTTTGAGCGCGATGTTGATGAGGCCGGAGCCATACGTGCCGAAATCGGCGGCGTAGGCGCTGGTCTGCACTCTGAACTCCTGCACGGCATCCACCGAAGGCCGCGAAACCGCATCGCCGTTACGCGCGTTGCGATTGTTGAGCCCGTCAATCTGGATGTTCACGCCGTCCGCGCGCCCGCCGTTGATGGCGGCAAACCCGCTGTTGGAGACGCCTTCGGGAATATCCACGACGCCCGGCGTGAGGAAGGCCAGCTCGGTAAAATCGCGCCCGTTGAGCGGCAGGTCAACGATCTCGTTGTTGTCAATGACCTGCCCTTTCGCGCCGGTCTCGCGTTCGAGCAGCGGCGCATCAGTGGTGATCTGCACGGTTTCCGTGACCGCGCCGGTTTCGAGCTTGTAATCCAGCCGCGCGACCTGCTCGACTTTGAGCGTGATGCCCGATTGGCGCACCGGCTTGAAGCCTTCTTTTTGCACGGTGATCTGATATGTGCCGGGTTGCAGCAGCGGCATCGTGAAATAGCCTTCGTTGTTCGAGACGCTCTCTCTGACGAAGCCATTGCCTTCGTTGACCAGCGTGACCTTCGCGCCCTGCACGACCGCGCCGGTCGGATCGCTGATGCGACCGGTCACCTGCGCGCTCTGGCTGAACGCGGCGGGCACGGCGATGAGCAACCACAAGGCTGCGAAGAAAAGGCGATGGAATGTTGGGTGCTTCATTTGTTTTCCTCCGAAAAAGGAGCGCGAGGTCCGGTTGGCGCTCACGTCTATTGCTCAAAGCTCCGCAGCGCATGGTCGAGCCGCGCCAGCGCCGCCAGCATTTGCCGCGCGGCCTGTTCGGGCGTTGCGGCATCCGCAGCAAACTCGGCGAACAGCCGGCCCGCCAGTTGATTCACCTGCTGCGCGGCATTAAAGACTGCCTGCGCGCGCGCCTGCCAGGTCGCTTCCGTGCGCGGCGGCGTGGCCTCGCCTTGCGTTCCGCCCAACGCCGTCAGGATTGGTTCGAGGCGGGCGCGCAAGCTGTCGCTCGTGGCGCGCAAGCGAGCGCGATGGTGGCGCGCCATTTCGTCAAGGCGGGCTTGCGCTTCGGGGGCGAGCTCGCGCTGTTTTTCCGCCGCGAAGCGTTCCGCCAGACGGCGCAGCGCCCACGCTTCCGACCTGGCCGCCGAGGCCTCCACGATGACGGCATCGGAAAGCTCGGCGATCTTTATGCCCATGGTCTTCTGGCTTTCTCCCCGTCCGGCAAAATATTGCGCGAGCTTTTTCTCAAAAGCAATTGTGCCCAGCGTGGCCTGAGTGGCTGGTTCGCTCGCCGGAACGATTTCCGTGGCGCGCGTTGCGGGCTGGGCGGTCTGGCGCGCGACCTCTTCAACCGATTGCAGCCTGACGGTCACGAGGGAAAGATGGCTCAACGCAGCGGCTAAGTGCCGCTTCCGCGCGATGGTTTCCACCAGCCCGCGCACCTCGACTTGTCCGCCCAGTCCGTTTGGATCACGCACCACTTCGATCTGTTCGCCCAAATCCGCTTGCGCCTGATGCAGCGCATAGAGCGCCGCGACTTCCGCTTCTTTCAAATCGGCTTCGGATGGCAGCGGCTTCAATGATGGCAAAGCGGTTGGCATGGCGGCTGGCGAAGGGGAAGGCGATGCTGTGGGCCTGGGCGAGGGCGTCAATGAGGGTGTCAGTGAAGGTGTGGGCGCGAAATCAGCCAAGACCGCCAGCGCCTGCCAGGGGAGCACTTCATACGCCGTCTCACTCAATTCATATTCGCGGATTTCATGCTCGCCCTGCACTTGCAAATGCAGCGCAATGGCGTGCCAATCGCGCTTGCGCACGGTGAGCGAAGCTTCCGTGATTGCGTTCACGGCGTACGGCTGCTCGACAATCGTCGTCAGCTTCCAGTCAGCGCTGCTCGCGGCAACCGTTTCGGATTTCGTCTTGATGGATTTGCGCCATTCGGCAAACGCAGCCGCGGAGAGCGGGCGTTGTGAATCGAATTGATTCGCGCGAAAGATCTGTTCCAACTCGGCAATGACGGTCGGCGTCGTTTTTTCATTCGCGCGCAAAAACCGCGGCCCTTGTTTGTCGGCGACGCGCTGCCGGAACTGATTACGATGCGCATCATTCCAGCTTTCCCACACGACGGGTTCACCGGTTCCCACGCGTTTCACCTGCAACTTGCGGTAAACGACTGGCTCACCCACACGACTCAAGCTCAGGGCTTCGGCCTGTGATGTTCGCGTTAGCAATTCCTGCGCGGAAACGGTTCGGCTCGACCGCAACAAAATCAAGGTCAGCGACGCAGCGATAACAAGACAAGCCAGCGCCCCGGCAGCCAGTCGCCGCTGCGCAAACTGCCAGCGCAGGGCATTTGCCCAACGCGGGATGAGAGAAGGTTTGGGCTTGGCAGACGCGGCCACGCGCAGGCGTTCGGCGAACTCCACACGGGCGCGCGGCGGCAACGCGGCGGCGTCCGTCGCATCGGCTTCGCAGTAATCCATAAACGCCGCAATCGCGCGGTCGAGCTTGTCGCGCCGGTTGCGGCACGCCCAGCAGCCTTCCAGATGCACGCGCACCTTGTCCGCCTGCCGCTCGCTCGCTTCGCCATCCAGGCACAGCAGCATATCTTCCTCCGCCGGATGCCAACCGAAGCGGAACCAGTTTTTGCCTCGATTATTGCTCATTCACTTCCTCAGCAATGCGTTTGATCGCGCGCCCCAAAAATGTCGCCACGCTGGAAAGGCTGATGCCTAGCACCTCGCCAATCTCCCGATAGCTCAAGCCTTCCGCGCGCAGGAACAGGCAATGGCGCTGTTGTGGCGAAAGCCGCGCCAGCACGACGCACAGACGTTGGCGCCGTTCATTTGCCAGCAACCGCTGTTCGGCATTGGGGGCGGCGTCAATTGTGGCGGTGAGCGGCAGCGCGTCGTCTTCGATCTGTTCCAGACGGCCTTGCTGTCGCAGCCAGTCAATCGCCAGGTTATGCGCTACGCGATAGAGCCAGGGCCGCACATTGCCCATCGCGTGGCCTTTTTGCAGGGAATCAAACAGACGTAGGAACGTTTCCTGTGTCAGGTCTTCCGCTTCGGCGCACTTGCCAATCAAGCGGCATACGTAGCGATAGATGGGATCGCGCAACAGTTCGAAAAATTCAGCGACTTTCTGTTCCAGCCGGGATGTGCCTTGCAGGTCGCGCAGAACGCGGCTGTCGAGCCAAAGCTCGCCCATCTCATTGCCAGCTGTCACTGACCAGAATTTCGCCACTCGCGGTCGCCTCGAATGTATGAATAAACTGTCCCGGCTGAGGGTGTAACGTTTGGCAGGCAGGATTTTACGACAGCAGCGCGGATTTTTTCTTTTCCAGCCATGAGATTCAATCGCAGGGGAATGAAGACAAAGGAATGAAATGACATTCCCTTGTCGCCATTCCTTTGCCATCTGAGACTACCTCTTGCCGGCAGGGGAGGCGGCGACGGCCTTGAACGCCGTGGCATAAAATGCGACGGACCCCGGGAACTCGTTGTAATACTTTTCGGGATTGTGCCCGCTGCCCGCCAGCCGCCGGTATTCGCACGGGATGTTCAGTTGTTTCAGGAGCGCGATGAACTCCTGGCTGCGGCGATAGGTGAAGGTGTTGGTCTGCTCGTTGTCCAGCAGCCGGATTACAGTGCGCCCGCGAATCGAATCGGCGTTCTTTTCCGCGAGGTGGAACGGGTCGTTGATCTTGAAATATTCCCGGTCCCCTTCGTAGGGGCCGTTGAGGAGAGCGCCTTCGACGTTCCCCGCGCCGCTGTCGAATTGCAGGAGCGCCGGCCCCAGTCCCGTGAGGGCCCCGAACATCTCGGGAATCCTGGGCGTGGCGGGAGTCTGCGCGCTGGCGGCGGGCTGGGGTGTCGTGCCCATTGCGGATGCGGCGCGCGGCGCGGTTTCCAACGGCTTCGAGGGGTTGCGCACGGGCACGCCAAAGTGCTTCGCGATGAACGCCACCGCGCGACGGGCGGCTTCCTCGGTTTCGGGAATGCGCGGCGATCCGAAGTAGAAGCCGTGCGGACCGTTGTCGGGCAGGTAGAGTTCCACCTGCTTGCCGGCGGCGCGCAACCTCGCCGCGTAGGTCTCCATCACCGACGGCGGCGAGGCGGGGTCGTTCCTGCCGCTGACGAGCAGGATCGGACAACGCACTTTGTCCACTTCGGTCAGCGGCGTGTTGTAGCCGGGCGGCGTCTGGCGCAACAACTCCTCCAATGTGACGCCGTAGGCCGCGGCCTGGCGGCGGATGGCGTCCATCGCGCGTTGGTTCACGGCCTCGCCCGCCTGCTGCGCCCTGGCGACCTCGATCGGGTCAATCGCCGCCGCCGCGCAGGCAATCGCGCAGCGCAGGTCGGCGCGACTCGCGGCCCGCGCGGTGTTGTAGCCGCCGTGGCTGCCGCCGATCATCGCCACGCGCGAACCGTCGAGGCCGGGGATTTTCTTCAACCCCTCGACCGCCAGCCGCGCGTCCTCCCATTCGATGGACTGGAACGGCGCCTTGGGCCGGAAATCAATCGAATAGACCGCCCAGCCCTTGGCGATGAAGTTGGCGGTGGGCGCGGCCTGCATGCGGCCCAGCGCATAGGTACCCTGCTTGGAATCGCCGCCGCCGTGAATCATCACCACCACGGGGAACGGCCCGTCGCCCTTCGGCTTGCGCAGGTAGGCGGCGATGGGCGTGTCGTTGACGCCTTTGTACTCGGTGACCATGCCGGTCGAACCGTCAGGGAACTTTTCCCACTCGCCCTGGCCGTCAGCGCGGCCGAGGCCCGTCAGAAGGATCAAACTGCACGACACCGCCAAAAACACCACGCTGGATCGAGTATTCTGAAGCAATTTCATGGTTCCCCTCCGAAAATGTGGGACAAGATGGCATCTTGTCCCACGAATTTTGGCAAGTTTCATCTCGAGCCAAAAATAGATAACACTCTGAAGGCAAGGGAATGACATTTCTGGTCAATCATCTTCATTCCTTTGCCTTGATTCCCCTGCCTGATGGCGCCAACTGTTACCTGGCTCGTGAAACTTGCCCGAATTTTCATTGTTTCCGGGCGAGTTCGCGAACGCTCCGAAAATGTGGGACAAGATGCCATCTTGTCCCACGAAGATGATCAAAACGTCAGCTTCAAGCCGAAATGAATCTGGCGCGGAAAACCATTGGTCGCCGTGATCCGGCCGAACAAGGTATTGGCCGGCGCGAGGTTCGGCGGGCCCAATCCCGAACGATTGAACGCGTTCAGAAATTCCGCGCGGAATTGCAGCCGCATGCTTTCGGTGATGCGAAACTTTTTCAGGGCCGACAGGTTCCACACATTCAACTCAGGCCCGCGAATGCCGCCAAAACGCAAGGGCAGTATGCGGATGTTATTGGCGAGCTGTCTGGCCGCATCGCGTTCAAACAGATCAGTATTGAACCAGCGATCGTATGTGCGTTCGTTGCGCGAGAGCGCCGCGTCGCGGATGTCGCCCAATAAAATCGCATTCCCGAAACCGAGCGGCGCGCCCGTGTTGGCTTGCCAGACGCCCTGCGCCTGCCAGCCGCCGATCACGCCGTCCAGCCAGCTACCCGTCCGGCTGAACCATTTGCGCCCGCGTCCGAAGGGCAATTCGTAAATCCCCGTCGCGGTCACGCGATGCGTGCGGTCAAGATCGGAGATGACTTCGTGCGGCAGCGGATCGGTGGGATTGAGGAAGCTGGTCGCCTCCATGAATTTCGACCACGTCCACGTCCCCGTCAGCGTGAAGCCCCTGGAAAAACGGCGTTCGACGCGCGATTGCAACGCGTGATACCACGAATACCCGGCGGGCTCGTCCACCAGGATGTCGAGGAATTGCGGAGAGGGGCGCAGCAGTTGTGAACGCGCGACAGTGCGTGTGCCGAGCGTCGTGCCCGGCGCAAAGTTGGCGAAGGAATTGGTCACCTGCGCGGTCAACAAGGTGATGGTCGCCTGGTCGCGCGCGGGCGACGTGCTCAGGTATTGCGCGGGCACGGGATTGATGTTGCGGTTGGCTCCCAGTTTTACGCCGCGATTGCCGACATAGGAAACCGAGAGCAGCATCTCGCCGAACTGTTGCTGCAGGCCGAAACTCCAGCGTTGCTGGTAGGCGTTCGGGGTATTCTCATTGAAAAAGCTGAGCGCGCGTCCCAGGTCCGTCAACAGTCCCGCGCCGGCGCCGGGCGGCGACAATACGCCGTTCGGAAACGGATTGCCCAGCGAAGCCGTGAATTGCAATCCGTTGTTGTTGCTGGGCACGATGTCGTTGCGCAAGACAAACCCGCTCTGGTTCACCGTCAGACGGTCAATCGTCGCCGGCACAAAAAACACGCCATAGCCCGCGCGCAACACCGTTTTTCCGTGTAACTGATACGCTGCCCCGATGCGCGGCATGATGTTATTGCGGTCAGGTTTCCACAGCCCGCGCGGCTGCCCGCCCACGCCGGCAAAGGTCAGACCGCCGCGCACGCGAAACTGATCGGCGGGAATCTGCGGGATCGGGCTTTGCGCGTACAACGCCCGCGCCTGCGCTTCAATCGGGCTGGCGGCGCCGGCGTCAAAACCGCGCACCGTGCGGTTGAAGCGTTCGGTCGGCGGCGCGTCATACTCGTAACGCAAGCCCAGCGTCAGCGTCAGGCGTTGATTGACTCGCCAGTTGTCGTTGACATACGCCGCCATGGCCAGCGACTGGCTGGCGAAGGAATCGGTGCGATCCAGACGCCCGCCGGTCGGAATGCCGAGCAGAAACGACGCCAGCCCTTGCCCGATCGGCGCGGCGGCGGAATTGTCCAGCGGGCCGCGCGTCCACGTCGTGCCAAATTCAATGCGCGGCGCGCCGAAATTGAACGAATAATTCGAGTCGCGGTAAATGCGATAGTCGCCGCCGAATTTCACGCTGTGCCCGCCCGTCGTCCACGTCACGTCATCGGCCAGCGTGTGATAGTTGTACAACTGGCTGGTATGAAAGTTCGTGCCCATCAGGGCGTACTGCTCCACGAAGATTTGCGGGAAGGTCAGCGCCAGCGGCTCAATCAGCTTCGCCAGCGAATTGGAAAAGCCTGCGCCGGTCAGATCGAAACCATACCCAAGGGGCACGAATTCTCGCGTCCACCGCGTCAGGCCATAACGAAAGTTATTCATCACGCGCGGGCTGAACACGTACACGTGATCGAAGGCAAAGCCGCGCGAATACGTCAGGCGATCGCTGCCCGTCGTTTCGTTGGGGAAATATCGCCCCGCGGCGAACAGGTTTGAGGTCCGGTAATAATGTCCGAAGACGCGCTGCTTGTCGCTGAAGTTGTGATCAATGCGCAGCGTTTCGGAATAGAATTCATTGAGCGAGCGCGTCGGGCTGAAAAAATTGTTGCGCCCATCCGCCGTGCCGGGTGTGTTGGGTTGCGGGTAGTAATTCAGCAAGGCCTTCGCCACGGAATCAATGCGCGAGGCCGGAATGATGTTGCCCGCGAATGCCTGACGGCTGAAACGGCCATTGGCTTCGGCTCTGATCGTCGCCGGGTCATAAATCATCCCGACACGCGCCTGCAACGTCCGTCCCGCCGTATCGCCAACCATCAACGGCGTCACGAACGCGCCGCCGCAACTGCCCACCGCCCCCGCCGCATTGGTACATTGATTGGCGCCGAGCAGGGCTGAAAAATCGCCCGTGCGCTCGGCCGCCGTGGGCACGGTGTAAAAGTAATTGCCGCGCTCGATGCCCGGACGATTGAATCCCTCGAAGCCGAAAATCCAGAACGTGCGATTGCGCCCGTCGTAGAGCTTCGGGATGAAGACCGGCCCGCTGAAACTGAAGCCGTAACGATTGAGCACCGTCTGCGGCGAGACCGTGCGTTCCTTTTCCCGCGTCAGCGGCCCGGTCGCCGGGTCGTAGAGAAACTGGCGCTGAAACAGGTCCAGCGCCTGCAGGGTGTTGTCGGTGTGGAATTCGTAAAGCGAGCCGTGAAATTTGTTCGTCCCCGATTTGAGCGCCATATTGACGTTGCCGCCCGCGACGTGCCCATTGCTCGCATCATAGGTCGCCGTCTGCACCTTGAATTCCTGCACCAGATCGGCGGGCGGCGAATAGGCGTTGAACGTGCCCGCCATATTGGGCACGCCATCCACTGAAAATTCCACATTGCCTCGGCGCGTGCCATTGACGCCCACGTTGGAGACCGCGTCCTGTCCTGCCGCCATACTGGGGTGATTCGCCGCCGAATAATCATTCAGCCCCGTCGTAAAGCGCATCAATGTCACGGGGCTGCCGCCTGACAACGGCAATTCCGTAATGCGCCGTTCATCCACGACATCGCCCAGATTGGCATTGGTGGATTCCAGCAACGGCGTTGCCGCGGTGATCGTGACCGTCTCGCTGACACTGCCCGGCTCCAGCACAATGTCCACACCCAGCCGGTCGCTGACGCGCACTTCCAGATTGTCGCGCGTGTAGCGCTTGAACCCGGGCGCCGCGACTTTCAATGAATACAGGCCCGGCGTCAGATATGGGATTTCGTAATTGCCCTGTTCATTGGTCGCGCCGGTCAGCGTGACTCCCGTGGCCGTGTTAGTGGCTTTGACTTCGGCGTTGGGGATGGCCGCGCCCGCGCCGTCGCTGACGCGCCCGATGATCTGGCCGCGCGAATCCTGTCCACGAACAGGCATTGCCAGCATCAACAGACAGACGCAACTGAGCAAAAAGATTGAGAACGGGTTTTGTCTTTGCATAGTGTCCTCCAAATCGCCAAATCGGTAGATGCCCCGCGCTTGCCGCGGGGAGCTT
>Ga0247727_10019625_pt1 | contig 10454 bp, 3 predicted proteins | sample WisWelCaveWW1625_FD_202498 | JGI IMG/M metagenome (GOLD analysis project Ga0247727, IMG submission 202498) | Biofilm microbial communities from Wishing Well Cave, Virginia, United States - WW16-25 | ecosystem: Environmental > Aquatic > Deep subsurface > Groundwater > Cave microbial mat | place... | reverse complement strand
CGCGGCTCGTCGCCCGTCACCCCGAGGGCGGTACCGCGCGACGAGATGCGCTCTTCTTCGCGGCCTTCGACCAGCGCATCGATCCTCCCAGCGTGCTCGCGACCGTGCGGGTTCGCGCCGCTGGGATGTCGCGGCCCGTGCGGCTCGCCACGGCCGACGAACTCGCGCGGGACGAAGCCGTCTCGCGGCTCGCCCGGGGCGCGGAGCCCGGGCGCTGGCTCGCGTTTCGCACCGAGGCTTCCCTGCCAGCGGACGCGGCCGTGGAGGTGAGCGTCGGCCCCGGCACGCCGTCCGCCGAAGGCCCGCGTCGCAGCGATGCGGTCGAGCGTTGGAGCTTCCGCAGCTACGGGCCCTTCCGCGTGCGACGCAGCGAGTGCGGGTGGCGCGGCCGCTGCACGCCCTTCGACCCGTGGCGGATCGAGCTCACGAACCCGATCGACGCGAAGACGCTCGACAAGGCCGTCGTGCGCGTCGCGCCCGAGCTCGCGGGGCTGAAGCTCGAGAGTTGGGGCGACACGCTCGCGATCCGCGGCTTTCCGAAGGGGCGCAGCAGCTACCGGGTCACGTTGTCGAACGCCCTGCGCGACGTGTTCGGCCAGGAGCTTGCGCCCGGGGCGACCCTCACGTTCGCGGTCGGCGTGGCACCCGCAACGCTCCGTGCGCCCGGGGGCGACTTCGTCGTGCTCGACCCCCTGGGTGGCCCGGTTTTCCCCGTGTACTCGACCCAGCACGCCGCGCTCCGTGTCGAGGCCTTTGCCGTCACTCCCGACGACTGGCCGGCGTGGCACGCGTATCGTCAGAAGGGCTGGCGCAACGAAGCGGCCACGCCACCGGGACGCCGCGTGATCGACACCACGTTGCGCGTGGCGGGCGAGCTCGACGATCTCGTGGAGACCCGCATCGACCTGGGCGCGGCGCTGTCCGGCGGGCTGGGCCAGCTCGTGGTCGTTGTGCGGCCCAGCGTCGCCTCGCCGGACGGGCGCCACGACGCCGTGCGCGCATGGGTCCAGGCGACCCGCATCGGGCTCGACGCGTTCGCGGACGGGGAGACGCTTCTCGCATGGGCGAACGACCTCGGTTCCGGCCGCGCGACAGGCGCTGTCGAGCTGGCGCTCGGGCCGGTGCGTGGACGCACGCAGGAGAACGGCCTCGCGCGTCTCGCGCTGGCCGAGACCGCGGCGCCGCTGCTCGTGGCGCGGCGCGGTGCGGACGTCGCGATCCTGCCGCAGCACGCCTCGTGGTGGAGCGCGGGCGCCGGGTGGAGGCGCTCGGCGGGCGTCGACGCGTTGCGCTATTGCGTGTTCGACGGCCGCAAGCTCTACCGGCCCGGCGAGGAAGTCCGCGTCAAGGGCTGGCTGCGGCGCATCGGGGCCGGGCCGTTGGGCGACGTCGAGCCGCTGCCGGCTTCGGTGCGCGTCGTCGCCTGGACGCTGCGCGACTCGCAGGGCAACGAGTCCGCGAAAGGCCGGGCCGAGCTCGGTCTCACGGGCGGATTCGACGTGGCACTGAAGCTCGCTCCGACCTTCAATCTCGGCTCCGCCTCGCTGTACCTCGAAGCCGACGCTCAGGGTCTCGCCGGCAGCGGCCACGTGCACAGCTTCGACGTCCAGGAGTTCCGGCGCCCCGAGTTCGAGGTGAAGGCGGCCGCGAGCGCGGGACCGTACGTGGCCGGGGGTGCGGCGAGCGTCAGCGTGTCCGCGGCCTACTACGCGGGAGGCGCCCTGCCCGGAGCCGACGTGGCCTGGCAGGTCGCGTCGCAGCCGTCCTTCTATCGGCCGCCGAACCGCGACGACTTCGTTTTCGGAACGTTCGTGCCGTGGTGGCTTCCGATCCCTGCCGGGCACACCGGCCGCAGCGAGACGTTCCAGGGCCGCACGGACGGCGCCGGTGTCCATCGCTTGCGGATCGACTTCGAGCGCCAGGACCCACCGCGTCCGCGCCTCATCACGGCGGAAGCCACCGTGATGGACGTGAACCGGCAGGCCTGGACCGCCGGGGCGCCGCTCCTCGTTCACCCGGCCCTACGCTACGTCGGCCTGCGGGCCGAGCGCCCGTTCGTCGAGAAAGGCGAGGACATCGCTCTCGACGTGATCGCGACCGACCTGGACGGCGGCGCGGTCGCGGAAGGCCAAGTGAGCTTGCGCGCGGAGCGGCTCGACTGGGAGCAGGTCGAAGGAGAGTGGAAGGAGGTTCCCCAGGACGTCCAGGAACGCACGCTCAGCTCGGGCCCCGAACCGGCCCGCGCACGCTTCCAGGCGAAGGAGGGCGGCACCTGGCGCATCCTCGCGCGCGTGGCCGACGCGGAGGGCCGCGAGAACGAGACCGAGCTGCGCGTGTGGGTGGCGGGCGGCCGCGTGCCGCCGCGCCGGAACCTCGAGCAGGAAGAGGTCACGCTGGTTCCCGACCGGAAGGAGTACCGCGCCGGCGACGTGGCGAAGCTGCTCGTGATGGCGCCCTTCGCGCCGGCCGAGGGGGTGCTGACGCTGCGCCGCGCGGGCCTCGTGCGCGAGGAACGCTTCACGACCTCGTCGGGCTCGTACACGCTCCGGGTCCCGATCGAGGACGCGTTCACCCCCAACGTGCACGTCCAGGTGGACCTCGTGGGCGAGGCGCCGCGCGGGGACGCGCCTCGCGGCAGCGGGAAGCACGCCGTCACGCGTCCGGCTTTCGCGAGCGGCAGCTTGGACCTCCCCGTGCCGCCGACCTCGCGCACGCTGGCGCTCGCCGTGACGCCGCGCGATCCGGCGCTCACCCCGGGCGGCGAGACCGTGCTCGAGCTTACGCTACGCGACGCCTCCGGCCGGGCAGTCGCGAACGGAGAGGCGGCCGTCGTGGTCGTGGACGAGGCCGTCCTCGCGCTCACGGGCTATCGCCTGCCCGATCCGCTCGACGTCTTCTACGCGCGGCGCGGCGCGGACGTCTCCGATCACCGGCTGCGGTCGCACGTAATGCTCGCCGCTGACGCTTCGGCCGCTGCGATCGACGCGCCGGAGGAGGGCGCCGTCACCCGCGCCGTGATGAGCTTGGGGTCGGCTCTGCCGGCCGCGGCCGCGCCGATGCGGCGGATGGCCGACGACGCCATTGCCGCCGCTCCGATCCAGGCCCGCACCGACTTCTCGGCGCTCGCGCTCTTCGCCGCGAGCGTTCCCATGGACGCCGCGGGCCGGGCCAGCGTCCCCGTGAAGCTGCCCGACAGCCTGACGCGCTACCGCGTGATGGCGGTGGCCGTGGAGGGGGCGCGCCGCTTCGGCTCCGGCGAAGCGACGCTGGTGGCGCGCTTGCCGCTGATGGTGCGGCCGTCGCCGCCGCGTTTCCTGAACTTCGGCGACCGCTTCGAGCTGCCGGTGGTGGTGCAGAACCAGACCGACCGCGAGCTGACGGTGGACGTGGCCGTGCGCGCCCGCAACGCCGCGCTCCTCGACGGCGACGGGCGGCGGCTGGTCGTCGCGGCAAACGACCGTGCCGAGGTGCGCTTCCCCATGGCCGCCGCGCGGGCCGGGACCACGCGGATCCAGGTGGGGGCGGAGTCCGGGGCCTGGGCCGACGCCGCGGAAATCGAGCTCCCCGTGTGGACACCCGCCACCACCGAGGCCTTCGCCAGTTACGGCCAGATCGACGACGGGGCGATCGTCCAACCCGTGAGAGCGCCCGCGGGCGCGCGCCCGGAGCTCGGCGGGCTCGAGCTCACGACCTCGTCGACCGCGCTCCAGGCGCTGACCGACGCGATGCTGTACCTGGTGGCCTATCCCTTCGAGTGCGCCGAGCAGCTCTCCTCGCGGGTGCTCGCGATCGCGGCGCTGCGCGACGTGCTGTCGGCTTTCGAGGCGGAGGGCCTGCCCAAGCCGAACGAGCTCCAGGATGCCGTGAGGCGCGACGTCGAGCGCCTGCGGGCGCTCCAGAACGACGACGGCGGCTTCGGCTTCTGGCGGCGCGGCGACCGCTCGTGGCCCTACGTCGGGGTCCACGTGGCGCACGCGCTCGGGCGCGCGAAGGCCAAGGGCTTCGCGGTGCCCGACGACACGCTCGAGCGCTCGCGGCGCTACCTGCGCGAGATCGACCGGCACATCCCGTCGGAGTACGGTAAGGACGTGCGCCGCACGCTCCAGGCTTACGCGCTTCAGGCGCGTGCGGTGTTGGGCGACCCCGATCCGGCGCGGGCGCGGGCCCTGGTGCGCGAGGCCGGAGTCGAGGGCTTGTCGTTCGAGGCGCTCGGCTTCTTGCTGCCGCTGCTGTCGAAGGACGCGGCGTCGCAGGCCGAGGTCGCGGCGATCCGCCGGCGGATCGCGAACGGCGTCACCGAGACGGCGGCCGCCGCGCACTTCGCCGTCTCCTACGGCGACGGCGCGCACCTGCTGCTCCACTCCGACCGCCGCGCCGACGCGATCCTGCTCGAGGCGCTGATCGCGGACCAGCCCCAGAGTGACCTGATCCCCAAGCTCGTGGAGGGCCTGCTCGCGCAGCGCAAGGCCGGCCGCTGGACGAGCACGCAAGAGAACGTCTTCGTGCTGCTGGCCCTCGACCGCTACTTCCAAGCCTACGAGAAGACGACGCCCGACTTCGTGGCCCGCGCCTGGCTCGGCGAGCGCTACTTTGGGTCGCACGCATTCCGCGGGCGCACGACCGAGCGGCAGCACGTCGAGATGCCGATGGCATCGCTCTTCGAGGCGCGGGGAGCGAGCGACCTGCTGCTCGCGAAGGAAGGAAAGGGACGGCTCTACTACCGGATCGGCCTGCGCTACGCGCCGCACAACCTGACGCTCGACCCGCTCGACCGCGGCTTCAGCGTCGAGCGCGCGTACGAGGGCGTCGATTCGCCCGCTGACGTGAAACGCGACGCGGACGGCCGCTGGCGGATCCGCGCCGGCGCGCGCGTCCGCGTGCGTCTGACGCTGGTGGCACCCGCCCGTCGCTACCACGTGGCGCTCGTGGACCCGCTGCCCGCGGGGCTCGAAGCGCTGAATCCGGCACTCGCCACGACCGGCAGCCTCCCGGACGACGGCGGCAGCGACGTCGTGCCGGTGGGCGCGCCCGGCCTCGGCGGGCCGCGGCAACCAGGCCACTGGGGGTGGTGGTCACGGCCCTGGTTCGACCACCAGAACCTCCGCGACGAACGCGTCGAAGCCTTCTCGGCGCTGCTGTGGGAAGGCGTCCATAGCTACCGCTACATCGCCCGCGCCACGACACCCGGGACCTTCGTCGTACCACCACCCAAGGCCGAAGAGATGTACAGCCCAGAGACCTTCGGCCGCGGCTCTACAGACAAGGTTGTTGTCGAATAGCCCGTTTCTATTCGAGGAGTCGAGCATGCCAGCCAGCCGCCCGCCGAGCCTAATCGACCTTGAGGGCACCTTCCTGCCGATAGCACAGATGCGGCAGATCTCGAGGGTGACTGAGTTGGCCGGAGCGGTCATCAGCGGCGAGGTCGAACTGGGGACCGGGCACTGGGTCTATCCGCAGCACTTCCCGGGCGACCCGATCTTTCCCGGTACGTTGATGATCGAGGCGGCGGGGCAGCTCGTGGCCCTATGGGCCTGGGCGAATGGCGAGCGCGGGCGGCCGCGACTGGTCCGCGTTCAAGCGGAGTTTCGCGGTCCGGTCGGCCAAGCCGAACCGCGCCTGGCGCTTCGGGGCGAGGTCCGACAGAAGCGGAACCTCTGCTTCGGGAAGATTTCGGTACGGGCGGCGGCCGGAGAGGTGGCGAAAGTGACCGCGGTACTGGCGATGCTGCCCGCGGCCTGATCAGAACTCCTTCGCCCGGAAGCTGTCCTGCCCGCCGAGGGCCGTCAACAGCACCTTCGTGTCCTTGATCCGCTCGGGCGCCGCCGCGAGCAGGTCCTGCGACAGCACCACGAAGTCGGCGAGCCGGCCCTTGGCGAGCGTCCCGCGCTCCGCTTCGGCGTGCTCGGCGAAAGCGGCGTCGCGCGTGAAGTGCCGCAGCGCCGCCTCGACGCCGAGCCGCTGCACCGGCTCCCATCCTCCGGCCGGCGTGCCCTCGAACGTCGTCCGCGTCACGGCGGTCGCGATTCCGCGCACCACTTCCGCGGTGAACACCGGCCAGTCGCTGCCGAAGGCTTGTACCGCGCCGGAGTTGTCGATGGCCTTGAAGGCGAGCGCGCGCCGCGCGCGCTCCACGCCGAGCGCCGGAACGTACACCTCCAGGTGGTTGCGGTTCGGGTACGGGAACATCGCCTGGGTCGAGGCGACGACACCCAGGGCCTTGAAGCGCGGCAGGTCGGCCGAGCGCGGCAGCTCGACGTGCTCGACGCGGTGGCGGCGGCCGCTGCTGCCGTTCGCGCGCGCGGCGCGCTCGAACGCGGTGAGCGCCATGTCGATCGCACGCTCTCCGATCGCGTGCAGCATCACCTGCCAGCCGGCCTTGTCGTAGGCGGCGACCGCGCGGTCGAGCTCGTCCTGGGTGACGCGCGGCAGGCCCGTGCCGCCGTCCGGGTAGGGCTCGAACATCGCCGCGGTCTTCGCCTCCACGACGCCGTCGAGAAAGCCTTTCACGGCGCCGACGCGAAGCCGTGGCGAGGCGAAGCGCCGGCGCAGCTCGTCCTGCCGGGCGAGCGCCTCGGGGGTCGCGTCGATTTCCATCCGCAGCGCGACGTAGACCCGCAGCTGTGGCGTGGCCTCGAGCGCCCGGGCCAGGCTCTCGAGATCGGCCTCGTCGATGCCGGCCTGATGGACGCCGGTGAGCCCCCAGGCCGCGGCCTGCGCGATCCCGCGCCGCAGCGCCCGCTCGTTCTCGTGCGCCAGGCGCTTCGGGACCAGGCGCTCGACCAGGTCTTGGGCGCTCGTCTCCTTGAGCACCCCCGTCGGGTCGCCGGCCGCGTCGCGCACGATGCTGCCGCCCGGAGGGTCCTTGGTCGCGCGCGTCACGTCGGCGAGGCGCAGAGCGGCGGAATTGGCCCAGCCGGTGTGGCCGTCGTAGGAAGAAAAGTAGGCGGGCCGGTCGGGCACCAGCGCGTCGAGCTGGACCCGCGTCGGCAGCCCTCCCGGGAAGGCCCCGTAGCTCCAGCCCTCGCCCGTCACCCAGCGCGCGTCGGGGTGCGCCTGGGCCCAGACGCGGATGCGCGCCGCGACCGCGGCGAAATCGGCAGCGTCGTCGAGCCGCAGCTCCTCGAGCGACCAGCTGCCGCCGAGAAGGTGCAGGTGCGCGTCGATGAAGCCGGGCGTCACGAAGCGGCCACGCAGGTCGACGACGTCGGTGCCCTTGCCCGCGAGCCTGCGGATCTCCGTGCTGCTCCCGACTTCGAGGATCGTCGAGCCCCGCACGGCGAGCGCCTCGGCGAGCGGCTTCCCGGGCTCGCCCGTCCACACGCGCCCGTTCACGAAAACGCGGTCGGCGCGGCCCGTCTTCTCGGGTGGCGCGGCTCCCGTGGCGGCGAACGCCAGAAGCGAAAGACACGTCAAGACCGCGAACCGGCCTCGCATGCTCCGTCCTCCGTGATCCGAAACGCAGCCGCTCACGGCAAAAGCGTCAGCACGTGGACCGCCGGTCCGGGCAGGAACGGGGTCGGCTCGCCCTTCGCCCAGGCGGCATGGCCGTCGGCATAGTGGGGAGAGAGCGGATGGCCGCTCTGCCCGGCCGGCATGTGGAAATAGCCCTGCTCCTCGCGACCCGGTGACACGGCCAGGCGCTCGGAGGCGCCGTTCGACGGGTGTTGGACCCGCGGCATGTGGCTGTCGCCGGGCAGCGGCTCGCGCGGCATGTTGAGCCACGAAGCGAGACTCGGGACCGCCCGCGAGACCGGGTGCTGGATCAGGGTGGTGTTGCGGTCGCCCCAGCTGCGCGCGGCGAGCGCCGCGCCGTCCTGCGTCAGCTCGTCGAGCGCCGTGTCGAGCGAGCGGAGCAGCAGGTCTTCCCAGCGCGTGAAGCGAGGGTCGACGAGGTGCGCCGGACGCTCCGTGACGAGTGCCCAGAGCGGACCTTCGAACTGGCGCACGCCCTGGTTCGCCCGCCGGCCCAGATAGTCGAATTCCTTGTCGGCCGCCTCGCACGCCACAACCAGCGGCGGCAGCGCCTCGCGCGAGACGTGGCTGCGGAACTGGCGCACGATTCGGTAGCCGACGGAGTCGATGGCCGCCCGCTCACCCCATTGCTCCACGAAGCGGCGGGCCTCGGCCCGACGCGCGTCCTTCGCGACGGCCTCGGGCGTGAGCAGCTCGACGAGGAGCTGCTGCCAGCGCGAGAGGAACAAGGCGCGGTCGTCGAGCTGCACGCGCAGCATGTCCTGCTCGGTGGCCTTGTCGATCGCGAGCAGGTCGTCGCGGATCTGCCGTTGTCGCGCGCCGAGGTCGTAGCCCCCGAAGCCCACGACCGCCAGCTTGTCGCCGTCGACCACGCGCGAGTTGGCGGTCCAGATGCGGCCGCTCGCCGGGTCCTGGATGCGGGGATGCGCCGCTCCCGGCAGCCAGCCGTCCCAACGCCGCGAGCCGTCGGCCCACGACGACGGCAGCCGGCCGTCGTGTCCCACCCGGCGCGGGATGCGGCCCATGATCGTCCAGCCGATGCGGCCGTCGGCGTCGGCCACGACCAGGTTCTGGTGCGGGATGCCGGTCTCGGGCGCGATCTCCAGCGCCTCTTCGAGGCCCGTGGCGTGCTCCATCCGGAACAGCGCGGCGTTCAACCCGCCGTCGCGCAGCGGCACCCAGGCGAGCGCCCGCTTCTGGCCGCGGTGATCCGAGTCGACGACCGGTCCCCAGATCGTCGAGACGACCTCGAGCCGCTCGTCGCGCCCGCCCTTGACGCGGATCGTCTCGGTCGCGCGCTCGAAGACGCGCGGGCCCTCGGGCGTGAGGTACGCGTCGGGGTTCCGCGGGTCGGGCTCCAGCACGACGAGATCGGCCCAGTCGCCCTGGCTGTTGGTGAAGCCCCAGGCCACCTGCCCGTTGCTGCCGACCACGACGAAGGCCGACCCGGGCAGCATCACGCCGGTCACGCGCCGCAGGGCGCCGTTTTCGCCCGGGAAGACGAGCGACGCGCGGTACCAGGTGTTCGGCACGCCTAGCCCGAGGTGCATGTCGTCGGCGACGAGCGCGCCGCCGTGAGCGGTGTGCGTCCCCGCGACCGCCCAGTTGTTGCTGCCGTAGGCGATCTCGGCGTCGGCTTCCTCTTCGCCCCACGCGATAGCAGCGGGGTCCGTGGCTCGCGCCGCCGCTCGCGGGGCCGCTTTGCGGAGATCGACGACGTCCGGGCCCGGGACAGCTGGCTGCACGAACGGCTCGCCCTCGAGCGGCGCGTCCCACTCGGTGCCGCGCGGGGCAAGGAACTCGAAGAGCGCCTTTGGCAAGAGGTCGTGCATCAGGCCGAGGCCGGACTCCTGCCCGGGAAGCTCGCCCTGCAGCGTCAGGAACATCGCGAGCGCGCACAAGAGCGCGTCCGCTTCCTTCCACGGAACGGGCACGCTCCGCAGCAGCAGGTACTCGGGCGGCGGTGCTTCGAGCGCGGCCAGGCCGGCGCCGACGCCCTCGGTGTAGGCGCGCAGCAACGCCCGCTCGTCCGGTGGCAATGCCTCGACCGCCCGCCTCGCCACCGAGCGCAGGCGGAAGACGCGCACCTCGCGGTCGGCCGAGAGCGCCACCTTGCCGAAGAGCTCGGCCAGCTCCCCCGCCGCGCGACGGCGCGTCAGGTCCATCTGGAAGAAGCGCTCCTGTGCGTGCAGGAAGCCCGTGGCCCGCGCCACGTCGAGACGGCTCCCGCCGCGCACGAGCGGGACGCCTCGCGGGTCGCGCTCGATTCTCACCGGGGCCACGAGGCCCGGGAGCTTCCGCTCGCCGTCGAGCTGCGGCAGGCTGGCACGCAGCCGCATGTGAAAGTAGGCGCCCGACCCTCCCGCGGCGAGCCCCACGACGGCGAGCGTACCGCCGAGCACGCGTGGCCAGCGTCTCTTAGGATTGCCTTCGAGCGTCGTCGTCATCGGGACTCCGTCCTCAGGCGCGCGCCTTCGACTGGTTCGCGACGGCTTCCGCCGCTTGCTTCGCCGCCTCGGGATCGCCCAGGTAGCGGCTGCCGATCGGGCGCAGCTCCCGGTCGAGCTCGTAGACGAGCGGGATCCCGGTCGGGATGTTGAGCGAGACGATCTCGTCCTCCGTCACGCCGTCGAGGTGCTTCACCAGCGCGCGCAGGCTGTTGCCGTGCGCCGCGATCAGCACGCGCCGGCCGGCCAGGACGTCCGGGACGATGGCGTCGTGCCAGTACGGGAGGACGCGCGCGACGGTGTCCGCGAGCGACTCCGTGAGCGGCAGCACGTCCTTCGGCAGGCTCTGATAGCGGGGATCGCGGCCGGGATGGCGCTCGTCTTCGAGCGTCAGCGCGGGCGGCGGCATCGCGTAGCTGCGGCGCCAGACCTTGACCTGTGCGTCGCCGAACCTCTTCGCGGTCTCGGCCTTGTCGAGGCCTTGCAGCGCGCCGTAGTGGCGCTCGTTGAGCCGCCAGCTGTTGCGGACCGGGA
>Ga0247727_10019624_pt1 | contig 10455 bp, 7 predicted proteins | sample WisWelCaveWW1625_FD_202498 | JGI IMG/M metagenome (GOLD analysis project Ga0247727, IMG submission 202498) | Biofilm microbial communities from Wishing Well Cave, Virginia, United States - WW16-25 | ecosystem: Environmental > Aquatic > Deep subsurface > Groundwater > Cave microbial mat | place... | reverse complement strand
GTGAGGAACGATCCTCCGAAAGCGGAGCTCGCGGCCACATCGCGAAACTCCAGCAGGAAGCGGCGAGAAAGGCGAATCCGCGCGTCCAGATTCAAGCTGTGATTGGAATGATTCAAACGGCTCAGGCGCGAGTAATGACGCAGGCCGAACTGGTAGTCCATGCGGAAGTTCACTCGCCGGCCCGGGCGCCGCGATTCCACACCGCCCGCCAATTCCTGGAAAAGTCCTTCGCCCCGGTCCAATCCGGCGGTGAGGATGCCATTGTCGTAACCAGAGATAGCGCCCAGGCGGGCCCGGAACGCCTCTTGGCCGCGGGCCCGGTTCCCCGGCGGCAGCCAGCCCCGGCTTACCAGCGAGGGCGCCCGATCGGTCTCGGCCCCCAGCACCCCAGCCAGCGCGCCGCCGGCCAGTATGGCAACCCAGCGTTTCATGTAAAATCCCCGGGAATTGGTTAAGGCACCACGACGGTGTCCCCGTTCTCCAGCATTACGTTTTGCTCCCTCTGTTTGCCCTTCACCACGGCTGGGTAATCAAATGCAAGGCGCTGGGAGCCTCGCAGCACCTGGATCTTTTTTGTGTTGGCAAAATCCCGGAACCCGCCGGCGGCAATGAGAGCTTGCAATACCGAGGTGGTCGAGAGCAACGGGTAGGCGCCCGGGCGGGCCACCTCTCCCATGACGTAAAACTTCTTGCTGTTGATCTGCTCGACCACCACCGACACGTCCGGCTCGGTGATGTAGCGCTTCAGCGCCTCTCCCAACGCCGAGGCCAACTGATTGGGGGCCATTCCGGCGGCCTGCACGTCGTTGAGCAGGGGCAGGGAGATCTTTCCGTCCGGTCGCACCGGCATGCGCCGGGTCACCTCGGGCTGCTTCCAGACGTGCACAGCCAGTACATCTCCCGCCCCGATGATATAAAGCGGCGGACTCGCCGCAGCAGCCGCCGTCTCGGCAGCCAGCAACGCGGCGAGAATGGGAGTGGCGAAGGGCAACATGGTTCTACCTCACGGCAATGAAGACTACGTTGCTGGCCGAGCCCGCATAGCGGACCACCAGCGGCGTCCGCGGCGAAGGCACGGTGGAGGCGGGCACGCGGGCGTTGATCTGCCACAAGCCGACGAAGCCCGGCGCCAAGCCGCTGAACTCGGCCATCGCGTCGCGCTCGCTCGAGGTGCCGATGGTCACCAGCGGCCGGGCCGGGGTTTCCGATAAGGGGGCGCCGGCAGCGGGAGCTCCGTCGGGCGGAGGGTGGCGAACCGCTCCCTGACCGGTGGCATAAATTTGGACGAACGCCCCGCGGGAAGCGGGGTTGGAAGGCGAATTCAGCGAGCCATCCTGGTTGAGCACGCCGAAGATACCGGCCGCTGCCGGGGCCACCAGGAACGTGCCGCCGGCCACCGCCCGCCCGGTGGAAGCGCGCAACACCTCCAGGCGGGCGATGGCGCCGGGCGCGAGGTGGGAGGGAGCCTGGAAGTTAATTTGTCCTGGTGAGACATACAGAAGCGGCGCCGGCGCCCCCTCCACCAGCACCTGGGTATCGGCCAGCATGGCCGGCAGAGGCAATCCGGCCTGCGCCTCCTGATCGGCCAACTCGACGCCAAACAGGGAAGCGAGCATGCCCGGAGCCAAGGGCGCGCCGGCCAGGTAGGTGGCCGCGCTCACGGCCACCGCGCGCGGGAAGAACAGCAGTACGCGCGCGTTCCCGTCGCCGACCAGCAAGTTGCCGGCTCCGTCCAGAGCCACGGCATTGGGCAGGTTCAGGCCCGCCGCCGAGGCCTGGCCGGCCATCGTCGCGCCCAAATTTGGGGTGCGGGTGTTGAACTGCAACTGGCCGAACAAACCACCGGAGGCATAGGCAGCCCCGCCATTGGTCGCCAGCGCGGCCAGCGGAGGAAATCGCAGCACGCGGTGATTGCCGGTATCGGCCACCCAGATGTCTCTTCCGGCCGCATCGACCCACAGAGAGGTCGGGTTGCGCAGCCGATTGTTCGCCGTGCCGCCGGCGGCGGTGACAAAGTCGGGCTGGCCGAGGGGGGCCGCTCCGCTGGCAAGGGCAGCGGCGCCCGCCGCCGGCAACTCGTGCAGCGGACCGAAGACGAGGATGCGGCTGTTGCCTGTATCTGCGACATAGATGTTGTCCTCCCCGTCGACAGCCACCCCGGTCGGCAGGTTCAGGCCGGCGCTGGAGAGTCCGCGCGCGCTCTCCAGAAAACTGGTTTGCCCGAAGACGCGCGAGGCGGCCATCCCCGTGGCCAGAGGAGCGGAAAACAGCAGCACCCGGTGGTTCATCGTGTCGGCGACCAGCAAGTCACCGCGCCTGCCCGGGAGGGCGATGCCGGTCGGCTGGCGCATCAGAAAGGCCGACGCCCCCTCCACCGCGTGGCCGGCCAGGGCGGGCTGGCCGATCGCCAGGTCGGCCCTTACTTCTCCTTGCAGGGAGGCCTGCTCGAAGGGCCGCGGGAAGCGAAGCACACGATGATTGCCCGTATCGGCCACATAGAGGTTGCCCGCCGGATCCAGCGCGAGTCCGGTTGGTTGATTCAAGTTGGTGGCGCGGGCGGGACGATTGTCAACAGCCGAGGCGCCGTAGTTGGCCAACGTGGTTTCCAGATCCGGCTGACCAATCACCAGATCCGCCCGCGCACCCTCGCGCAGCGAGCGCAAATCTCTCCACCCGAGCACCCGGTGGTTCCCCGTATCGGCAATGTAGAGACGCTGGGGGGAAGAGCTCAAGTCCACCACCAGGCCTCCGCTGGGGGCCAGCGGACCGCTCGCGGTTCGCAGAGAATGGGCGGTGGACACTTCCCGGCCTTCGACCAGGTTGGCCCCCGCCTGGGTGAAGCGGTCCTGTCCGAGCACGCGCGCGGCCTGCAGATAGCGGCCCGCCTCCATAGGAATTGCCAATACTCTGTGGTTGCCGGCGTCAGTCACATAGAGTTCCCCGAGCGGGCCGAAAGCCGCTTGCGAGGGCGCCCACAGCGACTGCGCCGAAGGCAAGGGCATCCGGGCGCTGTTGCCGTTCGGCAATCCCGCGGCGAACCCTGCCTGGCCATAGACGGCCTGGGCGGAGGGCCGCGTCGCCGGGGGAAACGAGAGATTCGTAAAACGCAGCAGGCGGTGGTTTCCGGCATCGATCACCATCAGCTCCTCGTCATTCACGGCGACGCCGGAGGGCCGCAACAAGGTTTGCGGGCCGCGCGGCGCCGCATCGGGGTTCCCTCCGATCAGCCGCAGCGGGGACGAGCCGGTGGCCGCGCCGGCCGCAAATTGCACGACGCGATTATTGCCCGGGTCGGCGACCCAGAGGCGGCCCGCCAGGTCAAAGGCCAGCCCGGAGGGAGCGTTGAAGCTGGCGAGTCCCGCGCCGGCCGAGGCGCTGAAAAAGGAGGTCTGTCCTAACACAATCGCGGCCGGGGGAGCGTGGTAGCCAACAGAGCCGGCTGAAAAAATCAGCACCCGATGATTGCCCGCATCGGCAACCGCAAGGTCACCCCTGGTGTTGCAGGCCACCGCCAACGGCGAAGCGAGACTCGATTCGGAGGAAGCGCCCGCCCCCAGGTTCGGTTCGCGCGCTGCGGGGTTTGGCTGGCCCAGCACCAGGTCCGGCGCGCGAATGCGTTGCCCGAATGGCTGGGGATATCGCAGCACCCGGTGATTGCCCGCATCGGCGATGAACAAATTTCCCGCCGCATCCACCGCCAGCCCCGCCGGCTGCCACAACCCGAGCGCCAGCCCGGGAGTATTCGCGCTGGTGGTGAACAAGTCCGGCTGCCCAATCACCAACTCGGCCCTCTCCCCATTCGCAAATCGCGCCGCATCCCGCCAACCGAGCACGCGGTTGTTCCCCGTGTCGGCGACGTAGAGGCGAGGCGGGGTGGAAGAGAAATCCACCGCCAGGCCCTGTGGGGAAGCGAGTTCCCGTCCTTCCACCAGGTTGATCCCGTTGGCGAACGGTTGGAGCTGTCCCAAAATCCGCAAGGCGACTGGGCTCAGCTCCGCGCCTGCCGCCAGCGCCGCAGCCGCGTGCCAGACAGCCGCGAAAGTCCGCCACCGTGAAAGATGTCCCGGCATGGTTTTCTAAAACTCCTTTTCGATGTCAGTTATTTTTCGACCCGAGCGGCGCGAGTCGATGGTCACCCTGAAAAATTCGCCGATTCCATCAATGGCAAACCATTTGCCTCCACATTATCACGATATTCTGTGAAAATCACGATAATCTTTTGTGATTTTTTTTCTGAGACAACCGGCGAGCTGAATCTACTAGTTTATTAAATGCCGTCCCCACGGCCGCGTTCGAGTGAGGAAGGGCCGGGGTGACGGAACAAGAACCATGCGCGTTCATGTAATTGTGGCGGAGTCCGATCCGCTGGTCTGCGAGGGGCTGGCCCAAGGCCTGCGCGAGGAGCCTGACCTTGTCGCCTTCCCCTCGATGGGCTCGCCGCAGGCGGCGCTGGAGCGTTGTCGCGACTACCATCCTTGCGTGCTGCTGTTGGACGAATCGTTCCTCGAAACAATGGATGTTCTTCGCTTTGCTGCCCAGGTCGATCATGGCCGGGCCGTGCCGGTGCTGGCCCTGGGCTGCGACGGCGACGTGGCCAGGGTGATTCGCTGTCTGCGGCTGGGCTGCATGGGTTACTTCAGCCGCCAGGAGAGCCTGAGCGCTCTGCGCAAGGCGATCTACGCGGTGGCCGCAGGCCAGATGTGGGCCTCGCGCGCCGTGCTGACCCTGCTGGTGCGGGAGGTGCTGGATGGCCGCGAACGCGCACCGCAACTGACCGCGCGGGAAGGTGAAATCCTCGGGTTGATTCGTAATGGCTCGGCCAACGCCGAAATCTCCCAGTGCTTGTTCATCAGCCCGGAAACCGTGCGCTGGCATGTCCGCAGGCTGTTCGCCAAAATCGGCGTTTGCAATCGCGCAGGCGCAGCCGAATTTGCGCGGCTCCACCAGCTTGTGTATAGGGAACCGAAACTGCCCCTGCCGCCCGCCGCTCCTCTGCCCCTGGCAACCGCACAACGATTAGCCGGGTGAAGAACCTTCCATCGGTTGCTTTCCTCCACCGCGCACGCCGGAAAACGGTGGCGAAAAACTAGCTTGTGTTCTTTTCCGCAAAAAAGTTATGCTGCTGTTTCGAATTTTCTTTTGACCGGAAGATTCCTCGTACAGCGTAACCGGCGCCGGCTGGCAGAAGCGGATGGCAGGCCGGCCGACCCCGGACGGAAGAGACGGCGCCGGGGCCGTTCCGGTCGAAGTGTGGGCGTTGCAGCATGGGCTCCTCGAGCCAAAGCCTGGATCTGGTTCCCTCGCCGCTCCCCCTCTACGAGCGCCCCGCCCCGGCCACCCTGCGCGACGTGGCGGCGGTCCTGTTCCGCCGCCAGAAAATTATTCTGCTGCTGTTCTTCACGATCCTCTCCGGCGCGACGTTGTGCCTCACCTGGCTCGCGCCATACCTGAATCCCCCGCGCTTCGTTTCCGGGCTCCGGTTCATCATCAAGAAGGAGCGCTTTGACGCCGTGGTGACCCCCGCCGATCGCTCCGTGCCCGGCCTGACGACCACGGTCAGTCCCCAGGAAGTCTATTCGGAAATCGAGCTGCTGAAAAGCGCCGACGTGCTGGAGCGTCTGGCGGAAGAGACGCCCGCCGGGTCGCCGGCGCGCGCCCTCGAACGGCTGCGCCGCGATCTCGTCGCCGAGCCGGTGTTGGCCGGCCGCAACGTCACCAACCTGATCGCCGTTCGGTATTCGGCCTCCGATCCGAACGAAGTGATCCGGGTTTTGCAGCGGCTGCCCGAGCTCTACCTGGCCAAACACCTGAGCGTGAATCAACGGCCGGGCGCGCTCGAGTATTACCGCTCGCAGGCCGAAACCTTCGAGCAACAATTGCAGCAGGCCGAGAAGGACCTGGCTGCTTACGAGAAACGGCGGACCCCCTGGGACGATGAAGCCTACCGTCAGCAGGCGCGGCAAAAACTCTCCGAGGTGGAAAAACAGAAATGGGAAGCCGAGGCCGCCATTCGCGAAGCCGACAGCAAAGGAATGGAACTCTCCCGGCAGTTCAGCGCACTGCCGGCGCTGATTGCGGTCGCGCGGCTCGTCGAGGAGTCCTCCTACCTCCAGCGATTGAATACCCAACTGCTGGAGCTGGAGAATCAACGGGCGCAGGCGAGCTTCCATCGAGAAATTGAGCAATTGAACGCGCGCATCGGAGAAATTCGCCAGGCCATCGTCTCCGAGGGGCAGAAAGCAGCGAGCAGGGGGGAATCCAGCCAGCCGAATCCGGCGCGGGCCGCCGCCCAGAGCGAGTTGCTCCGCAACCAGGCATTGCTGGCCGGACTGCGCGCGCGAAGGGGGAGCCTGATCCAGCAGGAAGGGGCACTGCGACAGCAATGGTCCGCGGCCGAGGCGCGGGCGGCCGAAAACGCAGTGAGGATGGCGGAGCTGGCCCGCCAGCGCAAGGCGGCGGAAGAGAATTTTCTGGTCTATCGCAAGAAATACGCTGAGGCTCGGGAGGCCGACACCCTGGACCGAAAACGGGTCGTCAATGTGTCCCTGGCCGAAGGGCCGCGGCTGCCGGTGCCCCTAGAGAGACGCAACCTCTGGTTCTATCTCGCCGTGTCGTTTGTGTTTGCCCTGGCCGGGGCGACCGCCGGGGGATTGACCGCCGAGGTTCTGGATCATTCGATCCACACCCCCCGCCAGCTCGAGCAGTGCTCGTCGTTGGCCGTGCTGGCATGCCTGCCGGACAGGAGGCCGACCTAGGCGGAGAATCGGGAAGAAACGCCATGTACGAGAAGCACTTCAAGCTCCGCGAGCAGCCGTTCGGATCGACCCCCGATCCGAAATTTCTCTACTTCAGCCCCGAGCATGCTGAGGCCTTGGCTGCGCTGCACTATGGGCTGATGGAACGCCGGGGCTTGCAGGTCTTGTCGGCTCGGGCGGGCATGGGAAAAACGACGCTGCTGCACTACCTGCTGGAACGATGGAAAGGGCGGGCGGAGACGGCCTTTGTCTTTCATCCCCCCGAGACCAGGGAGCAGATGATCGCCGCCGTCCTCCGAGACCTGGGTCTGAAGCCCGATCCGGATTACGGGCAAAGCTGCCGATTATTGCACGCCCTGGCCGTGGAAAGCCGGCGGCAAGGCAAGCGGCTGTTTCTGATTTTTGATGAGGCGCAACACCTGGCGCCGGCGTTGTTGGAAGAGATCCGGCTGCTCTCGAATTTCGAGTCTCCCGAAGAGAAATGGATCGAGATCATTCTGGCTGGTCAGCCGGCGCTCGAACAGCGGTTGGCTTCCGAGGAATGCGAGCAGCTCCGGCAACGGCTGTCCATCTGCGCTCGCCTCCGGGAGATCGACGCCGCCGACGTGCGCCGCTATGTCGAACATCGCTTGCGCGTCGCCGGCCGCCAGCGGGGAAGGTTGTTTACGCGTCGCGCTTTCTCCCTGCTGGCCGAGGCGTCGCAAGGGATTCCGCGAAACATCAACGCCATCTGTTTCGAGGCCCTGTCGCTGGCTTGGGCGGAAGGCAAACAAATGATCGGAGAGCGGGAAATCCGCCAGGCGGTGTCCGAGATCCGACAAACAGCCCGCCCCGCGCCGGCCAGCCTAGCCCAGCGCGCGCCGCGCCGGCTCCGCTGGGCAGGCGGCATGGCGGCCCTCGGGTTACTCGTCGGAGCGCTGGCCGCCCGTGAGCACCTTCGGCCGCGCCCTCCGGCGGCAAGGCCCGCCGAACCTGCCACTGTGGCTGCAACAGCCGCCGCCCCGTCAGCCGGTGAACCAACCGCGGCGCCGATGAGCGGCGTCCAGCCCAGCCAGGCGACGGCGGCCGAAGAGGAGCGGCTCCTCGTCCAACCTTCGGAAACCTTACAGCAGATCGCGCTGCGCAAGTATGGCCGGTGGAATCTCCAGATCTTGGAGCAAATCCAAAAGGGCAATCCCTGGCTGAGGGATCCCGACCGGCTGCCGGCCGGGCGCATTCTTGTTTTACCTTCGCGGGAGTCTTGGGAAGTCCAGCGAGAGACGCCACCATGAGCCGCCATCTGGATGTTTTGAGAAAAGCCAGGATGGATGCGGAATTGTTCACCCCGTTGGCTGCTTTCGAGCCGAGACCGGTGGCTGCCGGGCGCGCCCGGCCCGCTGTCGCCCCGGCCGCACAGTTCGGGGACTGTCGCGACCAGTGGCAGCAACTGGTTCACCAGCTTTTTTTGCAAGGCAGCCCGGATGCTCGCCATTCGGTAGGCCTGGCGTCAGCCACCGCCGGGGAAGGAACCAGTCATGTGGTTTTTCACCTGGCCGCCGAGCTGGCACGTTCCACCTCGCGCCCCACGCTGTTGCTGGAAGCCAATCTTTATCGACCCGCCCAGGCGGAACGATTTGCCGTGGAACCCGATCCCGGCCTTCGTCACCGGCTGCGGGATGGCCAGGTGGCGCTCGAACAGTGCCTGCATCAAACGGCCATCGATCATCTGTGGCTGTTGCCGGCCGGGTTGCCTTCAGACGGGTTTGCTGAAGCGCCGGATTGGACCGGCTTTCGCCGCCTGTTCCAGTCTTTGCGGGAACGATTCGCCGCCATTGTCGCCGATCTGCCGCCGGTCAACCTTTCCACCGACGCGCTGATCGTCGCCCCGCTGTTTGATAGCTTGGCCCTCGTTGTCCAGGCCGATCTTTGCAGCCGCGAGGTGATCCAGAACACGGTGGCCCGGTTGCGCCGGGCCAATCCCAACCTGGCCGGAGCGATCCTGAACAAGCGGCGATTTGTGATTCCCACATCGCTTTACAGGCGGCTGTAACTGGGAACGGGGACCAAATGGGAGTCCCCGGAATTCGGGTTTCAAATTTGGTATCAACCAGTTGCAAGAATCGGCGGAGAAGCCGAACGGCGGGAGCTTGCCTCCTAAAGCCAGGAGGTTTGTCGCATGATCGAGCATGGAATTCGATGGTACGTGCTGAGGAGCAAGCCTTACCAGGAAAAGCAAATCGCCGCCCACCTCGGGCAGCGGAACATCGAATCCTACTTTCCGTTGTTCAAGGCGTTTCGTAAGTACCTGGGGGTCGGTCAACGCCAGGTGGAGCCGCTGTTTCCCTGTTACCTGTTTGCGCGGATGGATCTGGCCTTGCGCTGGGCAGAGATTCAAAGGTTGAGCGGCCTGCGAGGGCTGGTCCGCTTTGGCGAGTATTACCCTCACCTGGACTCCGAGTGGATCGCTGAACTCCGCCGGCGGGAGACACCGGACGGTTACATCCGGGTGCGGCCGGCCTCCCGCACCATGCAGCACGCGCAGCCCGTGCGCATCGACGGCGGATTGTTTGCCGGGCAAGAAGGGCTGTTTTGCCGGTATCTAAACGCCCCCGAACGGATTTGCATCTTGTTGCAGTTTCTGCATAGTCAGGCGCACGTGGAAGTGCCGGCGGCGCAGGTCCGGCTTCTGAGCGCATCGCCGGCCGTTGCCTGTTGATCGGATCCATCCCCAACCGAGTGCTGATCGCTGAGCGCTTTCCTGAGAGATCCTGATCTCAGATTCAGCGGGCTCGCTTCTCTTTACCCCAGACCCCATGCATCGCTTCCGTCGAACCATTCTTCTGCAGGGCCTGATGGTGTTGGACACGCTGGTCTTGGCTGGCTCTCTGGCTTTGGGGCTGTTTGTGTCGGTCAGCGAGGCGAACCGCGCCGGCATGGGGGACTTCTTGTCAGTGCGGGTGAGTCTGGGCAACTGCCTTCTCATGCTGGCCTTCTTCCTGGCCGTCCGCGAAATTTTTGCTCATTACGGGATGTACCGCTCCCGTCGACTGGGCCAGCGCGGGGAACTGTACAAGCAGATCGGCAAGGCGGTTTCGCTGGCGGCGATCTTGCTGGCCGCGCTGGGAGCTATCTTTCGCATCGAAGCGTTCAACGGGAAGTTCGTGCTGGCGTTTTGGGCGGCTGGGCTGGCCGGACTGGCGGCCTCGCGCGCGGCCCTCTACCGTTTGTTGCAGACCTTGCGCCGGCAGGGCCGCAATCTCCGAAACATTCTCATCGTGGGCGCCGGACCGAGGGGCGTGCGGTTTGCCGCCGAGCTGGAGAGTCGAGCCGAGTGGGGCTACCGGGTTGTGGGGTTCCTGGACGAGGGAATCCCGCTGCATGACGCCGGCGCGCCGACGCTGGGCGGATTTTCCGACCTCAGCCGGTTGCTGCGCACCGAACAGATCGACGAAGTGGCGGTGACCCTGCCCATCAAGAGCTTTTACTCGGAGGTGTCCCGCATCGTGGCGTTATGCGAAGAGCGGGGGATTGTGATGAGGCTCCCCGGCCAGTTGTTTAACGTCCGCCTGGCCCGCTTCGAGTCGGAGCAGTTGGAGGATTTGAGCGTATTAACCCTGTTCACCGGCAGGGGTTCCTGGTTCGCCTTCCTGGTAAAACGCGCCGCCGACGTGGCGCTGGCAGCCGCCGCGTTAATCCTGCTGACGCCCCTGCTGGCGCTGGT
>Ga0247727_10019623_pt1 | contig 10455 bp, 10 predicted proteins | sample WisWelCaveWW1625_FD_202498 | JGI IMG/M metagenome (GOLD analysis project Ga0247727, IMG submission 202498) | Biofilm microbial communities from Wishing Well Cave, Virginia, United States - WW16-25 | ecosystem: Environmental > Aquatic > Deep subsurface > Groundwater > Cave microbial mat | place... | reverse complement strand
AGCACACCGCCGTGGCCCGCAACCGGTTGCGACGCCGGCTCCGCGAGCTGTTGCGCCGTGGCCCGCTCGCCACACTGCCGCCCGTGGATCTCGTGCTGCGCGCGCGCCGTACGGCCTACGACGCCACGTTCGCCGCGCTTCGCGCGGAGCTCACGGCGTGCGTGAGGGAGATCACGTGAACGTCGGCCACCTGCCCCGCCGCGGAGCCCTCGCCCTCGTGCGTGGATACCAGCTCACACTCTCCCATCTGGTGTTCACGCAGTGTCGGTTCATGCCCAGCTGCTCGCACTACACCTACGAGGCCATCGAACGCCACGGCGCCGTCCGAGGCATCTGGCTCGGCGTGAGACGCATCCTACGCTGCCACCCGTTTCATCCGGGCGGCTACGACCCGGTGCCCTAGCAGCCGCCCGTGGATCGACGCCTCCTCCTCGCCATCCTGTTGATGATGGTCGTGGCCATCGCCCCGACCTTCTTCTTCAAGCGCCCACCAAAGCCGGTCGGGCGCTCGGCCGGCCCGCCGGACACGGTGCCGGCGGAGCCCCGGGCCCCGCTGCCACCGCCGACCGCCCCCCCCCGACCGCCCGGCCGCCCGGCCGCCGGCGAGGCCGCCGACACCGTCTGGGTCGCCACCCCCCTGTACCGCTTCGGCTTCAGCACCCGGGGCGCGCAGCTCGTCGCGGCCCAGCTGCTCACGTATCGGTCCTTCGCACCCGGCGACTCGGCCCGGCCGGTCGACCTCGTGCCCGCGGGACGACCCTTGCTCGTCCACCGACTCGTGGCGGGGAGCGACACGGTCGCGCTCGCCGACTGGCGCTTCACGCCGAGCGCGCGTGAGCTGCGCGTCGCCGACCGGGGAGTGCTGAGCTTCACGGGGACCCGGGGCGGTGCCGCGGTCACGCTCACGTACCGGTTCCGGCCCGACGACTACCTGTTCGATGTCGAAGGCGAGGTATCGGGACTAGGGCCCACGGGGGCCCTGCTCGTCCTGGGCCTGGGCGACGGGGTCCGCTCCGTCGAGGCGGACTCGATGGACGACTATCGCAACTACTCCATCGTCGCGAAGGCCGCGCGCCCTGAGCGAACGGACTTCCGGTCGCTCGACCCCGGGGAGCGCGTGGAGCTGAACGGCCCGTTCGAGTGGGTGGGGATCAAGTCGAAGTACTTCTTCGTCGTGGCCCTCGCGCTCGAGGAGCATCGGCCCCAGTTCGGCGGCGCGCTGGCGATCGGGGGTCCGCGGAACGGCAAGGCGGCCGCCCGCGCCGCCGTGGCCGTGACGCTCGCCGTGCCGCAGGCCGGCCAGTTCGGCTACCAGGTGTACGCCGGCCCGCTCGAGTACCGCCGACAGGCGCGGATCGGGCACGGGCTCGACGACGCCAACCCCTACGGCGGGATCCTCCGCGGCATGATCCAGCCGGTGTCGGTGGGGGTGGTGGCCGTGCTTCTGTGGATGCACGAGCGGCTCAGCCTCGCCTACGGCTGGGTCCTGATCATCTTCGGGCTGCTGGTGCGCCTGCTGCTCTGGCCCCTCAACCAGAAGGCGATGGAGTCCTCGGTCCGCATGCAGGCCGTCGCGCCGCTCCTCAAGGCCACGCAGGAGCGCTACAAGAACGAGCCCGAGCGGCTCCAGCGCGAGATGCTCCGCCTGTACAAGGAGCACAAGGTGAACCCCGTCGGGGGCTGCGTGCCGATGCTGCTGCCGATGCCGGTGCTGTTCGCGTTGTTCTTCGTGTTCGCCAACACGATCGAGTTCCGCGGGGTCCCGTTCTTCTGGCTGCCCGACCTGTCGCGGGCGGACCCCTTGTACATCATTCCCCTGGTCATGGGGCTCTCGATGTTCGCCCTGTCGAAGATCGGGCAGATCGGCGTCCCGCCCAACCCGCAGACGAAGATGATGCTGTACTTCCTGCCGGTCATGATGACGGTGATGTTCCTGAACTTCGCGTCGGGGCTGAACCTCTACTACGCCGCGAGCAACATCTTCAGCCTGCCGCAGCAGTATCTGATCGCCCGACGCCGCCTGCGGCAGGCGCCGGTTCCGAAACAGGTAACCTCGTAGCGCCGGAGCCCGCACAGGTTCCCCCTCTCCCGATAGGGAGAGGGGGACAGGGGTGAGGTACCCTCTCCCGACAGGGAGAGGGGGTCAGGGGGTGAGGAACCTCCCCAGCAGCGCGTCCCCGTACTCGGTCAGCACGGATTCCGGATGGAACTGCAAGCCGACGACCGGGTGGGTCTCGTGGGCGAGCGCCATGATCTCCCCGTCCTCCGCCGTCGCGGTCACCCGCAGACAGGCGGGCAGTGAGGCGCGACGCACCGCGAGCGAATGGTACCGCGCCGCGGCGAACGGGTTCGGCAGCCCCGCGAACACCCCCAGCCCATCGTGCCGGATGGCCGACGCCTTGCCGTGCATCGGCCGGTCCGCCCGAACGATCTCCGCCCCGTACGCCGCCGCGATGCACTGATGCCCGAGACACACGCCGAGAATCGGCACGACCGGCGCGAACCGCCGCACCAGCGCGACCGAGATCCCGGCTTCGGCCGGCGTGCACGGGCCCGGCGAGAGGATGATGTGCGACGGGGCGAGCGTCGCCACCTGGTCCAGGGTGATGGCGTCCTGGCGCCGCACCACGGGATCCCACCCCAGCTCGCGAACCGAGCGCGCCAGGTTGTAGACGAACGAGTCGTAGTGGTCGACGAGCAGGATCACGTCACATCCGGCAGGGGCTCGAGTGCGATCGCGAACGCCGCCGCCTTGTCGAGCGTCTCCTGGTACTCGGCTGCAGGGTCGGAGTCGGCGACGATGCCGGCCCCAGCGTGGAACACCACCCCCCGGTCCCGCGCCACCGCCGTGCGAATGGCGATGCTCGTGTCCACCGCGCCGGTGACCGAGAGGTACCCGATCGCGCCGCAGTAGACGCCGCGGGGGGCGCGCTCGAGCTCCGCGATGATCTGCATGGCCCGCACCTTGGGCGCGCCGGTGATGGAGCCCCCCGGAAAGCACGCGGCCAGGAGATCGAGCGCGTCCCGCCCCGCGTCCAACTCGGCCGTGACGGTGGACACGAGATGGTGCACCGTCGGGTGCCGCTCCAGCACGCACAGCTCGGGCACCCGCACGCTCCCGGGCCGGGACGCGCGCGACAGGTCGTTCCGCACGAGGTCGACGATCATGACGTTCTCGGCCCGGTCCTTGGCGCTGGCCGCGAGCGCGCGCGCCAGCGCCTCGTCGTCGGCCGGAGCGGCGCCGCGAGGGCGGGTGCCCTTGATCGGCCGGCTTTCGATCGTCCCGGTCACGGGATCTACACGCAGGAACCGCTCCGGCGAGATGCTGGCGACCGCGAAATCGCCGCAGCCGAGGAACGCGGAGAACGGTGCCGGGGACGCTCGACGCAACCGCCGGTAGAACGCGATGGGCGAGCCCGGGAGCGACGCCTGGAACCGCTGCGCCAGATTCGCCTGGAAGATGTCGCCCGCCAGGATGTAGTCGCGGACGCGCGCCACCGCGGCGATGAAGTCGTCGCGGGAGAAGTTCGATGTGAGGGCGGGCGAGGGCGGGCGAGGGCGGGCGAGGGCGGTTGGGCGATCGGCTGGCGGCGCGGCTGCGAGCCACGTCCGAACTCGGGCCAGCCGCTCCGCGGCCCACGCTTCCCGCTTCCCGCTTCCCCCTTCCCGAATCCCTGTGGAAACGATCCAGGCCCGTCCCGCGCCGTGGTCCCACGCGATCACCCAGTCGTACAGGCCCAGCACGGCATCGGGGACCGGGACGTCGTCGCGCCCGGGGCGCGGCACGCGCTCGAGCGACGCGCCCCACTCGTAGGCCAGGTAGCCGGCCACCCCGCCCTGGAATGGGGGCAGCCCCGCGAGCGGCGTGGCCGCATGGGACGCCAGCGCGCTGCGCGCCCAGGTGAGCGGATCGGGCGCGCCACGCTCGCTGCGCAAGACCGCGACGGGATCGGCGGCGAGGAAGGAATGGGCCCCGAGGCGGAGGGAGGGAGCCGCGCTGTCGAGGAACACGGGATGCGGCAGATCCGCGAGGCGGCTGAACGTGGCCAGCGGGTCGGGAGCGGGAACGAGCTCCTCGACCAGCGGTGTGCTCACGGCGACAACGCTTCGCGGTACACAGCCGACTGGCCGAAGTTCTCCTCGACCTCGAGCTCGATGGCGGTCAGGTGCCTGGCCCCCGTCGCCCGCAGCTCGTCGAGCACGCGGCCCGCGAGGTGCGCCGCCAGCAGCTCGGCCGTGGTGTTGGCCACGGGGAGCAGCACGCAGTCTGCCGCGGGGAAGACGTAGCGCCGCTCCCCTCCGTACGCGACGGCGACCCGGTCGCCCTCGGTCGCCACTGTGAGCTTGGGGTTGCCGGTGGGGAGCAGCACCCGATGGTCGAGCTCGTCGGTGAGATGCTTCATGAGGCGCTTCAGCGCGATGAAGTCGAAAACGAACCCCGTCTCGCCGCCCAGCGCGCCTTCCACCACGAGCCCCGCGCGGTAGTTATGGCCGTGGAGCGCTTCGCAGCGGTGCCCGGGGAGCGTGATGAAGTGCGCAGCGGCGAAGACGAGGTCCTCTTTCGCCACCGTCACCTTGAACTCGCCGCGGGGTGCCATAGAGCGGAGTGGAAGATAACACGCGCACCCGCGCACGATTACCGGGGCGGCGACTCCTCCTGTCCGGTGGCCACGCGCCACACCTCGTCGGCGAGCCACTGGAGGCGCTGCTGCGCGTAGCCCAGCTCTTCTGGGGTCATCTCCCGGGACCGGCGCGCCACGTCCCGGGCGTGCTCCAGCAGCTCGTCCATGACCTCGCGCAGCGTCGGGTTCCGGCGCCGCTCGAACTTGGGGCGCTCGCTCATGCGGTCTGCGCTCCCTCCGCCCCCAGGCTCCGCGCTTCGGCTTCCCGGAACTCCTCGGGGGTGGCTCGCACCGCCGCCGCCACCCCGTGCTCGGCGACATAGGGCTCGACCATGCGGAGGCCGAGGTAGTAGCCCGAGCGCTCGGGGAGGATGCGACCCTGAAGCTCGCGCGCCGTGGCGCCCATGCCGCCCGACAGAAATCGCAGCCGGAGCCCGAGCCCCGTGTCGTCCAGCTGGGTGGCGCTGGCGCGCCGCAGAAACGCTTCGAGCTCCCGCACCCGCCGGTACTGCCGCCGGGCGTAGCCGAGGTACTCCCATGGCTCGAAGCCGGGCGCCGCGCTCTGCGCGGCGGCGACGGCAACGCCTTCGTTCGTCAGCAGCTCGCGCAGCGTCGCGCGGCTCCCGGCCTCCCACCCGTCGTACTCCCCGCCCCACTCGCGCACCAGCTGCCGCAACATCGCCCGACTCGTGGGAGAGGTGTAGCGCACCGCGTGCGCCACTTCGTGCGCGATCCACAGCGGCAGCAGTCGCGGCGAGAGCCCCAGGCCGTAGGTCTGCGGGTTGGGGCGCCCCGTGAAGTGCTCGAGACAGACGAACGCGATCCCGCGCCCGTTCACGACGAGCTCGCCCGCGTTGGCGCCGCCCACGCCGACCATCAGATAGAGGTCGACGGGGCAGTCGGCGGCGACGCGATCGCGCGCGCGCAGCAGGGCCTCCTCGGCCACCGTGACGACATCCACACGCTCGAGCAGGCGCCGGAGATCGCTCCGGTCGGCGCGCACGGCTGCGGCGATCACGTCGTCGGCGTGGCGCGACCCCAGGTCGAGCACGTTGTTGTGCCAGTAGCTCGCGAGCACCGGGCGGTGCCGGTCGAGATAGTCACCGTAGGCCGCGACGGGATCGGGCGCGGCGAGGCAGGCGAAGAACTCCGGTACGAGATTGACGAGCATGGGACGGGCGCGCCGACCAATCTGCCCGCCCCCGGCCGCGGTGACAAGCACGCCTCACCGGATTGTGATCTCGAGGTCCACCGACTCCGACTTGACATTCCGTCGCAGGTCGGTCACGGCGAGCCGGACCCGGTAGCGGCCCGCGGGGACGCGGCCCGGCTCGATCACCAGGCGCTCGGCGACCACGAGTGTGGCGGGGACCTCGCGCACGAACTCCAACGCGACCTCCTCCGGTCCGTGCAGCAGGCGCCCGGCGAGCGAGCGGACCCGGGCAAAGCTGTATCGCACCCGGTAGCGGGCCCGCCCGTCACGGTCGGCCGCGAGGCCGTACACCTCGGCGTACCCGGAGAGCGGCGCATCGGCGGGATACGTGAGCGAGGCCGGCATCGCGCCCAGCGCGGTCTCGCGGTCAGTCAGCGAATCGACGCCAGCGAGAACCAGGCTCGAGAGCCCGACGTCGTCGACCGGGAACCGCGGCACCGTGATGTCGCCGCGCAGCCGGCCGAGGACGCCGGCCGAGTCGACGTCGAGGCCCAGGCGATAGCTCCCGGCGGGGACGCTCACGCGTAGCAGGCCCGGCCCGCGGGCGCGCGCTACCATCTCGCCCTCCCCGTCCCACAGCGCTACCGCGGCGGGCTCGGGCGCGGTGCGGTAATAGACGTCGGTCAGGCCGAGCTCCGCGCTCTGGAACATCGCCGCCCAGACGCGGGCCTCGAGCGCTGCCGGGACGGTGGTGCGGTCGGTAGACAGGAGGTAGTGGATGCTCGCGACCTGGGCGCCGGACACCGGCGCGAAGAACCGGTCGAGCCCCGCGCCCGGCTGGTAGGCGAATCCCACGCTCGCCCGGCCCTGGGGCGTGCGGTAGAGCCAGCCCTCGTAGTCCATCGGGCGCAAGGTCGCGATCGGGAGCGGCCGCAGCGGGTCGAGGATCCCGATCTGCATCACATCGGGCCGGCCGTGGCGCACCCACAGGAGGCCGCGGGCGTCGAGCATGGCCGCCTGCATTGTGGTCCGTCCGGCGGCGGCCGTGTCGGTCACGGCGCTCGGGAGCGGACCTTGGCGGATCGCCGCCTCGAAGCGCTCCGCAGGCTGACCGGGGAACAGGGCCGGCTGCAACGCAGCCAGCGCCGCCAGCTCGTCCCGCCACGCCTGGTCCTGAAGCGCGCGCCAGAAGGGCGAGCGGTGGTACAGGGTCTGGGGATGGGTGAGGCGAAACTGCCGCCGCGCCTCGGCCAGGCGCCCGAAGTGCTCCGCGATGCGCTCGTTCTCGCGCGTGACCAGGTTGGGGTCGCGCGACCCCCAGAACCACTCGAAGAAGCGCCGCCGCCCGCCCGGGCTCGTGGCATCGTGCCGCTCCCGCTCGGCGGGCGTGGCGATCATCCACACGGCCTCCCACAGCACGCCCGTCGAGTCTTGGTCAGCGTGCGCCACCGCCGAGTCGTACCAGGCGTAGCCCGCCGAGTCGCGCCCGCCCTCGAACGCGGCCCGGGCGCGCAGCTGCAGCGCCGGGACGTGCTGCGGGCGGCGGGCGAGGACCAGGGCCAGCAGGGAATCCGAGCGATTCGGCTCCTCCAGGGCGAGGGCGAGCCGCGCGCGGCGCTCCAGCACCACCGGGTGGTCGCCGTGCCGGGCCAGCGCTTGATCGGCGCGCCGCCAGATGTCGCGGTTCTGAAACAGCAGCTCGAAGCGGGCCCAGGCGTCCCGGTAGTCGGGATCGAGCGCCAGTAAGCGCAGCAGCGCCTCGCGTGCGATCACTTCGCCCTCGTCGCTCCCCAGGAACCAGCCCACCTCGACCTGCCGGTAGAGGGGGTCGGGGTGGCCGGGCGCGAGGCGAGCCGCGATGCGAAAGTGGTCCAGGGCGGGGTAGCGGCCGATCACGGGCCGGGCGAAGTGGATGCGGCCCAGTGCGAGGTGCGCTTGCGGATCGGCGGGCCGGCGCGCGACGACCCGCTCGGCGAGCGCGCGCGCGCGCGCCAGATCGCCGGCGGCGAGCAGCGATTCGGCGCGGGCCAGGTCGGGATCCTGCGCGGTCAGCGCGAGCAGCAGGTGGAGCACGGGCGGAGCGTCCCGGAGTCCTCAGGTCTCCTTACCGCGCATCCGGCGGCTCATCTCGGCGAGGAACTTCCGCTCGGCAGGGGTGAGGCTGCCCATCCCCTGGGCGGAGATCTTGTCGAGTACGCGGTCGATTTCGGCGTGCGGAGTGTCGCCAGAGCGCGGCCGCGGCCTGGTCGGGACGCCTGCCCGGCCGGCGTCGGGCCTGCCGCTTCGCGCGGCCCGGGCCGCCGGGTGCACCAACACGCCGGGTTGCGACGCCCGGCGCACGTGCCGCTCGGCGCGCGCGAGCCGCAGATCCTGCACCGTGAGCACCAGGAAGCCGGCGGCGAACCCGCCGAGGTGTGCCAGATGCGCCACGCCGTCGCGCGCGCCCAGCAGAGGCAGCACCAGCGACAGGACGACCAGAAACATCACCAGCCACTTCGCGGGAATCGGCAGCAGGAAGACATACATCGGCCGGTCGGGCCAGAACCGCGCGAAGGCGTAGGCCACGCCGTAGATCGCCCCCGACGCGCCCACGACCAGCGTCACGGGGACGACGAGCATCAAGGCGTAGGACAGCACGGCTCCGCCCAGGCCGCAGCACAGGTAGTAGCCGATGAAGGCCGCGCCTCCCAGACGCTCCTCGACCTCGGAGCCGAGCCAGAACAGCGCGACGATGTTGAACGCGAGATGCAGCACCCCGACATGCACGAACATGTAGGTGACGAACGTCCAGGGGCGCGCGAACGCCTCGAGCGGGGCGAACCCGTAGGCGGAGGGGAGATTCAGGAAGACGGTGTGCTGCAACAGGAACACGACGAGGTTGGCGACGACCAGTCGCCGCACCCAGGGGGTCATGCCCAACGTCCGCTCCAGATCCATCCCGAGGTTTATCCCCCGCCGCCCCTTGCCGGGTTCCGGGCGAGGCGGCAGATCTGCTCGCACAGCTCGGGGAATTCGAGTCCCGCGGCGCGAGCGGCCTGTGGAAGCAGGCTGGTCCTGGTCATCCCGGGAAGAGAATTCGCCTCCAGGCAGAAGATGTCGCCTTCGGGGCTCACGCGAAAGTCGATCCGGGAGTACCCCCCCAACTTGACGGCGCGGTGCGCGCTCAGGGCGCAGTCCTGCAATCGGCGGGCGAGGTCGGTCGCGATCCGGGCGGGAAAGACCTCCTCCGACATTCCCGGCGTGTACTTGCTTTCGTAGTCGAACAGCTCGTGCCGCGGGATGATCTCCCCGACCGGCAGCGGCACGTCGCCCAGGATCCCCACCGTCAGCTCGCGGCCGGGGATGAACTGCTCGACCAGCACCTCGTGGTCGTAGCGGCCGGCGAGCCGCAGGGCGGCATCGAGGTCCTCGGGCCGCTTCACCAGGGTGAGTCCGACGGACGATCCCATCCGCGACGGCTTGACGATCACAGGCCAGCCGAGGGTCTTCGCCACGTCCTCCGGGGCCACCGGAGCGAGGAACCATGCGGGGACCGGGACCCCGGCGCCCCGGAACAGCCGCTTCGAGAGGTCCTTGTCCATTGCGAGGGCGCTGGCCAGCGGGCCGCTGCCCGTATAGGGCACGCCGACGACCTCGAGAATCGCCTGGAGCACCCCGCCCTCGCCGCGCCCGGCGTGCAGGCAGAGGCACAGGACGTCCGCGTCACGGACGACCGCCAGCCCGGCGAGCTCCTGAGAGAGAAAGCGGCGCTCGCGCTGGTCCAGCTCGGCGACGGAGGGCGGCACCCTTCCCACGTCGCCCGAGAGGACCCGCCCTTCATCCCCCGGAGCGAGGAGGCCCGCCGCCGTGTCCACGACGTGGACCTCGTGGCCGCGGACGCGGAGCGCGGCGACGATCTGCGCGCCCCCGGCCAGCGCGACGGCGCGCTCCGCCGTGGCGCCGCCCGTGAGCAACGTGACCCGCATCAGCGAATGCCGGCGAGCTGGTGCAACAGGTCGTAGCGGGTGACGATCCCGACGATCCGCCCCCCGTCGCGCACGAGGGCGGCGGGCGTGGCGCGCGAGAGCAGCTGCGCCAGGCGATCGACCGGCCACTCGGCGTCCACCACCGGGAACGGCGGGTCCATCAGGTCCTCCACCGGCCGGTCGAGCGTGGTGGGGTTCTCGAGCGCCGTCGCCATCAGGCTCTGCTCCGACAACGCGCCGACGCCGTCCGCGCCGTCCATGACCGGGAGCTGCGAGACGTTGTAGGTGGTCATGAGATTCAGCGCCTGGCGCACCGTCGCTCCGGGCGCCACCTGGACCAGTGGCGGCTGTCCGTTCCCTTTCGCGGTGAGCACGTGCCCCACGGTCTCGTGCGTCAGCTCGAGCAGCTGGTTCTCACGCAGCCACTCGTCGTTGAACACTTTCGAGAGGTAGCGCTCGCCGGTGTCGCACAGGATCGTCACCACGAGCGCGTGCGGGTCGTCCACGCGCCGGGCCACCTCGAGCGCCGCGAGGACGTTGACGCCCGTGGACCCACCCACGAGCAGGCCTTCGTCGCGCGCGAGCCGGCGGGCCACCGCCATCGCGTCGCCGTCCGCCACGAAGATCCACTCGTCCACGAGGTCGAAGTCGAGCGTGGTCGGGATCTTGTCGCCCCCGATTCCCTCGACCTTGTAGGGCTGGCCCTCGACCTTAT
>Ga0247727_10019622_pt1 | contig 10456 bp, 4 predicted proteins | sample WisWelCaveWW1625_FD_202498 | JGI IMG/M metagenome (GOLD analysis project Ga0247727, IMG submission 202498) | Biofilm microbial communities from Wishing Well Cave, Virginia, United States - WW16-25 | ecosystem: Environmental > Aquatic > Deep subsurface > Groundwater > Cave microbial mat | place... | reverse complement strand
GCGGATCCCATTCGCGGGAGCGGAAACTGGGCGTTGAAGTCACGTTGAACACGCGCACAACGCCGCCGCGCGTCGGCCGTGCGATCGCGTCACGCACGCCGGCGTCGCGAGCCGCCCAGTCCAATAATCCTGTTGCCTTGCTTTGACGGGGCATCGACACAACCTGGATCCAGGGCGCAACCTCCTTGCGAATGTTCCGAAACTTGAGCGGACTTCCGCTGCTCGGCGTCGCGGCATACCGTGCCCCATCGAGGCGCGAACGTGTGCTGGAACGCGGTGTCGCCCGTTAGATGCTTCCACGGGCCGCCGGCTCGACAAGCCTCACAACTGTTTCCACTGCGGCGGCGGCGGCGGCGGCGGCATCGACGGTGGCCCCAGTGGCGGCGGCGGCGAATGTAGTGGATGGCCGCGGCGGGCTGCGCGCCAACCATTTGCGCGAGTAGTGCGTGATCGACGGCAGCGCCAGAGACAACGCGAGCACGCTCGCAAGCCGCCCGCCCTGTGCCGCTTGGCAGCGTGGTGGGAGCACGGAACCGGACGTTGATCGCCACGTTGAAGTAGCGCACAGCGGCGCCGCTCGGGCCTGCGATCGTCCAAGAACCGTGTCTCGACTTGGCGCGGCATCGACGCGACTTGGATCCCAGACATCGCCGAGCTGCTTGCCCATTTCGAGAAACAGCTCGGCACACCGACGCGCTGTAGGTTGCCGGGTGTCGCGGCAGGCGGTGCCCCACTGAGGCGCGAACGTGTGGCGGAGCACGGAGTCGCTGGTGAGATGCGGTCACGGCATCGCGTGCCGTTGTTTCGCACCCCTGCTGGGGCGCGAGCACAGACTACGGCGCTCCGCCGACAGTAGGCATGATGTCACCGCAGCAACGTCGATGGAATAACAGCAGCGCTGTGCAGACACAACACATCGGACTCGGAGGGTGCATGCGCCGCGCCGTGCCCGGACCGCTGCTGCCCTGCAGCTCGCGTCGGACCGTTTACACAGAGCCGTCTGTGTGCCTGACAACCTTGGGGGGCGGCGCCTGACATCACTCGCGGGTCGCATCTCATACAGCAGGCGCGCGGCGCACCGCGCTCGCCCGGTGGTCACGATGGGATAGTGTGCGTGCTTACGCACGTCGCGCTGGTCCGTCAGGCCTCGCCTCGGTTCGGGACTCGAGGCTCCACATTGTTGCAAGCGCGAACGACTCGCTTGTGCTCTTCCAGTTCATTCGCATCCGCGAACACCCACGGGTCGCCGTGAGGTCCTTCACCCCCATGTACGTCGCGGTAGGTTCGCCGCGCGCGGGCAGCTTGACTTGCCACGAGGCGTCCACGTGCGCCTCCATGTCCGGCACGGTGAGCGCGATGGGCTGCGACACCAGGTTCACGAACGCGGCCGTTCCGAGGCGCACGACGTACAGCGAGTAGGAGCGCAGGCGGCTGCGTTCGGCGGTGAGCTCGGCATAGCGGCGCTTTGCGAACGCATCGCTGTCGGTACCAGGGCGGCGCTCGGGTGCAACCACCCTATGGACCACGTGGCGCACCAGCGTCTCTGCGACCGGGCCCACGCGCTGCAACAGCGGGTTGCCGAGCCCGTCGATGACACACTGCGCAAATCCAGATACTTCTGCATTCGCGCGCCCGGCTCGAAGGTTGGCGCGGCCCAGCTCGTTGCACAATGTGTCCAACGCGTCTGAATCCGCCTGGTGTTCCGCGGCTCGTTGGCAGCCAGTGGCTGCGCGGTACTCTGCAGCCGCCTCGACGTACTCTTTTGCGGCTCGAACCAGCTCATCGGAGGGGCGCGCCTCGGCGGCCTTGGCTGCAGCGTCGACCACCGCAGCAACGTCTGACGCAGGCGTAGCCAGGGCGAGCGCTTCGATCCGCGAGATGAAGCTCTCGCGGCAGCCCACGGCGCCAGCCGCCGCACGCAGCGCTTGATGCGCCGGCGAACAGAGGTCACTCGCCACGCTGATCCCGTCACCGCGACAAGCAGCCACGCAGCGCTATCAAGGGGGGCGGCGTCACCGCGACAAGCAGCCACGCAGCGCCATCAAGGGGGGCGGCGTCACCGCGACAAGCAGCCACTCAGCGCCATCGAGGGGGGCGGCGGCCGGCGCCGCTCACCTGGAGACCAGCACATCGCGCGATGGAATGCAGACCATTCGAGCACATGGGCCGGGGGCGCGCGGGATCCCCCGGTGTTGCTTGTGTGATCGCGACGTGCTTCGTGCGCGACGCAAGTGCGCGACGTGCTTCGTTGCCGCCTCGTAGAGCGTCTCCAGCGCGCGGTACTTCGATTCCATCTCGTCCGCGTGGTGCTCACTGCGGCGCACCCGGTTGGCCCACTCGGTGATGGCATCGCTCATGCCGGACGTCGTATCGAGTACGCGCGCCTCCGCTGCGTCCGCTCGCGACGTCAGCGCCGTCAGCTGCCGCTCGAGCTGCGCCGTGCGCTGTTCCGATGCGAGGAGCGCGGAGCGAGACTGCGCGGACAGCGCGTCGCGCTGCGTGACCAGCTGGTCGAACTTCTCGCGCAACTCGACGGTTTCCGCAACTTGCGGCCTTCGCGTCGTGTTCACTCACGGTCTCTGCGCAGCGAGTGGGCGAAATCGCGCCCGAGCCTCGCCCCACCGGGATGCGGAGACGACGCTGCTCGTTCCGACCAATTGGGCAAGCTCGGCCCTGCTGGCGACGGTGCCAGAGCCGACTCGAGCGCTTCGAGCCACGGCGGCGCCGCGGACGGGGACACCGCGTGGGCGGCGCTCGAGCGCCTGATGTCAGCAAGTTGCTCGCCCAGCGTGCGCGAATTGCGGCGGCCGACCTCGCGACACGCTCCGCTAAGTCTCCTTCGCCTGTTCAACGCAGGAGTCTCACTTGGCGTGAGGATCCGTCCTTGTCCTCCGCGGCGTGCATGCTCGCACTCGTCACACCACATGCCACTGTACTCGCGACAACGCGGATGCACGGAACCGTCGCTACCAACCGAGCTGGTGCGAGCGACATGCGTCACCGCTCGATGATGGATGCGGGAGATGATCCATCAGGGAGATGATGTGTGTTTCGATGCGGGCGAGTGGTGTTCTGCACAACTACAGCGGCGACGCAAGTCAAACAGAGTTCGAAACGTCCATCGGCCCGGCGTTTTCGGGCGAGCTCTCCGACAATCGAGCGGCGAGTGCCGCGTCGTCGTCGATCCGCTGGCGTCGGCGCTCCGCTTCGACATCCACCACGACAGCGGGCGGGCCGCCGTCGTCGTCGCTGTCCGAGGCGGCGCCGGAGCGCCGCAGTGGTGCGGGAGCGTCGAGCCGTATCGGCCCGCTGCCCTTGACCGCGTTGGCGAGCGATTGCACCAGCTGCTCCAGCTTGCGCACGTGCTCCTGCGGCACGTCGAAGACGGCGTGCGACGGCCCCCAATCGTCGCGGTAGCTGCGACGTTCACCGCAGCACAGACACAAGCATTCGGCTTCACAGTCTCCGAAGCTCCAGTGTCGGTCGCGCGCATTGATCTTCGAAATGACCAAATCGATGTCTGCCTCTTTGTCGCCTTCGTCGACGAGTTCGACAAGCTGAGAGAGCCACTCCCGTTTCACGTTGACAAAAAGCGGCGACACCTTCAGCAGGCGCAGGTTCGACTCGAGCTTGACGATGAGCAGGGCCAGCTCGGACACGCGCAGACAGCTGCGCACGCTGCGGGCCCACGCGTCGCGGAGTGAGCGCCAGCGAGCGTGCAGCTTGTCATTCGAGAAGGCTTCCGTCTCGAACGCGAGCAGCGCCTCGCGCGCGGCATCGAACGTGTCATCTTCCGGCGTCCGGGAGCACCTCGCACGGGCGAGCGTGCCGACGACGCCGAGTACGATGAGCCCCGCCATGACAGCGACCGACGCGTACACCGGCCACAAGTTGCTGAGGTCCGTGCCGTGGTTGACGTGAGCGAAGCACAGCACCGCCGCCACAGCGCTGCCGAGGTGTAAGGCGACGCGTGCGGCTTCCATCGCCGGAAGAGTACAGAATGCGCCCTCCGTGGGGTTGATCAGCTTGCCGTAGCCAAGCGAGACGACCAGCGACCAGAGGCTCGCGACGAGTACGACGATGAGCACGGCCTTTCCGTCACGCGGAAGCAGCGCCGCGAGTACCGCGGCGACCACGGCAGAAATCCCGGTGAGTGTGCGATAGAACTGGGGGAAGGCAATGTCAGCGGAGTGCAGAAATCGTTCGTCCAACACCGTACTGCGCGTGAGCGACGAGGGCAGGTAGTACACGCACAGGATCATCGCGGCAATCGCCAGCCCGCGGTGCCCGCCCGCCCAGCACATGGGCTGCGCCGCCGTCGAATTGGTGCCGTTGATGAGCACGACCAGCTCCGCCGGGGCAACGTTGCCGGACACGAGCGTGTAAGTGCTGCACCCGTTCTCACACGACAGCAGCTCAGCGACGTTGCGCGAGACGGTGAGCTGCAGCGTGTAGGCGAGGAACGTCAGCGCGGCCAGCCACGTAGGCGACTGAACGAGATCATCACCGTCGTTCCACTTGAGCAAGTAGCCCGTGACGATGGGCATCGACGCGAGTAGAAACTGCACTGCCATGATCGCGATGCAGAGGTACCCGCCGAATGCCAGCGAGTCCTTGGTCCAGTCCTCCCCAAACAGCAGGAACGCGTACTGGGCAAATTTGACCACCTCCTTGCTGGGTGTTGCGAACGCGCCGGCCGCGTACGCCGCGCCGAAGCTCAGCGCCAGCCACTGCGCCGCCTCGAGCGCGACGAAGACGAAAGGCAGCACGTTGTGCCACGAGGGGCGCGCGAATCGCACGACCGGACGCCGCAGAGACACAGTACGCCCCGAAAGGTGGGTGAACCAGATGACGAACGCCACACCGATCATCGCCGCGGCGAAGGCGAAGTAGATCGTCGCGGGCTTCGTTGTGATCTCGCCGGGCGACGCCGTACTTGCGGCAACGAACGGGATCCCGAACATCCAGAAGGAAGCGACGAGGAACAGCATGCCGATGCCGCACTGGCCACAATCGCCTGGGCGGCGCACAATCGCCCCCTCGAGCATCACAGCCGGAGAGACGACCGCGAACGCAGCGGTGGCCGCGGCGAACTTGATCGCGCGGCAAGAGAAGAACAGCGTGGCAAAAATCCACATGCCGTTGATGACGAGCGAGAAGTGGTATCCGATGACGGCGCGGCCGACAGCGAAGCTCGGGTAGCGCATCAAGTACACCGGGAGATCTGTCAGCACCTTCAGCGTGCCTCGTATCGTGATGATTACGAAGACGAGCATGAACAGGTGCATCACGTCGATTGCGACCTCCTTGAACAGTGACACGCAAGTTTCGCGTTTGAAGCGAGAGTGCCACAGCTCTCGGATCAGCCAGGGCAGGCGGTACACCGTGCACACAGCCAGTGCGATCGCCAGCACGGGCGCCGCGTCGTAGAGCGTTTGGGCGACTTGTGTGGCAACCGCAACGCGTACTCCGGACCAGCCGTCGTTCGCGGCATCGCAGCATGCGGTCGCGAGGAGCTCCTGCGCCGCCACCTCTCGGGCGCGCTCCAGTTCGCCGGCGAGTTCGCGCTGCATCAGAGATGCGCGTCGCATGATGTCGAGTTCCACGTCGTCCGGGGGCGATAGGCCGTCGCCTTGCGACGGAGCAGCTGCTGCCGGCCGCGGATCCGTGGCGGACACCAAAAGCGGTAGAAGGACGGGTGGGTCCACCTCGGCGACCGCGTTGCTGCCGGCGAGAGCTGGAGCAAATCCTGCTGAACCGGTAGCCGCGCCATGGACCGCAGCATACGCATCGTTGAGCTGCCGAACGCACTGGGCGACGAACGTCGACGCCTTGTTCAGCGCGGCCTGGGCCGCCGTGCTCGCTGGGCTTGTGAATGACTGCAGGGCCGCGCGGCGCGCCTGAAACGGAGCTGCGATGTCGGAGACGGTGCCCTCACCTCGACGCATGAGCTGCCGTCGCGTGGACTGGTCCGTGTCCACGAGCAGGGTCTCCAACGAGTCAGGGAGTGTGCCGACGAGTTCGAGCGCGCGATCGACTTCGTCGAGCAACTCGCGGCACTTGCGCCGCTCGGGGCCCTGGCACATGCTCGTGTACACGGCGTACATACGATGGGGCACGCAGTGGACCAGCACGAACCCCACCACGGCCAGTACGTCGGCGACGAGCCACGCGAACTGCGACAGCCCGACGGACCACCAGACGTCGCAGAAGCGCTCGCCGTCGGTCTTGCCCGCGGCGTGCGCTGCGAATTCCGCCGCACGGTCCCGCAGCGGCGTGGCGTCGGCCGGGTGCGAGAGCGCGTTCGCTGCCTCCGCGCAGTTCACGCCGCAGCAAAAGAGCGTACCGGCGCCTCCGGCGAATTCGATTTGCAGGAATACGACGGTGTTGCCGAACCACGTGAAAAACTCGACGATTCGCTCCGTCGAGTACGCTGTGTTTACCTTGATGACGAGGTCGACGTCTGTGGAACCGGCGCTCAGCGTCGCCGGGTCGAGGTACGCGCCGTCCAGACGCAGGGGCAGGAACGCGCGCGCGAATGCTGCCACGGTGGAACCCATCCGCTCGCCGAGGTTCGACCAGAAGTCGTCACCGGAGCGAATGTGCATGTCGACACGGCAGCCCGGCGGCAGCGTAAACTCGGCCTTCTTCGTCCCGCGAATGCGCCAGAGCATGCCGGTGTTCGAATCCGGTCGGCGCTCGAAGTGCATGTGCTGGATCTGAATTGCCGTGTCGTCGAACGGCGCCCACCTGCGTATCAGCGGCAGGAGGTTGACGAAGTACAGCGCGCCGCGGTACACGCTCGCGATGACGACGAGCACGAACGGCAGACACAGCATGTCGCGGCACCACCACGCAACGTGCACGAGTGTGAGCTTGCGCCATTCATTGCGGAAGTCGTCCCATTGCTGGTGCGCCGTCCACAGCCGCTTGCAGTCCGCAAGGTACGCGGTCGCACGGATGCCGGTCACGATGAGGATGAGGCCGAGGACGGACATGAACATGTCCAGCAGGAACAGGAGCGCCTTCTGCACCATCTTCGTCTCCGTCAGATGCTCGATGATGATGTGACGGAATCTCGTCGAGTGCTCCGTTGGTAGCCGAGTCCCGCGGCCGCTGCACGCGCACGGCAGCAGCGGAATGCCGTCGTGCGCCTCCCGTTCCAGCTTCATGTACAGGTCGCGGAGACGCCAGAACGGCAGGTGAGCGAGCACGAACGCCAGCAGCCCGACCACGTCGGCGAAGAGGTTGACGAACGAGTACATCACTTCGCCGTGAAAGCGATAATCGTAAAAGAACCGGTCGCGGTCAAGATTGGCGAAGACCGGTAGCACGTTGAACAAGCGCCAGGACCCGAGTGATACTGCCAGCGGGATCAGCATCAGCAAGTCCCCGATCATGGCGAAAAAGTTCAGCACGGCGACGATTCGCCACTCCTCTCTGCTGATGCGGCTGATGAACCCCCAGCGCCATACAGCAGGCAGCGACGCCAGCAGGAACGCCCCGCAGATGATGTCGGCGATGCGCTGCGCGAGGAACACGAATGCCTCGCCGATCAGTTCGAGAACGGCCGACATTGTTATGAGCGGCGATAACCGTGTTCGTCACAAGAAACGGCCGCCAACAGCAATCTAATCGTCTCTTGCAGCCGCGCCAGCAACGTACGGTGAACAGAGAAGCGGCAATTTGGTTAGTGCGCGTCCCGCGTTCGCGCGGGCCGGCTGGCGGAGAAGAAGGTGCGAAAGTGCGACTGGGCAATTTTGGATGACGCGTCCGCGGCCTCGCGGCCCTGTTGTTGCTGCTCGGGCGTCAGGCGCGTCCCCCAGTCGAACGCCGTGCACCGGTCGAGCACCGGCCATGTGGTCGCGTCGAGCCGGACGAGGCGGCGCGCCCCGCCCGCCTCGGGCACGGCCGTGCAGCGATACCAGTCTTCCGTCAGGCCCGTTCCGTCGCGCATGCGGTTAAACTCTACGCAAAAGTCTAACCACAGCCGCGACACGGCCTCCGCCGGCAGGTCGAACACGCGCTCGCCGCAGCAGTCCACTGCGTAACGGACGAACATTATCGACTCGCGCGAGAAGTCCGACGGCACCAGCGGATCCAGCTGCGGGCCTCCTGCGATGGTCGCCGCCGCAGCGTTCGCGCGCACCGCGTCGATCACCCATGCCGGTGTCGACGTGGCTTTTCGGCAGCAACGTCAACTTGCCATTTTCGAGCGTGCCGCCCTTCTCCTCGCGGTTGTACTGCATGAAGACGAGGTTCCAGACCTCGATGACCATCGGGTCGTCCTTGTTCACTAACTGCGACGCGTCGCGCCCGCCGATGCGGTCGTAGTGAATTTCTGTCGCGAACCCGCAAGGACCCGTGTCGCCCATCTCCCAGAAATTGTCCTTCGCGTTGCCCTTGATGATGCGTTCAGGCGATACGTGAACGCTCCACAGTTGGCGCGTCTCCTCGTCGGCGGCGGCGGCGGGCGGTTCGGGTGGCTGCGCGCCCACTCCGGCAATGAGCGCAGCTCAACGGGACACAACCATTGGCGCGAGTAGTGCGTGATCGACGGCAGCGCCAGAGACAACGCGAGACGCTCGCAAGCCGCCCGCCCTGTGCCGCTTGGCAGCGTGATGGGAGCGAAAACAGGACGGTGATCGCAACGCTGAAGTAGCGCACAGCGGCGCCGCGCGGGCGTGCGATCGTCCAAGAACCGTGTCTTGACCTGACGCGGCCTTGGATCCCAGACATCCCCGAGCTGCTTGCGGGTGGAACAACAGCGCTGTGCGGACACAACACATCGGACTCGGAGGGTGCTTGCGCCGCGCCGCGCCCGGACCGCTGCCGCCCCGCAGCTCGCGTTGCACCGTTAACACAGAACCGTGTGTGTGTCTGACAACCGTGGGGGCGCCTGACATCACTCGCGGGTCGCATCTCATACAATGGGCACGCGGCGCTCCGCGCTCGCCCTGGGCCGGGAGGATAGTGTGTTTGCTTACGCATGTCGCGCTGGTCCGTCAGGCCTCGCCTCAGTTCCGGACTCGAGGCTCCACATTCTTGCAAGCGCGAACGACTCGCTTGTGCTCTTCCAGTTCATTCGCATCCGCGAACACCCACGGGGTCGCCGTGAGGTCCTTCACCCCAAGGTACGTCGCGGTAGGTTCGCCGCACGCGGGCAGCTTGACTTGCCACGAGGCGTCCACGTGCGCCTCCATGTCCGGCACGGTGAGCGCGATGGGCTGCGACACCAGGTTCTCGAACGCGGCCGTTCCGGGGCGCACGACGTACAGCGAGTACGAGCGCAGGCGGCTGCGTTCGGCGGTGAGCTCGGCATAGCGCGGCTCGGCGAACGCATCGCTGTCGGCACCAGGGCGGCGCTCGGGTGCAACCACCACATGGACCACGTGGCGCACCTGCGACTCTGCGACCGGGCCCACGCGCTGCAACAGCGGGTTGCCGAGCCCGTCGATGACACGCTGCGCAAATCCAGATAGCTCTGCATTCGCGCGCCCGGCTCGCAGGTTGGCGCCACCCAGCTCGTTGCACAATGTGTCCAAAGCGTCTGAATCCGCATGGTGTTCCGCGGCTCGTTGGCAGCCAGTGGCTGCGCGGTACTCTGCAGCCGCCTCGACGTACTCTTTCACGGCTCGGACCAGCTCATCGGAGGGGCGCGCCTCGGCGGCCTTGGCTGCAGCGTCGACCACCGCAGCAACGTCGGACGCAGGCGGAGCCAGGGCGAGCGCTTCGATCCGAGAGATGAAGCTCTCGCGGCAGCTCACGGCGCCGGCCGCCGCACGCAGCGCTTGATGCGCCTGCGAACAGAAGTCACTCGCCACGCTGACATTCTTCTTCGCCTCTATGACGGACTTGCCGGACCGTCCGAACGCACTGTTCGTTGTGTGCTTGGCGTCGATCCAGATCTGAATCACATCGTCTTTCTTCCCACGTTCGTCCACAGCGTCCTCGTGGAAAACGATGTCCACGAGCGGATTCGACTCTTTGCCGCTCGCATCGCGCTTCGGCCGCAGCATGCGCCCCGTCGCGCCAATTGCATCGCTCAACCGCTGCTGTTCTTCCTTGTCGCGGCCCCCCTGCCCACCGCACGGGTATGACCCCATGAACTCAACGTCCTCGAACGCCGCGACGGAAAACCGCACGCGCCTGGGCGGTGTGCCGGCGGTGAGAACGGGTTTGCCCAGCCATGAGCGCAGCTCGCAACACAGATGCGTCACCGGCGCGGTTGGACTGGGGGACGGCTCGACCGCGCCCACGAGCGCGAGGAATCGCGATCGCAGCCGGCGCTGAGCTTTCACACCATCGGCCGTTGCGTCTTCGAAGAAGTTCGCGATCCATTGTGCGCGGGAGGTAGTTGCGCCAGCGCGCCGTTCCGCCGTTGCGTTGAGTTCGCTTAGCTGCAATGACACGGCGCGCAAAAGATCAAAGTACGAATGGAACGGTGACGCGGTGT
>Ga0247727_10019621_pt1 | contig 10457 bp, 9 predicted proteins | sample WisWelCaveWW1625_FD_202498 | JGI IMG/M metagenome (GOLD analysis project Ga0247727, IMG submission 202498) | Biofilm microbial communities from Wishing Well Cave, Virginia, United States - WW16-25 | ecosystem: Environmental > Aquatic > Deep subsurface > Groundwater > Cave microbial mat | place... | reverse complement strand
GAGCGCCGAGAAAACGCTGTTGCGGCCCAGGCTCAGCAGCATGGCGAGGATGGCCCCGATCGGCAGCGCCAGCAGGCCGAGGCCGACGAAGCCGACGGCCGCCAGCACGGCTGCCGCGCCCGCCGTAACGACCGTGACCACCACCACCGCGTCGGCCTCGCGCCCGTGCACGAGGCGGCTCCACTCCCAGCTCAGCAGCATGGCCACCGCCGCCACCAGCACGGCGAACGGCACGGTACCGGAGAAGGTGAAGCCCGCGGCCACGGCCGCCATAGCGAGGCCGGCGAGCAGGCGAGTGGCGAAGTCGCTGCCGAGCCTCGATTGCAGGCCGGGCGCCGGGCCGGTGCCGTCTCCCGCGTCGTCGCGTTCGCTCATCGCACCCGACCTCTCGCCTCTGCGCTGCGCCGTCAGCCGATCGAACGGGTCTCGACGCCGCCGAACCTGCGGTTGCGCCGGCGGAACTCGTCGATTGCCTGCTCCAACAGCTCTCGACCGAAGTCGGGCCAATAGGCTTCCAGGAACACGAACTCGGTATAGGCCGACTGCCACAGCAGAAAGTTGGACAGGCGCAGCTCCCCGCTGGTGCGGATGAGGAGATCGGGGTCGGGGATGCCGTGCGTGTCGAGCGCCGCGGCCATGGCCTCCGGCGTGATGTGCTCCGGCCGGATGGCGCCGTCGCGCACGCGCTCGGCCAGCCGCCGCGCCGCCCTGGCGATCTCGGCGCGCGAGCCGTAGTTGAAGGCGATCACCAGGTTGAGGCGCGTGTTGTCCGAGGTGAGGGCCACGGCTTCGTCGATCAGCTCGAGCAGCTCGGGGGAAACGCGCTCGCGCTCGCCGATGATGCTGATGCGCACGCCGTTCTGGTGCAGGTCGGCCAGGTCGCGGCGGATGAAGCGGCGCATCAGCCCCATCAGGTCGTCGATCTCGCTCGCCGGACGCGACCAGTTCTCGGACGAGAAGCTGAAGATTGTGAGGTATTGCAGCCCGAGCTCGATGGCGGCCCTGACGGTGCGGCGGACGGCCTCGACGCCGACCCGGTGGCCCGCCGAGCGCGGCAGGCCGCGCTGCTCCGCCCAGCGGCCGTTGCCGTCCATGATGATGGCGACGTGGCGCGGCACCTGCGCGTTGCCTCGCCAATCTGCAGATTGATTGTGCTTATTCATAAATCAGGGATCACGCGGCAACTAGTGTGGCGTCTTGGAATTGCCGAACCACCTGGCCGGCGAGCGCGTCGGCAATTCGGAGACGGGACACTACTGGCGGCGACTGCCGCGGGCAGACGCGGCGCAAACACGACTGCGCGGATTCGTGGGGCACCGTCCGCCTCATACCTGCTTGATCTCGGCTTCCTTGGCAATCAACGACTGGTCGATCTCCTTGATCAACCGGTCGGTCAGCTCCTGCACCTTGGTGGAGTTCTTGTGGTGATCGTCCTCGCTCATGGTGCCGTCCTTGTCGAGCCGCTTGAGCAGGTCCATGCCCTCGCGCCGCACGTTGCGCACGGCGACGCGCGCGTGCTCGGCGTACTTGTGCGCGACCTTGACGAGCTCCTGGCGGCGCTCGGCGTTGAGCGAGGGGATCGGCAGCCGGAGCAGCGCGCCCTCGGTGATCGGGTTGAGGCCGAGATTGGCCTCGCGGATGGCCTTCTCCACCGCGCCCACCTGGCCCTTATCCCAGACCTGCACCGAGATCGTGCGCGCGTCCGGCGTCGACACTGTCGCCACCTGGTTGATCGGCATGCGTGCGCCGTAGACGTTGACCACGACGGGATCGAGCAGATGGATGCTGGCGCGGCCGGTGCGCAGCCCGCCGAACTCCTTCTTGAGCGTGTCGATGGCGCCGCGCATGCGGCGCTCGAGGTCTTTGATGTCGAATTTATCGGCGGCCATGGCACACGTCCTCAGGTCTCCAAGCCCTTGATCCGCCTCCAGCCGAGCCCCCTCGCCCGGGTCCCGCCCGACGCTCGCAACTCCCATTCCTGAAGGGTCGCCTCATGATTGGCCGGAGATGGTCGTGGCGAGCGCTTCGCCACGTAGCACCTTCAGGAGATTACCGGGTTCCTCGATCGAGAACACAATTACCGGAAGATTGTTGTCGCGAGCAAGGGCGATGGCGGCCCCGTCCATGACTTTGAGGTCCCGCGCCAGCACTTCCGCATAGCTCAGGGCCTCGTATCGCACCGCGGTGCGGTCTTTTTTGGGATCGGCCGAGTAGACGCCGTCGACCTGCGTGGCCTTGGCAAGGACCTCGCAGTCCATCTCGACCGCCCGCAGCGCGGCGGTGGTGTCGGTGGTGAAGAAGGGGTTGCCGGTGCCGGCGGCGAAGATGACGACGCGCTTGTTGTCGAGATGGTGCAGCGCCTTGGAGCGCACGAAGGCCTCGCAGATGGTCGGCATCGGGATGGCAGAGAGCACGCGCGCGGGCACCTCGATCTGCTCGAGGGCGTTGTGGAGCGCCAGCGAGTTCATGACGGTCGCCAGCATGCCCATGTAGTCGGCGGTGGCCCGGTCCATGCCCTTGGCGGCGCCGGCGAGGCCGCGAAAGATGTTGCCCCCGCCCACCACCACGGCAATCTCGGCCCCGGCCGCCACCGCGTTCTTGATGTCGGCGGAGAGGCGCTGGACGACGGGCACCTCGATGCCGTAGGCGGCCTTGCCCATCAGCGCCTCGCCGGAGAGCTTCAAGAGCACGCGGCGGTAGCGCAAGCCCGACGAGCCACTCATTGTTGCAGCCCTACGTTTGCTCATGCCGGGGCGGCGGGTACGGGCAGGGCGCCGCGAACAGACCGCCGCCTGCCGGCACGGGCGCCGCGCCCATCCCGAAGCACAAGACATAAACAGAGTGTCGGCCGGGACGCAAACCGGCGTCCCGGCCGACACGCACGCAACCTTAACCTGATTCGAGGCCGGTCCAGCTCAGCGCTTGGCGGCCGCCGCCACCTCGGCCGCGAAGTCGCCGTCCTTCTTGTCGATGCCTTCGCCCAGCGCGTAGCGGGCGAACTTGGTGATCCTGATGGGCGCGCCGGCCGTCTTCTCGGCGCCCTTCAGCACCTGCTCAACGGTCGCCTTGCCGTCGCCGCCGGCGCCGAGGAACGTCTGCTGCAGCAGCACCACCTGCTGGAAGAACTCCTTGCGCAGACGGCCGTCCACCATCTTGGCGGCGATCTCGGGCGACTTGCCGGACGCCTTGGCCTGCTCGGTGTAGACCGCACGCTCGCGCTCGACGAGCGCGGGGTCGAGCTCCTCCGCCGTCACGGCCGCGGGGCTGGCGGCAGCGATGTGCATGGCCAGCTGGCGGCCGAAGGGGGCGAGCACGGCCTTGTCGCCCTTGCTCTCGAGCGCGACCAGCACGCCGATCTTGCCCAGGCCCTCGGCGACCTTGTTGTGCACGTACTCGGCGACGAGGCCGTCGCCGACCGACATGGCCACGGTGCGGCGCACCGACATGTTCTCGCCGATGGTGGCGACCATCTCCTTGACGTGCTGCTCGACGCTGACGGATTTGCCCGGAAACGGCATGGCGAGCAGCTTGTCGAGGCGGCCGTCGGCCTTCGGCGCCAGGCCGGCGATGGCGCGCACCATGTCCTGGAACTGGGCGTTGCGGGCGACGAAGTCGGTCTCCGAGTTGACCTCGACCATGGCGCCGGCCTTGGCCTTGGCGGTGACGCCGATCAGGCCCTCGGCGGCGATGCGGCCGGCCTTGTTGGCGGCTTTCGACAGGCCCTTCTTGCGCAGCCAGTCGACGGCCTGCTCGATGTCGCCCTTCACCTCGGTGAGCGCCGTCTTGCAGTCCATCATGCCGGCGCCGGTCTTGTCGCGCAGCTCCTTCACGAGGCTCGCGGATACGATCGTCATGGATAGAACCTCTCGATTGCCCCACAGGGCATCACTCGCAAACTCGCGCACATATGGGTGGTCGCCAGAAGGCAGGCAAATCAGGCCGCCTGCCCTTCCACCAGCTGCTTGGCCGCGGCGACCCAGTTGTCGCGGGCGATACGGCCCCTGAGGTTGAGCGTGCGATCGAGCGCTTCCATCGACTCGGCATCCAGGTCGGCGATCTGCCAGTAATGGTAGACGCCGGCATCATTGAGGCGCTGCTCGAGCTTGACGTTGATACTGGGCAGGCGCTTGAGGTCGTCGGGCTCGCCGCGCGGCGCGTCGATGCCCTTGAACACCCCCTTCTCGGCCTCGACCGGCAGCTCCTCGGCGGGGGGCGCCTCGGCGGCGCCGACATCGGTGCCGGCCTGGGTCTGGCCGCGCTCGATGCCGTCGATGGCAGCGCGCGCGACGAGGTCGCAGTAGAGCGTGATGGCGCGGCCGGCGTCGTCGTTGCCCGGCACCGGGAAATCGATGCCGTCGGGATTGCAATTGGTGTCGACGATGGCCACGATCGGGATGCCGAGCTTCTTGGCCTCGGCGATGGCGATCTGTTCCTTGTTGGTGTCGATCACGAACAAGAGATCCGGCAGGCCGCCCATCTCCTTGATGCCGCCGAGCGAGCGGTTGAGCGAGTCGCGGTCGCGCGTCAGCTGCAGCACCTCTTTCTTGGTGCGCCCCTTGGCCTCGCCGGCGAGCATCTCCTCGAGCTGCTTCAAGCGGCGGATCGAATGCGAGATGGTCTTCCAGTTGGTGAGCGTGCCGCCGAGCCAGCGGTGGTTGATGAAATACTGCGCCGAGCGTTTGGCGGCGTCGGCAATGCCGTCGGAGGCCTGGCGCTTGGTGCCGACGAACAATAGGCGTCCGCCGCCGGCCACCACGTCGCTCACTTTGACCAGGGCCTGGTGCAGGAGCGGCACCGTCTGCGCCAGATCGATGATGTGGATGTTGTTGCGGGCGCCGTAGATGAAGGGCGCCATCTTCGGGTTCCAGCGGTGGCTTTGATGGCCGAAGTGACAGCCTGCTTCGAGCAGGGAACGCATGCTGTAGGCGGGGAGCGCCATGAGAGAAGTCCTTTTCCGGTTGCGCCTCCGCGGGACCCAGAGAAGGCCAACTCCCGCCATGGGCGGCAGCCGGCCCACCGGAGCGCTGGACGGGGCTTTCGGTCCGCCAGCGCAAGGTCCCGCGTGTGGGATGGGCGGGTGTGTACTGGGGGCGACCGGAATTGGCAAGCTCAATGAGGAATTTGGCGCCGCCTGCCGCGCCGGACGCCCGTCTGGCGCAGGTGCTCCTTCCACACGGCCTCGCCGAGCATCTTGTCCTTGTCGCGGGCAATATTGGTCCGAGGTCCGTCGGTTATCAGATCGAACAGAACCGAAATGTCGGTTTTGGGTTTGGCCTTTGGTGGTCTCAAATCCTGAGCAATCAGCCGCCTCAGGTATTCGGAAAGAGAGATGCCCAGCTGGGCTGCTCTCGCCTGGGCGCGTCTTTTCAGTTGCACCGGCATAGAAACTTGCTGGCGGACCTTCATGGCGTGCAAGCCCTCGTCAATCGAAGTCGCGGGTGATGTCGAAGGTGCGGACGGCCTCGAGGTCCTGCGGCGGCTGCAGCCACTGGTCCTCGTGCCGCAGGCTGCGGCGGGTGTCGTCGAGGCCGGCCTGCCAGTGCTCCTCCATGGAGGCGCGCGAGAACTCGTAGTCCTTGGTCTGCGTCTCGTAATACTTCTCGCGGTAGATGAGATGCACGATGCTCATGGGCGCGGCGCCCCTGGCAGCCTCGCGGATGTAGGCGACGTCTGCGTCCTGCTTGAGCTTGTTCGGCAGCCGGTCGTAGAGCCGGTCCACGGCCTGGCGCAGCTTCTGGGCATCGCGGAAGGCATTGGTGTTCTTGCGCGTGCGCGAGGAGTAGAGGATGTCCTTGTGGCGCTCGTACACGTCGAGCAGGTTGCGCGGCATGGTGCCCCTCGCGCTGAACAGGTCGACCTGGAACACCAGCATGGGGTCGTCGCGGTGCGCGTCGAGCAGATACTCGAGCGGCGTGTTGGAGAGCACCCCGCCGTCCCAGTAGTGCTCGCCCTCGATCTCCACCGGCGGGAAGCCGGGCGGCAGCGCGGCGCTGGCCATGATGTGCTCCGGACCGATGCGGCGGCCCTTGTCGGCACTGTCGAAGTAGACCGAGTTGCCCTTGCGGATGTTGGCCGCCCCGATGCTGAAGCGCACGGCCCCGGCGTTGAGCAGGTCGAAATCGATCATCTGCTCCAAGGTGGCGCGCAGCGGCGCCGTGTCATAGAAGCTGAGCGCGCCCTCGTCGCCCCAGGGCAGCAGCCAGGCCGGCGGCAGGCGCGGGCGGTAGAAGCCCGGCACGCCGGAGGCGGCGCTGGCGAGCGCGCTCCACTCGTTGAAGAAGAGGCGCAGGAAGTCGCCGTGCGATGGCGGCTTGGCCGCGGCATTGGTGATCAGCTCCCAGAACTCGCGCAGGCGCTCAACGCGCCGCTCGGGCGCGTTGCCGGCGATGATGGCGCCGTTGATGGCCCCAATCGAGATGCCGGCGATCCAGTCCGGCAGATAGTCCTTCTCCGCCAGAGCCTGGTAGACGCCGGCCTGGTAGGCACCGAGCGCGCCGCCGCCCTGCAGCACCAGCCCGACCTGGGCGCAGTGCGCCGGCCTGGATGGGCGCGCTCCGGCGGCGCCCGGCTCGCGAGCTGGTGACGCTGCGGCCGCCGTTGGGGCGGAGGCCGCCCCTCCGCGCGACTTTCTCGCTCGCTTCTTCGCCCTCGGTTGGTCGCTTGCCATGGTTCTTGAGACCGCATCGTCCAAGCTGTCAGCCGGCTTCTTATATGGTAGCGCGGCTGCGGCCAATCGATGAGGCGGCGGGAAACCTTAGGGATCGCAAATGCCGGTCGGCGCGACCCATCCGCGCGCCACATTCGGACGCTAACCAGCCGGTGTGGATTGCAACGGAGAGACATGCCATGGCGAAGCTCGCGCTCTACCACGCCGCCCCCTCACGTTCCTCTATCGTACATTGGATGTTGGAGGAGCTGGGCGAGCCCTATGACATTCACCTCGTGAGCTTCAAGAAGGGCGAGAACCTGCGACCGGAGTATCTGGTCGTCAACCCGATGGGCAAGGTGCCCGCGCTCAGGCACGGCGACGTCGTCATCACGGAAGCCGCCGCCATCTGCACCTACCTGGCCGACGAGTTCCCGCGCGCCAAGCTCAACGTACCCGTCGGGAGCCCAAACCGCGGCGTCTACCTCAAGTGGCTGTTCTTCGGGCCGAGCTGTTTTGAGCCCGCCATCACCGAGCGCGCCTTCCCGCGCAAGGAGGCGCCTGCGCGCTCGACCCTTGGCTTCGGCGATTTCGACACGGTGATGGACGTGCTGGCGAAGGCGGCCGGGGCAGCGAACCCCTACCTGATGGGCGAGCAGTTCACCGCCGCCGACGTGATCATCGGCTCGGGGCTGCGCTGGGGCATGATGTTCAAGCTGGTGCCCGAGCGGCCGGAGTTCACGGCCTACGTCGGGCGGCTCGGCGCGCGGCCGGCGCTCAAGCGAGCGACAGAGAAGGACGCCAAGCTGCAGAAGGAGCAGGAGGGCGGGGCGTAGTCTCGTTACTGGGGCGCGTACTCAAAAGTTGTTACAGCGAGTGCGATTCGTAGGGCGCAATAGGCGCGAGCCGTATTGCGCCGTTTCCGCAGCAAAGGGCCCTACAGCCGGCGTGAGCTTCCAGAGCACGCCCCCAGGGCGGCGATGAACCGGTCGGCGTGGCGCGTCGTCGTGCGGTGGTTGACGATGGCGCAGCGGATGACGAGGCGGCCGTCGAGCGTGGTCAGCGAGGGTGCGGCGAGCCCGCGCTGCTGCAGGTCCATGACGATGGCCTGGTGCGTGGCATCGTCGGCATCGCGCAGCCTGAAGCAGACGATGTTGAGCGCGACGGGTGCCGCCAACTCGACGGCCGGCGACTGCTCGAGCCGCCGGGCGAGGTAGGCCGCGACCGCGCAGCAGTGCTCGATTGAAGCGCCGATGCGATCGGCGCCGAAGGTCTGGAAGGTGAACCAGGTCTTGAGGGCGCGAAAGCCGCGCGACAGGTCGGGCCCCAGATCGCAGGGCCAGGTGTCGCCGGCGGCGAGACCCACAGGCAGGCGGTCGAGGTAGGCGGCGGGCTTGGCGAAGGTGTGGCGATGCGCCTGCGCGTCGCGCACCAGAAGGAAACCCGCGTCGTAGGGGACGTGGGCCCACTTGTGGAAGTCAAAGCCGATGGAGTGGGAGCGCTCGATGCCGGCGAGCAGCGGCCGAAGCTTGGTGGACAGCGCCACGAGCCCCCCGAAGGCACCGTCGACGTGGAACCAGAGCCGCTCGCGGGCGGCGACGTCGGCGATGGCGTCGAGCGGGTCGAAGGCGCCGGTGTTGACGGTGCCGGCCGTGCCCACCACCAGGAACGGCAGGTGGCCGCGCAGGCGGTCCCTGACGATGGCCGCCTTAAGCTCGTCGACGCGCATGGCGCCCTGCGCATCGACCGGCACGAGACGAAGATTGTCCGAGCCGACGCCGGAGAGCTCCATGGCCTGGGCGATGCAGCCGTGCGCCTCGCGCGAAGCGTAGGCGGTGAGCTGCGGGGCTTGTCCGCGCAGGCCGGCGCCGCGCACGCCGTGGCCCAAGGCCTGGTTGCGCGCAACGAGCAGGCCGAGGAAGTTGGCCATCGACGTGCCGGTGACGAACAGGCCGGAGGCGTCGGCGGGATAGCCGAACAGCTCCGCCGACCAGCGCACGATCTGGCGCTCGACCTCGAGGCCGACGTGGTCGCGCCCGCCGCAGTTGGCGTTGAGACCGGCGGCGAGCATCTCGGCCAGCATGCCCACAGGTGTGCCGGCGCCGTGCACCCAGCCCATGAAGAGGGGATGCGTGTTGCCGGTGGCGTAGGGCTCGATGTCGGCGCGGAAGTCGGCGAGCACGTCGGCGAGGTCGCGGCCCGAGCGCGGCAGCGTGCCCTGGAAGCGCGCGCGCACGTCGGCCGGCATCGGCTGCCACACGGGGCGGGCGTCCGCGTCGGCGATGTAGGCGATCATCGCGTCGAGCGCCTCGTGGCCGAGGTCGCGGAAGCGGTCCCAGTCCTCGGGATCGAGGTCGCGGCGGATGGGCGCGGGGCCCGCGACGCCCGGTGTATCGTCGTCGGCGTCCGCTTGCCCCGCGTCTTTTGGCAGGCTGTCGAGCTGGTCGGTCACGGGCTCGCTCCATCGATGAGGGCCATCAGCTTCGCAAACAGACGATCGAGATCGCGGCCGATCGGCGCGAACGCGTCGTCGAGCGTCGCGCCGGCGGCGAGCCCTTCGGCCACGGCGCTGACGTGGCCGGCGCTCAGGCACACGCGCAGGGCCGTGCGCGGGCCGAGCTGGACGGGCTGGCCGACATGGCAGACGCGCTGCAGGTGACGGGCGACGCCGATGGGCCAGCGCAGGTCGACGTGCAGCTTTGCCACCGCCGCGGCGGGCGCGAACCCGCCGCTCGCGCTGCGCACCGCCAAGGGGACGATGCTGGAGTTGCGCGCGGCGTCGGGCTCGTCGAGGGGGGCCAGCCGCGGCGTGGCGGAGGCGCGCTGCAAGACCTCGTTGGCGAAGCGCGCCGTGATCGCAGAGCGCTGCGCGTCGCCGACGCGCACGAGGCGCCGCAGCTCGGCGAGTGCCGCGCTCCAGCGCAGACCGAGGCCGAAGTTGGCGGTCGCAATCAGCTCGCGCGCAAAGGTGGCTTGCAGGCCCTCGGGCCAGTCGAAGCGGGCGCTGTAGTCGGCGAGGCCCACCGGCGGCGGCGGTGCCTGGCGCAGGCGCGCGGCGATCTCGCCCGGAAGCAGAAGGGCGCCCGAGAACGGCGGGCCAGCGACGAACTTCGAGCCCGAGATCAGCACCATGCCGCCGGCGCGGAGATCCGACTGCAGTTGCGCGGCCGGGCACCTGAGCTGGCAGGCGTCGACCACGACCAGCACCCGATCGGGGGCGCCGCGCGCGAGCCGCCAGGCCACGGCGCGCGATGGACCGCTGAGGCCGGTCTTCGACGTGTCGAGAACGTGCAGCAGCACGCCGCGACCGCCGGCAAGCGCGCTTTCGACGTGACGTGCAACGTCTGCGTCCACCAGCCCCAGGGGCCGCGGCGCGCCGTCGGCGTCGCGGATGCCGACGCAGGCGACCTCGATGTCTGCCGCTTCCCACCCGCCGAGGCGGCGACCCAGGTCGGCGCTGCCGCCGAGGCTCGAGGTGGCGAGGAAATTCAGGCCGGCGGCGGCCTTGGTCACGCCGCTGCCGGTTTCGTCGGGGGCGATCACGATGTTGGTGACGGCGGGGCCCAGGAGGCTCTTGGCGACGGCCAGCGCGATCAGCTCGCCGTCGGTGCCGGACGGGGCGAGGACCGCCTGCGCGGCCTCGCAGCCGAAGGTGGCCAGCAGCTCGCCTCTGATGGCGTCGAACCAGTCCTGGAGAGCAAGCCCGCCCTGGCTCTCTGCATCAAACAGCCTCGCGGCGATGCGGCCGGTCTCGCCGTAGGCGTGCTCGGTGATGGCGCTGGCCGTCGAGGACGAGAACCAGAGCTCGTCG
>Ga0247727_10019620_pt1 | contig 10457 bp, 13 predicted proteins | sample WisWelCaveWW1625_FD_202498 | JGI IMG/M metagenome (GOLD analysis project Ga0247727, IMG submission 202498) | Biofilm microbial communities from Wishing Well Cave, Virginia, United States - WW16-25 | ecosystem: Environmental > Aquatic > Deep subsurface > Groundwater > Cave microbial mat | place... | reverse complement strand
CGCTCGCTCAAAATCACCGTGACGTTTGCCGACATGCCGGGGCGAAATTTTCCGCCGGGATTGTCGAGGGCCGCGATGACTTTCACGCGCCGCGTGCCGACGTCGACGATCGGATCGATGACCTGCACTTTGCCGATCAATTCATAACCCGGATAGGCCGTGGGGGAAACTTTCACTTTCGCGCCGCGCTGCAATTGCGAATAGAAACGCTCCGGCGCGGAGAACGCGACGCGGAGTTGCCGAATCTGCGCGAGTTCCGTGATCGGCGCGCCTGCGCGCACGAATGCGCCGGGGCTTACCTGGCACGCGCCGAGAACACCGGCAAAGGGCGCGACGATGCGCGTCTTTTGCAACCGCGCGCGAATCACGGCAAGATCGGCTTCCGCGACTTTCCTTGCCGCGGCTGCGTCATCGAGAGTTTGCGCCGTGCCGAGACCTTCGTCTGTAATCGTTTTAATGCGGTCGAAAGTCACTTTTCTTTGTTCAAGAAGCGCAAGCGCTCGGGCTTCTTCCGCGCGCAATTGCGTATCGTCCAATTGCGCGATCAACCCGCCTTTGGCAATCGCCTCGCCCTCGCGGAACGGCAGGCTGATGACGGCTGCATCGATTTCGGAAACCACGGTAATCGCATCTTCCGCCTCGATGGTGCCGACGGCTTCGAACGGATCGATGACCGCGCTTTACGTCACGGTCGCGGTTTCAACGGGCATGGGCGGCATTTGAAATCCGCCGCCCTGCGCTTGCTGCTGCGAGCAGCTTGTGTTCATGAGAGAAATCAAAACGAACAATGCGGCAAACGGAACGCCGACTATTGTTTTCCATCTTGCATGATGCGTCATGCTCTGCCTGTCCTTTCCTTGATTGATTAGATCAACGTCACTTGTGAAGCGCAGCCGGGCCCGCGCGTGAGATAATTCAAAACCGCTAGAACTGCCGACCTTCGGCTCTAAAAACTTACGGCGGATTTTCAGACAAGCTGAAAACCGTAACCCTGCGGGCAGCCCCAACAGATAGATGAAGACCAACGGATAAAGCTTTTTGTCTTTTCATCCGTTGGTCCTCATCTATCTGTTGGTGATAAAAAATTTTCAAAATTTGTGAGAATTTAGCCGTCTGAAGTTCGGAGTGCAAAACTTTAGTTTTGCGATTTTTGACCCATCGTAATGCTAAAGCATTACACTCCGGTTCGGATGGCTAAATTCGTATCAGAATTTTATTCTGAGTTTGAGCGCCTTATTCCAGCACAAGTGAACTCTTTGCAAAAAAAGCAAAAAATTTTGGGACACAAAAATGAACCCACACAAAAATACTATTTTGTAGGCTTTCAATTTTGTGTGCCTTCTTTTTTGGTTGCGGCTTGTCCGCCTTATGACATATAGTCGCTCGGTGACGTTTGAAATCGACAACGGGCTTGATTGCAGCGCACTCGGGACACGCGGAACTCCTGCTCCTGCTCTCGCTCTACAAAAACTTGCTCGCCAGTTTGTAGGTTTGCGCAATGCCCTTTTTAGAAGTATCCCACACCAGAAGTTCGGCCTTTATCAGCGCTTTATGTTTTCGGCTGACGTCACGCAAAGCATTACCCACAGACTTGCGAACATATTCACTCTCATCGTCGCGCAGCCGGCTCAACAATTTGACGGTGAGGTTGGGATGGTCGCGCAAGTATGGCTTGCTCGTCCAAATTCTCAGTCCTTCCGTTGCTGCTCGCCGGACATTTTGGTTTGGGTCGGCCAACCAGCCTTCAATCACGGGGAGCGCACGCTCATAGCCCATATCCGCACAATACCTGTCGAATGCTTGCGCCAAGATTTCCTGCACCCGCCAATTTTCGTCTTTGCTCACACAGCTTCGTAGAATGTTTAGGCTTTCATCTGAATGTGCGGCAAGCCGGCCCAAGATAAATGTCGCCAGCATTCGGGCTTGATGCGCTTCAGAGGCAAACAACTTCTTCGCAATGCGAAGGCTATCTTGGGCGGCGTTGCCCGCAACAACTTCGTCCGCCGCGCGCTTGACGCCCTTAAAGCCATGCTGCGTTTTCTGTGCGCGCTGTATGAGTTTATCAATTGCGTCCAAATCGTTCTGCCGAAAAATTGTTCTGTCTGCATGAAAAAGAACTACGCTTCCAGCTTTGCCTCCATCGTGATCTGCGCCGTAAGCGCGCGAGAGATGATGCAATTCGCTTTGGCGTCATTCGCCATCTCGTCGAATTTGGCGCGCTCCACGCCGGGGACTTTTCCCGTCAACTCCAAATGAATCGTTGTGATCGACCAATTGCCCTGCACTTGCTCGAGCGTCAAATTCGCGCGCGTGCTCAATTTTTCCGGCTGGAATCCGGCCGCGCTCAACTTTGCGGAAACGGACATCGTGAAGCAACCGGCATGCGCGGCGGCGATCAATTCTTCGGGATTCGTGCCGGTGCCGGATTCAAAGCGGCCGGTGAAGGAATACGGCGTTTCTTGCAGCACGCCGCTTTGCGTGGACAGCGTGCCTTTGCCTTCTTTCAAAGTTCCTTGCCAAACCGCGGAAGCGTGACGTTTCATGTTGTGCTCCTTTTTCGTTGAGGTTATTTGTTCATTGCAAATAGTTCCACTTGGTCAAATTAACTCGTGGCCCACGAAACACGCAAAACACACTAAAAACTTTTCGCGTTTTTCGTGGGCAAAAATTTGGATAAAAACTTCACCACGCAATCACTTTACGATCGCGCAGAAATTGCCACGTCAAGTTCGATAAAGCGCACGTCTGCGCCATTTTTCTGCAAGCTTTTGGCTGCGGCCTCACCCGCCTGGCGAGAGCGCGTTGAGAGAAAAACGATAAAATATTTTTCCGATAATTGCCGCGCCACTTCGAGGCCAATGCCGCGATTGGCGCCGGTGATCAGAGCAATGGAACGATTCTTCATTGCGCGTTTCCGATAAATTGGTGATCGATACAACCGCAATTTTGCAACGAAAAGAGAACCGCAACGAGGCACAAACTAAATTTTAGTCATTAGCGAAGGCCCCGGCGCTACGCCGTGCTCGCCTCGACCGGCTTCTCCTCTTCCATTTCAGGCTTGCCCGCGAGGCCGCAATATCCCAGCTTCACGGTTTCATCGTCTTTCTTAACGGAAACGACGCGCCACATCATGCAATCCGTCGCGATGCAAAAGCAATCCACGTCCGGCTTGCCGCTGCCGATCCGGCGATTCACCACCGACACGCTGTCTTCATAACGCCGCACCGCCGAAACCGCAAAGGGACACCACTTGGTTCGCGCTTCTTTCTCTGTAAGGAGCATATCTTTCCTTCCGCTGCAAACTATGAGATCAGGCCGTAACGCGCTCGGGGTGCGATTGCGGCAACGCCGCGCGGCTCATTATCTTTTCGATCTGTTGCGCATGATGCTCGAGATGCTCTTGCAGAAAGATCAGCATGTGTGTCACCGTGAGCAAACCTGCAAGAGGATGGCGATACAGCCGCAATTGCAACATCTCCGGCGTGACGCGCTCGAGCAGCGTTTGCAGCTTTTGCCGCAGGCTTTCCCATTGCATTTGCAAATCGTCGAGCGCCAAGCCCGGCGTGGGCAAAACGTGCGGGCTGGGCGCTTTGAACTTCAACGGCGAGCGCAAAGCCCACGTCATAACGGTGGAACGCAAGCCCGCGCTCCAACTCACTTTTCGCAGGGAAGAGCGCTTGTCGAGTTTCTTTTCGAAGTAAGCAACGACAAAGCTTTCGACGAGGATGAGATGATGGAGGATCTCGGTTATCGACCACGCCTCCGGCTTTGGCCGAAACTGCAATTGCGGTGTTGCACACGCGCGCAGCTTGGTGCTGAGTTCCCGGCGAGTGCTTTGTAGCCGTTCAAATCTTTGATTCAAGTGTGGGAGCATTGGAGACTTGCCCTTCTTTTGAAAATGAATACATACTCTTCAACCTTGCCAGCAGCTTCTTTCCACGGCTTTTCATGGCCGGGCTGCCGATGCGGGTTAGTGCTTCGAGCTGTTTGATAATGCCCGGCCGCAATTCTTCGTCGCGCTCGGCAATGTCCGACAGCGCTTGCATCGCGAAAGTTTTGACGATGCGGCTTTCGTCTTTGAGATAGTCTGAGAGAATTTTCAAAACGGCGCGGCGCTCGCGCTTGTCAGCTTCAACCGCGAAAACATTTGCGCCAAATGCCAGCGCACCTCTTGTTGTTCTATCCGTGAGGCTTTATGGAGAAGGATCGTTTTGTGCGGAGCTAGCAGTTCCGGCCGCTGCGCCGTCACTTTTTTCGCCGCGTCCGCGCAGCGCAGGCGCAAAAGCGGATCATCGCAAAACATCCCATTGAAGACGGCTTCAAACAGCCTGGGCTTTGCAAGCACGAGAGCTACGGCTTCTTCGGATTTGCCGATCGAGCGCCGGTCGCCGCCGGCCAGCATTTTGAGCAACCGATTCATAACAGTTTTTGAATCGCCTTGAGATATTCGTCGCCGCGCTTCTCGGCGAAGAGGTCGAGCGCCAACTCGAAAGATTGTTTGAACAACGCAATCGCACTAGCGCTAGCAGCCGGCGCACGGAGATAAGAACTCACCCATTTATGCACTTGGCACAATGCCCATTTGAGGGTTGTTTCCAGTGCTTAAAAAGTTTCTTTCAGAATGACATGTTGAGGAGGCTGCGCCGACTTTGAGTTATAGTGAGCTTCATTGCGTCGCGCAATTTCCTTCCGCACCACCGGCGCGACTTTCGTGCCGAATAGCTCGATAGCGCGCATCATCTTGTTGTGCGCGATGGTGTTGTAGCCCAAATAGAGCAGGAATCTTTGATGGTGAAAAATTTCGTGTTGAAAAAGAATCTTCTCGATGATTTCCTCGGGCGTGCCCACGAAGTCGGAGCCGCGCAACGTGCGCGCAGCTTCGAGTTGTTGGCGCGTCGCGGGCGCCCAACCGCGCTCGCGGCCGATCTTGTTCATCACCATCGTCGCAGTCGGATAATACTCCTCGGCCGCTTGTTGCGAATCATCCGCGATGAAGCCGTGCGAATTGATGCTCAACGGAATTTGTGCGGGATCGTGTCCGGCTTGTTTGGCGCTCTTTCGATAAAGATCGAAGAGAGGAGCGAAACGTTCGGCCATGCCGCCGATGATCGCCAACGCCATCGGCAATCCCAGCGTGGCCGCGCGCACCACCGAATCGGGCGTGCCGCCGACTGCAATCCAAATCGGAAGTTGCTCTTGCGCCGGTCGTGGATAGACGCCGAGATTATCAAGCGCCGGGCGAAATTTTCCCGACCACGTGATCTTCTCCGACTCGCGCAGCTTCATCAACAGCTTCAGTTTTTCGGAAAAGAGGGCATCGTAGTCGTGCAGATCGTAGCCAAAGAGCGGAAACGATTCGATGAACGAGCCGCGTCCGGCCATGATTTCAGCGCGGCCGTTGGAGAGCAGATCGAGCGTGGCAAAATTCTGAAAGACGCGCACCGGATCATCCGAACTGAGCACGGTAACCGCGGTCGATAGCCGAAGGGATCTTGTGCGCGCCGCTGCCGCTCCCAAAATAACCAAAGGCGAAGACGCGAGATACTCGGTGCGATGATGCTCGCCAAGCGCGTAGACCTCCAATCCCACTTGATCGGCCAGCTCGATCGTTTCCATCAGATTGCGCATGCGCGCGGCCGGACTGATCATCGCGCCGGTCGCCGGATCGGGCAAGAGTTCGACAAAGGAATAGAGGCCCAGTTCGAACGTTCGCGTTTGATTAGAAGAATATGTGGTAGGTTGTCTCTTGTGCAATTCATTCATATTTGTTTTCAACGGTGATTGGTGAAGCAACAAAATTGGAAGGCAGAAAAATGCTTGACGTCTGCATTATCTGTATTAGCCGTCTTCGTTCCGGATTGCGTTGTAACTCTTCTCAACTTGTCATTCTGTAAGAATCTTCCCTAGTGCTCGAATCGCATCTTGTTTTGAGATTTCGACCAAGTGCGAGGGAAGGTCCTTACAGGATGACATTTCAAAGAAAGGCCTTACAAATTAACCCTTGAGCAATATAACTTTCCGAGCGTGAGGCGAAACGAGTTCTTTCTGTCTTTCATTTTTCTGTCATAGCTTTTGAGGCATTTTAGTTTTACTGCGTCAAGGCATTTTGCCTTCCTTCAGCACCACCATCATGCCGCGCACGAATTTGATTTCATCGTGATTGACGGTGTGCTCCATATTGCGATACAAACGCATCGTCACTTCTCCGCCCAAGCCTTGCAAATTTTTTGCGGCATGCTCGACGCGCTCTTTAGGAATGTGAAAATCCACGTCGCTGCAGCCGAGAAAAATCGGCGTGCCGTTGAAATTGCCTGCATCGCGGCGCGGCTCGTCTTCAGCGCCGATGAGACCGCCGCTCAATCCCACCACACCGCCGTAAAGTTTCGCGTTGCGCGCCGCGTATTCCAAAGCCAAACATGCGCCTTGCGAGAAGCCCAGCAACATGGTGCGCTCGGTTGGAATGCCGGCAGCATTCACTTGTTCGATAACATTGTCGACAACGGCAAGCGCAGACGAAAGCCACGGTTCGTTGCTCGCAGTCGGCGCGAGGAAACGGTTCGGATACCACGTGCCTCCCGCTGCTTGCGGCGCGAGATGAGCAAAGCGCATTTGTTTAAATTCCTCCGCGAGCATGAGAATGCTTTCGGCCGTCGCGCCGCGGCCGTGAATCATAATCATGGCGGCGCGCGCACGATCAAGCGGTACGCCCGCGGATAAAATCGGCCGGCCGTGATGTGGATCCGCGATCATTTTATTTTCCAAGTTTAAACTGGCCAAACGAGGTGGGGCAAAACGATTTTAAAAGCCCATGGTTTTGCTCTCAATTTTCCCGATGCGGCATCTCCAAGCGCGGCAGTGCGGCTTCGATGCTCGGGCGCTGCGACTCGAGCCACGGCGGCAGGATAAGCTGCTCGCCCAGGTGCTCCATTTTTTCATCGCGGTCAAAGCCGGGACCGTCGGTCGCCAATTCAAACAGCGCACCGCCGGGTTCTTTGAAGTAAACCGACTTGAACCAGAAGCGGTCGATCTGCTCCGTCGGCCACAAACCCGCATGCGCAATGGCATCGCGTAGCGCCATTTCTTCGACGGAATCTTTCATGCGCCACGCCACGTGATGCACGCCGCCGGTTCCCCATTGGCCGCGCCGTTCTTGCGACAGTTCTTTGATCTCGATAATTTTTCCCGAAGCGCCGCCTTCGACGCCGTAGCGCTGCCACCCATCTTCGCCGCCGAGAAGCTCAAACCCCATGACTTGTGTGAGCAACGTCTCCGTCGGTTTCAGATCGCGTTCCCACAATCGCACCGCGTGCATGCCGAGCAATTGATGCTCCGGCGGAACCGCGCTTTCATTCCACGGAACAAATTGCCGCTCATCCTCCGTTTCGACGAGCGCCAATTGCAAACCGTGTGGATCTTTAAACGGCAAAACTTTTTCGCCAAAGCGCGTTTCGATATTGCCAAACGCGACTTTGCTTTGCAAGAATCTTTTTTGCCAATAATCCAAAGCGCCGCGCGGCACGGCGAAGGGCACTTCCACGGTGAGGCCGATTCCCAACCTCGCCGGCGGCATGCTCGGCCACGGAAAGAATGTGAGGTCGGTTCCGGGCGTGCCGACGCCGTCCGCATAAAACAAATGATAGGTGTCGGGCGCGTCCTGATTCACCGATTTTTTCACCAGCCGCATGCCCATCACCTTGACATAGAAATCTAGGTTCTCTTGCGCCTCACCGGCGATGACGGTGACGTGATGAATGCCGTGCACGGAAGTTTTCATTACAGGTTTTCCTCGTGTAATGCCTCAGTCTTCGGTGGAAAACGTAGCGCAGACATCTTGTCTGCAGTGCAGGCAGGATGCCCGCGCTACTTCTTCAGCAGCTTGAAAGCGTGCGTCCAGTGATTGCGCAAGAATCCCGGAATGCACCAGAGCATGCACAAAGGCTCGAGGGCACGCGCCGCTTCAACGCCGCCCATGTCTTCCACTTCAAAGCCGAACAGCTCGAGTATTGTGCCCACGTCTTTTTTGGCGTTCGCACTATTGCCGCAGATGAACATCGTCGGTTTGACGCCTGCAAAATCCGGATTGACCATAAACGCGCTGCCGATGCTGTTGAACGCTTTGACAAAGTTCGCCTCGGGAAAAGCGGTGTGCAGTTGCTCCATGAGCGAATTGTCGAGCGTGGTAAAAAATTTCAACACACCGTTTTCAGGCGGCGCCTCGGCAATGGGGTTGGTGGTATCGATCACGGTTTTGCCGCTGAGATTTCTTGCGCCGGCCAGTTGCAAAGTTTCCTTCGCCGTGGTTCCCTTCGCGGCCAGCACGATGAGATCGCCGAAAGCCGCGGTCTCGGCAAAGCTGCCAACGCGCGCCTTCGGGCCTGCTTGAGCTTTCCAAGCTGAAAGTTTTTCCGCGTTGCGCGTGCCCATCATCACTTCGTAACCATGTTTGATAAAACCGTTGGCCAATGCTTGGCCAACGTCGCCGGAGCCTAAAATTCCTACCTTCATCTTGCTCTCCTTTCTTTGATTGTACTCGTTGCGGATTGATGTGCAATATTCCACAACATTGTCATTCAGAAGGAAACTTTTTAAGTAATGGAACTGGCGCCCAGAGCGAAAAAGGTTTCCTCCTGAATGACATATCTTAGGGGCGATTGCCGAATATGAAAGTCAAAACTCATAAGGTTCATTCGAACGCAATCCGCCCCTTTAACGCCGCGGCTGAAACCGTCTCGTCCGCAGCGATCAAAGCCCGCGCCTCATCCACTTTGCCCCACACATTCCACAACAGCACGCCGCGCACGCGCTGGTTGTCGAGATAATAGAGCACGCCGGTATTGAATTTCTCTTTCCAATCCGCGACCACTTGCAAACGCGAATCAAGCTCGCCCACGGCTTCATATCCAATCTCGAAAAGGTCGGAATAGAAAAACGGCGAGTGTGTGAAGTTGACTTGCGCACCGGCCATAGCTTGCCCGGCTGCTTTGCCCATGGTGTTCGCGAGGTCTTCGTGCTCCACGCGGCGGCGCACGTTCAAAGTGTGATCGAAATAATTCGCAACATCGCCCGCAGCAAAAACCTCGAGATGGCTCGTGCGCAGAGATTGGTCAACGACGATGCCGTTCTCGACTTTCAAACCCGCCGCAACTGCGAGATCGATATTCGGCGCAATGCCGATGCCGGCCACGACGCTGTTTACTGCGAGGCGGCGATTGCTCTTCATTATCAAAGTTAAGTTCGCGCCCGAACCTTCCAAGCCGATCACGTGTTCTCCGGCAAGAACCTCAACGCCTCTTTGGCGATAATAATCGTTGAAGAACGCAACCGCCTCCGCAGGAAACAGACGCGCACAAATGCCGCTCTCCGGCGTGATGATCGAAACTTTTTTGCCGTTCATCGCAAGCGCGGCCGCCACTTCTGAGCCGATGAAGCCCGCGCCAATCACGGCGAAAGTATCGTGCTGCTTCGCCAGCTCGTGCAAGCGTTGATAATCGGCGAGCGTGCGAAAATAGATGAGGTCATCTCCGCCGAAAGGCAGGCGTCGCGGCGTTCCGCCCGTTGCCAGCAACAGCTTGTCGAACGTGTGCGTCGCGCCTTGATCATCCGTGATTTTTTTTCCGGCGAGATTTAAATCCTTCGCCGTGCGCCCGAGGTGATATTGAACACCGGCAGCAGTCGGTCGCATGATTTCGGCTACGGTTTTCTTTCCACTCCAAAGCGCTTTCGACAAGGGCGGGCGATCATAAGGCTGATTCGTTTCCGCCGTGATGACGCCGATAGCGCCGTTGGCATCGGCTTCGCGAATGCCGTCGATTGCCGAAGCGGCCGTCATGCCGCCGCCGATGATGAGGTGTTTGTAATGAGCCATGGCAGTTCTCCTTCACTGGTTTGTTTGTGGCCGCGCCATTTCATGCGGAGCGAGTGCTATGATTTTTTCTGGCGGCTTCACGGCGTTTAAATTCGAGCTTGAAAACATAGCAAGAATCGGATTGAGCGCGGGGTGAGCCGACTCTATATTGTCGCCCAGCAAACAAGCGCGTCCAATTTCAACGGCACTTCAAATTTAAAAGGAGACGTTATGATTTCGTATCGCGTCATCGCCATTCCAGAACAAATCGCCCAACACGTTCGCGCGACTTTGAAATCGCCGCAATATGGCCATCCGGCTCACGTCGAAATCGCGAGCGGGTACGGACCTTGTCGCTCCTGCTTGCAAACCTTTCATACGGGCGAGGAGCAACGCATTTTATTCACCCACAATCCGTTTGCAGGCTTGGCGGATTATCCTTCGCCCGGGCCGATTTTTATTCACAAAGAAGAATGCTCCACGCACACAGACTCCGGCTTTCCCCTCAAACTACGCGAGCTGCCGTTGATGCTCGAAGCATTCGGGCAGGGTCGCGCTTTGATCAAACAAGAGCGCGTTGACAAAGACAACGTTGATGCGGCCATCACGCGGT
>Ga0247727_10019619_pt1 | contig 10457 bp, 8 predicted proteins | sample WisWelCaveWW1625_FD_202498 | JGI IMG/M metagenome (GOLD analysis project Ga0247727, IMG submission 202498) | Biofilm microbial communities from Wishing Well Cave, Virginia, United States - WW16-25 | ecosystem: Environmental > Aquatic > Deep subsurface > Groundwater > Cave microbial mat | place... | reverse complement strand
AAGGCGATCTCGTCGTTTCCACGAAGGGCCGCATGGAAGGCAGCGCAAAAGAATATCGTTCCGATAAAGAGCCGGTGTGGAATGATGCGCCGCTCATTGTGTTGGTGAATCAAGCCAGCGCCTCGGCCTCGGAAATCGTCGCGGGCGCGATTCAAGATTTGGATCGCGGCGTCATCGTCGGCGCGCCCACTTTCGGCAAAGGCTTGGTGCAAACGGTCGTGCCGATCACGCGCGAGGCCGCGTTGAAAATCACCACCGCGAAGTATTACATTCCCAGCGGCCGGTTGATTCAAAAGTCCGAACAGCTTGCGCACAATCGCGAGCAATCCGTGATCGCTGAAGGAGAAGGCGAGGAAGAAGAAGTTGAGGGCGCGAGCAATCACACCGTCGCGGAAACGAACTTGAGCGAAGACAGCACGAAGACCTATCGCACGAAGAACGGCCGTGAGATGCACGGCGGCGGCGGCATCAAGCCGGATATTCGCGTCGACAGCCCGCGTCTTTCCAATTATGAAGGGCAGTTGATTCGCAAATCCATGATGTTCCACTTCGCGCTGACCTATGCGAACCAGCACCGCGATCTGCCGCGCGATTTCAAAGTCGATGAAACGATTCTCGCGGAATTCCGCAAGTTCATCACGGATAAAAATTTCAGCTATACCTCTGAAAGCGAAGACGTGCTGACGCAGTTGAAGAAAGCCGCGGCGGAGGAAGGCTATCTCACCAAACTCTCCGCAGAGATTGCTAATTTGGAGAAAGCATTGGCGAGCGGCAAGACCGATGACTTCACGCATAGCCGCGATTTCATCGTGCGCGAATTGCAAAAAGAAATCGCTGCAAAACTTTTTGGAACCCGCGCACGAGTCGAATCCGGCTTGGAAACCGATTCCGTACTGCAAGAAGCCGTGAAGGTTTTACGCGATCAAACACGCTATGCGACGACGCTCGGTCTCAATAAGAAAGGTTGAGAGGCCTCAATGCTGTCATTCAGAAGGAACCTTTTTAAGCACTGGCATCATCGCCAGATTTGAAAAGGATTCTTTCTGAATGACACTTCCACATTTTCGTCATTCATGAAGGAATAGCAGATATGAGCGAGCTTCCGGCTCCGTTCACAAAAGTTGACCGGAGCGCCTTTTCCGTGTCAACCAGCTTTGATAATTCCGACGAGAAGGAGTACTGGCTGTCGCGCACTCCTCATGAACGTCTGCGCCACATGGAACTGTTGCGCCGGATCAATTATGGCCCTCGAGCTACCGAACGACTTCAAAGAGTTCTTGAGATTGCTCAGAGCTTCGAGGGGTCCTGAGAGTTTATCGCGACTGGAGGCAGCGCGAGTATTGTACAGAAGTATTTGGTTGAACGCCCCACTTCTCACTGTCATTCTGTAAGAATCTTCCCTAGTGCTGGAGATATTGCTTGTCACTAGGGAAGTTCCTTCCAGGATGACAGTTGTAAAAAATGTGTTGGAAAGGGCCTCATCATGACATCTAAAGGAAATATTATGTCTACATCACGACCAATCCCGGTCGCACCGTGCTCTATATCGGATTTACTGATGATCCTAAGCGCCGTATGTGGGAGCATTATCAAAACCGCGGCAATAAGGAGCACTTTGCCGAAAGATATTATTGCTACGATCTGATCTACTATGAACACTACGGCGACGTTCGACAAGCTATCGCGCGTGAAAAGGAGATCAAAGCCATGACCCGCAAAAAGAAAGAGGCGTTGATCGCCACAATGAACCCGAAATGGAACACGCTGAAAACTTGAATTGTAGCGCGAGAGCTGTGCCTCGTGCGAAGGAGATTCCCCTCTGTTGTCATCCTGGAAGGACCTTCCCCGGAACTTGCGACACATTCTCGTGCATGGAGCTCTTCCGAGCGCTAGGGAAGGTTCTTCCAGAATGACAGGCTAGAGGGGTGTTGCCCACACTCTCTTGTTGTCATCCTGGAAGGACCTTCTCTCGTGCTTGCAACACGCTCTTGCGCATGAGACTCTTCCGAGCGCTAGGGAAGATTCTTCCAGAATGACATTCTAAGATGGGCGGCGTTTGAGAGATGCAATCAACTTGAAACCCAATACCTCCGTAACCCAATAACCCAATCCCCATACACAGGAGAACGAAAACGATGGCAGTAGCCCAAGCCAAGAAAGCTGTTTCTAAAAAAACTCTTTCCAACAAAAAACTCGCGGCGCGCCGAAACGGCCGCGCCAAAGCCAAATATGTTTACACGTTCGGCGGCGGCTCGGCGGACGGCGCAGCGGGCATGAAGAATCTCCTCGGCGGCAAAGGCGCGAATTTAGGTGAAATGGCGCGCCTCGGCTTGCCGGTGCCTGCAGGCTTTACGATTACGACGGAAGTGTGTACGGCTTATTATGAGAACCATCGCAAGTATCCGTCGGAGCTTGCCGGCCAAGTGGAGCGCGCTTTGCGTTATACTGAAAAAATCATGGGCGCGTCTTTTGGTGATAAAGAAAATCCGCTGCTCGTGTCCGTGCGTTCCGGCGCGCGGGTTTCCATGCCCGGCATGATGGACACCGTTTTGAATCTCGGCTTGAATGATCGCACCGTGCAAGGCTTGATCGCGAAGACCGGCAACGCGCGCTTCGCTTATGATTGCTATCGCCGCTTCGTGCAGATGTACGGCGACGTCGTGCTCGGGCTCAAGCCGGTGCACAAAGACGAGATCGATCCCTTCGAAGAAATTTTGGAGAAGAAGAAACACGACGCGGGCGTGCAATTCGATAACGAACTTTCCGCGGAGCAACTGCAAGAGCTGGTTGCACAATTCAAAGCCGCGATAAAAGAACGCACGGGCCACAACTTTCCCGAAGATCCCATGAAGCAGCTTTGGGGCGCGGTCGGCTCGGTGTTCGGCTCATGGATGAACGAGCGCGCGATTGCGTATCGCAAGCTTTATGACATTCCCGAAAGCTGGGGCACTGCGGTGAATGTGCAAGCCATGGTGTTCGGCAACATGGGCAATGATTGCGGCACGGGTGTGGCATTCACGCGCGACCCCTCGACCGGCGCGAACGTGTTCTATGGCGAATATCTCATCAACGCGCAAGGCGAAGACGTAGTCGCGGGCACGCGCACGCCGGAGCCGATCTCGCGCCTCGAACAAGACATGCCGAAAGTCTTCGCGCAGTTGATGCAAATTCGCAGGAAGCTCGAGAGGCATTACCAAGACATGCAGGACGTGGAATTCACCGTGCAGAACGGCAAGCTCTGGATGCTGCAAACGCGCAACGGCAAACGCACGGGCTTCGCGGCATTCAAGATTGCATATGACATGGTGAAAGAGAAGTTGATCAAGAAAGATGAAGCGTTGCGCCGTCTCGATCCGAAGGCGCTCAATCAACTCTTGCGTCCGGTGTTTGATGCGAAAGAAAAGCAGGCCGCGCTGGATAGCGGCAAAGTTTTGACGAAGGGCTTGAATGCCGGTCCCGGCGCCGCGAGCGGTTGCATCGTATTCAACGCGCCCGATGCCGTGGATTGGAAGAAGAACGGCGAGCACGTCATTCTCGTGCGCATCGAAACTTCGCCGGAAGACATCAAAGGCATGGATGCTTCGGAAGGTATTCTCACCGCGCGCGGCGGCATGACTTCGCACGCAGCGTTGGTCGCGCGGCAAATGGGCAAAGTTTGCGTCGCGGGTTGCAGTGCATTGGAGATCGATTATCGCAACCGCACGATGACGGTGAAAGGTCAAACGTTACGCGAAGGCGATTGGCTTTCCATCGACGGCACGACCGGCGAAGTGATCAATGGCCGGCTCAAAACCAAGCCTTCAGAAATTTTGCAGGTGTTGATCGACAAGACAATGAAGCCGGAAGAGTCGGAGACGTATCAAATTTATGATACGATCATGAGTTGGGCGGATAGCGTGCGCACGCTCGACATCCGCACCAACGCCGATCAACCCGATCAATCCGCGAACGCGATTGCATTCGGCGCGGAAGGCATTGGCCTGTGCCGCACCGAGCACATGTTCTTCGGCGGCGACCGCATCGACGCGGTGCGCGAAATGATTCTCGCAGATGATGAACAGGGCCGCCGTCGCGCGCTCGACAAGCTTTTGCCGATGCAACGCCAAGATTTCATCGGCATCTTCGAAGTAATGGACGGTTATCCCGTGACCATTCGCACGCTCGATCCGCCGTTGCACGAGTTTCTGCCGCACACGGAACGCGAGCAAGCTGATCTCGCTGCGAAAATTGGCATGCCCATCGAGAAGATCAAAGCGAAGGTGGAGGCCTTGCACGAGTTCAATCCCATGCTCGGCCATCGCGGTTGCCGTCTCGGTGTGGTTTATCCCGAGATCACCGAGATGCAAGCGCGCGCGATTCTCGAAGCCGCGTGCGAAGTGGCGAAGAGCGGCAAGAAAGTTTTGCCGGAGATCATGATTCCGCTCGTAGCCGTGATTAAAGAACTCAGCATGCAGGCGAAAGTCGTGCGCGACACCGCGGCAAAAGTGTTCGCGGAAAAAGGCCTGAAGGTGAATTACCTCGTCGGCACGATGATCGAGTTGCCGCGCGCCGCGATTGTGGCGGATCAAATCGCGAAAGAAGCGGAGTTCTTCAGCTTCGGCACGAATGATTTGACGCAAACCACGTTCGGCCTTTCTCGCGATGATGCCGGTCGCTTTTTGCCGCATTATGTCGAGCACGAAGTTCTTGATGCCGATCCGTTCGAGACCGTTGATCAAGACGGCGTGGGCCAACTCATGAAATGGGGCGTGGAACGCGGCCGCACGACGCGTCCGAAATTGAAGGTCGGTATTTGCGGCGAGCACGGCGGCGATCCCGCGACCGTGAAGTTCTGCCACAAGATCGGCTTGAACTACGTGAGCTGCTCGCCGTTCCGCGTACCCATCGCGCGCTTGGCCGCGGCGCAGGCCGCGTTGGAAGAAGCGGAGAAGGATTGAGGATCGTGGATAGTAGATAGAGGATCGTGATTCGAGGTTTTGCGATCTACGATCCACAATCAACGATCTACAATTTTTAGAGAAAACAACTCGCCCATCGTTGTCAAGCAAGCAGCGGTGGGCGTTTTTATTCCGGGCTTGCCGATTAAAGATATGTTGTTATCTTATCGCGAAAAACAAACGGAGGCAATTATGGCCACAGTTCGAATCAAGTCCGCCAAAGTTCCGAAGGCAAAAAAGAAGGTTCAGTACAAAGTGGAAATCAAGGGAGAGTTGAATATCAACGCATTTGCTGCCCGTCAACAAGTCAATCATTACTTGATTATGCACGTTGGCAACTTGTTGCACGCCGGCGATCCCGACCTTTTGGTTGGAAGCAATGATTTGACTCAATGGGATGTGCCCGTTGTTTACTCGCTCCCTCGTTATGGCATGTTAGGCGCGGTCGGGCACATTTTGGTTGATGCGCAAAATGGCGATTTGAAACTTAAAGATTCCACCTCCAAAGAAGAGCTACGAGCCAATGCCAAGCGTTTCTATCAACAAGCCACATCACCGGCAAGAGCATGAAGCGAGTTGCCTGCCTGCGTGCGCCAAGATGTTGTTGACTTTTCTCGGCAATATGGTCGAAGAAAACGCTTTGCGCGATTTGCTCACAACAGACGAATATGGCACCTCCGCGCTTAATATACTCATGCTGAACGCCTCGCTTCCCGGTACAAAGGCCGAGTTGCACATTTGGTTGCTGTCGGATTTGATAAACTATTTGGAGGACAAACAGCAACCATGTATTGTCGCGGTGGGAACAACCGCTCTGCCATATTGGAATGAAGCAGACCACTCGCATGCCGTCGTCGTTTGCGGATTTGATGAAGAAAATCTTTTTATAAATGACCCGTATTTCGACGATGAAGAATTCATTGTGCCGAGTGAAGCGTTTTTAGCCGCCTGGTCGGAAGCGAAAAACATTGCGATAACCATCGAGCGGCGCTGAGAGTCAGATCGGCCAGAACTGTGTGAGCTGCTCGCCGTTCCGCGTTCCGATTGCGCGCTTGGCCGCAGCGCAGGCCGCGTTGGAAGAAGCGGATAAAGATTGAGGATCGTGGATAGTAGATAGTGGATCGTAATTTGGGTTTTACGATCAACGATCCACAATTTTTAGAAAAACCAACTCGCCCATCGTTGTGAAGCAGGCAGCGGTGGGCGAGTTTATTTTGGGCTTGCCGATTGAAGATTCGTTGTTATCTTTCTCAGCAAGGCCCACGGAGACAATCATGACCGAATTCGTTGCTTGCCAACTGGCATTCACTTTGCCTTTTACACGATTGCAATGTGCGTTACGAAGCTCTTCATATTTGATTACAAAGACGTTACTCCTTTGCGAAACAGAGCCAGGATTTGTCTCACAAAGGAGCACTTGCCTCTTCGCAATACAAAAAAGGAGCATGACGATGAAACGGAATTCATTGGTTCAAGCTTGCCGATCCGCGCTCGCCGTTTGCGCACTCTTCGCGCTGCCGCTGCTCGCCTCCGACAATCTCGAACTCGAAAAAGCCAAAGCCTGGTTTCGTGAAGGCAATATCGACGAAGCCGTGGCGTTGTTGGAGCGCATGATCACGACCTCGACGCTCTCGAGTCAAGATCGCGTGGAAGCTCTCGAAGTACTGGCCTATTGCAATGTCGCCAAACAGCGCGAGCCGAACGTGCAATCCAGTTTCGCGCAAATTCTCACCATCAACGCGAGCTACGAGCCGCGCGATAGTTATTTGAGCCACCCGGCCGTGATGCGCGCGTGGATGAACGCCCGCAAACAAGTGCTCGGCAACGTCGTGTTCACGCCGCCTTCCGGCATCAAAACCATCGCGATTATGGATTTCGACAACAACGCGATTGACGACGCGGATAAGCTCGCCAATCTCGGCAAAGGGCTCGCGGATATTTTGATCACGGATCTCACCGCGCTCACCAAGCTCAAAGTATTGGAGCGCGAGCGCATTCAATTCATCGTCGAAGAAATTCAGCGCAATGAAGCCACGGTGGCGGGACGCCCGGCGGTCGATCCGGATTTCGCGGTGCAAGTCGGCAAGCTGCTCGGCGCGCAGTCCGTGCTATTCGGCAGCTACATGAAATTCGGCAAGAAGCTGCGCCTCGACGTACGTCTCGTGAAAACCGAGACGAGTGAAATCATCAAAACCGATTTCATTGAAGGCAACTCCGACGACATCTTCGATCTCTCCAAAAAGCTCGCGATCAAAATCAGCGAAGACTTGGAAGTCGCCATCAATAAAGTGGAAGAAGAAAAAGTCGAGCGCATTCGCAAGGAAGACGTTCCGCTCGAAGCTGCGATGGCCTATTCCGAAGCGCTGAACCTGCTCGATCAAGAACGCTACAGCGACGCGCGCCAAATGCTCACCAAAGCGCTCACCCTCGCGCCGTCCTTTAAGCTTGCGCGCACCAAGCTGACTCTGCTGCAAACATTCCAAAAAGGCTGAAACGAAGGCGAAGAAGGAAGGCTCATACGGACGAGTTGAGCAGGATGCGACGCTTCTTTCTTCGCCTTTTCTTTTTCATTCCCGATAAAGGCAAAACGATTTTGGGCAAAGGCAAAACAATATTTCCCTGTCATTCAGGAGGAGTCTTTTTGAGCACTCGGCAGTATCTCCAGCACGTAAAAAGATTCTTCCAGAATGACATGCGCGGAGTGGGCGGTGTAACCCATACTTCGCTCGGAGTAATAACTCTCTTTGTGAGCCTCGCGCTCTTGCTCTCCGCGTGCGGCAATTCACATTTTCGCAAAGGCAGCGGCGCGCTTTCGCGAGGGGAATTTCAGCGCGCGCTCACTGAGCTTTCTTCCGCAGTGCGACAGGACCCTCAAAATTACAAACATTGGCGCGAGCTGGGCGTGGCGCTCTTTCAAGTGCGGCAGTTCGAGAAAGCGATCAGCGCATTGGAACGCAGCCGCCAATTGCAGCCGAACGACAGTCGCACGCTCTTCTTTCTCGGCTTTAGCCATGAACTCGAAGGCCGTTTTGCTGAAGCGATTGCAATCTATGGTGAGTATCGCCGCCGCACGCTCTTCGATCCCATGGCCAAGCAACTGCAAGCCCGCATCTCGAAACTCTCCGTGAAGCTGGCAGAAATCGAGGTGCGCCGGGCGTTGGAGGAAGAAAAAGAATTGACACTCGGGCAGCCCAAGAGCAACACGATCGCGGTGCTCTATTTTCGCAACGTGTCCGAGCGCAGCGAATGGAACGCGCTGCTCAAAGGCATCACGTATATGCTCACCACCGATCTCGGCCAAGTGAAGAGCATTCGTTTAGTCGAGCGCACCAAACTTGAAACGTTGATGAAGGAGATCGCTTTATCCTCTTCGGAAATGTATGATCGTTTCACCGCACCGCGCGCTGGCAAAGTTCTCGGCGCGGAACGTGTGGTTGTGGGCGGCGCGATTGCGATGGGCACCTCCGCCATACAACTTGATGCCGGTATGATTCAATCTTCCACGAGTATGTCGGTGGTGAAGCCGGTGCGTGCGGTGGGTAGATTGAGCGACGTGATGCAGCTTGAAAAGCAGCTCGCTTTTAGTTTGATCGACAACCTCGGCGTGCCGTTGAGCGAAACCGAGCGCGAGTCGATTCAGAAATTGCCGACCGAGAGCACGCTCGCGTTCGTAGCTTTCTGTCGCGGGTTGGAATATGCGGACAGCTTGAACATTCCGCAGGCGCAAGCCGCGTTCTCCGAAGCGCTCCGGCTCGATCCAAGTTTCAAAACCGCAGAGCAAGAGTTGACCACGCTCTCGACCGCGGTTTTAGCCGAACAACAATTTGTGGCGCTGGCCGCTTCCGATCCCACGGCCTCAACTGCTGCGCAGCACTTGGAAGCCATCTCGGACGCGACGCAAAATCCGAATGCGAGCGCCGCGCCGTTGATTCCGCCGGTGCAGACCGGGACGATTGTGGTGAGGGGGAAGATAAGATAGGGCGTTTTACTGAATCACTCTTGCACCGATGATAGAAATAAAACGAAATCGACCACGCTCACATTGTCATTCTGGAAGAAACTTCCCTAGCGCTGGGCACGCTCATCAAAATAGGCTGTGTGCCGAGCACGAGGGAAGGTTCTTCCAGAATGACAAGCTCGGTGAGCGAGCGCCAAACACTTCTTATTCCAAATAACGATGAGCAATCGTTCTCAAATTTTATCTCCGTTATTTGCCGGCGCGATCTGCATTGCGCTTGCACTCCCAACGATGAATCTCCACGGCCAAACGCGCTTTGAATACCGGCCCGAGCTTTTGCACTTCAACCAAAGCGCGAGCCGGCTCGTGTGGAAGCTGAAGCAGAGCGGCCAAACGCGCGAGGTGACGCAATCGTATGTGCCGGCGACATTGAGCTTCGTGCTCAATCCGCGCACGAATGTGGCGCTCGCGACAGCGGCAGGGATGAGCCAACTGAATCAAACCGTACACTATGAGTTGAACGGCTTAAGTGACGTGCGCTTTCGTATCTCGCATCGCTTGAGCGGTGATCGCTGGTTCTTCGGCGCGGGCTTGAATCTGCCAACGGGAAAGAACAAGCTCGACGCGAGCGAAAACGCAGTGGTGAATCTGCTCACGGAAAATATTTTGGGCTTTCCTATGCAGCGCACGGGCGTGGGCTTGGATGCCGAGCTTTCCATTGCGCACGCAGCGAATCTCTCTGAAAAACTCGGGTTAGGTTTCGGCAGCAATTTCATTCTGCCCGGCAAGTTTGAATACTTGGCAAATGACTCCGCGAAGTATCATCCCGGGCCGCGCTTCAATTTCAACGTGATGCTGAACTCTATCGGCACGCCCGTGAAGTGGCGCGTCAATATACTCGCGCAGTTCTTTGCGAACGACAAGCTCGATGAACAAAACTTTTTCAAACAAGGCTGGCAGCTTGAACCCGAGGCCGCGTTGGAATGGCAAATCAATCGCAAATGGCATGCGAACGCGACGGTCCGCTATGTTCATAAAGCCGAAAACAAATTGCTCGGCTTGCCCACGAACATTACGCCGCCCGCGCATTTTTACATCGACAACAGCGCTATTGGCAGCTTATTGATCGACCGCAATTTCGGCAAGAACACTGCTCTCGGCTTGCAGCTCGCGGCGCAGGCATTCGGCAAGAGCAATCAACAACTCAGCCGCGCGACGATTGGCCGTGCGGGCTTGCGTCTCACGCAGAAATTTTCCGAGCATTGGATGCTCGGCGCGAGCGGCGGGTATGCCGCAGGCAAAGCAGAGGCGGGGGAGTTGTCGTTGCAAGGATATAGCCTTGCGTTGGGCTTGCAGGCGAGAATGTAAGCCTTTGCCTTATAGGTGTCATTTGTAGAAGGAACCCTTTTAAGCACTGGCACTGGTGGTTATGCTAAAAAAGATTCCTTCTGAATGAGCGTGAGCCGAAGTGAGGTCAGCTCAGTCGTGGTATAAACGGTGAAAAGCCTACCTGTGCGCGGCCGTGCGCGTACAGAAGTCGCATCTCGAATCCCAACCTCTCA
>Ga0247727_10019618_pt1 | contig 10458 bp, 8 predicted proteins | sample WisWelCaveWW1625_FD_202498 | JGI IMG/M metagenome (GOLD analysis project Ga0247727, IMG submission 202498) | Biofilm microbial communities from Wishing Well Cave, Virginia, United States - WW16-25 | ecosystem: Environmental > Aquatic > Deep subsurface > Groundwater > Cave microbial mat | place... | reverse complement strand
TACGCGAGCAGTTCCTGGCCGACCTTCGCGAGCTCACGGATGCAGAGCAGGACTCGAAAGAGCTGCGCTCCGCCAAGCGAGATCTCCTCTTCGACCGGATCCTCGAGGAGCTCGAGCTTCCGTTCCCCGTCGGACCGGCGCCGGCGGAGGGCGAGCCGGCCGTCAAGGACTCGCCGACGCGGCAGTACACGAAGCGCGCTTGCGAGGCCGTCTACAAGGACCTCGTCCGCAAGAAGATCGCCGTGGACAAGCGCCGTCCGGACGGACGTTCCGCGGAGGAGATCCGCCACGTCGAGTGCGACGTGCAGGTGAGCCCACGCACGCACGGCTCAGCGCTCTTCACCCGCGGGCAGACGCAGATCATGACCCTGCTCACGCTCGGAACGGTGAAGGAGGGGCAGAAGATCGACGACCTCTCGCGCGAGCAGCAGCGCCGCTACATCCACCACTACAACTTCCCTCCCTACTCGGTTGGGGAGACGGGCTTCATGCGAGGCCCGAAGCGGCGGGACATCGGGCACGGCGCGCTCGCGCAGCGGGCGTTGGAGGCCGCGATCCCGTCGGTGGAGGAGTTCCCCTACACGATCCGCCTCGTCTCCGAGACGCTCGAGTCGAACGGCTCGTCGTCGATGGGATCCGTCTGCGGATCGACGCTCGCTCTCATGGACGCCGGCGTGCCGATCAAGGCGCCCGTCTCCGGCATCGCCATGGGCCTCGTAAAGGAAGGCGACGACTACGTCATCCTCACGGACATCCAGGGGGCGGAGGATCACCTCGGCGATATGGACTTCAAGGTCGCCGGGACCCGTGACGGGATCACCGCCCTCCAGATGGACATCAAGATCACCGGCGTGACGCAGGAGATCATGCGCTCGGCGCTCGCACAGGCGAAGCGGGCGCGCGAGTCGATCCTCGACACGATGCTCTCGGTTCTGCCCGAGTCCCGCGCCGCGCTAGCCGATCACGCACCGCGCATCTCCACGGTCAAGATCGACCAGGAGAAGATCGGCATGGTCATCGGCAAGGGCGGCGAGACGATCCGGGCGCTCGAAGCCGACTTCGAGGTGCAGATCGACATCGAGGAGGACGGCACCATCCTCATCTACGCCACCGAGGGCACCAAGGCGGAGGCGGCCATCTCGGCGATCACGGCCCTCACGAAGTCGCCCGAGGTCGGCGACACGTACACGGGCAAGGTCGTCAAGACGACCCAGTTCGGTGCATTCGTCGAGCTGAAGAAGGGAACCGACGGCCTCTTGCACGTGTCGAACGTCGGCCCAGGCCGCGTCGCGCACATCGAGGACGTCATGGCCCGCGGCGACGTGGTCGACGTGCTCGTGCAGGAGGTCGACAAGGACCGCGGCCGGATCGGCCTCAAGCTGATCGCCAAGCACGAGGACGGCGCGCTCGTCCTGCCCGAGGCGCTCATCGAGCGGGCAAAGAACGCGCCGCCTCGCGAGGAGCGGGAGGAGCGACCGCGCGGCGACCGCCGCGGCGGCCGTGACCGCGCCCGGCCGCGCGAGCGCGAGCGGCAGTAAGGGGTTGGGGGGCGGCTTCGGCCGCCCCCCAACTCATCGAGCGCGTACGCGGGCGGTCGCCGTGTTGTTTGCGCTGTTCGGGTCCGCGGTGGAACTCGTCACCTGCGCCGTGTTTGTAATCCAGCCGCCGCCGTTCCCGGTGATGGTCGTCGTGATCGCGAACGACGCGCCTGCGCCGCTTGCGAGCGAAGGAACGGTGCAAGATACGACTCGGGTCGACGCCGTGTAGGTGCAGCCCGGAGCCGAGACGAACGTCAGCCGCGGCGGGAGCGTGTCCGTGAGGACGATGTTCTGCGCGGCACTCGGCCCGAGATTCGTCACCGTGAGATTCCAGGTGGCCGTGGATCCGTTCTTCGAGCCGGTCTTCGTCAGGGCGAGGTCGGCGCTCTGAGCGGCCTGGAACGTCGCCGCGTATGTCGCAGCCGCGTCGGCGACGATGTCGTGCGCCTGCGCTCCTCCGTCCGACCACGAGACGAACTCATAGGTCGTGCCGCTGAGCGTCTGCGGCGAGGGTGCACTGAGCGAGTTCACCGAGCCCTCGATGACAGTGCCGGTGAACGGGGTCGTGCTGCTCGAGCTTCCAACCGTCAGTTGGAGCCCGGTCGGCGAGGTCTGGAAGGTGAGCACGACCGTGCGGGGATCCAGCCGCAGCGTCTCCGTATCGGTCAGGCTCCCGGCATCGGTGACGATCAGCGTCAGCACGAGCCACGAGGGATACTCGTGGTCAGGCGCTGAGACAGAAGCCGACGTCACCCCGGACCACTCCTGGACGAGATGTTCGTGGCAGTCCGAGGGGCAGTGGTGCAGCACGAGCCGCCAGAAGAAGGCTGACGCCGGCAGCGCTCCTTGCTGCGGATCGGTGGCTGAGCCCGAGAAGGAGATCGTCTGCCCGACACGCCAGGTCGTGCTCGCGGACGGCGTGTCGATCGAAGCTGTCGGAGCTGTGTTGTTGGCCGCGATCGAGATGGGTGCGCCGGTCGAGAACGCACCCTGGGGGTCGGTGACGCGGAGACGGGCGCTGTACGTCCCCGGCTGCGCGTAGGTGAACGTCGGAGTCACAGCGGTCGAGTCGTCGAACTGGGTGTCGCCGTCCAGGTCCCAGGCGAATGTGAGCTGGGCTCCCTCCGGATCGGTGGAGCCGCTACCGTCGAAGTTCACCGCAAGCGGCGCCGGCCCGCTCGTCGGTGATGCTGTCGCGCTGGCGACCGGCGGCTGGTTCGTGGCGAAGTAGCTTATTCGCCTGATCGTGTTGCCGAGGAAGTCGACGTAGAAGAGGTCTCCGCCCGGGCCGATCTTCAGGTCGACGGGGTTGGACGCGGCAGCAGCGAACGTCGCGCGATTGTTCGGGTCGGGCACGCCGTTCGTGCCCGGGAACATCGCCCAGATGCAGTCGCGCGAGTAATCCGCGAAGAAGAGGGCGCCGTCGTAGCCGCTCGGGTAGTCGCCACCTTCGTAGAACGCGACTCCTGTAGTCGACGAGCTGGTGGGCGTCGGCGGGTTCGCTGGCGGGCAGGCCTCTCCGGGCACCACCTTTTCATGGTGGCCGTAGGTGTAGTACGGAGCTGTGACAGGGTCCGCCGCAGATGTATAGACGTGCTCGCAGAGGCCGAGGTTCGCGCCGTCGTATCCGGGTTGGCGCCCCACACCCTCGTAGCATGGCCAGCCGAAGTTCTCGGCCGACCCGAGGGGATCGCCGATCCGATTGATCTCCTCCCAGCTACTCCAGCCGACGTCGCCGAGCCAGACCTCGCTTGTGCCCGGCCTGATCGTGAATCGGAACGGGTTCCGGAGCCCGTACGCGATGATGCGACGAGCGTTGGGATCGGCGCTCGCGGCGAGCGGATTGTCGGGAAGGCCTGCGCCTGTCGTTGGGTCAACGCGGAGGATTGCACCGTCGAGGGACGTGGGATCCGATGTCGTGACAAGATCTTGGCTTCGCAGCGCACCGCCCTCCGCCGTTGGCAGCGACAGCGTCGATCCCGGCGCGCCGGGCGGGTCGCCGCATGGGTTCGGGTATCCGGGCGGGGGCGCGGCGGACTTGACCTGGCCGTAGTCGGTGACGTTGAAGCTCGCCCCGTCGCCGCCCGAGACGTACAGGGCCCCGTCGGCGCCAAAGGCCAGCGCACCGATCGAGTGACTCGGGAACTGCTGGCACCAGTCCTCGATGAGAACCTGCTCGGTGCCCGTCATCTGGTTGCCGGCGGCCGTCGGACGCGAATTCGACCGCTGTCGGGTTCGTGAGGCCGCTGAATACGACCGACTCCTGGAAGCCGCTCGGCAGCGTTACCGCGCGCGAGCTGGGAGCGGACGCCAGCGCGCCGACGATGAGGCCGACGAGGGCCAGCTGAAGAGCCGCCCGCCGTACTTTCCAGTTCTCCCCAGGCTGGCCATGCCGCAGGGTGGCTTGGCTCAACTCGCGCGGATTCTCGTCCTTTTCCAGGACGTTTGCAAGCTGGTCAGCATCGAGGTGGCGTCGAGTTGTTCCTTCTCGTCCTCAACTCGCTCCAGAAGTCAGCCTTGCCGTCCGGATACGATCCCGGCCGTGGCGAAGCACGAGCTGAGCGAGCTTAAAACCGGCGAGCGTGTGATCTCCGAGCGCGTCCCGGGCGTCCGCTCGGTCGCGCTCGGGTTCTGGATCGGCGCCGGCTCGCGCGACGAGCCGGATGCGCGCGCGGGTGTCTCCCACTTCATCGAGCACATGCTCTTCAAGGGCTCGGCGCGATACTCGGCACAGGAGATCGCCGAGGTCTTCGACGAGCTCGGGGGCGAGCTGAACGCGGCGACGTCACGCGAGACGACGGTCGTGTACGCCCGCATCCCGGACGATCGCCTCGAGACGGCGCTCGACGTCATGGCGGACATGGTCTACCGCCCCTCGTTCAGCGAGCTCGACTCGGAGCGGGAGGTCGTGCTCGAAGAGATTGCGATGGTGGAGGACACCCCGCACGACCTCGTTCACGACATCGCCGCCCAGGCCGTGTTTGGAGGGCACGCGCTCGGGAGGCCCGTGATCGGACGCGCAGACGTGATCTCGAGCGTCACACGCCGTGTGATGGCCGGCTACCATCGCCGCGCGTACGTGGGCGAACGGTTGGTCGTGGCCGCTGCCGGGAACGTGCGCCACGAACGGCTCGTCGATTTGCTCGAGGAGCGCCGGAACGGCGCCATCTCCGACGTCCGGCTCCCGACTCGGAAGCCCGTCCGCCGACTACCGCCACCGGGGCTTCGGTTCCAGCGCAAGGATACGGAGCAGTACCACGTCTGCCTGAGCGCTCCGGGAATCGCGCGTACGGACGAGCGGCGATTCGCAGCGTCGATCCTCGACGCGATCGTCGGCGGCTCGGCTTCCTCGCGGCTCTTCCAGGAGATCCGCGAGAAGCGCGGGATGGCGTACTCGGTCTACAGCTACGCATCCCAGTACTCGGACTCGGGCCAGGTCGGGCTCTACGTCGGTACGCGCGAGGAGAACCTGGCGTCGTGTCTCGAGATTGCCGTCACGGAGCTGACCGACGTCGCCGCCGGGAACGTTCGCCGCGAGGAGCTCGCGCGCGCGAAGGAGAATCTCAAGGGCCGGCTGCTCCTCTCGCTCGAGTCCACGTCCAACCGCATGACGCGGCTCGGGAAAGCCACGATCACGGGAACCCCGCTCCACCGGATCGAGCACATCGTGCGACGGCTCGAAGCCGTGGCCGCCGGAGAGGTGGCCGAGCTCGCAGACGAGCTCCTCGCCCCGGGACGGCTCTCCGCTGCCGGCATCGGCCCCGACGAAGGGCGCTTCCGCGAAGCGGTCGCACGCGTCAACCCCGCGCTTCTCGAGAAAGCCGCCTGACCGTGTCTAGTAACAGACTGTTACTTGGCGCGAAGGCGGCGTCGCCGAGATGAAGATCGCCGTTTACGGAGTTCGGGGCAAGGTCGGCGTGGTGCTCGCGCCCGCTCTACTGGCTGCCGGGCATAACGTGATCGATGCTCGGAGCTCAGGGCCGGACGGATGCGATGCGGCCGTGGACTTCACTCGACCAGATGCGATCGTGGCGAATGTCGACCAGTGCCTTGCTGCCGGCGTGCCTGTGGTGATCGGCACGACGGGCTTCGACCCCGAGGCGCTCGACGCTCGCGCGAAGGAGGCGGGAGTCCCGTGCCTCCACGCGCCGAACTTCTCCCAAGGAGCGGCGTTGATGATGCGCTTCGCGGAGGAAGCCGCGAAAGCGTTCCCGCGAGCGGAGATCGTGGAGCTCCATCACGAGGCGAAGCGTGACGCCCCATCTGGGACCGCCAAGGCCACGGCCGCTCGCATGGGGACTGATCCCACGATCCACTCGGTGCGGCTGCCCGGGCTCGTCGCCCATCAAGAGGTGATCTTCGGGGGGCCGGGTGAGACGCTGACGCGTTCCTTCCCGGCATTCTGCTCGCGCTCGAGAAAGTGAGAGACCTGCCCGCAGGGCTTACGATCGGGCTCGAGGCGATTCTCTGATCACGTTCGTCGTCGGCGACCTCACCGCTCAGCGCGTCGACGTGATCGTGAACGCGGCGAACGAGGCCCTCGCTCCGGGAGGCGGCGTCTGCGGAGCGATTCAGCGCGCGGGCGGTGACGAGATCTTCGAGGAGTGCGCGCGGCTCGGAGGTTGCGCGACGGGCGACGCAAAGGCGACCGGCGCCGGGCGGCTGCCCGCACGCCACGTGATCCATGCGGTCGGACCCGTCTGGCACGGAGGAGAAGCATGGGAGCCGGAGCTCCTCGCCTCGGCCTACCGGCGCTCCCTGGAGGTCGCAGAGGAGCTCGGCTGCCGCACGATCGCCTTCCCCGCGCTCTCGACCGGCATCTACGGCTATCCGGCCGAGCTCGCCGCTCCGGCCGCGGTCGCCGCCGTCCGCGAGCTCGAGGACCGCTTCGACGGGATCCGCTTCGTCTTCCTCGACGAGGGCCTCCGTCAGACCTTCGCGGTCGCCGCGGAGACCCTCGCCGGCGGGTCGTCTAACCGCGCGCCCTGAGCGCCGCGAGCAGCTCCTGGTGGCGGCGCTCCTCGTCGGAAACGGCCTCTTCGGGCTTCTTCATTCGCGCCATCATCGCGCCGACCGGCTTGACGACGAAGAAGAAGATCGCTGCCGCGGTGGCGACGAAGGTGATCGCGGCGGTGATGAATGCGCCGTATCCGAACACGGAGTCGTTGATCGTGAACGTAAGCCCGTCGAAGCTGGGCTTGCCGATGATCATCGCGACGATCGGCATGACCAGGTTGTCGACGAGCGACGTGATCACGGTCGCGAACGCGAGGCCCATCACGAACGCCACCGCGAGCTCGACGAGGTTGCCGCGCATGAGGAAGTCCCTGAACTCCTTGATCACCGGTGCCTCCCTTTCCGTCTCGTAGAATCCTGGCGTGCTCGGCGAGATCCTGACGGCCATCGCCACGCCTTTCAAGAGGGATGGAGCGGTCGATCTCGACGCGTTCCGCGCTCTCGCGTCCCACCTCGTCGAGTCGGGCTCCGACGGCCTCGTCGTCACCGGGACGACCGGGGAGTCGCCGACGCTCTCGGACGGGGAGCGCTTCGGACTCTACGAAGCCGCGCTGGACGAGGTCGGCGACCGCGCGACGGTTGTCGCGGGCACGGGTACGTACTCGACAGAGCACTCGGTGCATCTGACGGCGCGTGCGCACGAGATCGGCGCGCACGGCTTCCTCATCGTCACGCCCTACTACAACAAGCCTCCCGTGCGAGGCATCGTCGAGCACTTCAAGGCGGTCGCCGATGTCTCGGATCGCCCGATCGTCGTCTACAACATCCCGGGCCGCGTCGTCCTCAACCTGGAGACGGAGACGATCGCGCAGCTCGCCGAGATTCAGACCGTGCGGGCCGTCAAGCAGGCGAATCCGGATCTCGACCAGGCACGGCGGATCGTCGAGCTCGGGCTCGACCTCTACGCGGGCGACGACAATCTCGTCTTCCCCTTCCTCCAGCTCGGCGGACTCGGCGGCGTCTGCGTTCATACCCACGTCGTCGGCCCCCAGGTGAAGGAGATGGTGCGGCGTTTCCGCGCAGGTGACGTCGAGGGCGCGCGGGCACTGGACGAGGAGCTCCGTCCGTCGATCGAGCTTCTCCGCGTCGTCAACAATCCGATCGCGATCAAGTGCGCGCTGAACCTCCTCGGCCACGAGGTCGGCGGCCTCCGTCTCCCGTTGGTGGAGGCGACCGACGACGAGCGCGAGGCCGTGCGCGGCTGCCTCGAGCGCCTCGGGCTGCTCCAGCCGGCCGTGGCCTAAGTGCTCCCCGCCGCAAATACCCCCGGCTTCGCGCGGCTGCGAACACTTCGCATGCCTTCGTCCTCAGTCGCCCCGATATGGCTTGCATATCGGGGCTCCCTGCGTCCTCGGCCTGCTCGGTTCTCGCCGGCGAATCACGACCGTATTTACGGCGGGAAGCACTAAGCGCGTGTCGCGCGCGCGGGACCTCCTCGCGTCGCTGATGGCCGCTCAGACAGGCGGCTTTCTGGGGCAGCGTCCTGGGCTCGCCGGAGAGCCGGGACTCGGCCTCGTCGCGATTCACGGAGTGCCGAGGGCGCGGACCTGGGACGCCGCAGGCTCGGCTCACGCCCCGGAGCTCACCGGCGAGACCGTGACATTCGTCGCGCTGCCGGACGGCAGCCTGGTCGTCGAGGAAGACGTGCCCGACGGCTCGCTCGGACCTCTGGCCGACGCGATCGAGGCAACAGTGCGGCCGGCGTACCGGGCCGCAGGTGTGCGGGCCCGTGGTGACGTGTGGTCGGTCGTGGCCGAGGCGGTTCTCATCGTCGAGCTTCCGCGGCTCGAGGGTGATGTCGTCGACCTGACGGTGGTGGACGGGGTGCGGGAGCTGACGGTCGATGGGGAACGGACGATCCGGCCGATTGCCTCCCTCGATGCTCTTACCGAGCAGCACTTGGACGTCGTGCTACGCGCAGAACGAGTCGACGGAGACCTCTTCGCCGTCGACGTCTTTCGCCTCTAGGACGGCTCGGTCCGGCGGAGTCGACGCCGGGCGTGCATAGACTCAGAGGATGAGCAACGCTCGCCTTCGGCTCGCGTTCGTGGGGGAAACCATGTTTCCCCCACGTGCCCCCTTCTTCCGGGGATCGTGGGGGACCTCCCGGTTCCCCACGCCCCTCCACGCTCATAGGCCTGCGGCCGGCCTATGAGCGAAGCGCTACGCATCATCCCGCTCGGCGGCCTCGGCGAGGTCGGCAAGAACATGACCGTCTACGAGACGGCCGGAGAGCTGCTCGTCGTCGACGCCGGGCTCGCCTTTCCCCGCGACGAGCACCTCGGGGTCGATCTCCTCCTCCCCGACGTCGGCTACCTCGAGGGGCGCCGGGTGCGTGCGGTCGTGCTCACGCACGGCCACGAGGATCACGTCGGCGGGCTGCCGTACCTGCTACGCGAGATCGAGGTCGAGACGGTCGTCGCAACGCGGCTGACGCTCGGCTTCGTCAAGTCCAAGCTCGACGAGCACGGCCTGGGCCAGGCTTCCGAGCTGGTGGAGGCGAGTCCGGGGGATGAGCCGCTCGAGCTGGGCCCGTTCCGGGTCGAGCTGGTCCGGGTCGCCCATTCGATACCCGATTCGGTCGCCCTCGTCATCGAGACCGAGGCGGGGCGCGTCGTCCACACCGGCGATTGGAAGCTGGACCACACGCCCGTGGACGGGCTCAAGACCGACGTCGGCTCACTCGCGGAGATCGGGAACCGCGGCGTCGATCTCCTGCTCGGTGACTCGACGAACGCGGAGCGGCCTGGCACGACCGGCTCCGAGCGGCTCGTCGGCGAGGCGTTCCGCGCCCTCTTTCCGATACGCAGCGGACGGATCCTCGTTGCCTCGTTCGCGTCGAACATCCACCGGATGCAGCAGGCCGCGGACGTGGCGATCGAGTGCGGGCGCAAGATCACCGTCGTCGGGCGCTCGATGCGCAAGAACCTGAACATCGCCCGCAACCTCGGCTACGTGGACATCCCGGAGCACGAGATCGTCACCCCGGGCGATGCCGCTTCGCTCCCGCCCGACCGCGTCCTCGCGCTCTGCACGGGGAGCCAGGGGGAGCCGCTCTCGGCGCTCACGCGCATCGCGTACGGCGACCATCCGACGCTCTCGGTCGAGCCCGGAGACACCGTGATCATCTCCGCGAAGCCGGTGCCGGGCAACGAGCTCCGCGTCCACGACTCGATCAACCAGCTCGCGCGAGCTGGAGCGGAAGTGCTCCACGAGGAGATCGCGCCGGTTCACGTGTCCGGGCACGCCTACCAGGAGGAGCTCCGGACGATGCTCTCGCTCTTGCGGCCGCGCTACGTGATGCCGATCCACGGCGAGTATCGGATGCTGGCCGCGCACGCGAAGCTCGCCCGCGAGGCCGGTATTCCCGAGGACCGGATCATCCTCGCGGAGAACGGCTCCGTCGTCGAGCTCGCACGGGGCGAAGCGCGGCTCGTCGACCGTGTCCACGCCGGGGTGACCTTCGTCGACGGACTCCGCGTCGGAGACGTGAAAGACGTCGCCCTCCGCGACCGGCGGAGGCTGTCCGAGGACGGCGTCCTCATCGTGGTGACGACGCTCGCGTCGTCGGACGGCGGCGAGATCGCGCCGCCCGAGCTGATCGCGCGCGGCTTTGCGGAGTCGGACGATCTGCTCGACGAGCTCCGTGACGAGGCCCACCGCGTTGTGCGGGAGCTCGCGTCGGAGCACGCGATGGAGATCAAGCTCCTCCAGGAGCACATCCATGACGCGGTCGGCCAGATCGTCTACGACCGCACGCGCCGACGGCCGATGGTTTTACCCGTGGTGATCGAGGTTTAGTGGTCGCTCCGGCAACTACTGGCACCCTCTGGCCGGCTGCAAACCGTCGCATGCCGGCGTCCTCGGTCGCGCCCATATCTCTTCGATATGGGCGCTCCCTGCG
>Ga0247727_10019617_pt1 | contig 10458 bp, 7 predicted proteins | sample WisWelCaveWW1625_FD_202498 | JGI IMG/M metagenome (GOLD analysis project Ga0247727, IMG submission 202498) | Biofilm microbial communities from Wishing Well Cave, Virginia, United States - WW16-25 | ecosystem: Environmental > Aquatic > Deep subsurface > Groundwater > Cave microbial mat | place... | reverse complement strand
GGTCGCCGGGATCGCCGACCGCGGCGCCTACGACCTCACGCGGCACCAAGAGTATTCGGGGGCCGACATGTCGGTGTTCGTGGCCTACGACGAGCCCAAGATGGTCGAGGTGGACGGGTTTGCGCCCGACTTCCGCGCGCTCGGCCCCAAGTTCCGCGCGGAGGCGGCGGCGGTTGGCGAAGCGGTCAAGTCGGCAACCCCGGCGGCGCTGCAGCAGGACGGCTCGCTGCTCGTCAAGGTGGGCGCCAAGGATGTGGCCGTCGAGCCTTCGTTGTTCAAACGCGAGCGCCGAACCGAGAAGAAGGCGGGGGAATCGTTCGTGCCGCACGTCGTCGAGCCTTCGTTCGGCCTTGACCGCATTTTCTTCGCGCTGATGGACGCCGCATTCACGCGCGTCCAGAAGGAAGACGAACCGTACACCATCCTGAAGCTTGACCCTCGGGTTGCGCCGGTAACGGTCGCCGTGTTCCCGCTCATGAAGAAGGACGGGCTCGATGCGCTCGCGGGCGCAACCCACGCGGAGCTCCTGCGCGCGGGGATTGCGGCGGAGTTCGACGACTCGGGCTCCGTCGGCAAACGATATGCGCGCGCCGACGAAGCCGGCGTGCCCTGGTGCATCACCATTGATTACGAAAGCCTCACCGACAAAGCCGCCACGCTCCGGCACCGCGACACCCAGCTTCAGGAGCGCATCCCGCTCGCTTCGATGCGCGCGCGCCTGGAAGACCTCCTTGCCTCGCAAGGGGGTGGCCCCTGACATGCCCCGCGACGCGCTCGTGGTGAAGATGCTCGACGCGGCGGGCATCACGGAGGGCGACCTTATCGATGCGAGCCTGCGCGGGCGCGCGCTCACGGGCGTCCTCATGCCGCACAGCGACTTCTCCGACTCCAAGACCCTAGTGCTGAAGCTGGACAGCGGGTACAACGTTGGCGTCACGGTCGACGACGCCGCGGTGCTGCGGCTCAAGGAACGGCGCGCGGCGAAGCACTACGCGGGCGAAGCCGCGGCACCCCCCGAGGCCGCGGGCGGCCGGCCAGGGTTCCTCGCCCTCATCGGCACCGGCGGGACCATCGCCTCGTATGTCGACTACGAGACCGGCGCCGTCCAACCCGCCCTCACGACGCGAGAGCTTGCGACCGCCGTGCCGGAAGTGGCCGCCCGCCACCTTCTGAAGCCCATCGCTCTTTTCTCCGAGTTCTCCGAAAACCTGCGGCCGGAGCACTGGGTCAGGATCGCGCGCGAGGTGAAGCGCCAGGTCGAGGAGGGGGCGACGGGCGTGCTCATCCCCCACGGCACCGACACTCTCGCCTTCACGGCCGCTGCGCTCGCCTTCATGATAGAGAGCCCCCCCGTACCCATCGTCATCGTGGGTTCCCAGCGTTCCTCCGACCGCCCCTCCTCGGACGCCTCCTTCAACCTCCTCTGCGCCGCCAAGGTCGCCTCCTCCGACATCGCGGAGGTCGTGGCGGTGATGCACGACCGCACGGGCGATGAGCGCTGCGCGGTGCACCTTGGCGTGCGCGTGCGCAAGATGCACGCGTCGGCGCGCTCGGCGTTCCGCAGCATCAACACGACTCCGCTCGCGTTCACCGACGGGCAGACCCTCACGATCGAGAAGGGCGCGCGCTTCCGGAGCCGCTCGGGCGGCCGCAAGGTGGTCCTCCATGAGAAACTCGCGGAGCCGGTCGCTCTCCTGCAGCATTACCCGGGCTTCCCCGTGTCGCTTCTAAAGACCGCCCTCGCCGACTGCAAGGGCGTCGTGATCGCGGGCACGGGGCTCGGGCATGTGAGCGAGGACATGATCGCGCTTATCGAGCGCGCGTGCGCGACCGGCTACCCCGTCGTCATGACCACCCAGTGCCTCTACGGACGCACCGGCCTCAACGTCTACTCGACGGGGCGAAAGCTCGTCCAGGCCGGCGTGATCGATGGCGGCGACACGCTCCCGGAGACCGCCTACGTGAAATTGATGTGGGCGGTCGCGCACGCCGAGCGGCCGCACGACATCCGCAAGCTGATGCAGCGCAACCTGGCCGGCGAGCTTTCCGACCGGCGCACCTTCGAGGGGAGTGGCGAGGACGAGCGTTGACGCACCTGCGGGGAAACCCGCGGACACGGGGCTCATGGTCGGCCTGGAGATCCACCAGCAACTCTCCACGGGCAAGTTGTTTTGCCGGTGCCCCTCCGACCTTGAAGAGGAGGTCTCCGGGACCTTTGTGCGCCGGCTGCGCGCCACGAAGTCCGAGATGGGCGAGATCGACCAGGCCGCGCTCGCGGAGGCCCAAAAGGACCAGCTCTACACCTACGAGATGACGCCGTTGTCGACCTGCCTTGTGGACGCCGACGAGGAGCCGCCCCACGAGATGAACCCGGCAGCGCTCGATGTGGCGCTCACGATGCTCATGATGTCCTCGATGGACGCCGTCGACGAGGTGCTCGTGATGCGGAAGATCGTCGTAGACGGTTCGAACACCACGGGATTCCAGCGCACGGCGCTCGTCGCGGGCGGGGGCGCGCTGCCGATGGCCGATGGATCGCGCGTGCGCCTTCAGAGCCTATGCGTCGAGGAGGACAGCGCCCGCGAGATCGAGGAGAACGCGGGCAGCGTCGTGTACCGCCTCGACCGGCTGGGGATCCCGCTCATTGAAATTGCGACGGCCCCGGACATCCGTTCGGGGGAAGAAGCGCGCGAAGTGGCCGCGCGCATCGGGGCCTTGCTCCGCGCGACGAGACGCGTGAAGCGGGGGCTTGGCACGATCCGCCAGGACATCAACGTCAGCGTCGACGGCGGAAAGCGGGTGGAGCTGAAGGGCGTGCAAGACCTGCGTTCGATGCCCCAAGTGGTCGACGAGGAGGCGCGCCGACAGCGGCGCCTCAACAAGGCGGCCGAGGTGCTCGCCCGGAACGGCGTTGATCCCGCGAAGCTGCGGCTCGACCCGCACGACCTCACGTCCATCTTTTCGGGAACGAAATCCAAGCTGGTGCGCCGGGCGCTCGACGCGGGCGGCGCCGTGTTCGGCCTCAGGCTTGAAGGGTTCGCTGGCACGCTGGGCTCCGCGCTTACGGGGGACCCGGCGGTGCGCGTCCTTGGCCCCGAATTGTCGCAGCGTGCGCGGGTCTTCGGCCTCGGTGGGACGATCCACAACGAGGAAGGAGACCTCGTCGCCAAGTACGGGGTTTCGCCCGAGGAAACCAAGGCGGTCTCGGATCGGCTCGCCATCTCCCCTGCGGATGCTTTCCTCGTGGCGGCCGGCCCCCGCGACCAACTCGAGAAGGCGTTCCGTTCGATCGCGGACCGCGCCCGGCTTGCAGGGCAGGGGGCCGTGTCGGAGGTGCGCGCTGTCAACCTCGACGACACCGAGCGCTTCACGACGCGGTACCTGCGCCCGATGCCGGGGGCTGCGCGCATGTACCCGGAAACCGACATCCCGCCGATCGTTCTCGCCCGGGGGCGGCTTGAGGCCGTGCGCGCACAGATGCCGCCGATGCCCGAGAGCCGCCTCGCCGACCTCGTGCGGCGCACGGGGCTCGCGCCCGCTCTCGTCGACCAGCTCGCGCAGACGGACAACCTCGACCGGTTCGAGGAAATCGCGCTCGAGGAGACGAGCGGATCGGCGCCCGATGCGGGGCAGACGATTGCGGTCAACTCGGCGATGGCCCGCCTTTTGCTGAAGGAAGTGGCGGACGACGACCGAGAGGGCAAGCTCGATTGGGCCAGGGCGCGCGCAGCCTCGATCGAGATCCGCAACGCGCTTCGAGCGGGGCACATCGCCAAGGAGGCCGTGCCCCTCGCCTACGCGGCCATCGTGCGGCACGGGATCCCGGCCGCGGGGGCGCTGGCCGCCGCCTCCGGTGCCTCCCCCGACGACGCGCGGCGCACCATCCGCACGCTCGTGGAAGGGAAGGAAGCGCTCGTCCGCGAGAAGGGCGAAGCCGCCCAGGGGCCCCTCATGGGGATGGCGATGAAGGAGTTGCGCGGGAAGGTCGACGGGAAGGTTGTCGCGCAGCTGGTAGCGGAGGAAATCCACCGCGTCCTTGCGCGCCCGTAACAGGGGGAAAGGGCGTGGGCCGCTCTCGCGAGAGAATCTTCGAGAACCCGTTGGTCGGGGTCGCGGCGGGGGTCGGTTTGATCGCCCCGTCGTTCGCCATTCCGAATCCGGTGACGCATTTTTTCCTCCTCATGTTCGGACTCGTGCTCTTGTGCGTAAACGGCCCGCTAGCGGTAATCGGCTAGCTTTTCACGTCACAAGGGCATGACTGAACCGGAGGTGCGGACTCTCCTTGAGCCGTACTCGCCAACCTGCCCCGATCATCATCTTGGCGGTGTCGATCCTCCTCTTGTCCATCGGTCTCTGGAGCGTCGCAGACCCGACAGTCCCGGTGCGTAATTGGGCGTTGGTGGTTGTCAGCACCGTGATGGTGGCGTTTTCGTTCTGGCTACTTATCGCGACCCGCCGGCGGCCTTCAAGGCGTCCCCGGCCTTGATGATCCCAGGGGGAAATGGGCGCCGCGGTTCCGATGATCTTAGCGCAATGAGGGAATGATATTATAGTGATTATTATCATCACAACTTGATGAAGTCGAAGTACCACACGGTCGCCATGCGACGACAGACCTACGAGCGCCTCAAGGACTACAAGATGGGCGGCGGCACCTATGACCAGGTGCTCAATGAGCTCATGGACGCCCTTCCACTCGAAGAGGTTTCTGACGAACTTCTCGCCGAGCACCGGCGGCGGCTTAAGGACTTCCGGGGCCGCGATTGGCGCGAGGTCAGAAAGTTGCTGGGCGATGACAAGTAGTGGGTCCGTGCACCGTTGCGATCCACCGCAAGGCGCAGCGCGAGCTCGAGGGACTTCCCGAGCACGCGAGGATTCGCTTCTATCGTGCCTTCGAGGAGTTGGCCGAGAACCCATTTCGGCGTCGGCCGGGTCTCGATGTCCGACGCCTGCGCGGTGAACGAGGGGGGTTTGCGATTCGGGTGGGCGCCTACCGCGCGCTGTTTGACGTAGCGGGGTTCACCGTCCGCATCTCTGCAATCGCGCACCGCAGCGTTGCGTACCGCTGACCAAGAACGGGGAAAAAAGGGGAAGGCGGCGCGGCGGATTTCGCCGCGCCGAAAGCGAGACAAAGCAGGTCACGAGGGGCAAGAGCTTGCGCCTAACCCCGCGCTTTCCCGAAGACCTCAGCCGCCGATGCGGTAGAGCGTCGTGCCGCACTTGGGGCACTCGCCCTTCGTCGCGGGCTTGCCGTTCTTCATCTTGACCTTCTTCGGGTTCTTCATTTCGCGCTTCTGCTTGCACTTCACGCAGTATGCTGTTACCAAGGATACACCTCAGCCTCCAATCCTGCGAGAGTGAGATAAAGGCTTCGAGCGTGAATTGAGCGTGAATTTCCACGAGAAATCGGGGCGGTTTTCGCCTCGAAAATGGCCGGAAAAGAGCGACTTTTCCATGGTTGAAATTTAGAACCGCCCGGGGAGCCCCTCCCGCCCACGCTGGCTAAACGCGAATCTCGGTCTCGTGGACACGCTCATTTCACGCTCAAAACGCCCTCGGGAACGACCCCCCGGCGGCCGAGCGTGATTCACGCTCAAAAAGAGCAAAAAGGCTCCCCGCGCTCCAGGGGGGGGGCCCCGCCGCCTCCCCAGGCCGACGTGAGCTTGAAACAAGCGCAATTCGCGCGGTACTCACGGATACACGCGGCGCATCATGCGCGGGTACGGCAGCGCCCACTTGATGTGGTCGAGGCCGAGCAAATACATCACGAGCCGGTCCACGCCGAGCCCATACCCCGAGTGCGGCACGCTGCCGTAGCGGCGAAGGTCCACGTACCACTTGTAGTCGGCCTCACTGAGGTTGTATTCCTTGATCCGGTCGAGCAGGATGTCGAGCTCCCACACGCGCTCGCCGCCGCCGATCACTTCCCCATACCCTTCGGGCGCGAGCAGGTCGTGGTTCAGCACGAGCTTGGGGTCGCTCGGGTCCAGCCGGTGGTAGAACGCTTTCACCTCTTTCGGGAAGTGCGTCACAAAGAACGGCTTCTCGAACCCCTCCGTCAGCACCTTCTCCTCCTCGTAGCCGAAGTCGTCGCCCCACTTGAGGTGCAGGCCCTTCTTGTTCGCAAGCTCGAGCGCCTCGGCGTACTTCACACGGGGGAACGGCGGCTCGACCGCCTTCAGCTTCGTGGGATCGCGCTTGAGGACCTCAAGCTCGGCCGGGTGGCGCTCAATCGTTCTCTTCGCGAGGAACGAGAGCATGCGCTCCTCCTCGGCCATCATGTCGTCGTTCGAGTACCAGGCCGCCTCCACTTCGAAGTGCCAATACTCCGTGAGGTGGCGGCGCGTGCGCGACTTCTCGGCGCGGAACGACGGCTGGAGCGTGTAGACGCGGCCGAGCGAGAAGATCATGGTCTCGAGGTAGAGCTGCGAGGACTGCGTCAGGAACACTTCGTCGTCGAAGTACGGGACTTTGAAGAGTGTCGAGCCGCCCTCGGTCTGGCCGGTCACGAAGGTGGGGCAGTGCACCTCGGTGTACCCCGCCCCGTCGTAGAATTCGCGGAGAAGGTCGAGCACGCTCGCGCGCACCTTCATGGTCGCCGCCATCTCGCGCGAGCGCAGCCACAGGTGCCGTACATCGAGGAGCGTCTCGTCCGTCTCCTTCCCCGTAATCGGGAAGTTCTCCGCAAAGGAGACCACCTTGAACGAGGACGCGCGTACTTCCTTGCCGCCGGGCGCGCGGGGGTCGTCGTGGAGGGTGCCTTCGACCTCGACCGAGGACTCAGTGAGTGCCTTCTGGGCGGCTTCGAATTCGGCTTCTGCGAGGCTACCCTTCTTCGTCGTGACCTGGATCAGGCCCGTGCCGTCCCGAAGGACGGAGAACACGATCCCTCCCGAGGAGCGCGTGCGGTGCAGCCATCCGCGCAGGTGGAGCGTTTGGTCCGCGGGGGCGCGCAGCGCGTCGCCAACCGAAGTAAATGGGGTCTCTCCCACAGTTTTTGGGCTCCCTGGCAGCGCCGCTCGTGGAGCGGCGCTTCCGTAGTTAACGGTTGTGCGCGGGGGCGAGCAGGCGGAGGGAGGCGCCAGGCGCGTGGGGTGGAAAGTACGCAAGCGCACGAATTGGCTTGCGGGAAAAAAAAGGGAAAGGGGGGCCACCGGGCCCCCCGGAAGCGCCACCTATTCGCGCCTTCGCCGCGCGACGAGCGAGATCGCCGCGACGGTCGCGACCCCAGCGATCGCGATCGGCGCTTCGAACCCGGGCAGCATGCCGCGCTTCGGCGCCTGGCTCTCCGGCACGCTGTAGAACGCCTCGTAGGTCGGGTCGTGCACGACGCGGTACCCCTGGAAGTGCGGGAACGACACGGCGTACCAGAAGCGGTTCCCCGTGAAGTTCGCGTCGCCGCGCGTGCGCAGGTCCTGCGGGCTCGGGTGGGCCGCCCGGATGTTCTCGGAGGTCGCGTACGCGAACACCGAGAAGATGTCGGCCGAGAGGGCGTGCTGCCAGTTGACGAGCGCGCGGTCTGCAAGGCGCGCGCGCACCATCGCGTTGTACGCCGTGTTGTTTGTCGATACCGTCGTCGTCGACCCGTCGCTCTGCTCGTCCAGCAAGTCGAAGTTCCCGCGGAAACCGATCCGCGCGAAGCGGTCGGCCGCGCCGATGCGCAGCGACAGGTCGCCGGTGGGCCCGTCGAAATTCGGGCCGAGCTCTACGCCGCTCGTGGCGTTTGCGACCGTGTAGTCCGACGTGAACACGACGCCGTAGTGCACCGCGGCAATCCCGAAGTTCGTCGAGAGGTTGTGCGGGTTCACTTCGACGCCCCAGACCCAGAGCTGCTCGATTTCGCCGATCGTGTAAAACGTCTCGGCGGAGGCCGTGTGCGCCACCTCGTCTACCCTGATGTCGTAGGTCACGGTAAGCTCCGAGAACCGCATGATGTAGATCGGGAGCGCCGCCGTAAGCCAGAACTCGCCGGGCGAATCGGCCTTCACGATCTTCGCGTACAGGTTCTTGTACGAGATTCCAAACTGGTAGTGGCCTTCGCTGACCTTGTGTGCGGCGATCGCCTCGACGACCGGCGGGTAGGCTGAGTTCACGTAATCGTGCGCGATTCCGAACGGCAGGACGTAGAACGTGTCCTCGTTGCCGGGGTTCGGCAGGCCTTCGCCGCCGCCCGCCGTGTAGGTGTCGTTGAACGCCATCAGGAACGCAAACACCGCGCCGAGGAAGACTTCCTTGCCCGCCGGGGAGTAGTAGTGCATTCCGAAGAGCTGGTAGGGGAGCGTGGCCTTGCTGCCGTCCTTCTCCCATTCCTTGAACGCGATCAGGAACGCCTCCACGGAGCCCGTGTCGACCCACGAGGCGGAGAAGGTCACATTCGCGTTGTCCGCGGTCGTGTTCTTGATGTCCGCGGTCCAGAATTCCTCCGAAAACGTGTGGCCGGTCCACGCCTTCTCGTCCCCGAGGTTCCAGGTGGTGGGGGCAGCCACCGAGGGCGATGAGAGCATCGCCGCAGCCGCGATCGCAAGCCATCCAGTCAGCAGGGTTTTTCGTGCAAGCATTGGGCCCACGTGAGGGCCGTTTCCGGCGGCTCCCTATAAGAAAGTTCGCGGCTCTTCCATGACCCGTGGGAATGTGCGACCGCAGGCGGTGTGCTACGCTGGCGCGGCCGGCGGGGGCGGCGGGGCGAGGAGGATTTTCCCCACGTAAATGTCGGTTGCCGACCCGTTGTCGAAGTTGCGCATGTCGCACCACACCCCCATCGCGTACCAATCGGTCGACGCGATCCCGAGGTAGTCGCCGATGAACCCCACACCGCTTGCCCCGGCGCTCTTGTCGCCATCGAGCATCGTGTCCGTCAGGTTGAACTGGAGGCCGTAGCTCTCGCCCCCGTCCACCGAGATGGCCGCGAAGATGGACATCAGCTTGTTTTCCGGGTCGAGCCTGCGGTCGTAGAACTCGCCCACGATCCACCCGTTGCCCGCCACCGACACCGCCGGGAAAAACTGCGACGTGCCGCTGCCGATGGCATCATTGTTGACCCGCGTGATGTTCGACCAGGTGTCGCCCCCGTCGCGCGAGTATACTTGGAAGATGTCCGCGTCGCCGTTCGACTCGTCCGGCCACCAGATGTAGATCGAGCCGTTGTAGGTGCCGTTCGTGAGGTCGATCGCCATGTCCGGCATCGTCGGCGTCCGGTAGGTGGTGTTCCCCTGGGGCGAAGCAATGGGGGTCACGGGGGCGATCACGGTCGGCGCGGAGTACGTCCCCCCGCCGTCCGTGGACCTCGAATACTTCAGGCCCTCGGGCGCCGTGTAGTCGATCCACGCGACGTGCACTGTGCCGCTGTTGTCGACCTCGACCTGGGAGCCTTGCGTGTCGTCGTTGAAGCTTCGAACACCGGTCTCCGAAATCACCTTCGGGAGCGTCCAGCTTGTCCCCCCATTCGTCGAGTGGACCTCCATGATCTGCGACACGGCGAGGAGGTTGAAGAGCGTCCATGTCACGTAGACGGCGCCGCTTCGCGGGTCCACGGCGATCCACTCCTTGTCGTGGAACGAAACCTTCGAGATCGCCGTCGCGAGCACCGTGACCTGCGGGAAGGTCGCGCCGCCGTCGGTGGACTTCGCGACGAAGATCGCGCTTGTCTGGCCGACGGTGATCTGGCTGCGCTTGAACGCGATGCCCGCGACGTAGAAATTCCCGTCCCCGTCCGCGGCAAGCACGGGGTCGCCCGCGCCCTCGAATCCGCAGATCCCCTGGCCAGGGAGCAGGCCCCCGTCGCAGGGCTGCGGGAACGGCGATGCCGACGGCCGGTAGCCGGGCACGAGCGAGCGGTTCCAGTTCTTGCCGCCGTCCTTCGTCCAATAGTAGCCGACCCACGCGTCGCTGTTCGGCGTGCCATAGTCGTTTGCCGCCGCGACGATGTTGTTGTCGTCGTTCGGGTTGATGGCGACGGACACTTCGTTCGCTGGTCGCGGGCCCCCGCCCGCGAGCCGGTTGCAAGCGGGGTCGCAGTCGACGCCGGGGTACCGCATTGGGCCGCCACCCGGGGGCGGGGCGAGGGGGCCCACGGCGACAACGGCGAAGAGCAGGACGGCGAGCACGGCGACAGCGCCCAACACGAGGAAGGGCTTCTGAAGGAGCAGGCCGGGTTTGCCGGGAAGCGCCATGCCTGCGAAAACGACGGGCAGCACGCCCCGTGGCCGCACGCCGCGACGACCGATCGGGGCGCGGTTAAGGGTTTCGTTTTTGGGAAGGCGGACGGCTGGGCTTGCGTCCCGCCCGCCGCGGGCGCGGATGGTTTAAGGCGCGCGACTCCGGTCGCTGCATGGGTACCTCGCACGTCGGCGGAAGTCCCGTTTGTCGGCCGCGCCGAAGAGCTGGCGCGGTTCTCGTCGGCCGGCGTGAGCGCGAAAGCCGGCGTCGGCGGCGCGTTCCTCATCGGCGGCGAAGCCGGAA
>Ga0247727_10019616_pt1 | contig 10458 bp, 5 predicted proteins | sample WisWelCaveWW1625_FD_202498 | JGI IMG/M metagenome (GOLD analysis project Ga0247727, IMG submission 202498) | Biofilm microbial communities from Wishing Well Cave, Virginia, United States - WW16-25 | ecosystem: Environmental > Aquatic > Deep subsurface > Groundwater > Cave microbial mat | place... | reverse complement strand
CGCCGAACATCCGCCGACGCACCGGCGCCCGGCCGCCGCGTCGAGGACGTCGCGGCTGAGTCGCGGGTAGATTCGACCGACCATGCCCCAGGACCGGATCGTCGTTCGCGGAGCGCGCGAGCACAATCTGAAGAACGTCACCGTCGCGTTTCCGCGCGACCGGCTCGTCGTCATCACCGGGCTGTCCGGCAGCGGGAAGTCGAGCCTCGCCTTCGACACGATCTACGCCGAGGGTCAGCGGCGCTACGTGGAGAGCCTGTCGGCCTACGCCCGCCAGTTCCTCGGCCAGATGGAGAAGCCCGACGTCGACCAGATCGACGGGTTGTCGCCGGCGATCTCGATCGACCAGAAGGGCGCCAGCCGGAACCCGCGCTCGACGGTCGGCACCGTCACCGAGATCTACGACCACCTGCGGCTGCTGTTCGCGCGAGTCGGGCATCCGCACTGCCCGGCCGGTCACGAGATCGCCCGGCAGACCGTCCAGCAGATCGTCGACCAGGTGCTGGAGCTGCCCGACGGGACCCGACTGCTCGTCCTCGGGCCGCTCGTCAAGGACCGCAAGACGGAGGGCGACCGGATCTTCGAGGCGGCACGCAAGCAGGGCTTCGTCCGCGCCAGGGTGGACGGCGCGCTCGTCGACCTGGCGGAGGCGCCGACGCTCGAGAAGTACAAGCGCCACTCGATCGAGGTCGTCGTCGATCGCTACATCGTGCGACGGGCGGACGCGCCGCCGGGCTGGGCACGGGACGCGAGCGGCCGGCCGGTCGACCCGAGCACGGGCGCCCCGCTCGCCGACCCCGATGCGGCGCGCCTCGCCGATTCGGTCGAGACGGCACTCCGGCTCGGCGAGGGCATCGTGATCATCGCGCCGGCGCCGACCGAGCGTGGCGCCCCTGACTTCGAGGAACGTCGCTACTCGGAGCGGTTCACCTGCCCGTACGACGGCTTCACGATGGACGAGCTCGAGCCGCGGAGCTTCTCGTTCAACTCGCCGCACGGCGCGTGCCCGGAATGCACTGGCCTCGGCACGAAGCTCGAGATCGATCCCGACCTCGTCATCCCGGATCGTTCGAAGAGCCTCGCCGAGGGCGCCGTCGTGCCGTGGGCGAGGATGCCGACCGACGCGTCGTGGCGACTGAAGATCCTCGAGGCGGTCGCCGCCGAGCACGGCTGGGACTTCCGATCGCCCGTCCGGGACCTGCCGACGGCTGCCATCGAGCACCTGCTTTATGCCAACGGGGAGGAGCGGGTCGTCATCCGGTACCAGCACGAACGAGGCGACAACTCCTACGTCGCCTCCTTCGAGGGGATCGTCACGAACCTCGAGCGGCGCTTCCGCGAGACCGAGTCGGAGTACATCAGGACCGAGATCGAGAAGTACATGGTCGCCCGGCCGTGTCCCGCCTGCGGCGGCCGGCGTCTGCGGCCTGATGCCCTCGCGGTGACGGTGGACGGGCTCGACATCTCCGCCGTCTCGGCGATGTCGATCACCGAGGCTCTTGCCTGGGCGGACCGGTTGCACGAACGACTCAGCGAGCGCGAACGGACGATCGCCCGCCAGATCCTCAAGGAGATCCGAGCCCGGCTCGGCTTCCTCGTCGACGTCGGGCTCGACTACCTGGCGGTGGACCGGACGAGCCAGACGCTCTCGGGTGGCGAGGCGCAGCGGATCCGCCTTGCGACGCAGATCGGCACGACGCTGATGGGCGTCCTGTACATCCTCGATGAGCCGTCGATCGGCCTCCACCAACGGGACAACGCCAAGCTCATCGCGACCCTGACGCGATTGCGCGACCTCGGCAACACGGTGCTCGTCGTCGAGCACGACGAGGAGACGATCCGGACCGCGGACTGGGTCATCGACATCGGGCCGGGCGCGGGCGAGCACGGCGGCGAGATCATCGCCAACGGGCCGCTGGACGTCATCCTCGGCGAGCCGCGCTCGATCACCGGCGCCTTCCTGCGCGGCGACCGAGCGGTCCCGATCCCGAGCCGCCGACGGGGAGGCAACGGCAGGCGGCTCCTGGTCCGCGGCGCCCGCCAGCACAACCTTGCCGGCATCGACGTGGCCTTCCCGCTCGGGACGTTCACCGCCGTCACGGGCGTGTCCGGCAGCGGCAAGAGCACGCTGGTGACGGAGATCCTGTACCGCGCGCTCGCCCGCGAGCTGCATGGTTCGCGCGAGCCGGTCGGCGCCCACGACGGCGTGGACGGCGTGGCGCATGTCGACAAGATCATCGAGATCGACCAGAGCCCGATCGGTCGGACACCGCGCTCCAACCCGGCGACGTACACCGGCTTGTTCGGCCCCATCCGCGAACTGTTCGCCGGCGTCCCCGAGGCGCGGGTGCGCGGCTATTCGCCGGGCCGCTTCTCGTTCAACGTGAAGGGCGGCCGCTGCGAGAGCTGCAAGGGTGACGGGATCATCAAGATCGAGATGCAGTTCCTGCCCGACGTCTACGTCGCGTGCGAGGTCTGCAAGGGGGCCCGCTACAACCGCGAGGCGCTCGAGATCCACTACAAGGGCCGGTCGATCGCCGACGTCCTCGAGATGACGGTCGAGGAGGCAGTCGACGTCTTCGCCGCCGTGCCGGCGATCGGGGGCAAGCTGCGGACCCTCGACGACGTCGGGCTCGGCTACATCCATCTCGGCCAGCCGGCGACGACCCTATCGGGCGGCGAGGCGCAGCGGGTGAAGCTCGCGACCGAGCTCTCGAAGCGGGCCACCGGCAAGACGCTGTACGTCCTCGACGAGCCGACGACGGGGCTGCACTACGCGGACGTGGAGAAGCTCCTCCAGGTGCTTCACCGGCTCGTGGAGACCGGCAACACGGTCGTCGTCATCGAGCACAACCTCGACGTCATCAAGACCGCCGACTGGATCATCGACCTCGGCCCCGGTGGTGGCGCCCGCGGCGGTCGGATCGTCGCCGAGGGGACACCGGAGACGGTCGCCCGGGTGACCGGCTCGGCGACCGGGGAGTACCTCGCGCGCGTCCTGCGCGGCGAGCCGCTCGTGCCGCTGTCGGACGTGACCTTCGCCGAAGAGGCCGGCCGTGGCGCCGCGCGTCGCGGCGATGGGGCTCGGTCGCGGGTCGACATGCCGGTCCCGCGGAAGCGCGTCGTCGCCCGGGGCTGACCGCCGCGGCGCTAGGATGCGCCTTGTCACAGGAGCAGCGCATGCCCGACATCGAGTACGCGTTCCTCGCCGACGCCGCGCAGGCCGTCCCCGGCCAGAAGTTCAACGTCCTGGGCGGCGGTCTCGACCGTGTCGGCGGGGCGACGTTCCCGCTGCGGCACCCGCACCTCGCCCTCGTCGTCGGCTTGAGCGTCACCGCCGCCGAGACCGAGCGAACGCACGACCTGCGGTTCGTGCTCCTCGACCCGGACGGTCGCGAGGTCGCCAACGCGACCGGGAACCTCACCGTCCACGGACGCACCGACGCGCGCGACCATACGGTCACGCTCGCGATCGACGTTTGGAATGTCACGTTCCCGGCTCCGGGCGATTACTCGTTCCGTCTGCTCGTCAACGGCTCGGAGCGCCGACGGGTCCCGCTCGTCGCCGTCCGGCTCGCTCAACCGGAGCGCGGGGGTCCGCCCCAGGAACGCGGGGCGCCGAATTGACGGGGAACCGGCCGGCCACGGCCAGGCCAGAGGTGTCGCGGTCCGCCCGCCACGAGGAGCCTGAGATCGACGAGGCGGCGCTCGCGGTCGCGCGGCTCGTCGAACGGGCCGCCGTCGCTTCGGGCGCCATCGGCGCGGCCCGCTGGGAGCGTTACCTCGCGCGGCTTCCGGATCGGCTTCGGGACGACCCGCCGGCGCGCCTTCGTCCCGCCGCGAGAGCCGTGCGCGCCGCCTACGGTCCGAAGGATTCGATCCGCGACGCCCTTCCGGCCGACGCGACAGAACCTCTCCTCACCGCGGTCGACCGACTCCTGCGCCTCCTTGATCGCCGGGACGCACGGGTCAGGGACTGACCGTCTGCGGCGCCGCGGGGCTCAGAACAGCCAGGGCACGAAGCGCCGCGTCCGCCGCCGGTAATCGGCGTATCCGGGATGGCGCTCGGCCAGCCAGGCCTCCTCGCGGACGGCCTTGAGGGCGAAGAGCACGATCAACGCGGCGGTCGCAAGAAGCGCCGCGATAGATGCTCGAGCCAACGCCCAGCCGGCGGCAACGAGCACGAGGCCACCGTAGATCGGGTGGCGAACGAGACGGTAGACACCCGTCTCGACAAGCGCGCCATCCTCCCGAGGCCGTGGCAGCGCCGTGAAGGCAGCCGCTCGGCGCAGCGCGAGCGTGGCGGCGACGGCGATCGCACCGCCCGCGGCGACGAGCCCGAGGCCGCCCAGGGTCGCCAGCCCGCTCGCGACCCCGCTCCAGTCGCCCGCTCGGACGATGCCGGCCAACGCGATCAGGGCGAACAGCGCGAACTGCGCAGCGACCCAGCCCTCGCCGCGCGGGCCGAGGTTCGGCAGGCGCGTCATCGAACGCCATCGTAGTCGAGGCCCAGTTCAGCCGGGTCGAACGCCTCGAGCATGAACGGCGAGGGCGCATCCGGATCGTAGGCGAGCGTCAGTGACCGGCGCGCGCGGGTCCACGCGACGTACGCGAGCCGCCGTTCCTCCTCGAGGGCACGCTCGGGCTCATTCGCGTCGATGATCGCTTTCGCGTTCGGGAAGGACGTGGCATCCATCGACAGGACGGCGACGTGGTCGAACTCCAGGCCCTTCGTGCCGTGGGCGGTCGCGAGCGTCAGTCGAGCGTCGCCCGCGGCGAGCTCGGCCAGCCTGGCGCGGAACGCCGCGACGGAGGCCGTCAGCGACTGCAGATCCGGGTAGCCGGCGGCCCAGCCAAGGATCGTCTGGGCGACCTCCGACTCCGTCAGCTGGTCGTCATCACGCCCGTCTCCATCAACGGCCTCGCCGGGCGAGGCCGTCATCGCCTGGACGCGGCCGATGCGTAGCAGCAGCGGCTGGGTCGGGTCCGTACGTTCTGAGGCGCACTCGAGGACCTGGTCGACGATCGGCGACTCGACGATGAGCCGGAGACCCGACGACCGGAAGGGCTGGCCCGCGGCGACGCAGGCGACGGCCGCGGGCTCAAGCTCCCGGTTCGTTCGGGCGAGGATCGCCAGCGTTCCCTCGGCGTCGTCGGACCCCCACCGGTCGAGCAGGGCGTGCGTCCGACGCCGCGGATCTGCTGGCGATGGCGCCAGCAGAAGTCGACCGGATGCCGTCGGCCCCGGCCGGACGGTCTTCCCGAACCGCTCCGCGTTGTGCTCGACGAGTCGTACGGCCCGATCGATGACCGGCGCCGGGCAGCGGTAGTTCACCGTCAGGTCCACCCGTCGCAGTCCCGGCAGGGCGCTTGCCAGTGAGAGGACTCGGCGGACATCCGCCAACCTCCAGCCGTAGATCGACTGATCGTCGTCGCCGACGAGGAAGATGTTGTTCCCCGGGGCCGCCAATAGGAGGGCGAGATCGAGCTGGCTTCGATCGAGGTCTTGCGCCTCGTCGACAAGGAGGTGCGCGCTCCGCGCCCGCCAGCTCGCGCGGAGGTCCGCGTCGTCTTCCAGGAGCAGGAGTGCGCGGGCGATGAGATCGTCGAAGTCAAGGCCGCCGGTCTGCCCGACGGCGCGATCGTAATCCACGAACGCACGCGCGATCGGTCCCGCTTCCGGATCCCGGGCGACCGCCTTTGGGTCGGCCCGAAGATCGAGCTTCAGGCGCGAGATCGCGGTGTCGAGCCGGCGGCGTTCTGCCGCCGACCAGGCTGGCCTCAGGCGGGCGAGCAAGGACCCCCGATCCACAAGCGGCTCGACGGCGTGACCCGCCTCGCGGAGGATCTCCCGCCCGAGCGCGTGGAACGTCCGCACGCGGACGGTCCCGCTCGGTCGCCGTTCGGGCCCCAGCACGGCGTCGAGGCGTCCGCTCAGCTCCTCCGCCGCGCGTCGATTAAAGGCGATGACCGTGATCGAACCGGGGTCGGCACCCCCGTCGATCAGCCAGGCGACCCTCGCGACGAGCGTCGTCGTCTTGCCGCTGCCCGCCGGGGCGATGCACAACACCGGCCCGGGCGGCGCGGTCGCGGCGGCTCGCTGGTCCGGCGCGAGGCGGCTGAGCAGGTTGGACGAGGGGCCGGAAGTCGGCATCGGACGAGTCTCGCGCTCGCCGATCTCCCGGCGGTCACCCGCGAAGCGGTGCCCCGACGCACCGCGGACGTTCGACATCTTCTCCGCACCTGCGCGCGCGGCCTTCTCGTGCCGGCCTCGCGGGCGTATCGTGTGCGATCTAGCGCGGTTCGCTGCGGTCCGGGGTCGTCGACGCCGCGCCCACGTCGTTCGTGCCCGACCGTGGAGGAGATCCGTGACTCACTCGCCGCGCCTGCGCCCCATCGTCCTGCTGACCGTCCTGGCGCTCGTGTTCTCGGCGCTCGGAGCGCCGGTCGCCGCGGCGCCGAAGCCGCCGACGAAGCCGGCCGCGACGAAGGCGATCCTGTTCTCCTCGGACGGGATGCGGCCCGATCTCGTCGACCGCTACGTCGCCGAGGGCGCGATGCCGACCTACGCGCAGCTGATCGCGAGCGGGCTCAAGGGCGACAACGGCCTCGTCCAGGCGTTCCCGCCGAACACCGGCGTCGGCTGGCACACGCTGGGTACGGGGACGTATCCCGGCGAGCACGGCTCGATGAACAACACGTACCACCGAGTCGGCGAGGGCAACTTCAACAACCGCACGTCGTTCGCCACGACTGGCGCGCTGCAGGCTGATCACATCGCCCAGGCGGCGGAACGAGCCGGCAAGAAGGTCGTCTCGCTCGAGTGGGTCGGTACGCGAAACCTCGTCCCCGCGATCAGCGGGCCGGTCGTCGACTTCCGGAACTTCTACTCGAACCGCGGCGTGCTCGTGAACTACGTCCTTCCCGGCGGGGAGGCGGGGGCCCTGGCGCAGGGCGTCAGCTACCAGCAGACCGGGGAGCGGGATACGAGCGGGCGCTCCGCGCCGGTCAATCTGTATGACGTCCCCGACATGACGGCCGCGATTGGCTGGGACCCCTCGGTGCCGGCGTCATACAGCCCGGCACAGCAGGCCCAATTCAGGCAGCTGAACACGGCGTTCCCCGCGAGCCACAACTTCGACCGCTTCTACGACCTCTACATCTACGACTCGACGAACGACGCGACGACGAACTATGACCGCGTCCTCGTCGTGCCGAGCACGGCCGGCAAGGTCGGCAGCGCCGCCGTCGCGGACCTCGCGGCCGGTGATTGGGCGGACGTCAAGGTGACGCTGCCGGCGACCGCCGGGCCGCCGGCGCTTCCGGCCCAGACGGCTGGCTTCTATCTGAAGGCGGTCGACATCGCGCCCGACCTGTCGACGTTCCGCCTGTACTTCACGTCGATCGCCCGCTCGAACGCGACGTACAATGCGCTCGGCGCGGCCGGGTCGGCGGCATTCGAGGAGTACCTGGCGGCGAACTTCCCGAGCTCGACGGCGGCCGACTTCGCGCCGCTCGAGGCGGGCATCGTCGACGAGGATACGTACGTCGAGCAGGGCCTGATGTGGAAGGACGCCCATTGGGCGTACCTCGACTACATCGTCAGCGACCTCGACGTCCATCCGGACCTGCTGCTGCTGGGCAACCCGGTCACCGACGAGTTCGCCCACCAGTTCCTGGCTCTGACCGTGCCGGTCGACATGGACGGCGATCCGAACCCGTACTACGACGACGCGACGAACGACGACGTGCCCGACGATGCCCTTGAGACCCGCGAGGGCTACATCCGATCCGCCTACGAGGAGGCCGACGCGACGCTCGCCCTGGGCCGTTCGCTCATGGGCGCGGCCGACACGACGATCTTCGCCACCTCGGACCACGGTTTCGCGCCGCAATGGAACGCGGTCAACGCGGGGAAGGTCCTGCTCGACGCGGGCCTGACCAGCGCCGAGAGCTCATCGAACTGCCGCGCCGTCCTGCCATCGACCCGGACATCGACCGCGTTCACGTTCGCGAAGGCCTGTTGGGCCGGAGGGACTGCCGGGATCTATATCAACCTCGCCGGCCGCGACCCGGTCGGCGGAGTGATCAACAATCCGCCGGTCACGCCGGCGCCGACGACCTGTCCGTGCGTGAACGGGCCGCAGGTCGGCGCAGCGAACTACAACGCCGTCCGAGACCAGGTCATCGCGGCGTTCACGGCCTTGGTCGACCCGGCGAACCCGGGCAAGCAGATCGTCGACGTGATCATCAGGAGGGAGGACCTTCGGAACGTCGACGGGTCCGACTCGCTCCATCCGTCACGGAGCCCCGACCTGACGATCGTCCTCCGCCCGCCGTACCAGTTCGACGCCGCGACGCCGGGCGTGCCGATCGCATTCAGCCAGTTCTTCGGCCAGCATGGCTACCTGCCGGACCTCGTGGACCTTGCCGCCTCGGTCAACATGCACGGCACGTTCGTGGCCGCCGGCCCTGGCATCCGCAAGCGGGGCCCCGTGGCCGGCATGCGCGCGATCGACGTCGCGCCGACGCTGGCCTTCCTGCTGGGCATCCCCGGCCCGCAGAACGCGCGCGGCAAGATCCGCGTCGACCTCACCACGCGGCCGAATCTCAAGGTCTTCACGATCCTCGATGTCAGCGACTTCCATGGCCAGCTCGTGCCCCTGTCCGAGGCGGCCGACAACGTGTCGGGCAGCGGCTCGAGCAATCCGAGCTTCTCGATCGGCGGCGCCGCCTTCCTGAAGCCGTGGTTCGACGTCTACCGCTCCGCGGCGCCGAACGGTTCCATCACGGTGGCCGCCGGTGATTCCGTCGGCGCGACCCCGCCGATCTCGAACTTCTTCGGCGACACGCCGACGATCGAGCTGATGAACCTGATGGGCTTCTCGGCCGATGGGCTCGGCAATCACAACTTCGATCGCGGCCAGGCGTACCTGCGCGAGACCTTGATCCCGCTGGCCGACTATCCGTTCGTTTCTTCGAACGTCGTCGACGCGGCGGGTAGGACTCCCGCGGAGTGGTCGCCATCGCACGTGTTCAACCACTTCGATGGGGCGAGGCTCGGCGTCGTCGGCTTCACGAACGAGGACGCGCCGATGCTTGTGTCGCCCGATGCGTTCGGTCCGTTCAAGGTCGAGAGCCGCGCCGCGAAGGTCCAGGCTGAGGTGAATCGACTCCGGACCATGGGCGTCCGGACGATCGTCGTGATCGGTCACGACGGGGCGACGTCCGGCACGACCTCCAACCCGAGCGGACCGCTTGTCGACCTGGCCAGCCAGTTGACCGGCGTCGACGCCGTCATCGGCGATCACACCGACCTCCAGGTCCTGGCGACCATCGGCGGCACGCTCGTCGTCGAGAACCGGAGCCGCGGCCTGCGCTTCAGCCGGGTGCAGCTCGTCGTCGATCCCGCCACGAAGACGGTCGTCTACAAGACCGGCGACTTCCACAAACCATGGAACGTCGGGGTCACGCCGGATGCAGCGATCCAGGCGCGGATCGACACGTTGAACGCAGAGCTGGCGCCGATCCTCGGGGTGCTCACGGGCTTCTCGGTCCGCGTCGTCCCACGCGCGGACCAATGTGGGCAGAGCGCGGGACGGACCTGCGAGTCGCTCGTCGGCAACGTCACGGCGGACGCCATCCGGTTGACATACGGCACGCAGTTCGCCCTGTCGAACGCTGGCAGCCTGCGCGCCGACCTCACGTGTCCGACGACGGACATCGCGACGGACTTCTGTCCGGCGTCGCTGTACCCGTTCGCGCCGGACCTGTTCCCGATCACCCGCGGCCAGGTGCTCACTGTGCTGCCGTTCGGCAACGAGGTGACGACGGTCACGATCACCGGCCCCGAGCTCAAGGACATCCTGGAGAACGGCGTCGCCTCGATGCCCGGCGTGAACGGCCGCTTCGCGCAGGTCTCCGGCCTGTGCTTCACGTACGACATCTCGCGCACCCCGCGCACCGTCAGCCCGGCGCCGGTGCCGGGATCCGGGCAGCGCGTCGTGAGCGCCTTCTTCGCGAATGCCGATGGAAGTTGCACGACGGACGAGATCAGCTTCCTGGCGACCGCCACGTACACGATCGCGCTCAACAACTTCATATCGACCGGCGGCGACGCCTACCCGGTCGTGTCCACCAAGGCGAGCTACGCGACGCGCGACCTCATGGACGAGGTCGTCGCGGACTGGATCGTGGCGAACAGCCCGATCGGTCCGGTCGTCCGGAAGCCCGACGGGCGGATCACCTGCATCAAGGTGTTCGACACCGCCAGCACGAACAACTGCCCGATCGTCGTCGCCGTGCCGTAGTCGCTCGTACGATCAGGGCCGCGGGTGGGTGGCCTCACCCGCGGCTCCTGTCGACGTCGCGGCGGATCGCCCCATTTCGTTCTCGTCGCACCAGCGCCTAGGATTGGGCGATGACCCCCGAGCTCGAGGCGACCCTCGCCAACCTGCC
>Ga0247727_10019615_pt1 | contig 10459 bp, 11 predicted proteins | sample WisWelCaveWW1625_FD_202498 | JGI IMG/M metagenome (GOLD analysis project Ga0247727, IMG submission 202498) | Biofilm microbial communities from Wishing Well Cave, Virginia, United States - WW16-25 | ecosystem: Environmental > Aquatic > Deep subsurface > Groundwater > Cave microbial mat | place... | reverse complement strand
CAGAATGACTGGCTCTCGACCTTCACCAGCTTGTCGTTCCCCTCGGGGATGACCTGCCCGTAATCCGGGAACTGCCCCGACAGGAGATTGGCCGACAGGATCGTCCGGCCGATCTTGAAGAAGGCCTGGTTCTCTTTCTGGCCGAACACGATTTCCGACTCCCCCTCCCCGATGCGCAATAGCTCCATGAGGACCTTGCGCGGCAGGATCATCTCGATCTTGCCGTCCGCGGCCCCCTTCTCCAGGCGGGCCCGCGCCATCGCCAGGCGGTGGCCGTCGGTCGCCACCATCGTCATGTCGCGCTTGCTGAGAATCGTCAAGGCCCCCGAAAGCTGGTAGCGACCCTCGTCGGTCGTGATCGCGAAACCGACCTTGTTGATGAGGTCGAGCAGGAGATCCCGCTCGATCGGGATCCCCTTGGCGAAGTCGAACTCCCGGACCTCCGGGAAGTCCTCGCGCGGCAGACCCACGACCCGGAAGCGGGCCTTCTGGCAGGTGATCGCCACCCATTTCCCCTCGTCTCCCTTGAAGCGGATGTCCGCCTCCGGGAGAAGGCGCACGATGTCGAACAGGCGCCGGGCCGAGAGCGTGGCGGAACCCTCGACGGCGACCTTGGCGTCGCAGGAGGTGCGGATGCCGACCTCCAGATCGGTCGCCAGAAGCTCGAGCCGGTCTTTCTTCACGTCGAGGACGATGTTGGAGAGGATCGGGATGGTGCTCTTCTTCTCCACCACTCCCTGCATCGCCTGGAGTTCTTTCAGCAGGCCCTCTTTGCTGACCACGAAATCCATAATGCCTCCGGACAGATCGATCAGTCTCTCGATTCGATCAGACAGTTGGAAGATTGTAGCAGAGGTAGGGGGTGTGGGCGCTGCGGAAAACAGCGCCACGGCCCGCGGGGCGGCCAGTGGCCGTCCCATGGGGGGGAGTGGATAACCGCGCGCGCGCCTGTGGATCGGCGTTTTGCCACGGGGACCCACAGGCGGCGCAATGAGCGTCCACGCGGATCTGTGGATGGCTCATCCGAACGACTCCAGGAAGCCGACCATCAGCTTGTCGAAGTCCTTGTCCTTCTGTCGCATCGCCTCGATCTTGCGCAGGGCGTGGATGACCGTCGTGTGGTGCTTGCCGCCGAAGTACTCCCCGAGCGCCGGCAGCGACTTGTCGGTGAGCCGCTTGGCGACGTACATGGCGACCTGCCTCGGGAAGGCGATGTGCTTGGAGTTGTTGCGCGATTTGATCTCGGCGATCTTGATGCCGTAGTGCGAGGCGATCACCTTCTGGATGGCTTCGACGGTGACGGTCCGGCCTCGGTCGTCCATGAGGTCCCGCAGCGTCTCGCGGGCCATGTCGAGGTCGATGGTACGGCCCGACATGGAGGAGAAGGCCACCAGGCGGATCAGGGAGCCCTCCAGCTCGCGGATGTTGGAGCGGGCGCGGCTGGCGATGAAGAGGGCGACATCCTCGGGCAGGCAGATATTCTCCGCCTCGGCCTTCTTGCGCAGGATGGCGACCTTGGTCTCGAGGTCGGGCGGCTGGATGTCGGCGATGAGCCCCCACTCGAAGCGCGACCGGAGGCGCTCCTCGAGCGTCGGGATGTCGCGCGGCGGGCAGTCGCTGGTCATGACGATCTGCTTCTGCGACTCGTAGAGGGCGTTGAAGGTGTGGAAGAACTCCTCCTGCGTCCGCTCCTTTCCGGCCAGGAACTGGATGTCATCGATCAGCAGCACGTCGACGCCACGATAGCGCTCCTTGAAGTCGAGCGTCGTCTCGAAGCGGATGGCGTTGATCAGCTCGTTCATGAAGGTCTCGGAGCTGATGTACAGGAGGCGGATGCCGGGGAGCGCCCGGCTGATCTTGTTGCCGATGGCGTGCATGAGATGCGTCTTGCCGAGGCCGACGCCGCCGTACACGAACAACGGGTTGTAGGCGCCGGACGGCTGTTCCGCGACGGCCAGGGCGGCGGCGTGGGCGAACTGATTGCAGGAGCTGACCACGAAGGAGCCGAAGTTGTAGCGCTGGTTGATGCCGCTTGGAGCCGGCGGGCCCGCGGAAGGGATCGCGGGCGGCGGCTGCGGCGACGGCCAGGGGACGCGGGCGCGGGCGGGCGACGCCTCGGACACCCCGACTTGGAAGCGGCCCGCCGGGCGCGCTCCGACTCCGTTCGGCGGCACGTGCTGGACCACCGGAAGCGACGGCGCAGCCAGCGATGGCGGCGCCTTGCGCGGCGGCCCTGGATCGCGACTCGTGAACTGCAGGCGCAGATCACCGACCGCCAGCTCGCGCGCGCTCGCCTGGATGAGCGGCATGTAGTTCTTGTGGATCCACTCGGCGAAGAGAACGCTCGGCACTTCAATCTGAAGCATCCCCTCGGCGGCGGACAGCTGCTGGGTCGGGCGCAACCAGGTGTTGAAGGTCTGGGTGTTCATCTTCTGCTGCAGCGATGAAAGAATCCTGTCCCAGAGATTCATAGGACCTCGAGAGTGTTCGATGTTGTTTCTCTTTTTTTCGTGGGTTCCGCTGCTGACAGGCATTTGCGAGGCGCGTCGCTCGTCGGTTTCAACAGGTTTTCCACAGATGTGGAAAAAAAGTTGACACTATAAACGCTTTCCGATAAACCACTTACGATGGAGCCGGCAGATGGGAACCGCGATCTTATGTCAACCAGCGATGGGCCTCCTAGATGTGGTGGCGCCGATGTCCGCGTTCGCACCGATTGGGCCGGCGCTGACTCTCGAGCCGCGCTGGCGTCGTCGAGATACACCACGGCCCCTCCGGGACATCGCTCCCGAAAAATCCGGTCGACGGATCGGACTGCGATCGTCTTCCGTACGTCAGAATGTCGTGAGAAGTCGGCGCAATATAGCACCGGACTCCGGATCGATCAACACCGTTTTTCACGGCATCGCAGGCGAGGAAATCTGGATCCTCCATAGGCACCTCGCTTCCGGAAGCCCCTCGAGTGCGAAGTCCGCCACGACTTGGCCGCGGGGCACGACGTGCGGTCTCGCGGATCGGTCCGGAGGGGTCATGCACGGTCGGAGGCCCCGGACCTCGGGCCCGGGACATGCCGATGGCGCCGTTCTTGACAGGTCTTCGGGCGCGGGTCCATAATCGCGCCCTCCTGAGACACGTTCCGTAATGAAGCGCAGAGGGGGAAGCCGTTCATGAAGCGCACGTATCAGCCGAACAACCGCCACCGGCTCAAGACGCATGGTTTCCGCGCCCGCATGAGCACGAAGAACGGGCGGCTCGTGCTGAAACGCCGACGGGCCAAGGGACGCAAGCGACTGACGGTGTGACGGCCGACCAGCGGTTCCGCCCGCAGGACCGCATCCGCAAACGCAGCGAGTACAAGGCGACCTACGACCGGGGTAAGAGGATCGCCTCGAGGAGCTTCGTCCTGTTCGTGGCGAGGAATGACCTGGGACGGCCCCGGCTCGGAATCACAGTGACGCGCCATATCGGGGGCGCCGTGAAGCGCAACCGATCGAAGCGGCTGGTGCGCGAGATCTTCCGGCGGCACAAAACGGAACTGCAGGACGTGGACGTCGTGGTGAACGGGCGCGCGTCGCTTCCCGGCGCCGACTACAAGCGCCTGGAGTCCGAGCTCCTCGGGTGTCTCAGGCCGTTCCTGAAGCGACCATGATCGTTTCACTCCCCCGCCTCGTGGCGCTCCGGGTCCTCGACGGTTACCGGCGCTTTGTGTCGCCGCTCTTGTTCCCGGCGTGTCGATTCCACCCCACCTGCTCGGAGTACTGCGCGGAAGCGATCCGCCGGCACGGGCTGGTGAAGGGCGTGGTTCTCGGTGTCCTCCGTTTATTGCGCTGCCAGCCGCTGTCGCGCGGCGGCTTTGATCCGGTCTGCTGATGGAAAAGCGTCTGGCGCTCGCCATCGCCCTCTGCATCGGCTTCATGGTGTTCTGGACCTGGCTCTTCCCGCCGGAGAAGGGGCGGGCGCCGGCTCCTCCGCCCGGCGTCCCGGGAACGGAGTCCGCCGATACCCCTGGAACCGGGACACCCGAGGCCGCCACGCCAGTTGGCGAGACAACCGGATCGGGCATGCTCGGTGAGGCACGACCGGAGATGCCTCCTCAGATCGCGGCAGGCGAAGTGGGAGCGGGCGGCGAGGCACGGGGCGGCCGCCCCGGCGCCGACGCTGCGGCCGCCGGAAGGGCCGAGGTCCTTCCGCGGGCGACCCAGGCGTCCTCTGCCTTGGAAGAGGTCGCCATCGACACGCCTTTGCAGTCGATCCGCATGACGAACCTGGGCGCGCGCGTGACCTCCTGGACGCTTCGCGACTACCGCGACGCCAAGGGGGAGCCATTCGAACTGGTCTCCCCGGCGGCGAGGAAGCTCGACCGCATGCCGCTCGATCTGAGGCTGGAGGATCCGGACGCCGACGGCCGGCTTCGCGGAGCGCTGTTCAGCGTGGCGCGGGAGGAGCGCGAGGAGGACGGGCGCAGGATGATCACCGTGACCTTCTCGTGGAGCGATGGCGCGGGGAACGCCGCGGCCAAAGTCTTGAAGGTCGTGGACGGCTCCTACGTGGTCGATTTCCAGGCCGCAGCCGAGGTTGCCGGGCGGCCGGTCGCTCCGGGCATCGTCTGGGGGGCCGGGTTCGAGCGTGAGAACGGCGAGGTCTCGGAGAGCATGGGAGAGGGAGCGCGTGCGGTGGTCGATCTGGGAGGCCGGATCGAGCACCGCTATCAGGGGACGATCAAGCCGGATGCCGCCTGGGTCGAATCGGGGCCGATCGTCTGGGCCGGGCTCGAGAGCAAGTACTTTGCCGCCATCCTGGTGCCCCAGGGGTCGGGGTCGGTGACGGCGCGGGTCGAGTCGCTGCGCCAGGTGGAAGAAGGCAGGGAACAGTTCCACCTGGCCCTGACCCTGCTGGCGCCGCAGGCCACGCACTTCCACCTGTTCGCGGGGCCCAAGGACTACGACGTTCTCAAGGACGTGGGGCTCGGGCTGGAGCGCCTGCTCGACTTCGGGTTCTTTGGTGTCGTCGCGCTGCCGCTGTTCTACGCCCTGAAGTTCGTTCATCGCTATGCCGGCAATTACGGCTGGGCGATCGTGGTCCTCACGGTGTTCATCCGGCTCCTGTTCTTCCCGTTCATGCACCGAAGCCAGCTGAAGATGCGCGTCATGCAGGAAAAGATGAAGCGCATCCAGCCAAAAATCAAAGCGATGCGGGAGCGCTACCAGAAGATGGAGCGCAAGGAAGCCACGAAGGGGGCGGTCGGCGCGCGCCAGAAGGTGCGCCAGCAGATGAACGAGGAAATGATGGCGCTCTACCGGGAGGAGGGAATCAACCCTCTCAGCTCGATGTCGGGCTGCCTGCCGCTTCTGGTCCAGATGCCGATCCTGTACGCGTTCTACACGATCCTGACGATCGCCATCGAGCTGCGTCACGCCCCGTTCGTGCTCTGGGTGCGGGACCTCTCGGTGAAGGATCCGTTCTACGTGACGCCGATCCTGATGGGCGGCACGATGCTGGTGCAGCAAATGATGACCTCTTCGGCCATCCCCGATGCCGCCCAACGCCGGATGATGTACGTCATGCCGATCATGTTCACCTGGTTCTTCATCAACCTGCCGTCGGGGCTGGTGCTATACTGGCTGGTCAATAACCTCCTCGGAATCCTGCAGCAGTACCTCGTGAACAAGGAGGCAGACGCCCGCGGCCGCGCGGAGACGGCGGCCGCCTGATGGACAGGCGATGATGAGCGACACGCCCCGGGCACAAGGCGGCGACGACGGCACTCCCGAGCCGGGGGAAGGCGCCACGGCGCCGGCCCCCGACCCGGCGGAAGTGGAGAAGCTGGCCCGCCGGATCCTCGAGGGACTGGGCTTCGAGGTGACCGTCGCGGCGCGCGATGCGGGCGCCACGATCGAAGTGGACGTGGCGGGCCCCGACCGCGAATTCCTGCTCGATCACAAGGCCGAGGCGCTCAACGCCCTGCAGTACCTCCTCAACCGCATCATCTACCGGGGCCGCGCTGGGAAGAAGATCCACCTCGACAGCGATGGCTACCGCCGCGACCGGGAGGGCGAGATCGTCGAGGCCGCCCGACGAACCGCCGAACACGTGAAAGCGCGTGGCGAGGAGTCGCTCCTCAGCCCGCTGAACCCTTACGAGCGGAGGCTGGTCCACCTGGCGCTTGCGGAGATTGATGGGATTGGCACGCGCAGCGTCGGCGACGGCTTCATGAAGCGCATCGCCATCTTTCCCACGAAGTAGCCCGCCGTCCCCGGTCCCGTGGCCGGCGCGGGTGTGAAAAAGCCTTGCCGAAAGCCGTCTATTTCAGGAAGCGATCCTGCACCTGCACGCCGAAGAACTGATACTGGGAGTATCGGTGAATCTGGAATCCGGTCAGCTCCGCGTTCCCTTCCAGATCCAGCGTGAAATGCCGGTACTCGGCCTGGTCCGGCAGCGACAGTCTCTGGTATTCACTCAGGAAGGTGATCTCGTAGTCCGCCCCGGCCGGCCGCCGCGACATCGGGTAGATCAAGAAGCGAGGCGCCTCGCGATAGGCCCGCAGAAGCTGCCTGAGGCGCTCCTCCTGATTGGTCGGCGCGGCTTCGATCTTCAGGAAGTTGTAGTTCTCCGCGTCGACCCAGACTTTGCCGCTCCATTCGTAAATGGTCTTGCCCGTCGTGAAGGGGAGCGGTGCCGTGAACTCGATGATGTGCGCCCGGCGGAGCGAGAACCACTCCTCGCCCGCGTAGTTGAAGCGGAAGAGATGCTGGCGTCCAGGAGCGAAGATCATGGTCCAGGAGTAAGAATCGGGAAAATCCGTCTCGAGATCGACCTCGGAGGAGTTCTGGCTTGATCGATCGCTGTGCCGCTGTCGATACGGTCGATAGCGTTGAGCTTCCACTTCAACATACATATAGTCGTATTTTTTTTCTTTCAGCGGGTCGTCGGATCCCCTCGCTGACTCCACACAAACGAATCGCAGCGCCACGGACTCGTAGACGGCTGACTTTTCCGCCAAGGTCTTGAGCAGGGCTTCCATGTCGGGCTCGGAAGCCCGTTTCGGGAGCGCCTCGTATCGAGAGATTCGCTGATCCTGAGTGTATGGAGATGGATCGCCCGGCCCATCATCGTCGGCGCCGTCGTGCATTGATGCCGACATCAGCAAGCCACCGTGGAGAATGACACACAAGAGCGCCGCCATAGCAACGCGAGGCGACGGTAGTGGCCATCTGCGGCACCGTGAGCTTTCCAATTCCCTCCCTGCCCTATGGTAATGTGGCGCGTATGGTACTCCGAGATCGAAGCGATGGCGCTTTCGATGAAAGGGCCTTCCGCGAGCGGCTTCTGATCACCGCCCTCGAGGTCGGTCGGGCCCTTGGCGAGGAGGAGTCCTCCCGCATGGCGGCTCACTATGACCTCCTCTGCCAATGGGGGCGACGGATGAACCTCACCGGGCTCAAGGACGATGAGGCGATCCTCAGGCGTCACTTCCTGGAGCCGATTGCCGCGGCCGACCTGATCGGCGAGGAAGGCGTCCTCATGGATCTTGGATCGGGGAACGGGTTCCCTGCCGTCCCACTCGCCGTGCTGCACCCGGATCTCCAATTAGTCCTGGTGGAGTCCTCGGAGAAAAAGTCGGCATTCCTGTGGGCCGTCCTGAGGGAGCTCGGACTGAAAGGCGCGCGGGTAGAGACTCGCAGAGTTTGTCGACGCGCCGACCTCGCCGACGTCCTGCCCGTTCGGTGGATCACCTTCCGAGGCGTTCGAGTCCAGGATTTTCTCGCGGACCTCCAACCGGCGCTGCTTCAGGTCGATGGGAGGCTCCTCGCCTTCGTGTCCGAAGCCGACGCAAGCAAACTCCAGAAGACCCCACCTCAAGATCTTTGTTGGGCAGAGACCCGAAGATTGCCATCCTCTCCGGGCGACGTCGTCGCCGTGTTCGAGCCCATCCGATCCGCATAGTGCGCCCTTCCAGGGTGGGGGGTGTTCCACGTGGAACACCCCAGCCGACCCGCATACCTGTTCCACGTGGAACACTTGGAGGGGTCCAAGGCGGGAAGTCTGTGCTAACCTCCGCGCCGCCATGGGCCGTGTCATCGCCATCGCCAACCAGAAAGGTGGAGTCGGGAAGACCACCACGGCGGTGAGCCTGGCGGCCGCCCTGGCCATCGGCGAGCGGTCAACGCTTCTCATCGACATCGACCCGCAGTGCTCGGCCACGAAAGGCATGGGGCAGCAAGCCGGCCCCGCAGGCGATCTTTACGGCGTCCTTTCGGGCGAGGTGCCCTTGCAAGACATCCTCGTCCCGACCGAGCTGGAATACCTGTCGGTCGCACCCGCGAGTCGGGACCTCGTTGGAGTCGAGCTGGAGCTGGTGACCGCAACCGGCAGGGAATATCGCTTGAAGGACGCGATTGCCTCCGTGCGCGACCGTTTCCATTACATTCTCATCGATTGCCCGCCATCCCTCGGCCTGCTGACGGTGAACGCTTTCTGCGCCGCGGACGGTGTGATGATACCGGTGCAATGCGAATACCTGGCGCTTGAAGGTGTATCGCAGATGGTCGAGACGCTCAACCGCGTGCAGGCGGCCCTCAACACGAATCTCGTCCTCGAAGGCGTCCTTCTGACGATGTACGACGAGAGGATCAATCTGGCCCGTCAGGTTGTGAACGACATCCGCGGCTACTTCAAGGAGAAGGTGTACGACGTGGTCGTCCCCAGAAACGTCAGGCTGGGGGAGGCCCCGAGCTTCGGCCGGCCGATCATGCTCTACGACATCCGGTCAAAAGGGGCCGATGCCTACATGAACCTGGCACGGGAGGTCATTGGTCATCATGAAAAGACAAGCTCTCGGGAAAGGGCTCAGCAGTCTCATCCCCGAGGCCCCCAGCGCCCGGATTGACGCGGGCCTGCTGCTGCTCGACATCGACCGGATTCAGCCGAGCCCGTTCCAGCCGCGCTCCGATTTCTCCGGGATGGAAGGGCTTGTGGACTCCATTCGCGAGAACGGGATTGTCCAGCCAGTCATCGTCCGGCCCGATGGAGACCGCTACGAGTTGATCGCCGGCGAGCGCAGGTGGCGAGCGGCGCAGATCGCCGGCATCACGCAGATCCCGGCGGTCGTTCGCCAAGTCGCGAGCCAGCGGGTCCTCGAGTTGGCCCTCATCGAAAACATCCAGCGGAAGGACCTCAACCCGATCGAGGAGGCCAAGGCTTACGAGGTCCTCCTCGGCCAGATGAAACTCTCCCAAGGAGAGGTTGCGAAGCGCGTCGGACGCGATCGATCATCAATAGCCAACTCATTGAGAATATTGAGGTTACCAGAATCGATTCAGAACATGCTCCAGGCCGGAGAGCTGTCCGTCGGTCACGCCAAGACGATCATGGCAATTTCCGACGCCGCAACCCAGATTATGGTTTCGGAGGAGGTAGTCCGGCGCCTCCTCTCGGTGCGCGAGACGGAAATGCTCGTCGCCCGGACAATGAAGCCGGTCGACGCCGACGCCCCGGCGCCGCCACGAGGGAGAGCGGCCGAAGCCGAGGATCCCAACGTCAAGGTGGCGGCGGAGAGTCTTCAAAGCCGCCTGGGAACCAAGGTCCGGATCGTCCGGCAGGGGACTGGCAGCGCGGCGCGCGGACGGATCGAGATCGAGTTCTATTCGGATGAGGATCTCGATCGGCTGTACACCTGCATCATGGATCGGGGGCGCTGAAGAGCAACGGGCGCCACCCGCAAAGGAGGGAGAGGCGTGAAGAGTGCCTTCAGCATGCCGTTCGGCAAGGAGATGAATGCGATGCGCGACCAGATCGGCCAGGACGATATCAGCGGCTTCCTCGCCGAGGGGACGGAGATCAAGGGAGAGATCCGCTTTCGCACCATCCTGCGGGTCGACGGGAAGATCTCCGGCAAGATCGTGTCGGAAGGGGAGCTGGTCATCGGCGAGTCGGGCGAAGTCGAGGCGGAAGTGCGGGTCGGCACCCTGTCCGTCAGCGGCAGCCTCACCGGAAGCGTCAACGCCACAGACAAGGTCGAGATTCACCCGAGGGGGAAGGTCCACGGAGACCTGGCGCTCGCCAAGCCCAACCTGGTGATCCACGAGGGCGGAGTGTTCGAAGGAAGCATCGACATGGGCAACGCCGGGCATCCCGAGACACGCGGCGGCGACGCGGAAGAGGAATCGCCGCGGGGCACCATCGAGCCGTTCCGGAAGCTGTAGCCCGGTGTTCCCTGACGGCGTCCCGGTCGGCGCCGCTACGCCCCCGCCTTGATCCGCATGCCGTAGAAAGACCGCCAGACGAACACGATTGACGTCCCGAAGAAGGCCGCCGCCAGGAGATGGCCGAGGCCCGGGCCCGCCTCCGCCGTGAGCTGCACCGCCAGCTCGACCGCCAGAAGACCGAACAGCGTAGTGAACTTGATGACCGGGTTCATGGCCACCGACGAGGTGTCCTTGAACGGGTCTCCGACCGTATC
>Ga0247727_10019614_pt1 | contig 10459 bp, 11 predicted proteins | sample WisWelCaveWW1625_FD_202498 | JGI IMG/M metagenome (GOLD analysis project Ga0247727, IMG submission 202498) | Biofilm microbial communities from Wishing Well Cave, Virginia, United States - WW16-25 | ecosystem: Environmental > Aquatic > Deep subsurface > Groundwater > Cave microbial mat | place... | reverse complement strand
TCTACTGATTATCAATCTGCGCCCGCTGCAGCCTGCCCGAATAATCCACAAAAACGGTTTTGATCTCCGTAAAAAATTCGAATACCGGCCAGCCGCCTTCGCGGTGGCCGTTGCCGGTTTCTTTCACGCCGCCGAAGGGCATGTGGGCTTCCGCGCCGATGGTCGGGCCGTTGATATAAGTGATGCCCGCTTCAATATCGCGGATCGCTTTGAAAGCGGCGTTGACGTCGCGCGTATATAATGAAGAACTCAAACCATACTTGGTGTTGTTGAGTACGCGAATCGCTTCGTCGAGCGATTTGATTTTGATCACGGCGAGAACCGGGCCGAAAATCTCCTCGCGCGCGATGCGCATTTCGGGAGCGACATTCGAGAAGATCGTCGGGCGAATGAAGAAACCATTTTTGCACGCGCCGTCGGTGTAGCGCTCGCCGCCGGTTTCCAATCTCGCGCCTTCGCTTTTGCCGACTTGAATGTAGCTTAAAATTTTATCGCATTGCTTTTGGTTGATGACGGGGCCGACGTCGGTAGTCGGCTCGAGGCCGTTGCCGAGTCGCAGGCGTTCTGTTCGTTTGATCAGTGCAGTGAGAAATTGGTCGTGAATTGCTTCGTGCAAAATCAAGCGGCTCGTGGCAGTGCAACGTTGGCCCGCCGTGCCGAACGCGCCCCACAAGACGCCTTCGAGCGCCAAATCCAAATCCGCGTCGGGCATGACGATCTGCGCATTTTTGCCGCCGAGTTCCAATGACACGCGCTTCAAATCGCGCGAAGCCGCAGCCGAAATCAATTTGCCGACCTGCGTCGAACCGGTGAATGAAATCAGTTTTACATTCGGATGTTCGACCAGCGGCATTCCGGCGGACGGACCGTGACCGTTAACCAACTGAATCACTTTTTCCGGCAAACCGGCTTCGAGCAAAATTTCGACGAAGCGCGCCGCGGTGGCGGGCGTGTCTTCCGCGGGTTTGAAAACGACGGTATTGCCGCAAACCAGCGCCGGAAAAATTTTCCACGTTGGAATCGCCAGCGGAAAATTCCACGGCGAAATGATGCCGGCGACGCCGAGCGGCTGACGAATCGACATGTTGAATTTATCCGGCAATTCCGAGGGCGCGGTATGCCCGAACAACCGTCGGCCTTCGGTCGCGGCGTAGAAAGCTGTATCGATGCCTTCCTGCACGTCGCCGCGCGTTTCGAGCAGAACCTTGCCCATCTCGCGCGTCATCTCGCGGGCGATTTCTTCTTTGTGTTTGACGAGGAAATCCCCCGCGCGTTTGATGAGGTCGCCCCGCTTCGGCGCGGGCGTGAGCCGCCACGCGTCATACGCCGTCGCCGCCGATTGCACGGCGCGGCCAATATCTTCGGCATTGGAATCCGGAAACGTGCCGAGAATTTCCTCCCAATTAGCCGGATTGCGATTCGCAAAGCGCTTGCCGCTCGCGGCGTCGCACCCTTGGCCGTCAATATAGTTTTTGAACTCACGGGACATATTCAAATGTAAAATCTAAAACGTAAAAATGATAAATTAGGACTCGGGTGAAATGGCGATTTCTGGCCATCCTGCTTAAATATAGATGCGCACACGTGATCAAAAGTATATGAAAAATCAGCCTAAAAGTCAAGTTGAGTTTTCCCGCTCGGATGCGCCCAGTTTCTCTAGTTGTTCATTTCTCGAATCGTTCGGTTGCCGCAAAAACTTTTTTATTGGCAATGAATTTTAGATTTTGTATGTTTTTGAGGAGGATGGGTTAGCGCGTCAGGAAGACAAATGTAGGCAGTTCCGCAGTAGCCTTTACAAAATCCAGGCAGCGGAAAACTCATTTCGGAGGCCGCCGGCAAAATTTTTTCGCGTCATTCAGCAGCGGGGCTGCGACACAATTTCACCAGGATCGGCAAAAGCATTGACACCATTGAACCCACAACGTGCGAGGCAACGATGGAAATTCAAATGAACGTCGGCAAATTGGAAACGGCAACATATCCGGCAGTGGTTTTATTTCTGCCACAAGAAGCAGACCCTTCAACTTTCCAATCGGTTTATTCTGCGGTTATGGCACGCGTCTATCGCCAAAAAGATTTTTCCGGAAAGTTAGAAGAGACGATTTGGCTTTATCCTCTCGAAGGCGCCGACAGGTTGTTGCTCGTCGGACTTGGCGATTGGAGCGACAAAATTAAAGAAAACGAGGCGCGGCAAAATTATCAAAATGCGATTGGCCACGCCGTGCAAGCGGCCCGGAAGTTAGCAATCGCTGAGTTGCAGTTCTCGCTGGCGGAGCCCGTTGTCGAGAAGTTTGGTTATCGACTCGCGACGCAATATGCTGCAGAAGCATTGTGGTTGGCCAATTATCGTTTTCAAAAATACAAATCGACGATTCCCGACAAAGAAAAACTGCTGCAGAAAATTACGTTGTTGCTCGGTGATGAACGGCACCTCAGCGAGGCCCAAGCAGGCCGGCGCGTCGGAGAAATTATTGGAAAATGGAGTTGTTTCGCGCGCGATCTGCAGAACACGCCGTCGAATGATTTGCCACCGGCTCGACTCGCGGCGATTGCCGCCGAGCAAGCCGCGGCGTTGAATATCGCCTGCACGGTTCATGATGAGAAAAGTATTCGCGCGCTGGGCATGGGCGCGTTGCTGGGCGTCGGCCAGGGCAGCGTGAATCCGCCGCGTTTTGTCGTGCTCGAATACAAGCCGCAAAATCATGCGCGCGTCGAAAGCTCGCCGTTGGCGCTTGTTGGCAAAGGCATTACGTTTGATACGGGCGGCATTTCGATCAAATCCGCGGATAATATGGATTTGATGAAACACGACATGTCCGGCGCGGCGGTGGTGCTGGCCACGATCGGCGCGTTGGCGGAATTGCAATCGCCGTTGCATGTGATCGGGCTGCTGCCGATGGCGGAAAACATGCCGAGCGGCTCGGCGCAACGCCCCGGCGATATCGTGCGCACGTGCAACGGCAAAACGATTGAGGTGGCGGATACCGACGCGGAAGGCCGGTTGATTCTCGCGGACGCGCTGGCGTATGCGCAGCGTTACCAACCGCGAGCGATTATCGATCTGGCGACACTTACCGGCGCGATTTATGTCGTGCTGGGCGAAACCGCGGCTGGCCTGTTTAGCAACGATGCCGATTTAACCGCGCGCCTTAAAAACGCGGCGGAACGCACTGGCGAGCGCGTGTGGGAGTTGCCGTTGTTTCCGGAATTTTTTGAGTACATGAAAAGCGACGTCGCCGATATTCGTAATCTCGCTTCGAAGCCGAGCGGCGGCGGGGCGAGTAAAGGCGCGGCGTTTCTCGCGACCTTTGCCGAAGGCTGTAAATGGGCACATCTCGATATCGCGGCGATGGCGCATCCGCGCGAAGACAAACCGTTGGTGCCGAAAGGCGGCAGCGGCTACGGTGTGCGATTGTTGATTCAGTTTTGCCGTGATTTCGAGGAATGAAAAAGGATAAAAAGAAAAAACGAGGAAAAGATTTTATAGCTTGACAATGTTAAGTTAAAAACTGTCATTTCGAGCGTAGCGAGAAATCTGCTTCCCAAAGATTCCTCCCTTCGGTCGAATGACATTTCAAGGCTAAGTTAACATTGTCAAGTTAGGTTCATCTAACAGTTGGGAAATTTTGTTTGTCAATAATCGCCGAAGGGCTTTGTTTTCAGTTTTCCTGAAAACTTGATGCAGTCGATCATCATTTTATCTTTTTTGCCTTTTATCTTTTTATGCTCCCTATTCGTCTCGGTGTGATTGGCTGCGGACTGGCAACTAAGAATTTGCATTGGCCCGCGCTGCGCAGGATGCCAGATAAATTTCAGATTGTTGCGGCCTGCAATCGCACGCCGGAAAAAGTGCGCGAGTTCGCGCAAATGGTTGAAATTGAGCAAACCGCGCTTGAGCCTGCGGAGATCGAGCCGGTCGAGATCGAAACGGATTACCGTCGCCTGCTTGACGATTCGGAGATTGACGCAGTTAATGAATGGTTGGCTTTTTATGAGGCCGTTCGCCATGGAAAATCTTTTCCGAGCACGGCTGAACAATGTTTCACCGACCAGCAAATCGTTTGGGCAATGCTGGATTCGGCGGCGCACCGGGAAGTCGTAAATCTCAAATAAGTCGTGTTCCGGCAAATTTTTAGCTTGCATAGTGGCAAAAATTTTGCTAAATTTATTTTCTTGGCAGCAAACAGAGGAGGTTTGCCCGAGAAAGAAATCCGCCTCGCGCGGATAATTTTTTGCCCGTAGCACACTCCGCCCCGCGTCATTTAAAAAATAAGGATGCGGAGCGGGGGACGGCTCGTCTGCTGTGCTTTTGGATATTGGATATAAGAAAGATCAACTTTTTTAAATGACCGGCCGCCGGCCTGTCCTACGGATACATGTTTCAAGAACTTACCGGCCGATTTGAAAATATCTTTCGGAAGCTGAGGGGGCACGGCAAGCTGACTGCGGAAAACATCGCGGAAACGATGCGCGAAGTGCGGCGGGTGTTGTTGGAAGCCGATGTCAATTTCAAAGTGGCGAAAGAGTTCATCGCCGCCGTCGAGCTGAAGGCGGTGGGCGCGGAAGTGCTGCAAAGTATCACGCCCGGCCAGCAAGTCGTCAAAATTATTTATGATGAATTGGTGCAGTTGCTGGGCGGCACCGATATTCCGTTGCGCGAAGCCAATCTGCCGCCGACCGTGATCATGGTGATCGGTTTGCAGGGTTCGGGCAAAACCACGTTCTGCGGCAAGCTCGCGAAATTTTTGAAAGCGCGCAATCGGCGCGCGCTGCTCGTCGGCGCCGATTTACAGCGACCGGCGGCGGTGGAGCAATTGCGCGTAGTGGCGCAAGGCGCGGGCGCGGAATTTTTCTCGCAGCCTGATTCGACGCCATTGGAAGTTTGTCGCGCTTCGATTGGCGCGGCGCGACAACGCACGATGGACACGGTGATTCTCGATACCGCCGGACGTCTGCACCTCAACGAGGAGTTGATGCAGGAGCTGGAAGAGATCAAGCAGGCGACGAAACCGAATGAAATTTTATTTGTCGCCGACGGCATGACCGGCCAGGACGCGGTGAATACGGCGCAAGCCTTTGCGCAGCGTCTCGATTTTTCCGGCGTGGTGTTGACGAAAATGGATGGCGATGCGCGCGGCGGCGCGGCGCTTTCGATCAAAGCCGTCACGGGTAAACCGATCAAGTTTATCGGCACCGGGGAAAAAGTCGACGCGCTGGAAAAATTTCATCCGGATCGCATGGCCTCGCGCATTCTCGGCATGGGCGACGTGCTGACGCTGGTCGAAAAAGCCTCGCAGGTGGTCGACGCGCAGAAGGCGCGTGAGCTGGAAAAGAAACTGCGGCAGGCCGAATTTACGCTGGAAGATTTTTACGATCAGTTGCAGAGTTTAAAAAAGATGGGGCCGCTCAGCCAGATTATCAACATGATTCCGGGCTTGAGCGGACAGATTCCGCAAGATGCGGAAGTCGATGAAAAAGGATTGGTCGCCATCGAAGCGATGATTCTGTCGATGACGCCGAGCGAGCGCCGCCGCCCGAATATCATCAACGGCAGCCGGCGTTGGCGCATTGCGAAAGGCAGCGGCACCTCGGTGCAGGAGTTGAATCGCCTGCTCAAGCAATATGACATGATGCGCAAAATGATGAAGCAGGTCGGGCGCAAAGGGATGCGCGGCTTGCCGCGATTCTTTTAATTTGACAAATAGTGTTTAAAAAAATTACCCCAACGGATGGGAAAACGACCAACGGATGCAGAACATTGCAATTTGATAAAGCCTGAAGAATAAAAGAAATTTATATCCGTTGGCCGCTTTTCAGCCGTTGGCCTGTGCTTTGTTTGAAAGCTGCAGAAATTTTGAGATTTTTTTTGCTGCTTAATTTTTAAAATTTAAATTTCCGAAAGGAGTCGTTTTGGCAGTTCACCTTCGTCTTAGCCGAATGGGTAAAAAGAAACAGCCCTTCTATCGCATTGTGGCGATTGATTCGCGTGTTGCCCGTGACGGAAAATATCTCGAGAATCTGGGCACCTACAACCCCCGCATGGAGCCGGCAGCGGTGATGATTAACAATGACCGCGCTTTTTATTGGCTTTCCCAGGGCGCGAAGCCTTCGGACACCGTGCACAATCTGCTGCGGCAACAGGGCATTATGCTGCGCTGGCACATGCAGAAGTTGGGCTTGGATGAAGCCAAAATCGGCGAAGAGATGAAAAAGTGGGAAGCGGAACAGGGGGACAAACAAAAACGCCAGGAAGCGCGCCGCGAGCAAAAGAAGCAACAGCGCAAAGCTAAAAAAGTCGCCGCCGCTTCAAAGGGCGAAGTTGCTGCTTAAACTTTTGGAATTCCGATACCGTGGGTTCATGATTGGGTTATGGTGGCAGACGAGGGAAGACGTTTTGCTGCCGTGAAGGCGTTTTTCGCGATGGTTAAACGCGCTTGGATGTGGTCAGGGAAAGATTAGAGAGGCGGGGCAGAAGCCTGGCAAATGGCGTGGTTGTTTGGTAATCGGTACGCCGGTTTGATTGATGAAACTCGGAATAATTGAATGATGCTCCGATTTGTTGAGCAAACGGCGATTTGCCAATTTTTCTGCTGCGAACCCGAAAAGGAGGATTATCATGAAGGATTTCCTCGAGATCATGGTCAAGCACCTCGTCGATAAGCCCGATGAGGTGACAGTCAACGAGATCGATGGTGAGCGTACGGTTGTTTATGAGTTGCGCGTCGGCGAGGGCGATATGGGCAAGGTGATCGGCAAACACGGAAAAACCGCCAAGTCGATACGCACGTTGTTGACCGCAGCCGCGGCCAAAGCCGGCAAGCGCGCGGTGTTAGAAATTCTCGAATAACCCGAACGCTTTTATGAGCAATCCGACGCCGCCGTTCGTCATCATCGGCCAGGTTCTTCGTTCTCACGCATTACGCGGCGCGGTGAAGATTCGCGTTATCCCCGATGCGGAAGAACAGTTTTTGCGTCTGCGCCAAGTGTTGCTGCAGCGCGGCGAGCAAACGCTCGGCGAATATGTGATTGAGAAACTGCAAAACGGGAATGATGCGTTTCTGGTCAAGTTTCGCGAGGTGAATGATCGCGCGCAGGCCGAGAGCTTGCGCGGTGCCGAGCTGGTGATTGCCCGCGAAGCCTGCGAGCCAACCGCGCCAGGTCAATTTTATGATTTCGATCTTATCGGACTGCCGGTTTTTTCCGCCAGTGATGAGCCGCTCGGCGAACTGGTCGAGATTCTGCATTACCCGGCAAATGATGTGTGGGTGGTTCGGCACGGCGCCTCGGAAAAACTCGTTCCGGCGATTGACGCGGTGATTCAAAAAGTTGATTTGCCAAACCGGCGTATTGTGATCACGCCGTTGCCGGGATTATTCGATGAGTAGTCCTGCCCCTGATAGGGCGCGATGGAGAAAAGTTTATACTTCGAGAGCCGCCCAACCCGGGCGGGGACTACACGAAAATGAAAATTCATATCGTCAGCGCTTTTCCGCGGTTCTTTGACAGCCCGCTCAGCGAGAGCATGATGAAGCGGGCGAGCCAGCGCGGTCTCGCTGAATTTTTGATCTACGACCTGCGTGATTTTACGACGGACAAGCATCGCAGTGTCGATGATTATCCCTACGGCGGCGGCCCCGGGATGATTATGAAGCCGGAACCGTTTTTTGCGGCGGTCGAGCATATTCGCGCGACGCGCCAGCTTCCCGGCGCGCGGGTGATTTTAACCTCGCCGACCGGCGAGAAATTTTCGCAGCAAAAAGCGAATGAATTGTCGCAGGAAGCGGCGCTGATTTTTCTCTGCGGCCATTACAAGGGACTCGACGAGCGCGTGCATCAACATCTCGCTACAGAAGAATTATCGATTGGCGATTATGTTTTGACCTGCGGCGAGTTGCCGGCGTTGGTCATGAGTGATGCGATCGTACGCCTTCTGCCCGGCGTGCTCGGCGATCTGGACTCGGCGACGGGCGATTCGTTTCAAACCGGCTGGCTGGATTATCCGCATTACACGCGTCCGGAGGAGTTTCGCGGCTGGCGGGTGCCGGATATTTTGCTCTCCGGCCATCACGCGAAAATTGCCCAATGGCGGCGCGAGCAAGCCGAAACGCGTACCCGCGAACGGCGGGCGGATTTATTGAAAGCGTAGCGCCGGTGGTTGTCAATTGTCAATTGTCAATTGTCAATTGTCAATTATCAATTACCAATTACCAATTGTCAATTGTCAATTGTCAATTGTCAATTGTCAATTGTCAATTGTCAATTTTTCAACAACAAGAAAAAACGTTTAATCGATAACGCGAATGCAAGGAGGATCAGCACATGAACCGACTAGAGGCTTTGACGGCCGGCCAGCTCAAAAACAGTTTGCCCGATTTTGGCCCGGGCGATACGGTGGCCGTCCACTGCAAGGTTATTGAAGGCGACAAAGAGCGCACCCAGATTTTTGAAGGAGTGGTTTTGCAACGGCGCGGCAGCGGTATCGGCGAGTCGTTTACCGTGCGCAAAATTTCCGATGGCATCGGCGTCGAGCGTATTTTCCCGCTGCACTCGCCGAACATTGAGAAAATCGACCATCTCCGCAAAGGCAAAGTGCGTCGCGCCCGCTTGTATTATCTCCGGGAGTTGAAAGGAAAGGCCGCGCGCATTACCGAAAAGAGGTGAAGCATGCTGCAAAACGAGAAAAACCGCTATGACCGAAATGGATGGTAGCGGTTTTTTTATTTTGTAGCGCACCATTTATTTTGAGCCTGCGAAATATAAACCTAAACTTCTTCCTTGACTTTTAGGCTAATTTTCACTAATGTGAGTTAAGTTTAATCAAAAATTTGTCATGACCGCTTACGCACCGATATGGCAAAAATTGACGAAACAAAGGAACGGATCAGCTACCTGAAAAATTTTTTGACAATCATTATTGGCGCGGTGGTTGTTACGAGTGGTGGTTTAGTCAATCTCGTTTTGTCTGGCAATTTTGGTGCGGTGTTTTGGATAGGCTTGATTGTGATTGTCGTGTTAGTGTATGCCGCATTGCGTGTGATGTCACATATAGAAAAACATTTAAAAAAATTAGGAGAATTATAATGGCAACTATCGCTCTTGTTTTTGTAGCCGCCTTATTTTGCATTGTTATTTTGTATGGCGCTATCAAGGTTGGCAATTATCATTCAGAAGATAACAAATAACGACGAATCGGGCTTTTGTTTTAATCCAAATATTCGTACGCCCGCAACGTCAGGAACTCGGCAAAGTTCCTGTCGGTCACGAGCTGATCAAACAGTTGCTTCGCTAATTCAAACTTTCCCGCCGCAAAGCGTTTTTCTCCCGCCAGCAACTTGATTTTATCCATCTCTTCCGACAACAGCGCGTGATACAAATCCATCGTGATCTGGCGCCCGTCGTTAAACGCGGCATGAGAATGATGCAACCATTGCCACACCTGCGCGCGCGAAATTTCCGCGGTCGCGGCGTCTTCCATTAAATTATAAATGCCCACGGCGCCGACGCCGAGCAGCCACGATTCCAAATATTGCACCGCCACATTGATGTTGCTGCGAAGTCCGGCTTCCGTAATCTGGCCGCCGGGGATATTAAAATCAAGCAGAGCTTTCGCGATGATCTGCACGTCATCGCGCAACCGTTCCTTTTGATGCGGCTTATTGCCGAGCGTTTGGTCAAAAGGCTCACTTGCAATCGCCACCAAATCTGGATGCGCCACCCACGTGCCGTCAAAGCCGTCGCCGCACTCGCGGATTTTATCTTCACGAACTTTGGCCAGCGCGCGTTCGTTGACCTCGACATCTTTGCGGCTGGGAATGAATGCGGCCATGCCGCCGATCGCATGCGCGCCGCGGCGGTGGCAGGTCTTCACGAGCAATTCGGTGTAAGCGCGCATGAACGGCGCCGTCATCGTAATCTGCGCGCGATCCGGAAAAATAAAGTCGTGTCGCCGGCGGAATTTTTTGATGATGCTGAAAATATAATCCCACCGCCCGGCGTTGAGGCCGGCGATATGATCGCGCAGCTCATACAAAATTTCTTCCATTTCAAACGCGGCTAAAATCGTTTCGATCAACACCGTGGCTTTGATCGTGCCGGCCGGCAGCCCCAGCTCGTTTTGCGCCATCACAAAGACGTCGTTCCACAATCGCGCTTCGAGATGGCTCTCTAATTTGGGAAGATAAAAGTATGGTCCCGTGCCTTTGTCGATAAGCTGGCGCGCGTTGTGAAAAAAGTAGAGGCCAAAATCAAACAACGAGCCGGACATCGGCTGCCCATCGACGAGTACATGCTTCTCGTTGAGATGCCAACCGCGTGGCCGCAACATTAATGTTGCGGTTTGCTCGTTCAGCTTGTATGGCTTGCCTTCGGGGCTCGTGAATGCGATCGTGCCCGCAATCGCCTCGCGCAGGTTGATATGACCCTGAATCATATTTTGCCAGGTCGGAGAATTCGCGTCTTC
>Ga0247727_10019613_pt1 | contig 10460 bp, 6 predicted proteins | sample WisWelCaveWW1625_FD_202498 | JGI IMG/M metagenome (GOLD analysis project Ga0247727, IMG submission 202498) | Biofilm microbial communities from Wishing Well Cave, Virginia, United States - WW16-25 | ecosystem: Environmental > Aquatic > Deep subsurface > Groundwater > Cave microbial mat | place... | reverse complement strand
CGACTTCCGCCGGAATCCATCCGCACACGACGCGCGGCGGCAGGATGACGGCGACCGTGCCGCCGGCGCGCTGGATCGCGCGTCGCGCCGCGTGCACGTCGGCACCGGGTTCCAGCACCGCGACCGCGTAGCCCTGCAACCACGCCGCGTCCGGTGCGCCGTCCGTTTCCGGCGCAGGCGGGTCATGCCGATGCACGGCGTGCGGTATCGCATCGCGGTTCTCCGCGACGGCCACACGCACTCCCAGGCATACGAACAACACGACGGCCAACGAGGCCGCGAGGCGCTGCATGGAGTTCCGGATCGGTTGCAGGAAGGACGCGCGCGGTATTTAGAGGACGGGCACCGCGACCGAAGCCGCACGCACCCGAAGAACATTGTACTGGACGTGATCACGATCACCGAGCGGCGCGTTTGCAGAGTGGACGCGGCCGCGCGCGCGATCACCCCGCGCGACCGCTCCCAGAGCGGCTTTGCGAGACGCTAATTCAACGGTGCAGGATCACGGCTTTGCGACTCGTGTCGTTCGATGGCGTGTGCAAGCGGACGAAGTAGACACCGTGCGGCACAACGCGGCCGGATGCGTCGCGCCGATCCCACATGCGTACGTACTCGCCGCGCGCTTGATGCTCCTGCACCGACCAGATGCGACGACCGCGGATGTCGAATACCTCGAGCCGAATCGGCTGCGGCGCCGCGTTCGAGAGTCGATAGCGCAACCGCACGCCGTCCGCGGCTTCGTACGGCGTGTCGAGAGCGGCCGTCGCAGTCGTGGCCGCGAGGTCCGGCGCATCGGTCGCGAGCGTCCCCCACTGGTTCCACAAGAGCCGTCCGATGAGCGTCGCGCCACCCTGACCATCCGGCTTGAAAATAGCGCACTCGCTCCACGCGAGGCCGCCAATCGTCGCGCACGAAGTTGCAAAGCCTGCATGCCCGATGATCGCGGTGTTGGTGCCGGCCGCCGGGACTTCCTCGATGAGGTCGTAGTTCGTCGTGCACCGAGACGCCTCGTCGTACACGAAGTAGGTGAGCCCCTGGCTCGTCTCGATGGTCGGGCCGAAGGCCATGTTTTCCGCGGTTTGGACACAGCGACAGTACTCGCTCGACACGACGCGCCCGATCGGGATGCCCATCGAGCGAATCTGTTGCCCAATGGAGGTGGCGCGCTGCACCCCAGCCGCGTTCAGTTGTCGCGCGGTGCCGGTAGTGCAATTCGTGTCGCAACTCCGCCACCAGTTCGGCACCGTGGCGTTGGCCGCGGTCCCGAGCTCGAGGTGGTCGCCGCAGACGTCGGCATCCGCGTGCCGCCAGTGAATCGTGTAACCGCCGCCGCGCAAGCACTCGACCAGGGTCGGCGCGAGGGCGGCATGACTTCCCACCGACTCGCAGGTCGTGCCGGCGAGATCGCATCCAAACACCGAATAGTAGTAAACCTGCGGACTGGTGAAATTGGGGAGGAGCCCGACGAGCGGGTCGACGTGTTTCGTGACCGAGCCCGTGTAGAGCAGGTCCGCGGCTGGATCCTGTGGTCCCGCCGGTGGCGTGTTGAGCCGTCGCAGGAGCCGCACCTGTCGGTTGCCGGATGCCGCTTCAGGCGCAAGCCACGCGAGCCGCACCTCTGCCCCCACGACCCAAATCGTGAGATTCGCGGGCGCCGGATTCGGATCCGCGAACGCAAGCCCCGCCCCAACACCGAGTGCGAGGAGGAGCAAAAATCCCAATCGGATGCAGCGCATCGAAGATCCATGGTTGAGCCGATGGAAAGTCTACCAGACGGAGCGGCTCAAATGTGGACGACGACGGTACCTTTTTCGAGCAGGTCGATGAAGGTGTCGACGACGGCGGCGTCGAATTGCCGGCCGGCGTGCACGCGAAGCAGTCGCACCGCTTGACCGACTTCCATCGCGCGGCGATAGGGGCGATGCGTCGTCATGGCATCGAAGCTGTCGACGACGGTCACGACGCGTGCGCCGAATTCGATTTCTTCTCCGGCGAGACCATGCGGATATCCGCGCCCGTCGATGCGCTCGTGATGGTGCAGGATCGGTCCTACCGCAGGCCCCAGGTATTCGATGTGGCTCACGATGCGTGCCCCCATCTCCGGATGCGAGCGCACCACGCGCCATTCCTCCGGCGACAACGGGCCCGGTTTGTTCAGGATGCCTTCGGCGACGCCGATCTTGCCGATGTCGTGCAGCATGGCACCGAAGATCACCATGTCGAGGTCGTGCCGCTTGAGCCCCAGCGCCGCGCCCAGCACCCGCGTGTAGTCCGCCACTCGCTCCGAGTGACCGCGCGTGTACGTATCCTTGGCCTCGAGCGACGATACGAAGGCGCGCACGGTCGAGAGGTACGTCCGCTGCAGTTCCGTATACAGGCGCGCACTGTCGAGGGCGGGACCGGCGAAGTTGCACACCGCCGACAGCAACAACAAATCCTCGGGCCCGAGCGGTCCGCCCGCCATGCGTGGCCCGAAGAGGGCGACGCCGACCGGCGAGCCCTTGCACGCCATCGGGCATGCGACCGCGAAGCCGGCCTCATGCAACGCTTCCGCCTCGACACGCAGGTCCGGCGGCACGCAGTCGGCCTCGAGCAACACCGGATGCGGCGACCGCAACAAGTACGCGCCCAGCCCAGCACGGAAATCCACCAACCGCTTCGCATCGGCCGCCGACACGCCGCGCGCCGTGACTTCGACGGCGTTGCCATTGTGCGCATCGTTCAGGTGATACAACGCGCCGCACGACAACCCCAACTGCCCCATCGCCGTCAGCAGAAAACCTTGATAGAGCTCGTCCAACTCGAGGCTGCCGACAACGTTCTTGCTGAGTTCGAACAGCGATTGAATCTTGAGTTCCTGCCGGCGCAGCTCGCGGTCGAGTTGGCGCGCGGTTCCCGCCGGAACGATCGTGATGCCACCGTCCGCGACCGTTGCGGCACGCGACGCGCGACTCTTCTCGATCGCAGCCCGCAAGCGTTCGGCCACGAAGGGCGGCGTCACCGGACGGCGCAAGTAGTCGGCGGCGCCGCTCTCCATGCTCAGGCTGTAGTGCCCCATGTCGTCGCCGGGGGCCACGACCACGACCGGCGTTCCGGGCGCGCGTTCGTGCACCGTGCGACAGAAAGCGAGTGCATCGAAATCGGGATTGCCGATCTCGCACAGGACGGCGAGCGGCCGATCGTGCAGCACTTGGAGCACGGCCTGTTCGCCATCGCCGCTCGTGGTCACTTCGAAACCAAGTTCGACCAGCGCCGACGCCACTTGGCGGCGGGTCGCGAGATTCGGGTGCACGACCAGCACGCGCGGTGTCGCAACCGGCGCCGGCGGTGGCGGGGCAACGGCTGCGGCTTGCAATTCTTCGATGCGCGCGCGCCGTGCTGCGAGTTCCTCCGCCGACAGCGATTGCTCGAGTTGGAGGCGGGCGCGTTCGGCGCGGGCGGCAATGGCTTCTTCATCGGGTGCATGTCCGACCCGACCGCGCCACGGCGTTTCCTCGGTCAGCGTCGGGGCGGCGAGGTGCACTTCATCCAGCATGCCGGGCGCGAACGAATCGGCGAGTGGCGAGCCCTCGAAGTACGATTCGAGATCATCGTGCGGGCACGAAGGTGCCGCGTCCAAATCGGGATCGTACTGATCGGCCGCCATCGCTCACACTCCGAACAGATCGCGCGCCAAATCCGAGTCGCCGCGCAGCCCCATGCTGAGTTCGCGATTCACGACCCGCACGAGCGCGTCCACGACCAGCGGGTCGTAGCGCAGGCCCCAGTTCTCCGCCAGCGATTCCAGCGCCTCGGCTTTGCCGAGCGCCTTCCGGTACGGGCGATCCATCAGCATCTTCACGTAGGATTCGGCCACCGCGACGATGCGCGCCCCGAGCGGAATTGCGCGCCCGCGCAATCCCATCGGGTAGCCTTCGCCGTTGTACGCCTCGTGATGGTGCAGCACGACGTCGATCGCAGTTTCGCCGAAGCGCATCTGACGCATGATAGCGGCGCCTTCCTGCGGATGGCGGCGGATCGATTCCCACTGGTCGGCGGTCAAGTCTTGCGCCGAACGCAGCAACGTCTCGCTCACCTTGAGCATGCCGACGTCGCGCAACACCGCGCCGTACACCAGGTCACGCACCGACTCGGTGGGGTACTGCATTTCGCGTCCGAGCGCTTGCGTGTAACGCACGACGTGCTCGGTCGAGCCGCAGTCGAAGCCGTTGCGCGCTTCGATCAAGGTGATGAGCCCGCGCACGACGCCGAGGGTGCGATCCTGCAATGTCTCGTAGAGTCGCGACCGGTCGTATGCCATTCCCGCTTGCGCCAACAAACTGGCCAGCATTTCGAGATCCGGCGCTTCGGCTTCAGCGGGAGCGCCGAGCAGCAACAATCCCAGCACCTCGTCCTTGAAACGGAACGGCACCGCGTGCGACAGGCCGTGCTGGCGCGCCCACATGCGCTCTTCTTCCGTGACTAGCGGTGCGTCGGCCAGAGCCACGCCGCGTGCCGTGGCCAGCGCCGCCTGCACCAGCGTCGTATCGCTGCGCAGGCGCAATCCTTGGATGGCGTCCGGCGCCATGCCGCGATGATGCGTCAGCCGGTACTCGCCGGTGCGCGCGGCGAAGAAGAGCACCGTTTCGACGCGCGCCACCGACACCACCGACAGCACCAACACGTCGAGCAAGCGCGAGGTACCGAAGGCGGCGTCGAAGTCCTGCGACAGGCGCAAGATGTCGCGCATCTGCGCCAGGGTACGCCGCAAGGGCCGGAGATCGGCGGCAGATGCATCGCGGCGCGAGGCGGGTGCGGGGCTCGAGGGCGCGGACGCGGCCCGTGCGAACGCCGGAGCGGCACCGGCCGCGAGCGCCGGTGCGGGTGGCATCGCCTCGACGACGAGCGGCGCGCTCCACGGCGCGAACACCGGCTCGATGTCGCGATCAGAATTACCGAATGCCGGCGGTTTCGCCGTCAGGTGCTGAGGCGTACGCGCCGGATCACGCTGCGGCGCGAATGGCGGCGTGCGCGAACCTGCGGCGTGCGATGGCGCCGCGGATGCGCGCCGCAGCGTCTCGAGACTCGCGGCCGCCGCGGCGAGCGCGGCCTCCAACTGCGTCAGTTCCTCGATCGTGTACTCGTCTCCCGGTTGTTCCTTCGACAAGAAGACGAGCAGGCGCGCGTCCGCTCCCACCGGAGCTGCGACCTCGCAATTGAGTTCGGTCAAGAGTTCCGCTTCGACATCGGTCAGCGCGTCGTCGTGCATGTCCACCAGGAAACTCGGCGATGCGTGCGCGACGATGGTGGTGACCAGCGCACCGGCTTCGGGCAGCGCGCGCTCGCGGTCGACACCCTGTCGGGTGACCAAGTAGTACTGGCCGTCGGAATGGTGCTCGAACAGGAAGGCGCGCGCGGCGATGTTGCGCTCGTGCAATGCAGCCACCAAGCGAGCCCGCAGTTCGACCACGTTCGCAGCCGCTGCCAGGGCCGACCAGGCCGGCGCCGCGGCCGGCGCACGTGTCACCGGCGCGAACGGATCGGCGTCCACCAGGTCGGTTTCGTAGTCGAGTTCTGGCAAGTCGTTCTCGTCGAGCGCCTCGCCTTCCGGTAGGAACAACACGTCGGCGGTCACGTCGCGCGCGGGACGTGCGGGCGCGAATCTCGGGCGCCGTGCACCCGGACTTGGCGCCGGTGAAGGTGCGCGTGCCGGTGCATTCGACGGCGTCGCCGCACCGCTGGTCGCCGCCGACGCGACGACCACGGACAGCGCATCGGCCAAGGTGCGATCGCGTACCGCGGCCACCGCGTCCTCCAAACTGGCGCACAATGGCGGCGGCGGCAGATGCGGATCCGCGCACAAGAAACCGCTCACCGTGCGCGACGTGACCCGGAAGGCAGTCTTGCCCCCGCGTCCGCCTCGCTCGGCGGCGAATTCGTTCAGCAACCGCGCGGTGCCACCACCCAATGCATCGACCTCGGAAAGATCGAGCACCACGCGCGGCATGTTGCGGCGCAGGCATTCCTGCGTCAGGCGAACGAGCAGCGGTTTCGCCCGCGGCCCCAGCGAGCCGGAGATCTTGAAAGTAACGACCCCCGGATCGCCGCAGTCCACGCGTGCGAATCGTGTCCGCAGCGCAGGTTGTCGACCGCTCATGCGGTCTCCCCTCGCTCGCTCAGGCCACTTCCTCCGACAACCACTTGTCGAGCACGTTCTTCAAGAAGCGCCACTCGCTTCCGACCTTCTTCGCCGGAATCTTGCCTTCCTTCGCCAGACGGCACACCGTCTTGACGTGCATCTTCAAGTACTCCGCCGCCTCCATCGAGGTCATCACGGCATTGGCTCCTTCATCGCCGCCGATGTAGATGTTGGCGTACTCCGTCGTCTTGAGCTCGCTCATGGCATTTCCCTGCCTCGAGTTTGAAGTGAAACGAACCTCGGACTCGAACCTCGAACCGTCAGGCACGTACCAGCCGCGTGATCGCCGCCACCACGTCCTCGCGTTGCAGCGGCGAGCGCACCCACGCGGTCGCTCCCAACTGCTGCACCACCAAATGCGCCTGCTCCCCCGCGTGCGACAAGATGAGCAATACCGGCACCTGCTTGAACTTCGCCGCGACCCGCCGGCGCTCCGCCAATTGCTGCGCGTTCATTTCCGGCAGCCGCAGATCGCAGATCACCAGATCCACCGGCCGGCTCTCGAGCGCGCTCCAGGCTTCGGCCGCCGATTGCACCGCCACGACAACGTGACCGGCTTCGGCGACGACGGTGCTCAAGTGCTCGCGCTCGATCTCCGAGCTGTCCACCACCAGCACCGTGCGCGGGCGTTGCGTCTCCGGTTCAGGCGCCGCGGTCGTGGCGCGCGATTCCGCTGCTTGCGGCGGCGCGCTGCGTCCCAGCAAGTTCCCGACGTGCAGCATCGGGAAGGTGCCGAACTCGGTCTCCAAGCCGCCGGCCCACATGCCGGTCGCCTCGCCGCTCAAGCGTCCGTGCGCGGTGCGGCGATCTCCCGCCGCGAACAGCGCCGCGCGGCGCTCGCAACTTCCCACCACGACGACGTGCTCGCGCAGCAATTCGTCGAAGCTGACATCCGCCAGGTGGAAGGCCAGGTGCAGGATCGGCACCCGCACACCTTCCACGTCCACGAAGGCACCGGCCGCGTCGCAACTGGTGTGCAGCGCGTGCGCGTCGTACACACCGGCCACCGCCGACGCCGGCAGTGCGATCTCGTGACGTCCGACGCGCACCAGCAATGCATGCGGCGCTTGCGATGCGAGCGGCAGGGTGACGCGGAAGCGACAACCGCCGCCGCCCGCGGGCTCCACCGACACGAGTCCCTGCAGCGCCTCGACGAACGGCCGCACCCGCTTCAAGCCGGGGTAGCGGCCCAGCACGTCGTCGTCATCGGTCGGACCGCGCCACGGCGTTCCGGCTTCGGGATCGCCGATCTCGACCACCAACCGTGCATCCTCACTGCGGAGCACGGTGTCGATTTGCGGCGCCGCACGTTGCGTCTGGCACTCGAGACTGTCGGACCACAGGTGCGCGAGAATCTCGAGCAGCGCCGCTCCCAGCGGCTCGTCCACCGGATCCACGTGACCGGTGACGCGCAGAGCCAGACGCAAGCCGCGCTCCCGCGCCTCATCGAGCACCTCTTGTGCCGCCGCCTCCACCAGATGGCGCAATGCGCCCTCACAATGGTTTCGGAGACCTTCCAGAGGCTTCTCCGGCGTCGACGTGTCTTCTTGCTGCAGCGCCTGCATGACTTCCTGCAATTGCGCGATCTCCCCCGCGAGGGCGACGCGATCGCGATCCGCGAGCGTGCAGCTTCCACCTGCAAGCCCGCGCCGCAAGCGCTGCAAGGAAGTGATGGCCTCATCGACGATGAGAACGTTTTCGATCCGCTCCGAGTCCGCACCGCGCGACGGCGGACCTTGCTGCGTCCGTCGCCAGGCGGCCAGCGCCCCTTCCGCCGTCTCCAAGCCGTGTTCGGCGGAGCGCACCGCGGGTGCCTCGGGCGCATCGGGCGTCGCGGCGGCCGCGCTCACCGCTTGCTGCCACGCCCCGAGGGCCGCGTGCGCGACTCGCAGGACCGCGTGCACGCGGCTCGACCACGGCACCGTTCCCGACTCGACGTCTTCGAGAACCTGCAGTAAACGTCCGAGAAAACTCGCGATGCTTTCCGTACCGAGAAGATTGACGCGCAGCGCGCGGGTCGCGGCGACCACTTGCTTCACGCTCGCATCGTCGGGTGGCGCATCGTAGACAACGAGGGCATCCAGAAGCGCCGCCAGCTCGGCCGCAGGGGCTGCGACCGCGGTCGGATCCACGGATGCGCGCGTCGTGCTCAACGGTCCAACTCCAGCGCGCCCAGGCTTCGCAAGTCCATCGCCGGTTCCTCATTCGCACGTACGTCGTCGTCCTCGAACAGCAACGCACTCGCGGGCAGGTCCATGACTTCCTCGCCGTCGGGCGTTTCATACGACACCTCGATGCGATCCGCGATCGGACCCACCGGCCGGCCGACGAAATGCGGGAACTGCATGTCGCCTGGAGGTGTCGCGCCCACGATCGGAGCTGCGGTTGCAGGGGCATTCCAGCGCGGTGGTGCCGGTGACGGTTGCAGGTCCTCGAACGACAAACCCGCCACCGGCATCGAGGCCATCGACGATGGCGTGACCCGACTCGGCTGCACCCAGGTCGGCGTTGTCGCGCGTGGTACGACCGTGCGCTGCGACGATTCGACCGTGCGCCTCGGTGGTGCGGCGGTCACCGTACGCAGGCGTTGCAGTTCGTCCTCCAACTCGTCGAGGCGCGCCACCAACGTCGTCAGGTGTTGGGCGTCAGCAGCCGCCTTCGGTGCTTCGTCGGGTTCGGGTTCCGCGTACACGGTGTCTTCGGATGCGATGGACATCTCGGAGCGCTGCGACTCCAGTTGCTGGCGCGCCGTTTCGCTCTCCGCCAGCGCCGCTTCCGCGGTGCGGGTGCGTTCCAGCAGGCCGTTGAACGTCGCCACCGCCAACATGCCGAGTTCCGTCGTGCTTTCTTCGCGCATGCGAGCCAGGTCGAGCGCACTGCGCTGCATGCCCTCCACCAAACTGCGGAGTTCGCCTCGCAGTGCTTCGACGCGATCCCCGAGTTCGCGACCCTGAGATTTTTCGCTCGCGACCAACCCGACGAGTTCGCGCAAATCCGGAATCGAATCGAAACGCCGCAGGACTTCCGCGTCGGCGTAGTCCACTTCGAGAGCGTGGTGCAGCAGTTGGCGATGCCGTGACGACGACCGCAGGCGTTGCGCCAGGTTGGCGATGGCGAGGTGCGCCGCCAGGCTCGCGACGAGCAGCGCTCCGCCCACGATTGCCAGCTCGGGTCCGTGGCCGCTCATCCATTCGACGCGCACACCGGTGCCGCGCACTTCGATGAAATACACCGCGAGACCGACCCCGACCGCGAACACCAGCACGCCTGCCAATGCACCGACTGCATGCGGCGTGGGTCCCGAGTCCTTGCTTGGCTTGCGCATCGTCCACCTAGCCCCTGCGAATGCATGGTCGCGGCCCGCGCGGGAATCTCCACGCACGATGCGAACGCATGCGGGCCGTCACGGACGTTGCGCGTCGCAAAGCGCGTGCCAGGGGAAGAATGCGGAAGTCTCGGAAGGCGAAGGAGATCGCGTCGTTCATGGCGGGCTTGAAAGACTCTCCGCGCGCACTTGCGCCGGCGGTGTGGTGACACCATGTTTCGGCGTGGCGCGCGGAGTGCGCCAGCGTCCTTGCAGCCCGCGCGCTCGCATTCACGCGAGCGCGCGGTGGACGTCAACCGCGCCGCGCGACCAGAGCCGCGTACAGTTCCGGACGCCGGTCGCGGAACAGATCGTTGCGCGGACTGATGCGCTTGCTCCGCGCGCTGCGTGGATCGATGCGCACGATGCAGAGCGCCTCACCGCGTGCCGGTGCACGGACCAGCACCCGCCCGCGCGGATCCACGATCTGACTCCGACCGGTGAAGCGCAGCGCCACACCCCCCCGTTCCTCGCGTCCGACTCGGTTGCAGGTCACGGCGAACACATGATTCTCGAGCGCGCGCGTCGTCATCGCCTGCTGGCAATACGGCAACACCAGGTTGGAAGGATGCAAAATCACCCGCGCACCACCCAGCGCCAGACTGCGGCAGACCTCGGGGAAGACCCAGTCGAAGCAGATCATGACGCCGAGCCCGCGCGCACCCGGCACCGGCTCGAGCCGCGACGGCGCGACGTCGAAGACGCGTTTCTCGCGATCGAAGAGATGCGCCTTGCGGTAGACCGAGACTCGACCCGCCGGCGTGATCGTCACTGCCGCGTTGTAGATGCGGCGGCCGACCCGCTCGGCGATTCCGGCGCACAGGGTCAAGCGATTGCGGCGCGCCAGCGCTCGCAGCGCCGTGACCGAGGGGCCGTTCACCGGTTCCGCCAGCGATTCCAACTCGGCGCGCGAGCGAA